>Ga0209328_10000318_pt1 | contig 11572 bp, 12 predicted proteins | sample JacPinW_OM3H0_M1_FD_187954 | JGI IMG/M metagenome (GOLD analysis project Ga0209328, IMG submission 187954) | Forest soil microbial communities from Algoma, Ontario, Canada - Jack Pine, Ontario site 1_JW_OM3H0_M1 (SPAdes) (version 2) | ecosystem: Environmental > Terrestrial > Soil > Boreal... | reverse complement strand
TCGCAAGCGGCGGCCTCTTCCATGGCATCCAGCTCTGGGTCAACCTTCCCTCTGGTCAGAAATGGACGCCGCCGCGCTACCAGGACATCAGTGCCACTCGGGTCACCCTGCTCGCCTCTCATGACGGCGGAGCGTTGGTGCGCGTGATCGCGGGCGACGTCGCCGGCCACCGCGGACCCGGCGTCACCCACACGCCGATCACCTTGGTGCACGCGACCGTCAATCCTAGGGCCGAACTGCGTCTTCCCTGGCGCCGCGACTTCAACGGCCTGGTCTACGTCCTCAACGGCCGGGGAACCGTGGGGGCAACGCGTGCGCCCATCGGCACCGGACAGCTGGCGGCGTTCGGCGCAGGCGACGTGGTCAGCCTTACGGCCGACCTCGCGCAGGAAAGCCGTTCGCCGAATCTCGATGTCCTGGTCCTCGGCGGTGAGCCGATTGGCGAGCCGATCGCCTGGTACGGCCCCTTCGTGATGAACACCCACGAGGAGCTGGCGCAGGCCTTCGATGACTACCGTCGCGGCCGGATGGGGACAGTCCCTGCGGCGCACATCGGCGACTAGGGTCCACGTCGCCCGTACCATTCAATCGATGGCGCCTCATTCGTACGCCGGCACGGTGCGGGCGCCCGATTTTCCCGCAGGACTTGACTGGATCAACGTCGCGCGGCCGATGCATATCGCCGATCTGCGCGGCCGGCTGGCGATCATCGACTTCTGGACGTTCTGCTGAATCAACTGCATGCATACCTTTCCGCAGTTGCGGAAGATCGAGCGGAAGTATGGTGATCGGGTCATCGTGGTCGGGGTCCACTCGCCAAAGTTCCCGGCCGAGCGCGAGACGGCGAACCTGCGAGAGGCCGTGCTGCGTTACCGGATCGAACACCCGATCGTCAACGACCGCGACTTTGCCGTCTGGAATCAGTTCGGCGGCCGCGCCTGGCCAACGCTGATGTTCGTGGACCCGCAAGGCCGGGTCATCGGCAAACACGAGGGCGAGCTGCCCTTCGAACAGTTCGATCCGCTGGTCGAGGGGATGCTGAAGGAATTCGAGGAGCGCGGGATCCTCGACCCGGGAGCGTCCGCCATCGAGCTTCAGCAGATCCAGGAGCCAGTGCGCACGCTGAAATTTCCCGGCAAGGTGCTGGCGACGGCCGACGCGCTCTACATCGCGGACACCAATCACCACCGGATCGTGAAGGCCGGCCTCGACGGCTCGATCCAGCGCAGCTACGGCAGCGGCGAGCCCGGACTGCGGGACGGACCGGCCGATCGCGCCGCGTTCCAGCAACCCCAAGGGATGGCGAAATCGGGCACGACGCTCTACGTCGCCGACACGGAAAACCACGCGATCCGGGCGATCGCCCTCGAGTCTGGCGTCGTGACGACGCTTGCCGGGACCGGCGTGCAAGCCCCGCGGGCCGGCGCTGAGGGGCCGGGCCGGTCGACCTCGCTGAGCTCGCCCTGGGACCTGGCGCTGGACGGCCGCATCCTCTACATCGCAATGGCCGGAACACACCAGATCTGGTCGGTCGACCTCGACACTGGCATGGTCGCGCCCTTCGCGGGAACTGGCCGCGAAGGTCTGCTCGACGGGCCGCTCGGCCAGGCCTGGTTCGCCCAGTCGAGCGGCCTGGCCCTGGTCGATGGACACCTCTACGTGGCGGACGCCGAGGTTAGCGCCGTGCGCGACGTCGACCTGCGGTCGAGGCTGGTGAGCACCATCGTCGGAGAGGACCTGTTCGTCTTCGGCGACCAAGATGGTGCAGGCGATGCCGTCCGCCTGCAGCATCCGCTCGGGATCACGGCCCGTGACGGCGTCCTGTGGCTGGCAGACAGCTACAACCACAAGATCAAGCGCCTGGAGCCGCGACGCCGCGCGGTGACGACCTGGTTGGGCGGCGGCGCCGCCGGCGGCGCCGATGGGCTCGGCACCTCGGCCTCCTTCCGAGAGCCCGGCGGCGTCTGCGCGGGGTTGAACGGCCTCTATATCGCGGACACGAATAACCACCGGATCGCGGTGGCCGACTGGGCGACCGGGACGGTTCGCACGCTCATCGCCGACTGACTCTCGCCCGGTCTTTACGGGTCGCCGGAGCGCCGGTAGAATGAGGCCACCCTGGGGGGGCAGGGCGGAGGTCGAGGAATGCGGACGCTCTCGTTCCTTGGACTCGACGCCGCCGAGCGCCCGCGCTTGAGTGCGACGTCGATCCGTCAGCTTGCCCTGCTGGGAACGGTGGTGCGCTGGCCCGGCCTGTTATTCGCCGCGGTCCTGTCCCTGGTCGTACCGCCCAAGTCCGCCGTCGGGCTGGCTCTGGTCCTCGTGTGGGTGACGGTCTACAACTCCTGGGGCATGATCGCCATCTCGAAAGCCGATGACCGCTCGATCCTTCGGATCGGCCGGGCCCTGACGTTGCTGGATACCGTCAGCTATTTCCTGGTGCTCTTCGTCTTTGGTGGCGTCCACGAGAGCACCAGCATTTATGCGGCCTACATCCTGCTCATCGTCTGGATGGTCGCCTATGACGGCGCCGAAGGCGCGATGCTCTGCGTTGGCATCTTCGTCGTCGGCATGATCGCGCTCCATGGCGCGCTTCAGGCCGTCTACCGCACGGGTTTTGGAGCACAGGACGTGTTGTTGTGGAGCCTGATCATGGTCGTGGCCGGTGCGATCCTGGCGGCCTACGACCGGATCGTGATCGGGGGCGTGCTGCCGCAACCACCTGGAAGCCGAGCGGCCCTGATGGTGGAGACGCCAGTCACCAGCGGTGCCGTCCCGGCCGTCCGGCTGTCGCCTCGCGAGCAGGAGGTTCTCCAGCTTGTCTCCGAGGGCTACTCGAATTCGATGATCGCCGGTCATCTCCACCTCAGCGAGAACACGATCAAGACCCACGTCGAAAATCTACTGACGCGGTTCAACGCTCGCAACCGGGCCGAGGTTGTGGCGGCCGCGTCGCGACAGAATCTGATCTAGAAAACCTTCCCTCCCCCATTCGGCCTCCCCTGGTTGGAACCGTGTGAGCCACATCTTTCATCACCCTGGGGGATAGCGGCGGGCGCGGCCGCCACGTAGGCTGTTGCCAGTGGGGGCGCCGTTCGACCTGGGGGGTGCTCCGATGGCGACCAGGATGGTGGGGGGTTTCATCCTGGTCGCCTTTCTATTGTGCGTCCTGCTCGCCTGGCCTGGACGCCGGCGTTGGCCCCTCTGGTTGATCGCCGGCCTGTGCGCGTCGCTCTGCGCCGCGCTGACGCTCACCCTCACCGACTCTACCGGCTGGGTTGTCCCGTCGCTCCGGCTGACGGCCGTGGCGCTGGCTGCCGCCTTCCTGGCCGCGGCCGCCCTGCGGGACCTCCGCGACCCGCAGCGCTGACGGTCGATTTGGGCTGATCTCGCTCGCCGCCCATTCCGGCCGATCTCGGCGCCTTGACCGATCCAGAGGCTATCAGGTAACGTTATATCTATATTGTTCACAACAATCACTGGAGGGAGTGGCAAATGATCCTATTCCTGATCCTCTTGATCCTGGCCGTTGCTGGCGTGGGTCTGTACGCGACCGGGAACACGGGCACGCACGACGTGACGCTCTGGCAGTGGCACTGGTCCGCCATACCTGATTGGGTCCCTGTCGTGACGACAGCCGCCGCGATCGGCGTCCTGTTCCTGCTGTACATGGCGTATTCCGGGCTGGTTCACGGTGTGCGAGTCGGCTCGATGCGCAAGCGTGTCTCGACCCGCGAATCGACGATCAACGACCTTCGCCGCGAAAACCAACGCCTGCGCGAAGAGAACGCCCGGGTCCGCAGCGAGCTGCGCAGCATGGACCGCGGCGTGGCGGCGACGAGTGACCGCGGCGCGATGACGACTGACCGCGGTATGGTCGAGACGGCCGCACGGGACGCGACGCCCGCCTACCAGGACACCAGCCGGGAGCCGGCGGCGGCCGGGACGGCCGTGGACCGTTCTCGCACGACGCCGTACCGGCCACGGGCAACCTTCGGCGAACGCGTCCGCGCCTTTTTCAGTGGACGAGAGCCCGCGGGGTACTAACCCAGCACCTTCGTACAGTCATCCTTCTGCAGAGCAGGGCCTCGACCGCGGGGCCCTGTTTTTGTGCTTTTTTGAATCCCGGCTTGACAGCAAGCCCGGCATGTCAGCTAAATTGATATCGTCGTTAGCAGCTAGCGACTCGCGGGCCTGATGTTCCTCTGTGCAGACGTCCCGTGCCACGTCCAGTTCAAAGGAGGCGAAAAATGCCAGCAAGCGGCAAGCGGGGCTTCGGTTCCATGGATGAAGCAAAGCAACGGGAAATCGCCAGCAAAGGCGGCCAGGCGGCGCACCTGAAGGGGTCGGCGCATGAGTTCAGCTCCGAGGAAGCCCGGCAAGCGGGGAGCAAAGGCGGCAAAGCCGCTCACGAGAAGGGATCCGCGCACGAGTTCTCTTCCGACGAAGCCCGTGCGGCCGGCCGCAAAGGCGGCGAGGCGTCCAGCCAGGATCGCAACCGGATGGCCGCCATCGGCCGAGAGGGCGGCAAACACTAACTCTCGCTTTTCGAGCCGGAGAAGGGCATGAGGGCCGTCAGGCGCGGCCCAGCCCGCGGGCCCGCACGAGCGGCGTGCTGTGCCATGCGAGCGTTTGAGGCGTATAGGGAAGGAACCGGCTGGGTTCCTTCCCTCTGTTTCTACAGCGCGCCGACCAATTCCTGGATGCGTGCCTCCGGGAGCGTGACGTCGGAGAGGGTGCCCGCGAAGTAGGCGTCATATGCGGCCAGGTCGAGCAGTCCGTGACCGCTGAAGTTGAAGAGGATGGTCGGCGACTCACCACGTTCGCGAGCCTTGACCGCCTCGTCGATGACGGCCCGGATGGCGTGTGCCGTCTCCGGAGCTGGAATCGTGCCCTCCGTGCGGGCGAACTGCACCGCCGCATCGAAGACGGTGCGCTGCGGGTAGGCCACGGCGTCAATGAAGCCATGGTCGGCGAGCGCCGAAACGAGGGGTGCCATCCCGTGGTAGCGAAGCCCTCCCGCATGGATGCCGTCCGGCACAAACGCGTGCCCGAGGGTGTGCATCTTGAGCAAGGGCGTCATTCCAACCGCGTCCCCGAAGTCGTAGGCGTACTTGCCGCGCGTGATGGAGGGCGAAGCCGCCGGCTCGACTGCCAGAAACCGCGTTTTGCTGCGGCCCTGGATCCGGTCGCGCAGGAATGGAAACGCCAGTCCCGAAAAGTTGCTGCCGCCACCGACGCAGCCGACCACGACATCCGGCATCGCGCCCGCCCGCTCCATCTGCAGCTGCGCTTCCTCTCCGATGATGGTCTGGTGCATCAACACATGGTTGAGGACGCTGCCCAGCGAGTACTTGGTGTCCTCCCGCGAGGCCGCGTCTTCGATCGCTTCCGAGATCGCGATCCCCAGACTGCCGGTCGAGTCCGGGCTCTCCGCGCGGATCCGGCGGCCCGCTTGCGTCCGGTCCGATGGGCTGGGCACGACCTCCGCGCCCCAGACGTGCATCATGCTTTTGCGGTACGGCTTCTGCTCATAGCTGATTCGGACCATGTAGACCATGCACTCCAGTTCGAAGAGCTTGGTCGCGAACGCCAGGGCGCTCCCCCACTGGCCGGCCCCTGTTTCTGTCGTCAGCCGCTTGGTGCCTTCTGCTTTGTTGTAGAAGGCCTGGGCGACCGCCGTGTTCGGCTTGTGCGACCCGGCCGGACTGCCGCCCTCGTACTTGTAGTAAATCTTCGCCGTCGTCTTCAACTCCCGCTCCAGCCGCGTGGCGCGCATCAACGGAGTCGGGCGCCAGAGTCGCAACGCGTCCTGAATCGGTTGCGGGATATCGATATAGCGCTCCTGCGAGACTTCTTGCTTGATCAGCTCCATCGGGAAAAGCGGCGCCAGGTCCTGGGGACCCACTGGCTGCTTGGTGGCGGGATGGAGCGGTGGGCTACCGGGGAACGGGAGGTCCGCCTGGATGTTGTACCAGCGCTTGGGCATCTCTCCCTCGTCGAGCAGGATCTTATTGGCGACTTCGGGCGCGTGAATGCTCATTGCTTGATCCCTCCTATGGTGCCTAGGTTTTAGCATGGACGACACCCCGATGCAAAGGCCCGACCGGACCGCCATGCTCGCCGCCCTGGAACGCCTCGTCCGGGCGGAGTCCCCCTCACCCGAAAAGGCGCGCTGCGATGGCTGTGCGGATGTGGTGACCGAGCTCTTCCGGCAACGCACGGGCGTCACCGCCATTCGGCATCGGCGAACCACCGCCGGCGACCACCTGGAGATCCGGATTGGCGACGGCGCCCAGCCGATCGTGGTGCTGTGTCATCACGACACCGTGTGGCCGGAGGGTACGCTGGCGCGCCTGCCGTATCGGATCGACGGCGATCGCGTGACCGGTCCCGGGAGCTACGACATGAAGGCCGGCATCGTGGAGACCGCCTTTGCCCTCGAGCATGCGCGGCCCAAACGGCCGGTTGTCGTGCTGTCGACCTCGGATGAGGAGATCGGCAGCGTGAGCTCGCGGGCGTTGATCGAGGAAACCGCGCGCCAGGCCATCGCCGTGTTGGTCCTGGAGCCGGCCGCTAGCGGCGGCGCGATCAAAACCGCCCGCAAGGGCATCGCGGATTTCGTGCTCGAGGTCGGCGGCCGGGCCGCCCACGCCGGGGTCGAGCCGGAGAAGGGCATCAGCGCAATCGAGGAGCTCGCCCACCAGGTGCTGGCCCTCCATGCCCTCGCCCAAGCGGCCAGTGGCACGACGGTGAATGTCGGAGTGGTGCACGGTGGAACCCGGCCCAACGTCGTGGCAGCACAGGCACGGGCGGAGATCGACGTGCGGTTCACACGCGCCTCGGAGGCGGAGCGCATCGTCGCCGCCATCCAAGGGTTGCGGCCGCGTCTTAACGGAGCGCAACTGCGCATCACGGGGGGCGTCGACCGTCCCCCGATGGAGCGTGGCCCGGGCGTCATCCGGCTGGCGCAACTGGCGCAGCGCCTCGCGGGTGATGTTGGCTTCTCTCTGACCGAGACTAGTACCGGCGGTGCGAGTGACGGCAACTTCACGGCCGCCATGGGCGTGCCTACGCTCGATGGCCTGGGACCGGATGGTGGCGGCGCACACGCTGACACCGAACACCTGCTGGTGGAGAGCTGGCTGCAGCGCACCCAGCTGCTGCGGCTCCTGATCGAAGCCCTGTAGTCAGCCTCACGAGAGCCGTCGCGACTCGAGGAGGCCCTACTCGCGACTTGACGGGGCGCGCACCGCCTGTGTTAGGGTGGACGACGGTCCGTTACGCCTCGTTGTAGTTCATCGCTTTCCTCTCGTCTCGCCACGGACCAGAAGGGGTTGGCGTCGAGTGACGGAGGGAAGGCTTCTTGGGCGTTACATCGTTTATTGGTATTGTGTCAAAGGCTCGTGGCCATATCTTGCGGTTGACCAGCGCTAGACTCCAGGATCTTGTGGCCTCCGATTGGGCCGCGCGGGCGGTCCTGCGTTACTGGCGCCTCCGGAGGCGCGCTCAAACCGCACTGAGAGTGGTCATTCGGCATCGACGGCGACCCTCAGTGAATCTTGTAGGTCATTCACTGGTGCTCGCGCTAGGATTCGTGGTCGTCCTCCCGGTCATGAATGGTCGGCCGGCGCCAACTCGCGTGGTCGCCGCGCAATATTCCGCCTCGGTCACGTGGACCGGCGCGGCGCGCGCGCGCAATTCCGTGGAAATGCGGGAGGTCGCCAAAGCGGCAACCCTCGAGGACAGACCGGCACCGGCCGTAATCGACCAGTCCCCCGCGGCTCCGACACCGGCCGCGCCGCGGCCGGCAGCGGCGCCCCCGGCGGTCTTCACACCCCCGCCCGGCTCAGGCGGGGATGGACTGGCCGCGATCTACGCCGTCTTCGGTAACAGTCCCGGCCTCAGCTGGGCGTTGCGCGTCGCCAACTGCGAGAGCCACTACAACCCGCTCGCGGTCAACCGCTCGAGCGGTGCCAGCGGGCTCTTCCAGTTCATGCCGGCCACCTGGAACGCGAACTTCCCCGGACAGAACATCTGGGACCCGATGGCCCAGGCGCGGGGGGCGCTCGTCTTCTACAACGCGGGGCGTCAGAGCGCCTGGACCTGTAAATAGCTCGTAGCGACCCGGCCCGGACGGCGCGTTAGCATGTGGCGCGTGCCGCCCCGATCATCCGGGTCGCGCGATCTGCCGCCGGCTGAACCATCACCGTCGCGCAATGTGGCGGGGGTCGAGATCCGGCTCGTGCGCACGCACGACGAGTTCGCCGCTTGCGAGGCGATGAGCCGGGACATCTGGGGGGCCGCGGAACGCAACGTGGTGCCACGCGAGCTGCTGCTGACGATGCAGCACAACGGCGGCCTCGTCCATGGCGCGTTTCTCCCCCTGGGCCGGCTGATCGGATTCTGCTTCGGCTTTCTTGGCATGCGCGCCGGCCAGCTGCGCCTGTGCTCCCATCAGCTGGGCGTCCTCCCCGAGTTTCGTGGAGGCGGCATCGGGGTCGCCTTGAAGCAGGCTCAACGGTACGATGCCTTGAGACAGGGATACGAGCTAGTGACGTGGACCTTCGACCCACTGGAGGCGCGCAACGCGTACATCAATCTGCATCGCCTCGGCTGTATCGCCCGCCTCTACGATCGCGATCACTACGGGACGATGGAGGACGAGCTCAACCGCGGACTGCCCTCGGATCGGCTCGAGGCCGAGTGGTGGCTCAGCCAGGCGAAGCCAGGCACAGCGACTGATCCCCAGGTGATGCTGCACGTTGGCCCGAACGGCGAGCCGATCCGGGAGCATGTCGACCTCGGCCGTTGGACGACCGCGGGGATCGGCGTGCCGCCCGATTTCCAGGAGGTCAAGCGCAGAAGCCTCGAGCTCGCCTTACGCTGGCGGATGGAGAGCCGGGCGGCCTTCGAGGCTGCCCTCGCCGCCGGGCTCGTTGCCGTCGATTTCCGCCGCGATGGAACCTACGTCATGGCACCCGGTCAATGAAGATCAACAGCGTCGAGTTGCGCGTCCTGAAGATGCGCCTACTGAAGCCGTTTCGCACGAGCTTCGGGGTCCAGCAGGATCGCTACCCCCTGCTCGTTCGGTTGGACATCGACGGGCGCTCGCAGTGGGGCGAATGCGTGGCCGGCGAGGGTCCCTGGTACTCGTACGAGACGGTCGAGACCGCGTGGCAGGTCCTCAAGGGCTACCTGCTGCCGGCGGTGATCGGACGCGAGCTGGCGAATGTCGACGCGCTCGAGACGCTGTTTGCTCCGGTCCGCGGCCATAACATGGCGAAGGCCTGCATCGAAATGGCCTTCACCGCCGCGCTGGCGGAATATGCGCGCAAGCCGCTCGCCACGTTTCTGGGCGGAGTCCGCGATCGGGTGGAGACGGGGGTCAGCATCGGCATCCAGCCGACCGTGGACGAGCTGTTGGACGGCATTGGCGCGAGCCTGGCCCAGGGCTACCGGCGCATCAAGGTCAAGATCGAGCCGGGCTGGGATGTGATGGCAATTGGCGCGATCCGCGAACGCTACCCGGAGATCACGCTGATGGCCGATGCCAATGCCGCCTACGGCCTCGACGACGCCGCCCACCTGGCGCAGCTCGACCGCTTCGGGCTGTTGATGCTGGAACAGCCCCTGGAAGGCGGCGACCTCGTCGATCACGCGACGCTCCAACGACAGTTGCGGACACCGATCTGCCTCGATGAGAGCATCGAGTCCGCCCGGGATGCGCGCCAGGCCGTGCAGCTAGGCGCCTGCCAGGTGATCAATATCAAGCCCGGTCGCGTCGGTGGCTTCGCCGAGTCGCGCCGCATCCATGACATCGCCGCGAATGCGGGTCTGCCCGTGTGGTGCGGCGGCATGCTCGAGACCGGCATCGGTCGCGCGTGCAACGTCGCGCTGGCGACCCTGCCGAATTTCCGCCTGCCCGGTGACATCTCCGCCAGCGACCGCTATTGGGCGGAGGACATCGTCGAGCCACCCTTCGTCCTGCAGCGCGGCGGAACGATCCAGGTACCGACCCGTTGGGGGCTTGGCGTGCGCGTCAAGGTCGACCTGGTCGAGCGACTGACCGTCCGGCGCGAAATGATTGCCGGCTAAAGGAAGAAGGCGGCCAGCGCGACGATCACGTACACGCCGATCAGCTGCAGGCCCTCCAACCAGTTGCTGTGGCCGTCGCGCGAGATCACAGCAATGATGAGGGTGGCCACGAAGACGGCGCCGATCTCGAAGCCGGTGAACACGAAGTCCATCGGCCGGCCAATGAGGAGGCTGATGTACACCATCGCCGGCGCGACGAACAGGGCGACCTGGGTGGACGAGCCGACCGCGATCTCGAGGGTGACGTCGACCTTATTCCGGATCGCGAAGAACACCGCCGACGCGTGTTCGGCGGCGTTCCCGATGACGGGGATGAGGATGAGGCCGACGAAGATCGGGGAGATCTTGAGTGCCTGAAGCGCCGGGTTGAGCGCCGAGACAAGCAGTTCTGACTCCAGACCGACCAGCAGGGCCGCAGCCAGCAGCACGGTGAGCGCCTTCGCCCTGGACCATTCGGGGTGCTCGCTCGACGCCGGGGTGCGAAAGAGATGCGCGCTGGTGAACTGCGTGAAGACGAGCGCGGCCGCATAGAGCACGATCAGTGTCGCCGCCACGCCGGCGGACACGATCTCGCGGTCGCTGGCCGCTAACGTCGGCGACGTCGCCATGAGGAGCGCCGGCACCCCCAGGCCGGCGACGGCCAGGACGAGGGACCCGGTATGCACGCCGGCGGCGCGCGCACTGAACGCCTGCTCGCCGCAGCGCAACCCTCCCACGAACAGCGAGAGGCCGAGCACGAGCAGGAGATTGCCGACGATCGAGCCGATCAAGGAAGCCTTGACGACGTCGAACTGCCCGGCGGCGATCAGCAGGACGGCAACGATCAACTCGGTCAGGTTCCCGAACGTCGCGTTCAGCAGACCGCCGAGCTGCGGTCCGACGCACACGGCAAGTTGGTCAGTGGCACGCCCGATCAAGCCCGCGAGCGGAATGATGGCGAGCGCCGCGGTGATGAAGGTCAGCAACGGCTGATGCGTCAGTTCCGCGATCAGCGATGCCGGGATGAAGACGAGCAGCCAGTTGATGGAGGGCCGCAGCCACCGCGCCCAACCAGCCATTGGCCTTCATTATCCCGGCATGACATCTCGGCATGACATCCCGCCATGACATCCCGCCATGACATCCCGCCATGACATCCCGCCATGACTGAATGCCGGCCGTTTTGCGGGCAAAAGAAAAAGACCTCGGCGATGACCTACTCTTCCAGACCGTTGCCAGCCCAGTACCATCGGCGCAGACGGGCTTAACTGCTGTGTTCGGGATGGGAACAGGTGTTTCCCCGTCGCTATGGTCACCGAAGTCTTTTCCTTCGATCGCTGCAAAGAAAGCTCTTTAGGGACCGCGCAGATTGCGCGATCGACCTCCTGCGCTCTTAAGCGCTGAGGAGTGAGATAGATGGTCAAGCCCTCGACCTATTAGTACCGCTTAGCTGAAACGGTTGCCCGTCTTACACCTGCGGCCTATCAACCAGCTA
>Ga0209328_10000317_pt1 | contig 11578 bp, 4 predicted proteins | sample JacPinW_OM3H0_M1_FD_187954 | JGI IMG/M metagenome (GOLD analysis project Ga0209328, IMG submission 187954) | Forest soil microbial communities from Algoma, Ontario, Canada - Jack Pine, Ontario site 1_JW_OM3H0_M1 (SPAdes) (version 2) | ecosystem: Environmental > Terrestrial > Soil > Boreal... | reverse complement strand
CGACTAGTTCGCCACTGGTTCCTGATATGTATTGCAGCTTAGTTTCATTATAGTTCCTGACATTGGGATTGGTAGCAATCGTCGAAAACGTCCAAGTTGCGCCAAGATCGTACGACCTGTAAAGAACGACTGAAGTGCCTGTGTCAGTGGAACGCAACAGTGCCTCAACGCTCATCAAAATCTCGCCGTTCTTACCTTCCATCATAGAAGATGCCACCGGCCCATGGATGCTTGAACCTAAGTAGAAAGGTGTGTAAGGAATTTCTATCCAGCCTGACCACGAATTTCCGTAATCATTACTAGTCTGAAAGTAGACGTGATCTGCCGGCGTCCCCCCGATGGTGTTGTGCATGACCGCACTTGCAGCAACAATCCCATTACTCATCAGCGTCACGTGGCACCAGTTGGGGTAATTACCAGCGGGAGCACTCGGAGCCGCGAAAGTGCTGATTGTCCAAGTTGCTCCGTTATCCGTTGAGACCGCTCTTTTGAATAAATTCGAGGACGAGGTAGCGTTGTGTATTCCTTGTACGTAGAACACTTGGATTCTGCCAAGTGGATCAATGATCATCGACGGGTTGGTGTTGTAGTGAGTTCCATCGGCTACGACCGTGCTAACTGTAGGAAAGTTAGTCGGCGTTGGTGTTGGCGTCGGGGTTGGGGTTGGTGTGAGAGACGGCGTGGGTACAGGGGTTGGTGTCGGCGTAGCGGATGGACTTGACGTGGGGGTCGGTGTTGGACTCGGACCCGCGGTAGGGCTTGGAGTCGGTGTTGGGGTGGGCGATGAACCGGGTGCAGTATACGAGACCTGATTTGAAAACGCGCTTTCGACGGCCGAGGAGTTGTATGCAGTGACGGCAAAATAGTATGTCTGCCCAGCGACCAGATTCGACACCAGAATGGAGGTTGCATTCCCAGCTTCCATAGTTTGCGTATACACTCCGCTGGTGGTGCCGGAGTGCAGGCGATATCCGACAACCGCGGGGTCCGAATCGGGATCCCAAGCAAGGGTCACGTCGGCTCGGAGGAAGCCGGGGGCGATAACGGCGAAAGCCATATATATGAAAGCAGCTGCTGGCTTAGCGAGAGACCGCGGATGCATGGCAATTCTATTGAATATTTAGATATGGTAATTCTAAGCAGTTACCATACCGGCTTGCCTCAGGCGTCATCGTGAAACTACGTGCCAGCCGTCGCCGCCTATAGTGTCGAATGAGCACCTTTTTTTGCTTTTTAAACTCAGCAGTATGAGCCAGGACGCGCTGATGCTTTACGCGGGGGCGTCGACCGCAGTCGTCGCCGCCTTAGTCGTCTCTTTTCGGAGCACCAATTCGATTGCCCGGGCCTGCTTCATCGCCGGCATGTCAGGTTTTGCCCTTGAGGCTGTTTTTGGAGGCATGTGGATCGCAGCCGATTCTCCGGGCAAGGCGGTCTTTTGGGAGATTGCGACGGTGCTTGTTAAATCAATTCTGCCGACAATCTGGCTGGCGTTTAGCCTCACCTACGCGCGCGGCGCCGGCCGACAATCATTATCCAATTCTCGTTTTACTTTAGCCGCCGTATTAGCGCTGCCGTTGATTCTGGTTATCGAATTTAGCCGGGACCTTGGTATCATCAGCACGGACCCAACTCTGCAGGCCCCGCTCGTTACGACGGCAAAACTGCTGAGTGCGATATGGCTGATCCCGAACGTTCTCATTCTAATGAACCTGGAAAGAACGATTCGAGCTGCCGTCGGTACGATGCGGTGGCGGATAAAGTTTGTCTTCCTTGGTCTAGCAGTGATCTTTGGCACCCGGATCTACACCGAAAGTCAAACTCTTCTCTTTTCGGTCAACGTCCTTAGCTTGATTCAAGTTGAGGCAGTCGCCCTCGTGGTCGGGTGCCTCCTGATTGGGGTTGGCTACGTTCGACGAGGATTTGGAGAAATCGATGTTTATCCGTCTAGTGCGGCGATCCGAAGTTCGATCACGGTTCTTGTTTGCGGTATCTATCTGCTAGTCGTAGGACTTCTCGCCAGGTTGGCGGCCAAATTTGGCGGTACTCCTGCTTTTCCACTCCAAGCTCTTATCCTGATGCTCGGTTTGGTCGGCCTGACCGCCCTGCTTCTTTCAGATAGAGTCCGGCAAAAGATTCAGCTTTTTGTCAGTCGCCACTTGAGACGGCCGCAGCACGACTTCCGCGTACTTTGGACAAAGCTTACCCAAACTACCGCCGCGGTGCTGGATGAACAAAGGCTTTGCGGATCCGTTTCAAGATTCGTCTCCGAAACCTTCAATGCTCTCTCAGTTTCCATTTGGTTGTTTGATGAATCCAGGCAGCGGCTGCTGCACGCCGATTATGCGCGAAATTCAACCGTCACAGCAACGCCGTTGGATATCGAATTCGTACCGCCTGCACCCACAGATTTGCGCCCGTTCGAACTCGAAAATTCAAGTCTGCCCTGGGCGGCCCCAATCAAAGCCAGGGTAACTCCGCAGTTTCCCGAGGGCGGTAAAATCCTCTGTGTTCCGCTCCTCGCGGCGGAACAGTTTCTGGGCATTATGATCGTTGCCGATCGGGTGCACGGCATGCGTTATACCGTCGAAGAGGTGGATCTTTTAAAGTGCATTGGTGACCAGGCTGCCACTAGCCTGCTCAGTATTCGACTCGCAAAGCAGCTCATGCTCGCCAAAGAGCTTGAGGCTTTCCAGACTATCGCGGCGTTCTTTATCCATGATCTGAAGAACTCAGCGTCTACGCTGAGATTGATGTTGCAGAATCTTCCGGGCCACTTTGATGATCCAGAATTTCGTGAGGATGCCTTGCGAGGAATCGGCCGTGCCGCGGAGCGGATCAACGGAATCATTGCCCGGCTTAGTAATCTGCGTCACGACCTGCAGTTGACGTTCAGTGAGGTGGATCTGAACTCCTTGTTGAGAAGCGCTATTGCTAACCTAAATGGCAGTCCCGGAGCGGAGGTCAGCACCGACTTCAGTGCGATTTCTCCTTTCAGGGCCGATCGGGACAAATTAGAAAGTGTGATGACGAACCTCCTTCTGAATGCAAAAGAGGCCGCTAATCAGGGCGGAAAAATCCGGATCGAGACGTTCCAAGAAGACAATGCAGTTAGCTTTTCTGTCACTGACAACGGGTGTGGAATGTCTGCCGAGTTCATTGAACAATCGCTTTTTCGGCCATTTCGGACAACCAAGAAAAAAGGACTGGGAGTTGGTATGTTCCAAGCGAAGATGATCGTTGAAGCACATGGCGGAAGGATTCAGGTGAAAAGCGAGCAGAGGTCGGGCACGACTGTTACGGTAACTTTGCCGGCGCGACCATTGAGCAAATGAAGTCGAAGGTACTCATTGTCGACGACGATCCGGAGATCCGGACCCAATTGAAGTGGGCCCTCGCCACCGACTACGAACTTTTATTAGCGGAGAACCGCTCGCAAGCCATAGATCAGTTCAAAAAATTTCGCCCGGATCTCACGCTCCTTGACCTCGGCCTTCCGCCGCGTCCTCACGAACCCGACGAGGGGCTCGCCACTCTGTCTGATCTTGTGGCAACGAATCCGGGGGCCAAAGTCATTGTTGTTTCAGGACAAAATGAAAAGAAGAATGCGATCCAGGCTGTGGCCGCCGGTGCCTACGATTTTCTCTGCAAGCCAATCGATCTCGATGAGCTGAAATTGATTTTGCGCCGTTGCTTGTACCTCCTGAATCTCGAAACGGAGTATCGTGAAATGCAGCAAAAATTTCGGCCCGATGTGTTCGAAAACATGCTGGGAACAAGTGCGCAAATGCAGGGTGTGTTCGCCTTTGTTCGAAAGGTGGCTGCCAGCAGCGCACCCGTGCTGCTGTTGGGCGACAGCGGGACCGGGAAAGAAATGGCAGCGGTAGCGATCCATCGAAGAAGCCTCCGCAAAGACGCGCCGTTTATCGCGATCAATTGCAATGCGATTCCGGAGAACTTGCTTGAGAGCGAGTTGTTCGGGCACGAAAAGGGAGCGTTTACCGGCGCTCATATGCAACGGAAGGGGCTCATAGAAACCGCGGTCGGTGGAACTCTTTTTCTGGACGAGATCGGTGAGTTGCCGCCGCCAGTCCAGGTTAAATTGCTGCGATTCTTGCAGGAACAACGATTCCAGCGCGTCGGTGGCCGGCAGGAAATCCAAACTGATGTTCGCGTGATCGCCGCAACTAATCTGGATCTTAAAGATGCGGTCACGAAGGGTAAGTTTCGCGAAGATTTGTATTTTCGATTGGCTGTGGTGGTGATGAGGTTGCCTCTCCTTCGTGACCGAGGAGAAGATGTCGAGGTGCTTGCGCGCGAGTTTCTTCATCAGTTTGCTGCCCAGGCCGACAAACCTCCGATGACCTTCTCACCGGATGCGCTTCGCGCCCTTAAGGCGCACTCCTGGCCGGGTAACGTGCGTGAGCTGCAGAATCGGGTAAAGCGCGCCGTTATAATGGCGGACGGTAAGAGAGTCACTGCCGCCGATCTCGAACTTACAGATCAGGCAGAGTTCGTGCGGCGACCAAGTTTGAAGGAAGCGCGTCAAAACCTTGAACGGGAGATGGTCCAAGCCGCACTGAAAAAGTACTCTGGCAAAATCACAGCAGCAGCAGCTGAGCTTGGGATTAGCCGTCCCACACTGTACGAATTAATGGAAAAACTGGGCCTGGCAAAGAACGGTCCAATCCGGGATGACGACACTAGTGTTAATGATTCTGTTACAGCAAATGGATAGGGACGAATGGCATCGCAACGTTTCGCGACCAGCGCGCTGGTAGGGCGCGATTCGTTTCTCACGACACCGTGATTTCGCACTCGAATCGGTTAATCGTTATTGCAATAGCTTGTGCTGCGTTGCTCGGCAGCTGTCGCCACGCCGAAGAGAAAAAAACGCGGATTCTGTCGCGCGCGGATCAGTTCTTTGCCGATGGCGAGTATGAAAAAGCGAAGATCGAATACCTAAATGTGCTTCGGCTCGACAGGACCGAACTGAGGGCATTGCAGCGGTTGGGAACGATCTGGCTCCAGCAAGGCGCTCCACTCGAAGCCTATCCTTATTTCTTTCAGGCCCATGAATATGCACCGGACGATGTCGCCACCGAAGCCAAGCTTGTTGGAATCCTGGCGGATTTAGGGGAAAGAGAAGCTGCGTGGGAACGTGCGAAAGCTGTTCTTCGAAACTCCCCCGCAGAGGAAGAGGCAATCTTCGCACTGATGCGTACCGCGCACAGTGAGGATGAATTCGAACAGGCAAAGGAACAGCTCCGAAAAATTCCTGAGGGAGAAGATTTCTTGTATCACCTGGCGGCGGCCCGACTCGCCATTAGCGAAAATGACCTCAGTTACGCGGAGGGTGAGCTCGATCAAGCGCACCAATTGCAACCGCAATCACCTCGAGTTTATCTCGATCGTGCTGAGGTCGCGTTGTTGCGAAATGATCTACCGAGGGCACAAAATGAGTTTCAAGCTGCCTGCGATCTTTCCCCGGTCCGATCTCCAGCCCGATTGAAGTTTGCGGAGTTCTACAACTCTTCCGGACAAACGGACAAAGCCATCGACCTTCTGGAACGCACTACTCACGACGCGCCCGATTTTTTGCCGGCCTGGTGCCTGTTGGCGGATATTAGGTTAGCGCGAAAGCAAATCGATCAGGCGGCTTCGCTGATTGAAAACGTTCTTTCGCGCGACCCGCAAAACCTCAACGGCTTGCTGCTGCAAGGCGAAATCTTCATCGGAGAAGGGCAAGCAAAGCGGGCAGTCGATCTGTTACAAGCGCTTTCCGCAATATACTCTGCAGTGCCACTTGTGAGTTATCAGCTGGCGCGCGCACATTTAGCCGACAACAACCTTGTGCAGGCCGCCAGTGCCGCTAACGACGCGCTCACCGTCAAACCGGATTACAGGGAGGCGATTCTGCTGCAAGCCGAAGTTCATTTGAGAGATGGCAAGCCGGCTCTAGTCGTTCCGGCGATGGTTGCGCTGCTTCGGCGCGATCCTGCTTCAACAGGCGCCCGGAAGCTTTTGATCCAAGCTTATACGGACCTGAGGCGGTTGGGCGACGCTGCGGTAGCTCTTAAAACCGGCCTGGATCTCTCGCCAAATTGGGTAGAAGGCTACGTCGAGCTTGGCAAGGTTCTTCGGCTTCAAAGAAGGTTGAACGAGGCGCGTGACGCTTTTGCCAAAGCGCTGCAGCTTGATCCAGAAGACAATGAAGGGCTCGAGCAGCTCGTTGAGCTTGATCTGGCAAACAACGACCCCAGCCGTGCGATGGCACGGGTCGGCCAAAAGCTCGAGAAACAACCCGGCTCTGCTGAAGCTTACTTTCTTAAGGGTAAAATTTGTCGGGCCCAACACGATCAAAGTCAGGCCGAAGCTAGCCTGCACAAAGCGCTGGAGCTGGCGCCGTCGTTTTTTCCGGCTTTGGATTTGCTTGTTTCAATCTATCTCGAAACCGGTCGCCCACCGCAAGCGATCAGCGAGCTGCAGGCTTTTCTAACAAAGAATACGTCGCACGTCGAAGCATTGACCGACCTCGGCCTCGTTTACGAGCGGATACAAGATTACTCGAATGCCAGTGAGATTTATAAAAAAATATTATCCATCGTTCCGGAATCGGCCGGCGCATTGAACAATCTCGCTTACATTTACGCGGAGCGTCTCGACGATCCCGACAAAGCGGTGGAACTCGCGGCCAAAGCACGCGCGCTTCAACCGCTCAATCCGGCGGTTGCTGATACCTTAGGCTGGGCCCTCTATCGTAACGCCGACTATCGCGAAGCAGACACCGTTCTGCGCGGTGCTGCTGCAAAGCTTAAGGATAATCCCGACATTCAGTTCCATTTCGGAATGGCCAGTTATATGATGGGGAATTCGAGCTCAGCCGAAGCAGCTTTCCAAGTTGCGATCGCCGGAGAACGCAGGGAACAGGATGCGGTGCGGTGTCTCAGTTTTCTCCGAGAAATTCGCAATCTCACTTTGGATCAAGTCGAAGAATATTCACGTCAGCATCCGGATGATGTCATTGCTTGGAATCAACTAGGAGAACGGTTTCGCCAGCAGAGCCTCTTTCGCGAAAGTGCTGCCGCGTACGAACGGGCATTGCTGATCAATCCGGAGTTCGCTGCTGCTGCGATTAGACTGGCCGAACTGAACTTGGGCCCGCTTCAAAATCGCGAAGCTGCCTTTGATTTCGCCAAACGAGCGCGAGATCTTCTTCCAGCCGACCCTTATGTCGCGGATTTGCTCGGACGGATTGTATTTCAAATGCAAAATTTCCGGTGGGCCTACAGTTTGCTGCAGGAAGCTGCCCGTCGTCTGAATGATGACCCGAGCGTTGTCAGGGATTTTGCCTGGAGCTCATACAGTGTCGGCAAAATGGACGACGCGAGACGTCTCATGCAAATCGTTGGCAATTTGCACCCTGATCCTGAACTCGCTTTCGGCGCGGCGACTTTCCTCCGAATGACATCAGCGACTGCTGCCGCGTCGAACGGCGAAATCGAGGAGGTCCTTGCCAAACAGCCGGGATATATTCCCGCGCTGATGGCCAAGGCGCAGCACGATTCGGATCCGAGCGCCGCGATTCAGTTGTATCAAAAGGTTTTGGATCAATGGCCGGAGTTTCCTTTCGCGCAAAAATTCCTGGCGGCACTGTACGCGGAGGAACCCGGTAAAACCGATGCTGCGTTCGATCTCGCCTTGAAAGCGCGAAATTCTTTGATCGATGATCCCGAGCTGGCTCAAACGCTCGGCCTAGTCAGCTATCAGCGGAACGATTTCCCGTACGCGGTGCAGTGTTTTCAGGAGAGCGCCCGAAAACGACCGTTGCGCGCTCGCGAATTATATTATCTTGGCATGGCGCAGTTACGGATGAGCAGAGATCACGAAAGCAGAAAAACACTTGAAACAGCAATTCGGGCGGGGCTTCCGGAACCGATGATGGATGAAGCGAAAGCTGTTTTGGCTGATCTTCAAAAGCGGACTTCCGCAAACTGAGATTTTTCCGCAGTGCCTGGCAAGCGATGAAGTTTTCAAATTCCGATTAAAATCGGCGGGATTCTTTACAAAGTTCGCAATACGTGGTCGATTCAAAATTTTTCTGCCTAAACGATAAGTATTTGATCATGAGAATCTTATATTCTAAGCTTGCGCAGGATGTTAAACGTAGTATAAAAACTGCTGCAATCTGAGGCTAGGGTGGTGTATGTGCAGTAAACCCGCTATCGATCAACGTTAATGAGATGAACTGCCGGTCGCTTACAACGCGGAAGCTACGCCTTCTCGCGTGCGCAATCGTATTGTCAGCAGGCCTTGGCGATTCTTTTGGTGTCCCGGTACCGAAGGGTACATTCGAACCGGCCGATGTGGGGGCGCCACATAAGGGTACAGTTTTAGAGACCGGGGGCGGCGGCGTAACCATGCAGATGTCTAATCCGGACGCCATCAACGCGGGGTCCAAAGTCTCGGACAGCCCGCTGATCGTACCTGATCGGGCCACGACCGCCGCGCAGAGCGCTTCGAGTACGGTCAGCGCACTGCCAACTTCAAGTTTAACCACCCTTGCGACACTGAGTTTGTCCCCAGGCGTCTATACGCTCACCAGTTCGAAGTTGGACCACGCTACGCTGATTCTAACTGGAACTGGCTACTTTACTTTAGACATTACGAATTATTTTGCCCTGAACTCGGCCAAAGTCCTTCCCGCGGGCGGAGCAACTGTGGGCAATCTGCTTTTGAACTATATCGGCAAAGAGGTAATGGTTTCTGGGTCCGCCGGTCCAAATCAATCCGTTTTGCGTGGAATCCTGCTGGCCTTGAATGCAAAGATCAACCTGTCTCCAGGTTTGATCGTTGGCCAACCCGGCGCTGGAGCAATCGTGCAAAGAGCGCCTCCTCCTCTGCCCCTAACTGGTGCGCTAACGGTCCCTGATTCCGGCTCGACCATCACATTGTTCTGCGTTGCTTGTGTTGCACTCGCTTTAGTTCGCATTCGTGTTGTCCGTATTTGACTGGTTGCCGCGTGTCGCGCTAACACGAATATCCTCGAGAGACGACCTCTTGCTTTTGTAAATTCCAACAACCGAGGTTCTACATCGCGGCTTCTTGAGTTTTCAGTCGGAAAAGCCGTAAGTTAGCAACCGCTTCGGATCGTTCAATTATGATCATTAAATCGAGCACATGGCGCATCGCAGCTTGCGCGCTGCACCTGAACCGACTTATGCGACCGTTAGATTCCCGCATATTAACAGCTACCGGTCTTTTGCTTGCGGCGGCGTTTGTATGTGGTTGTTCGGCGGGCGCAAAAAAATCCCGAATTCAAGCACGTGCCGACCAATATTTTCAATCGGGCGAGTATGAGAAAGCTAAGGTTGAATACCTTAATTTGCTGCGGTTAGAGCAGAACCCGAAGGCCTTCCAGCAAATTGGTTTCATTTGGATGAAAGAAGGTGCGCCGCTTCGGGCATTGCCGTTTCTTCTGAAAGTTCGGGAGCTGACTCCCGACAATACCGAGGCGCGAACGCAACTCGCCGTTGCGCTGGTGGCCCTTGGCGATCCATCCGAAGCGAGAAAAGAAGCTCTTGCCGTCCTGAAGCGTGACCCGGGAAATTCAAATGCCATCGTTATTCTAGCCGATGCCAGTTTAACTAAAGACGAAATTACAGAAGCGGAGCAACAACTTGAGAAATTTACGAACAAGAACACAGCTGCGTTTCACTTGGCCAAGGCAAGCCTTGCCCGTAGCAAAGAGGAAATGAGTACGGAGGCGGAAGAACTGCAAGAAGCTGTCCGGACGGAACCCAAGTCCGCGCGAGCGCATCTAGCGCTTGGCTACGCGTACCAACTGCGGAGGAATCCCGAGCGTGCCGGTCCGGAGTTAGAGATAGCTTCCGAATTGGCATCGCCGCGATCGGAAGAACGAATTAAGTACTCAGAATTCGAAGCAGCCAATGGACATCTGACTGAGGCGAAGACGGCTTTGCAAGCGATCAGCAAGGAAACGCCAGATTACCTGCCGGTATGGCAGGATTTGGCGAAGCTCGCCGTGACTGAAGGCCAGTATGATCAGGCGCTTTCGCTGCTTGAAAATCTCTTTAGCCGAACCCCTGAGGACCCTGACGCACGACTGCTTGAAGCGCAGATTTGGCTCGCAAAGGGAGATCCGGCCAAAGCGACCGCCATCGCGGATCGAGTTAATGCTAATTACCCCAATAACGCCTTAATCAAATACACATTGGCTCGCACATACATCGCGAGCAATAATCCGGTTCAGGCCGAGACAGCGCTCCAGCAAGCAATTTCGATCAAAGCGGATTATCCCGAGGCCGTCTTGTTATTGGCCGACCTTAACTTGCGGTCCGATAAAGCGCAGAACGTCGTTGGCTTGATGGAGGATCTTCTAAAAAAACACCCCGACCTGGCCCAGGCTAGGACGATGCTGGCCAACGCTCATCGGGCTTTGGGACAGCTGGATGATGCCGCGGCGGTGAGTCGTGAACAGACCCAAATGCTACCCAATTCCTCGGACGCTTACCTCGCTTATGGATTGGTCTTGCGCCAGCAACACAAAAACGACGAAGCGCGCGAGGCATTTGAAAAAGCTTCAGAGCTTAATCCGGATAGTTTAAGCGCTGTCGAGCAGCTCCTGGAGATGGATCTTGCGGAAAAGCGCTATGATGCTGCCGCGCAGCGCGTCGAGCAGCAAGCGCAAAAACATCCCAACACCGCGGGCGCCTACTTTCTGCAAGCGAGAGTGCATCTCGCCAGTGGCCCGCAAAAGGATTTCGCGCGAGCCGAAGGAGAGCTGCAAAAAGCGATCCAGCTCAACTCCAATTTTGCTCCGGCCTACGAAACGCTGGTGTCGCTCTTCATTTCCGAAAACAAGCTGCCCGAGGCCGTCACTCAACTTAAGACCGAAATGGACAAGAGTCCGAAAGATCCACGTCCGGTCCTCATGACGGCGCTCGTTTACGAGCAAATGAAAGACTATACAGGCGCGCGTGATGCCTACTTGAAGGTCCTTTCGCTCAGCTCGAGCTCGGTTCTGGCACTTAACAATCTTGCTTACCTTTACGGCGAACAATTCGATCAACTTGATCAAGCCTACGATCTGGCGCAGAAAGCACACAATCTCGATCTGGGTAACGGCAGAGTCGCTGACACGCTTGGCTGGATTCTTTACAAACGTGGCGACTATCCGCAGGCGTTGAAGCTTGCTCAAGAGAGCGCCGCAAAATTTCCCGATAATCCGGTAATTCAATTCCATCTCGGAATGATCAGTTATATGAATGGTCAGCTGGATTTGGCGCGGTCGGCGCTTGAAAAGGCTGCTCATAACAGCGCGGAGTTCCCCGAGAAAGCAGAGGCGGAGCGTCGGCTGGCAACACTCGAAGGGGCTGCATCGAAAAAAGGCGAGCAATCAATTCCGCTGTTGGAAGCATCGGTGAAGCAACAGCCAAATGACGTCGTTATCTTGCAACAACTTGGGCAAGCCTACGAGAATAACCGCCAATATGATAAGGCCGCGGCGATATACGAGCGGGTACTAAAACTTAATCCGAGGCTGCCTGCTGCCACTCTA
>Ga0209328_10000316_pt1 | contig 11605 bp, 10 predicted proteins | sample JacPinW_OM3H0_M1_FD_187954 | JGI IMG/M metagenome (GOLD analysis project Ga0209328, IMG submission 187954) | Forest soil microbial communities from Algoma, Ontario, Canada - Jack Pine, Ontario site 1_JW_OM3H0_M1 (SPAdes) (version 2) | ecosystem: Environmental > Terrestrial > Soil > Boreal... | reverse complement strand
GAGGTCCACCTCCACTTACCAGCGATTGCCTCGGTCGCCACGATCCCCGCCGCGGTCACCGCGATCACCACCACGGCCACCACCGCCACCGCGCCCACCACCGCCGCCTCCGTGGCCGCCCCGGCCGCCGCCATAACCGCCGCCGCCCCCGCCCGGCCGTCCACCGCCTCCGCCGCTTCCACGTTCAGCTTGGGGCCGTGCTTCATTCACTACCAGGTTGCGCCCGCCAAAGTTCTGGCCGTTAAGCGAGTTCACGGCGCGGTCGGCATCTTCGTCATTATTCACTTCCACAAACGCAAACCCCCGCGATTGCCCGGTGAACCGGTCACGAATCAAATTAACGCCTGAGGGAGTTACACCGACTTGAGAGAACCACTCGTTGAGCTGATCTTCTGTAGCCGAAAACGGAAGGTTACCGATATAGAGCTTCTTCACCTGCGCACTCCTTCTTTCCGGAACCCCACTGCGCGTCGCGGAGCGCACTGAAGAAACATCTGTAGCAGGGCAGTCGTAAGACCGGGCCACCGCGGGCGCAGACTGTGACTTCAGCGGTCAGAGGAATCCTCTCGAAAATTTCCCAGTTTTGCAACCGGAATGATTTTGTCGATGCGATCTGAATCGTTGCTCGTTCATCGCCGGCCGCAAAAATCGAACTTGAGGACGCATTCTAAGCCGATCAGGTACGGTAGCTGGCGTTAATGCGCACATATTCCGCGGTGAAATCGCATGTCCAATAGCGCGCCACCGCACTGCCGGCCCGCATATTCATAACGATAGGGACGTGTTTAGCGAGCAAGCGGTTACTCGCGGCGCGCTCATTAAAGTTCAGTGGTTGGCCGCGACGTAAAACCGGTATACCCGCCATCTGAATGTCGACGCGCGCGGGATCGAAACGAACTCCCGAGCGCCCGGCGGCGGCAAAAATGCGGCCCCAATTCGGATCGCCACCGGCAAAGGCGGTCTTCACTAATGGGGACGTAGCGATAGTTTCCGCGATGCGTCGCGCTGCGTTCTCGCTTTTTGCGCCACGAACTTCAATTTCAATCACCCGCTGCGCGCCTTCGCCGTCGGCAACAATTTGCAGGGCCAGCGAACGGCACACATCTTCCAGTGCCCCGGTGAAAGCTCGATGAGCCGCTGACCCCGATTTAATACTCGGAGCGCCGGCGGCGCCGTTGGCTAACACCAACAGCGTGTCGTTGGTGGAAGTATCTCCATCGACAGAAATAGCGTTGAAGGTTCGCGAGGTAACATCGCGCAACGTTTTCTGCAGCAACCCGGGAGCGATGGAGGCATCGGTGATTACGAACGCCAGCATGGTGGCCATGTTCGGATGAATCATGCCCGCGCCCTTCGCGCAACCGACGAAATGGATTCTCTTACCGGACATTTTAAAAGACGATGCCGCCGTTTTTGGACGCGTATCCGTTGTGCAGATCGCCAGCGATAGCTCCGCAAAGGAGCGCGCCGAGGGACGTCGGTGCCGCGCAATCACCGGCAGTGCACGCAATATTTTTTCAAGAGGCAGAGGCACGCCGATGACGCCGGTGGAGCAGACAAAAAGTTCTTCCGGCTGGCACCCCAGACGCTTGGCAGCTTCGGCGATTGTGCGTTGTGCAGCCGCGTAACCGGCGGTGCCAGTTGCGCAATTGGCGTTGCCGGCGTTCACCACCACGCCGCGCATCCGCCCTTTTGAGTTACGCAGATTTTCTTTGGAAATAAGTACCGGTGCGGCAACCACCAGGTTTTGCGTGAAAACTGCCGCGGCAGCAGCGCTTTCATCACTGCACAGTAGCCCAAGGTCCAGCGCGCCTGTTTTCTTCAAGCCACATGCGGTGGCCGCGAAACGAAAACCGTGCGGCAATGAGGCTTCGGAAAGCGCGTGTTTCATCGCGGGTACGTCAGCTGCGTGCGCGCGAGGCCCCCGGAAGAGGCCTCCGATCCTCCGTTACAAATGCAGATTGTTGTTGGATGCCGCTTGCTGTTGCCGTCATGATTTAGCTCCTAGTTTAGTTAATTTGTTTTCTAATTCTTCACACGCTGCCCGAACGGATTTGCGCGCCGTGCCGCCAGGGACTGATTTGGCAGCCAAAGCGGATTCCACATTCAATCCGTCGAAAAAATCATCCTCGAACGCCGGTGAGAGTTTCTTCAACTCAGAAAGTGGAAGCTGCGTCCATTTCTTATTTACGCGTTCGGCTTGGCTCAACAATTTGCCCACAATATCGTGGGCCTGCCGGAAAGGCATCCCCCGCCGTACCAGGTAATCCGCCGCTTCGGTAGCCAGCAATGCGCTATTAGACGCAGCGCAATTTAATCTGTCCTCGCGAAACTTCGTCGCGCCCAAAGCACCCGTTGCCACGCTCAGCATCGCCGCGACCTGATCGTGTGCCGCGAAAAGCGCATCCTTATCTTCCTGAAGGTCACGCTGGTAACCGCTTGGCAGACCTTTCAACGTCGTGAGCAGGCCTATCAGTGCCCCGGTAATGCGGCCGGTCTTACCCCGTATCAGCTCCCAGGCGTCGGGATTTTTTTTCTGCGGCATCAAGCTGCTGCCAGTCGAAAATTCATCGGGCAGCACGACATAACCGAATTCCTCAGACGCAAACAACACGAAATCTTCGGACAGCCGTGACAGGTGCGTGGAAATACCCGCTAGCGCAAAAAGATAATCTAGAGCAAAGTCGCGGTCGCTGACGGCGTCCAGGCTGTTCGCCGTGATCCGTGAGAAACCAAGCTCGCGCGCGATCGCTTCGCGGTCAATCGGAAATGAGCAGCCCGCCAGCGCGCCCGAACCCATCGGGCAAGCGTCAGCGCTGGAAGCTGTACTTTGCAGGCGTGGAATATCTCGTAGAAACGCTTCCGCATGCGCCAACAAAAAGTGTGAAAGCAAAAGTGGCTGCGCGTGCTGCATGTGCGTCATGCCAGCCATGGGCAGATGCAAATGTGCTTTGGCCAGCGCTACAAATGCCGCGGCCAGCTCGGCAACAGCTATCTTGATCTGCGCCGCTGCGTCTTTCACGAATAAGCGAAAATCCGTGGCTACCAGTTCATTTCGACTACGCCCGGTATGTAATTTCCATCCCAGCGCGCCTAACTCTTCGACCAGCGCCTTCTCAACAAAGTGGTGCACATCTTCCGCATCCGACGAATCGAGCCAGGCCTTGTCTTTCTGCGCGCGCCCCGCGATGCGATCGAGCGCCGCGAGCGTCTGCCGGACTTCCTCAGCGTTTAGAATTCCCACGCCTTGCAGTGCCTCGGCCCACGCGCGGTCCACAGCCAATTCGTAAGGCAGCAAGCGTCGATCAAACGCAAACGACGCTTGAAATGCGTCGAAGCCCGCATTCGGCGCGCGTTCAAAGCGCCCGCCCCACAGCCGGTCATCTTTACGTTCGGTCATTTTTGTAATTTCAGTTGCGCTCGCCAAATTATGCATCCTAAAAACACGTCATGGTGCTATTCAATTTCCGCCTTCGGCCTTGGCCTTTGGCCTTACGGTAACGGGTAACGCAAAAAGATTGATGAACCCTTCGGCATCTTTGGGGTTATAGCCACCCATGGTGAAGCTAGCCAGGTCCGTGCGATACAGCGAAAACGGCGAAACCCTCTTTGTGACGTTAAGATTGCCCTTCCACAATTTCAATCCCACCGTTCCGGTCACGTTCTGCTGCGAAGCGTTGAAAAATCCATCGAGCGCGGCTCGTAGCGGCGAAAACCACAGGCCGTAGTAAACCAACTCCGCATAACGCAGTGACAACGCTTGCTGGAAATGCGCTGTTTCTCGATCGACCGTAAGCGTTTCTAACTCACGATGCGCGGTGATCAACAACGTTCCGCCAGGCGTTTCATACGCCCCGCGGGACTTCATGCCCACCAGGCGATTCTCGACGATGTCGGTGCGGCCCACGCCATGCTTCGCGGCGATTTCGTTTAGCGTGTTCAGCAAATCCACCGGCCCGAGTTTCGTGCCATTCACCGAAATGGGTGAGCCTGCTTCAAATCCAATTTCCACCTCTTCGGCCTTGTCGGGAGCATTTTGCGGAGACGCAATCCATTGCCACATCGCTTCGTTAGGCGAATTTGCGGGATCTTCCAGCTCGCCTCCCTCATGGCTGAGGTGCCAGATATTGCGGTCGCGGCTGTAAATATTTTTTTTGCTTTGCTCCACCTGCACGTTGTGCTTCTGCGCGTACGCAATGGCGTCTTCCCGTGAATGGATATCCCATTCACGCCAAGGAGCGATAATTTGCACGTTTGGCGCGATGGCTTTGTACGCTAGTTCAAAGCGCACCTGATCGTTTCCTTTTCCAGTGCAACCGTGCGAGAGCCCGTCCGCCCCAAGTTTTAACGCCACTTCGGCCTGCCGCTTCGCAATCACCGGCCGCGCCATCGATGTGCCCAGTAAATAGGTATGCTCGTATACCGCGCCGGCTCTTAACGTCGGCCAGATGTAATCGCGCACAAATTCTTCGCGCAGATCTTCCACCAGTGCCGTTGAAGCGCCGGTCGCGAGAGCCTTCTTGCGGGCCGCTTCCAGATCCTCCTGCTGCCCCACATCTCCAATTACCGCGATGACTTCGCAACCGTAATTTTCTTTAAGCCACGGAATAATGATGGAGGTGTCCAGTCCTCCGGAGTATGCGAGTACAACCTTCTGGGGTTTATATTTCTCTTTATTCACAACGCCTCTCTTCAAAGAAATCGGCAATCATTGCCGCAGCAATTCGTCACACACACTTGTATCGCGAAAAGTTTTGAATGTTCCGACTATATCTGTAATCGAATCCGCGTTCACTTGGCAAAAGTGTGATGCAAATGACGCCTTCACTAACTGAACAGGTTGTGCAGAATGGCTTTCTGCACGTACATGCGATTTTCGGATTGGTCCAGCACCACGGACTGCGGTCCGTCGAGAACTTCGGATGTGACTTCGTGATTGCGGTGCGCCGGAAGGCAGTGCAGGAATAATGCCTCGGGCGCGGCCAGCGACATCAACTCCGCGTTTACCTGATAAGCCCGAAACACGCTTTCCCGCACATCTCCTTCCGCTTCAAAGCCCATGCTGGTCCAGGCATCGGTGTAAACACCCTGGGCTCCCGCGACCGCTTCGCGCGGGTCAGTGAACAATTCGATTTTCGCGCGAGTTTCTCGAGCAACCCGCTTTGCTTCCTGAATCACTTCGCGCGCCGGTGTGTAGCCCGGAGGGGTGGCGATACGCAGATGAACGCCCAACCGCGCTGCTAAAAATATCAACGAATTGCACACATTATTTCCGTCGCCGACATAAGCCAGCTTAAAACCGCGCAGCGAACCGGCCTTCTCTTCAATGGTCATAAAATCGGCGAGCGCCTGGCAGGGATGAAATTTATCCGAAAGCGCATTCACCACTGGGATTTCGGTATTGGCCGCCAGCTCTTCCAGCACGCGTTGTTCGTAAACGCGCGCCACGATTCCATGCACCCAGCGCTCCAGGTTGCGCGCCACATCCGAAATGCATTCGCGTTCACCGAGCCGCGCCTGGGTATGGTCCAGGAAGATCACCGAGCCGCCCATGCTCTGGATGCCAACTTCGAAAGTCACGCGCGTGCGCAATGACGGCTTTTCAAAAATCAGGGCGATAAATTTGCCGCGCAGTATCGAAGCGTAACGGCCCGGGTGGGCCTTGATATCCGAGGCGAGATGCAATAACTCGCGTGTCTGCGGCGGGTTCCATTCGGCTCCCGTGAGCAGATCGTGTGACAACAATACAGGTGCAGCTAACATGGTAGCGGTCATAGTTTCACCTTGCGGTAGCGTATTTTTTTGACGGTTTGGTGACAGATGTACTGGTTTCCGCCGCCGCGGATTTTTCTGAAACGCCGGCTAATACGGCGCTGAACAATTTGAAAAATTCGCGAACTTGCGCGCGCGTTACGATGAATGGCGGCAACAGTCGGAGGATGCGATCGTGCGTGCAGTTGATCAACAGCCCGCGCTTGGCGGCCTCTGCGACAAAGGGCGCGCCTTCCACCGAAAGATGAACTCCCAGCATCAACCCCTCAGCGCGCACCTCACGTATAAAATCAAATTTTGCGGCTAAGGCCTGCAACCCGGCTTTCAATTCTTCGCCACGGCTGCGAACGTTCTCTAATAATTTCTCATCCTCGATGATTTGCAAACATTCCAGCGCGGCAGCGCAAATCAAAGGTCCGCCGCCGAAGGTCGTGCCGTGGAGTCCTGGAGAAATATAGGACGCCACCTTGTCGGTGGATAAAATGGCGCCCAACGGCAAGCCCGCTGCCAAGGGTTTAGCGATCACCGCGATGTCCGGTTTGGATGCGAAGCGCTGATACGCAAAATAACGCCCGGTGCGGCCCAAGCCGCATTGAATCTCGTCGGCGATCAGAAGCGCGCCGTGTTCCGTCGCCAGCGCGCGCGCACGGTTCCAGAATGATTCGCTGATAGGGTAAATGCCGCCTTCCCCCTGCACCGTTTCGATCAGAATGCCGCAGACGGAGTCATCGAATTTCGATTCCAGATCCGCCACATCATTGAAGCGCACGAATTCGACGCCGGGCACAACAGGCGCGAAGGGTAGACGGTATTTCTCCGTCGCGGTAACGCTGATTGCGCCATAAGTGCGCCCGTGAAAAGAATTCTCCAGCGCGAGAAAGCGCTGCTTTCGCGGGGGCTGTCCTGCCGCGTCCTGAGGCGTTCGCGCACATAACCGCGCTAGCTTCATGGCGCCGTCGATTCCTTCCGTACCGCTATTGCAAAAAAATACGCGGTCGAGGCCGGACCATTCCGCAAGCTTTCGCGCTAGCGGACCTTGGTAGGCGTTGTGATAGAGGTTTGAAAAATGAATGGCACGCGCCGCTTGGCGACGAATCACCTTAACGATTCGTAAATGCGCGTGCCCTAAAGCGTTGACGGCAATGCCGCCAAGGAAGTCGAGATATTTTTTCCCGGCCGCGTCATATATATAGCAACCCTTACCACGTTCCAACACAAACGGCTGGCGCTTGTAGGTCGGCAGCAGGAATTTTTCCGCGTCTGTGACCCGCGAATCGCTCTTCGCCGCGGCAACCTGCATTCGTCCATGCCGCGAAAAGTGCGCGCTTGGCAGCGCAGCCGACTTTTTGGGAGCATTGCGCATCACGCCGCCGATAGCGCGGTTTGCGCAGAATTTCGCGGTTCACGAATGATCAGAGTGCCGGGAGCGCCCTTAACGACCTGAGCGTTAGCTACTTCATGGTGCCGGTGGTTTTCGCCTGACCGCGACGCCAACAATAGGGCATCCGGCCCCGTGCCGCCCACGATGCGAACTTCGCGAACGCCACCCTCAATCGCACGTTTAGCGGCTTCCAGCTTTAAGATCATGCCGCCCGAAACAACGCGGCACTGCACCAACCGTTCAATCTCTTCACAACTCACCGCGGAGAGCACCCTCTCACCATCCAGCACGCCGGCAACGTCCGTTAAATAAATTAGTTGGTCGGCACCGATAAATTCCGCGCAAGCCGCGGCCATGTGATCGGCGTTAATGTTGTAAAGCTCGTTGTCGGCACCCAAGCCGAGACAGGGTGCCACCGGCACCAGCCCATCGTTCCACAGCGATTCGATAAACTGCGTGTTCATTCCCGTGAGGTACCCGACGTAGCCAAGACCGCCTTCCACTTCGTTGTGCATCATAGGCTCGGCGGTAAAACATTGCGCATCCGCGGCAGAAATTCCCACCGCGGGCTGGCCCTCCGCGGAAATAGCGCTGGAAACTTTTTTGTTCAGCAACCCGGCGAAAACCATCACTGCTACGTCGCGTGACTCGCGATCCGTAACTCGCAGGCCGCCGACGAATTTGCTTTCAATGCCCATGCGCTTCAGCGTTGCGGTAAAAACGCGGCCGCCACCGTGGACCACAAGAATCTGATGCCCGTCCTTAGCGAGCGCGGCGACCTGGCTGGCCAGCGCGCGCACCGTCTGGTCGTCTTCCAGTAATGCTCCGGCAAACTTGATCACGATTCTCATTGCAGTGCGGTGTGCTCCTCTATCCCCAGCATGTGATTGAAATTTTGAACCGCTTGGCCGGCAGCGCCTTTGCCCAGGTTATCCAGGCAAGACACGATCACCATGCGGCGTCCGCTTTTATCGAGGACAAAGCCGATATCGCAGAAATTTGTATGCGCCACGTGTTGTAATTCGGGCAGCGACCCTGCGCGCCAAATGCGCACCATCGAGTGGCCGGCGTAAAACTTGCGATACCGAGCCTCAACCGCTTCGCCGCTTTGGCTCGCTTCCAAAGTCACGTAAATGCTCGACAAAATGCCTCGACTGATCGGCAACAAATGCGTCGAGAAAATGACCTGCGACTCCTGCAGCCCGGTATGCTCCAGAATTTCTGGCGTATGCCGGTGTGAAAAAAGATTGTAGGCTTTGAAATTCTCGTCGACCTCCACGAACTGCAAATCGCGCCGCAACTCCTTGCCCGCTCCGCTGGCCCCGGATTTGCAATCGCAAACCACGTTGCTACCTGCCGCGATCAGACCAGCATCCGTCAGCGGGCGCAGCGCGAGGATCACGCTGGTCGCATAGCAACCAGGATTCGCGACGATGCGCGCATTCCTGATTTGCTCTTTGTAAATTTCCGGCACGCCATAAACGGCTTCGGCCAGCAATTCCGCGGGCGCAGCTGCCAATTTGTACCAATTCGTAAATGTTTCACCCGAACGGAAGCGAAACGCTCCGCTCAAATCCACCACCCGTAATCCCGCTTCCACTAATGCAGGGGCTAGTACCGCCGAAACGCCATGAGGAGTGGCCAAAAAAGCCACGCCTGCTTTGCTGGACGTTATAGCCTCCACCGAGAATGTTTGCAGCGGAGCATCACCACGTCCGCGCAGTTGCGGGAAAAGTTCGTCCAAACACTTTGCGCCCTGGGTATCGCGCATATAAAAGGTCGAAGCTTTTACGGCGGGATGGCGCACCAGTATGCGTGCGAGCTCAAAGCCCGTGTAGCCCGTGACACCCACCACCGCGATGTGATCGAGATTTCTCATTTCATTAAAGCTTCGATGCGCCGTTGAAGCGATTCGCGACTCTTTTTATTTGGCGTGATGATCAGTACCGTGTCGTCACCCGCGATGGTCCCGGCAATTTCCGGAAATTTGGATCCGTCCACTGCCGCCGCCAGCGGCTGCGCTCCGCTGGGCGGCGTTTTCAGCACCAGCAGATTTTCCGCCGGCCGGATATCCAGCAGAAATTCACCCAACGCTCGAGCCAGCTGAGGGAGCGGCGATTGGTCGTCAGGGAGCGCAGAAGCCGATTTGTAACCGCGGTGCGTTTTGATCAGGCGAAGCTCTTGTATATCGCGCGACAGCGTGGCCTGCGTCACGCGCAGCCGTTGCGCCGCCAGCCTCCGGCGCAAATCTTCCTGATTGACGATGGAACCGTCGCTCACCAGCCGAAGAATTTGACCGTGACGAAATGTTTTGCCTGCGCTCACCGGACCCTCAAATGCAAATATACATCCACATGTATTTTTATACAGTTACGCGCGGTGAGAGTCAACGCTTTTCGAACTTTCTTTTTAGCAAATACTGTTCGAACGGAGTGGCAGCGGAACTGGTCCACGGGGCAGTGGTGTAGCATTCGTCGCACTGTCCCGACACACACTGGATTTTACATGCGCGGAATGTTACCTATCATGAACGGCATCTTCGCGCTCTATGACGAACGCTTGCGAAGTCACAGGCTGCAAAACGGAAGTCCCACCAGCTCTACATGAGCAACAGGTGTGCGTACTACATTTCACTTTGTCGGTGGAAAACAGTTGTGCAGGCATGCGCCGGGAGACGGCGCTGGGCAATGCGCCCCACGAACGCCAGCGCGAAATCATGAAATTCATCGCCGAACATGGCGAGCGGCTTGCCCGCGTCGCTACCAGCGGCTTGCCACTCACCGATGATCTGAAAGCGCGGATTCTCAGCACGTTCCTCACGCTCATGAATCTGCGCGAAAATCTCGATCGCTCCAACATGAGGAGTTCGTTCGGGCGCACAAGCCAATTGCGCTAGTTTCTCGTGCCCCCAGCTTCGTAATATCTTACAATTTGTTGACTTTGCTGCACTTGACGGCACCGATACCGCGAGAGACCATATCTTTAGCTTCGGAGCGCTGCCAATCTCAAAGTTGCAGCCCGCCCAGCAGGGGTAATCCATGACTCTCCGTATTTTTTCCCGCATCGCTTCTATCTTGATCGTGGCGGTGCTCTGTTTCGGACTTCTTCCCACTTATACCGCCGCTAGCCACGCACGCATCATCCGGCTCAGTCTGGTGCAGGGAGATGTGCGCATTCTTCATGATTCCAAGGGCGATCCGCTGGCCAACGACAAGGCCCCGTGGGAGCGCGCCGAATTAAATCTTCCCATTCGCCAGCATGATGTGCTGGCCACCGATAATGGCCGCGCCGAAGTGGAATTCGAAAATGGCGCGATGGCCTTCATAAACGAAAATTCGGTGCTCGAATTTTTCGACCTGTCTCTCGATGACGGTTCGCTCACGACTCGGCTCGTTCTTCGCCAGGGCACCGGCTCCTTTTACGTGAACCCGGCGCGCGCCGATTATTTCAGCGTCACTGGCGGCGATTTCACCGCTGAAGCCGCTGGCCGTACAAATTTCCGCATGGATAATTTCGATGACGGCAGCACTGTCGCTGTCACCAAAGGTCAAATCTCCGTAGTGCACAAGAACGACAACAAACTTTTGGAGAAGGGCCAATCTTTTACGATGTCCGCAACCGGCGCTGCTAGTATTAGCAGCGCTCCGCAGAGTGATGACTTTGATCACTGGGTGTCCGGCCGTGAAGACAGCGTAGTCACCGCGACCAATGCGGCGATGCAATATTCAAATTCTTCCTCTTACGTTCCCGGATTCGGTGACCTGTACACCTACGGCGGTTTTTATCCTATCGCGGGCATGGGTTACGGATGGCAACCTTATGGCGTCGGGCTGGGCTGGTCACCGTTCGACTACGGCAATTGGTTTTATGGGTCGCAATTTGGATGGTCCTTTATTGGAAGTCAACCGTGGGGATGGCTGCCTTATCACTATGGTGGCTGGCTTTTTGAACCTGGGATCGGCTGGCTGTGGATTCCGACCGGATTCGGCCGCGGCACTGTACCCGTTAAATTCCATCCCGTCACGGCAACCTTTGTGCGTTCCGGCAGTACCGTGGCAATGGTTCCCACTCACCCGCTGGATAGCGGCAGCAAGACGCCGTTGAATCTGGCACATGTTATGCCGCTGACCTCCGCAAGCGGAGCTCAGCAGGTTTCAGCCGGCACCGGCGCGAAGTGGAAAGTTGTAAAAGAAGTCCCCGCACAGACTTTAGTTTCACACGCGAGCTCTGCGACGGTTCCTACTCGGAGCGCGCGCACCCTTGATTCCACGGGCGCTTCTGCGCAGCTCAAAAGTTCAACCATTACTTACGACTCAAAAGAGCATCGCTTTGTGAATAGCAACGTGAATGCGGGCTCGGTAGCGACGACGACTTCGTCCGAGATGGCAGCAAAGGGTTCTACAACCAGCACCTCGCCCGCTCGCTCCATTGCTGCAGACCAGCAGGTTCGCG
>Ga0209328_10000314_pt1 | contig 11610 bp, 14 predicted proteins | sample JacPinW_OM3H0_M1_FD_187954 | JGI IMG/M metagenome (GOLD analysis project Ga0209328, IMG submission 187954) | Forest soil microbial communities from Algoma, Ontario, Canada - Jack Pine, Ontario site 1_JW_OM3H0_M1 (SPAdes) (version 2) | ecosystem: Environmental > Terrestrial > Soil > Boreal... | reverse complement strand
ATCAATCCAGAGCGGCTCAAGGTCGACGTCTACCGCTCCGGCGGGCACGGCGGGCAGAGCGTCAACACCACGGACTCGGCGGTGCGCCTCACCTACACGCCCGAGGACGGCGGTGCGCCGATCGTGGTCACCTGCCAGGACGAGCGCTCGCAGCTCAAGAACAAGGCCAAGGCGGAAAAGGTGCTGATGGCCCGGCTGCTCGACCGCCAGATGGCGCAGCAGCAGGAGGCCCTGACGGAGGTTCGCCGCTCAGCCGTCGGCTCGGGTGACCGCAGCGAAAAAGTCCGCACCTATAACTATCCGGAAGGCCGGATCACCGACCACCGGATCGACTTCAAGTACTACAAGCTGCCCCAGTTCGTCGAGGCCGGCGACCTCGACCCGGTGATCGATCGTTTGATCGCCTGGGACCGCGGGAACCGGTTGAGCGAACCGCCGAATGGCGCCGCGCGCAACTGACGGCGTCCGGGTCAAGGCGCAGCTCGCGAAGGCACGAGCCACCCTGGAGACGGCCGGCATTCCATTACCCTGGCTCGACGCCGAGATCCTGGTGGCACACGTCCTCCAGAGTTCGCGCGAGCGGCTCCACAGCCACCCTGAGCGCGAGCTAACCGTCGCGCAGCGGGCTCAGCTGCGGCGGTTGACCAGTCGCCGAGTGGCCCGCGTTCCGGTGCCGTACCTGGTCGGCGAGCGCGAGTTCTACGGGTACATGTTTCGCGTCACCCCTGCCGTGTTGATTCCGCGCCCATCGAGCGAGTTGCTCGTCGAGCTGGCGATCGATTGGTTGAAGGCGCACCCACGGGCACGGCGGATGATCGACCTGGGTACCGGCAGCGGCGCGGTCGCGATTTCCGTCGCGAAGGCCGTGCCACAGGTTCAGATCGAGGCACGGGATCTCAGCGCTCGCGCGTTAAAGGTGGCTGACGAAAATGTCGCGCACTATCGCCTGCGCGGGCGGATTACCACGGTGAAGGGCGACTTACTGCGCCGCGCGTCCCCCGCGGACCTGATCCTCGCCAACCTTCCCTACATCCCGGAGGCGCTGCGGCGCATTCGGCCGAAGGAGCTGGAGTATGAGCCGGCGCTCGCACTCGACGGCGGCAAGGACGGGCTGTCGCTGATTCGGGTCGCGCTGGCGCAGGCGCCGGCGGTGCTGAAACCGGGCGGCCTCGTGCTTTTCGAATGCGACCCTGCGCAAATCCGCCGCATCGTCCGCCTCGCCCAGGGGCACTGGCCCACGGCTCAGGTCAGCGTCCACAAGGACCTGGCCGGGCAGGACCGTGTGGTGCGGATCCAGACGTGACGGTGCGCTGGCCGGCGGACGCATCGCACATCGCCCAGGCGGCGGAGCGGCTTCGCGCGGGCGCCGTGATTGCCTTCCCAACCGACACGCTCTACGGCGTCGGCGCGCGAGCCTCGGACGCGGCGGCGGTCGCGCGCCTCTACCGGGTAAAGCGGCGCCCCGCCGGACAGCCGATGGTCTGGCTGGTCACAGACCGGGCCCAGGTGGAACGGTTCGCGGTCGTCTCGCCGGCGGCAACCGAGCTGATGGACCGCTACTGGCCGGGACCGCTGACCCTGGTGTTGCCCGCCCTGGTCCCGACCGACGGATCGACCGTTGCTGTGCGCGCGCCGGACCACGACGTTGCCCTCGCGCTGCTAACCTCGCTCGGGGAGCCGATCGCGAGCAGCAGCGCCAACCCGGCCGGGCAGCCGCCGCCCATCGATGCCGACCAGGTCATCGCCGGGTGGGACGACGAGCTTGACCTCGTGCTCGACGGAGGGCCGTGCCGAATCGGTCGGCCCTCGACGATTCTTGACCTGAGCGGTGCGACGCCTCGCATCCTGCGCCAGGGGGCGATCCGGTCTACGGAACTGATTCGGGGATAATGGGCGGGATGTTGCAGGCCCGCACCGACCTGACCAGCCGGATCGACCTCGTCGATCCCGAGGTCGCTGCCGCGATCCGCGACGAATACGAGCGTCAGCAGTACACGCTGGAGCTCATTCCATCGGAAAACATCGCCAGCCCCGCGGTGCTGCAGGCGCTCGGCTCACTGCTCAACAACAAGTACGCCGAGGGGTACCCGGGCAAGCGCTACTACGGCGGCTGCGAGAACGTCGACCGGATCGAGACGCTCGCGATCGAGCGCGCCAAAGCGCTCTTTGGCGCTGAGCATGCCAACGTGCAATCCCATTGCGGCACGACCGCAAACTATGCCGTCTACGCGAGCGTCCTCAAGGTCGGCGACACGGTCATGGGGATGGACCTCAGCCAGGGCGGGCACCTGAGCCACGGAAGCCCCGTGAACTTTTCCGGCAAGCTTTACCACTTCGTGCCCTACGGGGTCGATCCGACAACGGAGCGGATCGATTACGACGTGCTCGAAAAGCAGGCGAAAGACGTGCGGCCGAAGATGCTGCTCGCCGGCTATAGTGCCTACCCGCGCACCCTCGACTTCGAGCGGTTGGCGGCGATCGCCGAGGCGGTCGATGCCTATTTCTTCGTCGACATGGCGCATTTCGCCGGCCTGGTCGCCGGTGGTGCCCACCCGAGCCCGGTGCCGCACGCGGACTTCGTCAGTTTCACCACGCACAAGACGATGCGTGGACCCTGGGGCGCGATGATCCTCTGCAAGGCGAAGTACGCCGCGGAGGTGGACAAGAGCGTGTTTCCCGGCAGCCAGGGCGGCCCGCACAACCACGCGATCGCCGGCAAGGCCGTGATGCTGGCCCAGTGGAAGACCCCGGAGTTCAGGTCCTACGCGCAGGCGGTCGTCAACAACGCGCGTGCGCTCGCCGAAGGGCTCAGCCGTCGCAAGCTCCGGCTGGTTAGTGGGGGAACAGACAACCACCTGATGCTGATCGACTTGCGGCCGCTCAACCTCACGGGGAAGAAAGTCCAGGATACGTTCGATACCGTCGGCATCACCGTGAACCGCAACTCGATCCCGTTCGATACCGCGAGCAAGTTCAACCCGAGTGGGATCCGGTTGGGATCGCCGTCGGTCACGACGCGGGGGATGGGCACCAAAGAAATGGAGCAGATCGCCGACATGGTTTCCGAGTTGCTCTTCAACCTCGAGGACCGGACGGTCCATGAGCAGGTACGCGCCCGGAGCCGGGCGTTGTGCGAACGATTTCCGCTTCCGTACTGACGGGCGCAGGCGTCTTCAGCGACCCGACCTTCTGGCGTGACTTCTCACCCGCCCGCTTCGGGCCGGCCCTGCTGCCCTTCCTCGCCGCCCTGGTGTGCACGGTCATCGCGGTGTTCCCCGCTCGCTGGCTCTCGTTCCGGCTCGGTGCCGTTGCCGAGCCCGGCGACCGGTTCATCCACCAGCGGCCGACCGCCCGGCTTGGCGGACTGGCGATCTACCTCGGCTTCGGGCTCTCCGCCGCGATCTTTTCGACGAGCCCCGCGACGCTCGGGTTGCTGCTCTCCGCGGCGGTGATCACGACGCTGATGGTGTTCGACGACATCCACGGCGTGCGGCCCATCGTCAAGCTGCTCTTCCAGGTCGGCGCGTCGTTGCTGGCGATCGTCGTGTTCGACATCACCATTCACTTCATCAATCTCCCGGGCGCTCACCTCATCGAGTTGTCGACGGCGGCCGCGATCCCGCTGACGCTGCTCTGGTTCGTCAGCCTTCAGAACACCATCAACCTCATGGACGGCGTCGATGGGCTCGCCGCCGGGGTGGTGGCGATCGTGGCCGGGACCCTGTTGCTGGCGGCCATCAACCGGAGCCAGCCCGACATCGTCATCCTGACCGGCGCGCTGATCGGCGCCTGCATCGGCTTCCTCTTCTTCAACTGGCATCCGGCCCGAATCTTCATGGGCGACAGCGGCAGCAACTTCCTCGGCTTTACCCTGGCCGCGCTCTCGGTCCTCTCGGTTGCGAAGGGCACTGTCGTGCTGGCGTTGATCGTGCCGGTGGCCGCGCTCGCGATTCCGATCGTGGACACCGCCTGGGCGATCGTGCGCCGGCGTCGACGCGGCACGTCGATCGCAACGCCCGACACCGAACACCTCCATCACCGGCTACTCAACTTCGGCCTCAGTCCCCGCGAGACCGCGCTGGTGTTCTACTTTGGGACCGCGATCTTCGCGGCCGTCGGCCTGACCATCTACGGGCATCGGAAGGTCCTGCTCGGCGCCATCCTGCTGATGCTGCTCGGGATCGGCATCATCGTGGTGCGCCGCTTCGGCCGAATCCGACGAGCTTGAGCCCGGTTCGGGCCTGCGCCCGATGGCATTGCGAATTCACCCCCTGATAAGCTTGGAACGGTTGAGGCCTAATTTCTGGAGGCAGTGATGGCCCCGACGGATAAGCGCAAGGACCCCAGCATGCTGGCGGCCTTTAGCCTCGCGTCGGGCGTCGGCCTCCAGCTCGCCGTCACGGTGTTGGTTGGATTGGGTCTTGGCTACCTCGCTGACCGGGCCCTGCACACGTCGCCCTGGTTCCTCCTGGTGGGGTTGCTGCTCGGGATTCTGGGGGGCGGTTACAGTGTCGTGCGGAGGCTCATGAAGGAGATAGGTCGGAGTGGGTGAGCTGCGGCGGTTCGAGCTGACGACGTCGCTGGTTTTACTCGCCTTGCTCTGCGTGGTCGGCGCCGCCATGGTGGCCATCGGTCACCCCCGCGCGATCGCCGGTCTGATTGCCGGTGGGCTGCTGGGCCTCGCCAACATGGTCTGGATGGTTGGGACCGCACGGCGGTTCCTGGGACACGCCCCGACCGCGCGAATGCTGCAGCTGGCCGCCGCGATTCGCTTCCTCACGATCGCCGTCCTGCTGGGCGTGGTGCTTATCGTGAGCCGCGTCGATCCGGTCGGCGCCGCGATCGGTTACTTCTGTTTCCCGATCGCCGGCGCGGTCGCGGGCTGGCGGATGATGCGCACCCGGCCAGGCTTGCCGGTATGAGGCTCCTGGTACTCCTTCAGGCCGACGTCACGCACCCCACCATCAACATCGGCGGGATCGACTTCAACGCCGACACCATCCGTAACACCCTGATCGTGTGCGCCCTCCTGCTGGTCGGCGCGTTCACCCTGCGCAGTCAGCTGCGCGTCGGAAAACCGACACAGCTGCAGAATATCGTCGAGCTGATCGTCGAGTACATCGGAGGGTTGACCGCGGAGTCACTACAGGGTCGAAATCTCAACCTGGGGCCGCTTGCCATCACGCTGTTCGTCTTTCTGCTGGTCTCCAACTGGCTGGGACTGATCCCCGGGTTCAAGTCGCCGACCAATGACTGGAATACGACGCTGGCGCTGGCCCTCCTCACGTTCGTGCTGTTCACGTTCTTCAGCATCAGCCGCCGCGGCTTCGGCGGCTACCTCAAACATCTGCTGGTGGTCCCGCCCTACTTTCCACTGAGCGTCATCGACGAGCTCGCCAAGCCCATCACGCTGTCCTTCCGGTTGTACTTCAACATCTTCGTCGGGGAGCTGCTGCTGTCACTGATCATCACGCTGGTTCCGACCTGGATTTCCTGGTTGCCGGGCGCGGTGTGGACGCTCTTCAGCCTCTTCATCGGAACGGTGCAGGCCTTTATCTTTACCGTCTTGACCGTCTCGTATGTCGCGATCGCCACTGAAGTTGAAACCGCACATGCATAACACCACTAAGGAGGGTTTGTTTTGGAACGCGCAATCGTTTTAGGGGCCACAGTCATCGCTTTCGGTTTTCTGCTCGGGCTGAGCGCCTTGGGCGCGGGAATCGGTGATGGGTTGGTGTCGAGCCGCACGGTCGAAGGGACGGCGCGTCAGCCCGAGCTGCAGGGCCGGCTCTTCTTCCTGATGATCATCGGCATCGGGTTCATCGAGGCGCTTCCAATCATCGGCTTGGGCCTGGGCCTGTTCCTGATCTTTGCCAACCCGCTGTTGAGCCAGATCACCGGGAAATGACCCGCCTCGACGCCGGGCTACTCACGCTCAATGGCACGCTGATCGCTCAGCTGCTGATCTTTCTGGTCATGTTGGGCGTCCTGTACCGCTTCGCCTGGGACCCACTGCTGCGGATCCTGAACGAGCGCCGGGAGCGGATCCAGCAGGGCGTGGAGGCGACCGAGCGCGCCAAGCGCGAGCTGGAGGAGGCGGAGCGAGAACGTCAAGTAAAGCTCGAGGAGGCTCGGCGCGAAGCGCAGGCGATGCTCGACCGGATCGCCAAGCAGGCGGAGGACCTGCGCAAAGAACTGGAAGCCAAGGCGCGCGAGCAGGCCGAGGGCTTGATCGCGAAAGCCCGGTCCGAGATCCAGCAGGAGCGGGCCAAAGCGGTGGAGGATCTGCGGGAGCAGGTGGCGGACCTTGCGGTGATGGCCGCCGAGCGGATCATCGGCGAGAGCCTCGACGCGAGGAAGCACCGTGCGCTGATCGAGCGCACCATCGAGGAGGCGGAGATCCGTGCCTGAAAGCAGCAACGTGGCGCGCCGCTACGCCGCGGGCATTTTTCAGCTCGCCCAGGAGGAGAACACGATCGAAACCTGGCGGGCGGAGCTGACCAAGCTCGACGAGCTGCTCCGGGACGACGTCCTGGTCGCCGCCTTCAAGAACCCCGCGGTGGGTGTCAGGCGTCGGATGGAACTGGCCCAGCTTCTGAAGCCGGAGGTCCGGCCCGAGACGGAGAACCTGCTCCGCCTACTGGTCGAGCACTATCGGACCCGCGAGATCCATCGCATCCGGGAAGAGTTCGAGCGACTTGCCGACGAGGCGTCCGGCATCGTGCACGCCATCGTTACGACGGCGATCAAGCTTGATGGAGACGACCGCGGGCATTACGAGCAGGGACTCTCGCGGAAGCTGGGGCGCAAGGTCAACGTCAGGTTCGTGACCGATCCAGCCATCGTCGGTGGCGCAGCGATCCAGATCGGGGATCACCTGGTGGACGGTACCGTGCGGACCCAGCTCGCGCGGCTGCGGCAGGAATTATTGAGCTAAAGGGCGAGGGAGAGCATTGGGCATCAAGTCAGATGAGATCAGCAATCTGATCAAACAGCGCATCAAGGATTTTGACGTACCCGTCCTGTCGGCGGACGTTGGCATCGTCACCGAGATCGGTGACGGCATCGCACAGATTTATGGCCTGAGGAACGCGCAGTCCCTCGAGCTGCTCGAGTTCAAGGGTGGGGTCAAAGGCATGGCGCTCAACCTCGAGGAGGATTCGGTCGGCGCTGTCGTCCTCGGGCCCTACGAGGAAATCCGCGAGGGCGATGAGGTTCGCACGACGGGCAGCGTCGTCCAGGTACCGGTTGGTGATGCGCTGATCGGCCGCGTCGTCAACGCCCTCGGCGAGCCGATCGACGGAAAAGGGCCCATCCAGACAAAAGAGACGGCCCCTGTCGAGAAGGTCGCTCCCGGTGTCATTACGCGCCAACCCGTCGATACGCCGTTGCAGACCGGGCTGAAGGCGGTCGACGCGATGACGGCCATCGGCCGCGGCCAGCGGGAGCTGATCATCGGTGACCGCCAGACCGGCAAAACCGCGATTGGGCTCGACACCATCATCAACCAGAAAGGGCAGGACGTCATCTGCATCTATGTCGCGATCGGGCAGCGCGCCGCAACCGTAGCCCAAGTGGCTGCCGTGCTCGAGGAGCACGGCGCCTTGGCGTACACGATCATCGTCTCTGCGACCGCCAGCGAGCCGGCGCCGCTCTGGTATATCGCGCCCTACGCGGCCACCTCGATGGGCGAGTACTTCATGAACAAGGGCAAGGATGTGCTGGTCGTCTACGACGACCTCTCCAAGCACGCCTGGGCCTACCGGCAGATCTCGCTCCTGCTGCGCCGGCCGCCAGGGCGCGAAGCCTATCCTGGCGATGTCTTCTATTTGCACTCCCGGCTGCTGGAGCGCTCGGCGCGTATGAACAAGGAGAACGGCGGTGGCTCGCTGACAGCGCTGCCGATCATCGAGACGCTGGCGGGCGACATTTCCGCCTACATCCCTACCAATGTCATCTCGATCACCGACGGCCAGATCTACCTGTTGGCCGATCTCTTCTACGCGGGCATCCGGCCCGCGATCTCGACCGGCCTCTCCGTCTCCCGCGTCGGAGGCGCCGCCCAGATCAAAGCCATGCGGCAGGTCGCCGGCCGTCTTCGCCTCGACCTCTCGCAGTATCGCGACCTGGCGGCCTTCGCCCAGTTCGCCTCCGACCTCGACAAGCGGACGCGTGACCAGCTGGAGCGCGGCAAGCGCATGGAAGAGCTGCTCAAGCAGGGCCAGTTCGAACCGATGCCCGTCGCCCAGCAGGTGATCGTCCTCTTCGCCGGCGGGAACGGCTACTTGGACGATGTCCCTGTCGACAAGGTGGGGCAGTTCGAAAAAGAATTGCTCCGCTTCCTGAGCAGCTCGCATCCGGGCATCGAGCAGGCGATCGCCAAGGAGAAGGCGTTGTCGCCGGAGACGGAAAAGCTCCTGCGCGGGGCGATCGAAGAGTTCAAGAAGTCCAGCCCGCTGGTTCAGAAGCCAGCCGAGAAGCCCGCCGCGAAAGCTGAAGAGCCGCCCAGTGAAAAGGGCCCACTCCAGTCGGCACGCCGCGCGACCGAGCGCGAGACCACGAAGCAACGCTAGCGCCAGATGGCCACCCTCGCCGACATCCGCCGCCGGATCGCCAGCGTGAAGAACACGCAACAGATCACGCGTGCGATGCAGGCGGTCGCCGCCTCCAAGCTGCGGCGCGTGCAGGCACGGGCGGAAGCGGCGCGCCCCTACGCCGACCGGATGGCTGACGTGCTCGTCGAAGTGGCCAGCCGCGTGACCTCCTATCAGCATCCCTTCCTGATCGAGCGGCCGGTCAAGAAGCGGTTGCTGATCCTGGTCTCGTCAGACCGTGGGCTGGCGGGAGGCCTGAATGTCAATGCCTTTCGGGAGGCCCTCGGCTACATCCGGCAGGGCGAGGTCGTGCTTGACACCATCGGCCGAAAAGGGCGCGACTACTTCCGCAGGCTTGGGGTACCGATCCTGGCCGAGGTGTCGGGGATCGGCGACCGGCCCCAGCTGAAGGACATCCTGCCGTCGATCATCGTCGCCCGGGACGAATATCTCGAGGGTAACGTCGACGAGGTGGCACTGCTCTACACACACTTCGCCTCGGTGAGCCGCTTGGAGCCCACGGTCAAGGTTCTGATTCCGGTGCGCGTCCCGGAGCGGAAGGAGGGACTCCGCATCGACTACCTGTACGAGCCCGAGGCCGAGGAGGTTCTCTCGCAGTTGCTCCCGCGGTACGTCGAGGCACAGGTCTACGCCGCGGTGCTGGACAACCTGGCGAGCTTCTACGCGGCGCAGATGGTGGCGATGCGGAACGCGACCGACAACGCTGGCGAGCTGATCGACGACCTGACCCTGCTGCGCAACAAGGTGCGGCAGGCGACGATCACGAAGGAGTTGAGTGAAATCGTGGGTGGCGCCGAGGCGCTGACCGCCGGCTAGGAGGCATCAATGGCAATCGCAGAGAAGGCCGAGAAGAAGCAAGACAAACCGAAGAAGGAACGGACCGGACGCGTCGACCAGATCATCGGTCCGGTCGTCGACGTGGTCTTCGAGGGGCAGGACCTGCCGGAGATCTACCATGCGCTCGAGATCGATCGCGGCAAGCAGGGCCGGCTCGTGCTGGAAGTCCAGCAGCATCGAGGCAACGACGTGGTGCGAACCATCGCGATGGATTCGACCGACGGCCTGGTTCGCGGCACCGAGGTCAAAGATACGGGCGGTCCCATCACGGTGCCGGTGGGCAAGGGGACCCTGGGACGGATGATGAACGTCATCGGCGATCCGATCGACGGCAAGGGCAAGATCGAGTCGGACATCCGCCTCCCGATCCACCGTCTCGCGCCGCCGGTCAGCGAGCAAGCCACGGACACCGAGGTCCTGGAGACCGGCATCAAGGTCATCGATCTCGTCACCACCTTCGCGAAGGGCAGCAAGATCGGCCTGTTCGGTGGCGCCGGCGTCGGCAAGACGGTCATCGTCATGGAGTTGATTCGCAACATCGCCACCGAGCACCAGGGGTTCTCGGTCTTTGCCGGCGTCGGCGAGCGCACGCGCGAGGGCAACTCGCTCTGGCTCGAAATGAACGAATCGGGCGTCATCGACAAGACGGCCCTGGTGTTCGGGCAGATGAACGAACCGCCTGGGGCACGCGCCCGGGTGGGGCTGACCGGTCTGACGCTGGCCGAGTATTTCCGCGACGAGTTCGGCCAGGACGTGCTGCTCTTCATCGACAATGTCTTCCGCTACATGCTGGCGGGCAGCGAAGTCTCGGCGCTGCTCGGCCGTCTGCCGTCGGCGGTCGGCTACCAGCCCACGCTGGCCACCGAGATGGGCGACCTCGAGGAGCGCATCACCTCCACCAAGAAGGGGTCGATCACCTCGGTGCAGGCGGTCTTCGTGCCGGCGGACGACTACACCGACCCGGCGATCGCGACGACGTTTGCCCACCTGGGCGCCACCGTCAGTCTTTCCCGCGCAATCGTCGAGCGCGGCATCTATCCGGCGGTGGACCCGCTCGATTCCTTCTCGCGTTTCCTGACGCCCGACATCGTCGGCGAGGAGCACTATCGCGTGGCGCGTGGGGTGCAGCAGGTGCTGCAGCGCAACAAGGAGCTGCAGGACATCATCGCCATCCTCGGCCCCGATGAGCTGTCCGAGGACGACAAGGTGCTGGTCGCCCGAGCGCGCAAGATCGAGCGCTTTCTGTCGCAGCCGTTCTTCGTGGCCGAGATCTTCACCAACCGGCCCGGAAAATACGTGCCGCTGAAGGAGACGATCCGGGGCTTCAGCGAGATCCTTGAGGGCAAGCACGACGACCTGCCGGAGCAGGCCTTCTACATGGTGGGGACCATCGACGAGGCGGTGGCAGCGGCCAAGGGCGAGGCGCCCCCTACCGAGGAGAAGAAGCCGGAGCCGCACGTAGCAAAAGCGGACGCGCCCGCAAAGAGCTAGAACATTGGCCGACCAAAAGAAGCTGCACGTCGACATCGTCACCGTCGAAGGCCGGCGCTTCAAGGGCGACGCCGACTTCGTCGTCGCACCAGGTGCGGAGGGGGAGCTGGGCATCCTGCCCCAGCACATCCCGCTGTTGACCCCGCTCAGACCAGGGACGGTGAAGGTGCGCAATGCCGGAGACGAACAGTTCTTCTTCGTCTCCGGCGGCTTCCTGGAAGTGCGCCCGGATGAAGTGACGGTACTCGCCGACTCGGCCGAACGGGCGGAGGACATCGATGAATCCCGGGCCGAGGAGGCCCGTCGCCGGGCGGCGGACCTCCTGCAACAGAAGCTATCCGACACGGATCAGGCCGCCGCCTCGGTCGCGCTGGCGCGCGCCGAGGCCAGGTTGCGATTGGCTGAGTTGCGCCGCCGCCGTAGAACCTAAGTTACGCAGAGGGCATAATCGCGTGCCTTTCCACACCGGGGCACGCTGAGTACCGCGTGCCTTTCCACACCGGGGCACGCTGAGTACCGCGTGCCTTTCCACACCGGGGCACGCTTGATCGCGCCAGCGGCGTCGCTCGGCTGATACCCTAGGGGGTCAGTGGCCCAACTCCTGATCGAGGGGGGAACTCGATTGGTCGGGCGGGTCCCGATCAGTGGCTCCAAGAACGCGGTCCTT
>Ga0209328_10000313_pt1 | contig 11616 bp, 7 predicted proteins | sample JacPinW_OM3H0_M1_FD_187954 | JGI IMG/M metagenome (GOLD analysis project Ga0209328, IMG submission 187954) | Forest soil microbial communities from Algoma, Ontario, Canada - Jack Pine, Ontario site 1_JW_OM3H0_M1 (SPAdes) (version 2) | ecosystem: Environmental > Terrestrial > Soil > Boreal... | reverse complement strand
TCCGGACAACTGGTGACTGCAGCCAACTTCCGCGAAGACGTGACCGTCAACGGCTTCATCAACAGTTCCGACATCGCCCTTGTTCAATCCCGATCAGGCACAGCCCTGCCGTAAATCAGATGAATAGAGAACAGGCAATGCGGAAAGAGATCTCAAGGTCAAAAAAAACGCCTGCCGATACGGTCAGACAACCGGTGAATCCCGATTAAGTAGCAACATTACAAAATTGTAATCATTCAATAATCAACCACCAGGACTATGAAACTGCTCAGCCAATCCTCGCGATTTCTCGCCTTCACATTGCTTTGCGTCGCTTCGACGATTCCGGCGTTCGGCAAACCAGTTCCGGAAAATCTCGGTAACGGTTTGGACAAACTTGTGACCAACAATCTGATCCAGCAGGGAAAGATCACCACCGCGCCATCAGTCGCACAGAGCTCGACCACGACAACCACAAGATCGAGCAGGAAGTCGGCGGCAAGAAACGGCGGAGCGACGACCACCACGACACAGAGTTTTGTCACTTATCAAGCGATGATCGCGAAGCAGGCCGCGAGTTATGCCGCACAATCCATCACCGACACGACCACCGGAAGATATCTGGTTGAGATCATGCCAAACGGCCGTACGCCGGTAACGACTTTGCAGACGACGTTGCAAGTAACTTATCCCGCCCTAACCGTCCAGGCTGTCGATCAGAATTATGCCGGCCACGGCGTGATTGAAGGGTACGTAACTCTGAATGATGTGCCCGGCATCGCCAACACTCAAGGCGTCGGCTCAGTGATTCTACAATTGCGTCCGATCCACAGCTCGGGCGCGGTGACCGCACAGGGTGTGAATCAGCACCGGATCAATCACATCAATTCATTCTACAATGCAGGGGTTTCTCTTAATTGGGATGGAACCGGCATGTCGATCGGCGTGATGTCGGACAGCTTCAATTCTCAACCGAGTGTGGAAGGCGGCGCTACCACAGCTCAGGCGGATGTCGGAAGTGGCGATCTGCCTGGAACGGGGAATACGAACAATTCGCAACCGGTGGTTGTTCTCCAGGATTTCAACAACCCACCAAACGCGACAAACGAAGGCCGCGCCATGTGCCAGATCGTTCACGATATGGCGCCGAAAGCACGGATTGGCTTTGCCACCGCTGATACGGGTGAGCTCGGATTCGCCAACAACATTCGCGCTCTCGGCGGACTGCCAGGATTTACTTATCCGGACGCGACCCAACAAGGTTTCAAAGGCGATGTGGTTTGCGATGACGTTTCGTATTTAGACGAGCCGATGTTTCAGGACGGCATCATCGCGCAAGGCGTGAACGATGTTGTTGGCGCTGGAGTAACATATTGCTCATCGGCCGCGAACAATTGGGCGGTGGACGGATATCAGTCGGTCTTCCGGCCTGTGCCTAACGGAAGCGGTCCAACGGCGGCAACGAACACCGCCTTGAAGAACACCAACATCAATCTTGCTGGTGTTCCCCCGGAATTTTATGCGGGAGGGTTTCACAACTTTAATCCGAGCGGTGATCCGGCCAAGCAAAGCGTTGCGCAAAAGATTAACAGTGGAAGCGACGCCCTCGCCTTCGTGTTCGAGTGGAATGATCCGTATGACTCTTCTGCGCCCGCGCTCATCGATCCGCCGATCTATTCCAGTACTGGAACAAGCACTGGCGGGGCCGCCGTTGATTTCCATCCGCCGCCGTTCACGGCAGGCCAGTGTTATGTGATCACCGAGAAGGCAACACCGGCGACACCGGCTGATAATTTCGATGCCATTGTGGCCGTGATCGATCCGAACGGTAAAACGATTATCAACCAGGACACCGGTGTTGACGAGACGGTCACCTTCTTTCCGCAAATCACAGGCAACTATACGATTCACATCCACCCTTTTTGCACACCAGATCCTTCCGGCACGACCTGCGTTCCGACTCAAGGGCCCTTTAGCGTGAAGGTGAACCAAGCCAATGCGACTTCCACCATGACACAGGATTTCAACATCCTGTACTTTGATGCGGCCGGAAACTACATCCCCGATCAATCGCTCACGACAAACAATTTCATTAACAATCGTCCGATCGAGTTAGACGTACCGAAGTTGTCCACTTCGGGCTCGCAGGTTCAAATGGTGATCAGTCGCGCAAACACAACCACCCCGGCAAATGCCGCTAATTTCCTTAAGTACGTTTTCTTCGGGAACGGCACCCGAAATTGCGGACCGGCTGAGTACACGTCGTATACGATGCCAGTAACGTTTGGCCACAGCGCCGCCGCCGGCGCCAACAGCGTCGCCGCCTATGATTCTTTCCGGCCGAATATTCCCGAGTACTTCACTTCGCCAGGGCCCGTCACAATTTTCTTCGATGCAAATAATAATCGATTAGCTACACCGCAGGTGCGGTTCAAACCGGATGTCGCCGCCGCGGATGGCGTGAATAACACATTCTTCGCTATCGGGCCGATACCGGTCTTAAGTGATTCGACGTATGATCCCGATACTTTTCCGAACTTCTACGGAACGAGCGCGGCATCACCGCACGCTGCGTCGCTCGCCGCGCTGGTGTTGCAAGCTCACGGCGGACCACACAGCCTGACTCCGCAGCAGGTAAAAACCATTCTCCAACTCACGGCTTTTCCGCACGATCTCGATCCATATTCTGCCAGCGGCACAGCCACGGCGTCGAATGGCGGAAAGATCGACATCGTCATCAACAGCGACGATGACACAAACCTTGGTATTGGATCGAACGATCGAAACTCCTGGAGTGTTTCCTATACCGGTCCCGGATTTCTCAAGACGCTCAACTTTAATCCGGAAGGCACGCCGCAAACCGGCGGGAATCCGACCGGCGGGAACTTCAACGGTTTCACGCCAATGGATTTCCTCACTCCGCTTCTGTACAACTACACGCCAGGAATGGTCTTCACCTCAACGTTTCTCCTTGGAGATTTGGTCGGGGTGAACTCAGCCGCCGTTACGCATACGCGAAGTAATCCGGCGCCGTTACCGTCGAACCCGAACCCGAATAGCCCAACTGATCATGAGTGGACGCTGAATTTAAGCTTTATCGACAATTCCTTCACGGCCGGTGACATCTTGCGCTTCAACGTGGGCCGCTTGCAACAGCAGGATGCGACCACCCCGAAGGGTCAGACGGTATCGAAGGTGACGACGCCGACAGGGGGAAGCGTAACTCTATTCCGCCACGATTACTCTGCCGATCTTCTCGGCGATGGCGTTTACATTCCGGAAGATCCCACCGGCAGCAATATCCAACCAGGCATGACCTTTAGTGGAACGATTGTCGATGGTGTTACGACTTATCCCTTCAACGGCCGTCTCAAGAACAAGATCGGCCATGGCTATTCTGTGCTCGACGGCTTCGGATTCATCAACGCAGAGGCAGCCACCGCGGCGACCCTCCCAGTCCCTGGCGTCGCATCGAGAAAAACTCACGGCGCGGCCGGCAACTTTGACATTCAGTTGCCTATCAATGGACCAGCCGGCATTGAATGCCGCTCCGGAGGCTCGTCGAACGATTACACACTAGTTTACACATTTGATCGGCCGGTAGCTTCGAACGGTAACGCCTCCGTAACACAGGGCAGCGCGACCATTGCGCCCGCGCCATCCGGTGCGAGCAACCCCGCGGTGGGATCGAATCCGAATCAGGTAATCGTAAACCTGACCAATGTTGCCAATGCCCAGCATCTCATAGTCACCCTTAGCAACGTGCAAGACACTTCAGGTGCCACTTTCCCAAGCGTGGCCGCGCGCATGGATGTTCTGATTGGAGACACCACCGCAAATGGCCGCGTGAATTCGAGCGATATCTCGCAAACGCAATCGCAGTCCGGCCAACCGGTGACTTCCAGTAACTTCCGCGAAGACGTTACCGTGAACGGAAGTATCAACAGCTCCGATATCTCCCTCGTTCAGGCTCAATCGGGCACCGCCTTGCCATAAATCCCGCGTCGACCTAGTTTTTACGAAGAGGCCGCTTCCTCGGAAGCGGCCTTTTTGTGTTATAGATTGATCGGTGCGGATTCTCATTATCGAAGACGAAAAGAAGACCGCGGCATTTCTCGCCAAGGGACTTCGCGAAGCCGGGTTCCGGGTCGAGATTGCCGGCGATGGTGGAGCTGGATTGAACGCCGCGCGGGACAGCAAGTTCGATCTCCTGATTGTCGATGTAATGTTGCCGGGAAAGGACGGTTGGACAGTGGTCGCAGAACTTCGCGCCGCAGGTTTTCGTCCGCCCATCCTGTTTCTCACCGCCCGCGACAGCGTGCGGGACCGGGTCAAAGGACTTGAGCTCGGCGCGGACGATTATCTCGTGAAACCGTTTGCCTTCTCCGAGCTGCTCGCGCGTGTCCGCTCGTTATTGCGCCGATCTCCAACACGCCGGAGTGGACAATTGCAGATTGAAGATTTGAAGATCGATACCCGACGCCATCGTGCGACTCGGCATGGCGTCGCACTCGATCTTACCCCGAAGGAGTTCCTGCTCCTGACTCAATTGGCTCGTTCTACCGGCGAAGTTATCTCGCGCAAAGAAATCGCCGAGCACGTATGGGACATCGACTTCAACACCGACACCAATGTCGTCGATGTCGTTGTTCGACGATTGCGGGCCAAGGTCGATGATCCATTCAAGAAGAAACTCGTGCACACAATTCGCGGCGTAGGTTATGTCCTCAAACCGGAGTGAAGCGCGTTCCATCGCGACGCAGCTGGTGCTGCTCTTCACGCTCTGTGCCACGCTTTTGCTCTCCTGCGGGCTCGGCGTGCTTTACTGGATTGTTGTCCGCCACGCCTTTGAGGAAGACAACGCCGTCCTGGCCGACAAACTCGCCGCGATTCGCACCGATCTGAAGCAACCCGATGGGATCAATACCGTTGATCGTGAATTGAAAAATCGCCGCGCCGGCGAACCGGTTGTCTACTGGATGCGCATCATCGATTCGGCAGGAAATGTCGTGACAGAAACGCCCGGGATGGATCGGCTACTGCCGCCGGGCATTTTTTCGCCGCCTCAAACACAGATGCCTCTGCCTCGCTCGACTAAGGATTACGAAACGAATGGGAAGTTATTTTCACTCGTCACGATAAACGAGACGGTCGATGGCCAGCCTTACGCTCTTCAAGTCGCTCAAGATCGCTCGGCGGACGAGCGCTTCCGAAAGCAGTTCGGTGCTCTGCTTGCTCTCGTGCTTGGTCTCGGGCTCATTGCCTCCGCTCTCGTCGCCGTCACCGTAACCCAGCGGGCCCTCCGCCCGCTGGCGGAAATGAAGCGTTCGCTTGAACGAGTTCAACCCGCTCATTTCAGCGAGCGCATCGAACCCGCGCAATGGCCGCGCGAACTCCAGCCGGTGGTCACTGCTTTCGACGGCATGCTTGATCGTCTCGAGGATTCATTCACCCGTCTATCTCAGTTCTCCGCCGATTTGGCTCACGAATTACGAACGCCAATCGGAAACATGCTCGGCGAAGCACAAGTTGCTCTCACTCGTGACCGCAGTTCAGAGGAATATCGCTCAGTCATCGAATCGACTGCGGCCGAGTGCGAACGTCTTTCCGGAATCATTGATAATCTCCTGTTTCTCGCCCGCGCTGAATCCGCCGAGCAACAAATCGAGCGTTCGTTGTTCAACGGGCGCGCCGCGCTCGAAAAGATCGCCAGCTTCTATCAAACCGCGGCCGAAGATCGACATCTGAACATCGAATGCAGCGGCGAAGGTCAGATCTTTGCGGATCCGGCGCTTTTCAACCGCGCCGTCGGCAATTTGATCGAGAATGCGCTCCGCTTCACGAACGATGGCGGAAACATTCATGTTTCAGTAGGGACTCGTGACGGCCGCACTGAAGTTTTCGTCCGCGACACTGGCTCTGGAATCGCTCCGGAGCATTTGCCGCGTGTATTCGATCGCTTTTATCGGGCCGATCCGTCCCGCAGTTCCGCCGGCACAGGTCTCGGCCTGGCTTTGGTCAAGTCGATTGTCGATCTTCATGGTGGCTCCGCCAGGATCGAGAGCGAAACGGGTCGCTGCACCACCGTAATCCTGACTTTTCCTAATCAGGCTGGCGTTTGAACGGATTTTCGTTCGTCGCGGCAAAGCGGAGATCAAATAATCTCGGTTGCTAATTCATTACAATTTTGTAATAATCGGCATTCGCCATCGCTCTCAGTCGCGATTAAACAAAAACGCTTTTTTATGATCACAAAACGTCTCTTAATTACTTTCGGCTTTGCTTTCGTTGCGCTCTCGCGCGGCCAGTCGGCGATTGCCCAAACCGCCGCTTCCGAGCACATCGTCGTTACCGGCGAAGAATTACCCAGCGCTTACGGTGCGCCCACCAGTTTCTCGCAATCGCGTTTCTCGCCACTCACAAAGGCCTATGTCCTTCCACCTGGCGCGATCTACGCAAGCCTGATCTACGAGGACTCAGTCGTTCATTTCCGAAAACCCGATCATGACTTTACGATCGAAACCGAAGTCGGTTTGCCTCACCGGCTCAACATTGCGATGGAAACCGACATCGAGCATTACGGAGAGGAAACACAACTTCGGAGTTTTAGCCTCGAAGCTCGCTACGCCCTTGCTGATTGGAACAAGATTCCGCTAAACCCCACCATCTTTGCTGAATACAAGTTTGGCGGCGGACGAATTCTGCATGACGAAGGGCCTCCTACGCCCGCACACAAGTTCGGACCTGGCGGGTTCGACACGAGCAGGGAGACGCCCGATGCCTACGAGCTGCGATTGCTGCTTTCAGAGGATTTCTTCGACCGCATCGAGTGGGCATTGAACGGTTTCTTTGAACAGGAACTCGAAGGCGACCGCGGACGCGAATGGGGCATCGCCCAAAGTGTAGTCACTCCATTCTGGCTTGCTCACGAAGAACTAAAGGGCGGAATGGAATTCCTCTTTCGCAGTTTTACTGACAAAGGAATTCGCGGCAAACCCTACAACAGCTTCGTCATCGGACCGACCGCCGCCTGGCGACCAAGTCGAAATACGCGTTTCGATATTTCGCCGCTTTTTGGCGTGAATCACAAATCGCCGGTGATGCAGCTATTTGTTGTCTTTTCCTATTACTTTGGCGGCGGCGGAACCGGCGCCGCAGAAGAAGGCGGCGAAGCGCCCGCGTCCACTCGCAACCGTTAGTCCAGGACTCTCTCGACAATGAACAATTTCGCAACCTTCCGACGCGGAGTGAATTTCGCCTTCTAAATTTTGACGTTAGGTCAAACGGCGCCCCGCGTCGCGTCTGGCAGTTGAGTGAAAAAGACTAACAGAGCACGCGGGGCGTCTGAGCTTCTTAGCATGCTTGACCGGCTTAGCGCAACTCCATACCGTTTTTCCAGAAAGGAGCGCCAGGTGAAGACGGAAGTCTCAATCGAATACTGCGTAGTTTGAAACTACACCCCGAAGGCCGTCAGTTTGGCGACCAAAATTCTTGAACTCGGCGAACGCATCAAATCGCTCACGCTCATTCCATCGGGCGGCGGCGCTTTTGAAATTCGCGCCAATGGTAAATTGCTCCATTCCAAACTCGATTCCGGCGACTGGCCGGACTTCGACTCCATCGTCAGCGCGATCAAGAAACTCAAGTAATCTTTCCGTTGTCCGGTTAATGCCAGTCCGGCTCGGACTTTCCCCTTTCTGGAGAGTGAAGGGTGCCTGGTGGTCCTCGCGGTCTTCAAAACCGTTGTCGGTTCGCAAGAGCCGGGGCAGGTTCGATTCCTGTCCTCTCCGCCAACCTTTATCAGCGAAAGGAGGTGAATCGTGTCGCGCGAACAGATCCGTAAGCTGACCTCGTTGTCGTCCTGCGCCGGGTGAGCAGCCAAGTTGAGCCAACAGGCCCTGGCGCAAGTTTTGCGTCAGCTACCAACCCATCGCAATCGAAACGTCCTTGTGAATTCGAGCACGTTCGACGACGCCGGCGTTTACCGTTTGGATCGACATCGCGCCCTCGTTCAAACTGTGGATTTCTTCACGCCCATCGTGGATGACCCTTTCGCTTACGGACAAATCGCCGCGGCCAATGCCCTCTCCGACGTTTTCGCGATGGGCGGTCGGCCGATTACCGCATTGAACCTTATGGGATTTCCAACCAATCTTGTTTCGCCGAAAACGATTGCGTCAATTCTGCGCGGCGGTTTGGAAAAAGCCGCTGAGGTTGGCTGCGCGATCATCGGCGGACATTCAATTCGAAATCCGGAACCAATCTACGGTCTCGCCGTCACCGGAGTTGTCGATCTTGGAAGTATTCTCGCCAACGAAAACGCGCGACCAGGCGACCTGCTTGTGCTGACGAAACCTCTCGGTACGGGCGTCGCGACCACGGCCATCAAACGCGGCCTTGCTTCGCGGACACTCCAGGAAAAGGTCATCAAGTTGATGTCCCTGACAAATTCCGTCGGCGCGGAGCTCGCCGAAAAACGTCTTGTTCGCGCGGCCACCGACATCACCGGTTTCGGATTACTCGGTCATCTCTCCAACATGTGCCGTGCGAGCAAAGTGAGCGCGGAAATCTTTCCAGACCGCGTGCCGGCGATCAGCGATGAGATCTTCAAGCTAATCAAGCGTGACTGCATTCCCGGTGGCACTCGTGACAATTTGAAAGCTGCAACAAAAACCGCCGATCTGAAATCAGCATCGCCAGTTCAGCGCGCTTTCTTGGCGGACGCACAGACAAGCGGAGGCTTACTGCTCTGCGTTGCCGAATCCGCTCTGCCAAAAGTTCTCCGCGTTTTGAAGAAAGCTCAGACGCCTTGTGCCGTCGTTGTTGGCCGCATGACTCGCCGCCGAAAGCATTTGATATGCATGACAAAGTAAAATCGCGCTCGCGGCGCGCCATTCCGGCGGTGAGCAAGGTTCTCGATGCCTTAGGCAGGATCGATTTGCCCCGGCCGCTGATTGTCGATCTTGTTCGACAGGAACTGGCGCAGATTCGTCGACAACGTCAGATCCCGGAATTCGCCGGCATTGTAGATCTTGTCCGCGCGTCGCTTGAGAAGTTCCGCGCGAGTCGCATTCAACCGGTGATTAATGGCACTGGCATCGTCGTTCATACCAATCTCGGCCGGTCGCCCCTCCCGCAAGGCGCAGGCGAAACGCTCCGGAACATCGCTTCCTCTTATAATAATCTGGAGCTCGATCTTACCACTGGCGACCGTGGTGACCGCGGCGTTTACCTCGAGCGCGCGCTGGCTCTCCTCTGTCAGGCGGAAGCGGCCACCGTCGTGAACAATTGCGCGGCTGCGCTCGTTTTGATCGTCCGTCATTTCACCCAGAAGAAAAACGAAATCATCATTTCTCGCGGCGAACTGATTCAGATCGGCGGAGGTTTTCGGATCGGCGAAATTCTTGAGGCGAGCGGCGCGAAATTGCGCGAAGTCGGCGCTACCAACAAAACGACGCTCAGAGATTATGCGCACGCTATCGGCAAACAGACCGCGCTCATTCTGAAAGTTCATCGCAGCAACTTCTTCATGAGCGGTTTTGTCGAATCGCCCGCCACGGCGGAGCTTTCCGCGCTTGCCCGAAAAAAACGCGTCCCCTTTGTGGAGGATTTGGGAAGCGGCGCGCTCATTGCCACCGAGCAGATCGGATTGCATCACCACGAGCCAACGCCGGCTGAAGCCTTGAAGAACGGAGCCGACCTCGTTTGTTTCAGCGGCGATAAATTGTTCGGCGGACCGCAAGCCGGAATCATTGTCGGTAGGAAGCGCTTGATTGCAGCGCTCAAAAACGAACCGCTCTTTCGCGCGCTGCGCTGCGACAAATTAGTTTTCGCCGCCTTGCAAACGACGGTCGATCTTCACCTCAATCAGGTGACGAGCGAAATCCCCGCGCTCGCCCTTCTGCAAATCCCGAAAGACGAATTGCGCGCCCGGGCCGCTGCGATGGTGACCCGTCTCCAGGGGTTGCCGGTGAAAATCACGATCGGCAGCGGGACATCGAAGGTTGGCGGCGGCACTTTGCCGAGGTCAATCCTGCCCTCAATCACGATCGACTTTCTGCCCGAGGACTTCTCGCTCCAGAATTTTGCGCGCGCACTTCGCCATTCTGTTCCTCCCGTAGTTGGTTACGTCAGCGAGGGACGCTTCAAACTCGATTTGCGAACGATCTTTTCCCATCAGGACGATCTGGTCATCGACGCCATTCGCACTGCGTGCACGACTCGATGACAAATTTCATCCTCGCCACCGCAGGTCATGTCGACCATGGCAAGAGCGCGCTCGTCAAAGCGCTCACTGGAACGGATCCCGATCGTTTACCCGAAGAAAAAGCGCGCGGCATCACAATTGACTTGGGATTTGCCGAACTAAATCTCGCGGGAACGAATGGCGAAACATTTCATGTCGGCATTGTCGATGTTCCAGGCCATGAAGATTTCGTTCGCAACATGATCGCCGGGGTCGGCTCGATCGATCTCGCGCTTCTCACGGTGGCTGCGGATGACGGGTGGATGCCGCAAACCGAAGAGCACTTGCAGATTCTGCTTTATCTCGGTCTAAAGCGAATTGTGGTTGCGCTCACGAAAAGCGATCTCGGCAACGCCGAAAGTGTCGCCACGCAAATTCGCGAACAACTGAACAACTCACCATTCGCAAACAGCCAGATTATTGCGACTTCCATTCGTACTGGTGAAGGGGTTGAAAATTTGAGGAGCGGACTTTCTTCCGAGCTAGCGAATTTGCCGCCACCGCGCGACATCGGAAAGCCGAGATTATTCGTCGACCGCGCATTCACGTTGCGCGGAATCGGCACCGTCGTGACCGGAACGCTCACCGGCGGCCAGCTTCAGCGCGGCCAGAGCGTCGTCATCCAACCACGAAATCTTTCCGCACGGATTCGCTCTATCCAAAGTCACGGTCGCGATTCGGAAACTTCATGTCCGGGAATGCGCACCGCAATCAATCTGCCGGATCTCCCGGTTGGACCTGACGGAATCGAGCGCGGCGACATAATTACAACTGCCGAGCTTAGCGCGGCAACCGACACGATCGACGTGTTACTCGAAAAATCCGCCCGATTAAGTCGCAATACTGGGGCCGCGCGTCCCCTAAAAAGCGGAAGCTCAGCGCATATCCATTTTGGAACGATGCGGACGGCCGCAAAGATTGCACTTTTGGATCAAGACGCAATCGAGCGCGGCCAGCGCGCAATTGCTCAGCTGCGAGTCGATTCACCGCTGCTCGCTTTCGTCGGAGACCGTTTCGTCGTTCGTGATTCGTCCGAGCAAGACACAATTGCGGGCGGCGTGGTCTTGGATGTCGATGGCAATCGCGAAAACTTCCGAAGCGTTGCCCAGGCTCAATTCCTGAAAACCCGCGCTAACGCCATTGATGATGTCGATCTTTACATTTCGTCGCGGCTCGCGCGTGACGTTTTTGCTGAAACCGGTGGCCTGTTAATCAAATCACACTTCAGTTCGAACGAGGTTGTTGACGCATTGACCCGACTGGAGCGCGATGGCCAGATTGTTTTACGCGGCGAAATCGCTGCCGCCGCGCCGCACTGGCGCGATTTGATCGCCCGGGCGGTCGCCTTGATTGATTTCGTCCACAAAAAGCATCCAGAGCAACTCGGACTC
>Ga0209328_10000312_pt1 | contig 11621 bp, 7 predicted proteins | sample JacPinW_OM3H0_M1_FD_187954 | JGI IMG/M metagenome (GOLD analysis project Ga0209328, IMG submission 187954) | Forest soil microbial communities from Algoma, Ontario, Canada - Jack Pine, Ontario site 1_JW_OM3H0_M1 (SPAdes) (version 2) | ecosystem: Environmental > Terrestrial > Soil > Boreal... | reverse complement strand
TGGACGGCGAGGAGGGCGCTTTCAGCCTTGTGTTTGAGTTTGGCGGGATCGATCTCGACCAGGGCGGAAAGATATAGTTCTCGCCAATCATTTATGGGGTCCCACACCGCGGCGGCGCAACCATCGGCTAATACGAACGCACGATAACGAATTGGTATGGGATTTCCCTCTTTGTGGCGCAGAACAAATTCGCCGTCCATCTTTCCGCGTCGCAGATATTCCGCGAATAGTTTCGAAACCTCGCCGTCATCGAAACTTACATTTTCGATAGTACATGCCAGCATTTCCGAGCGTTGATAGCCCAGCAAGCGGCAAACACCGTCTGTACAATCGACATACCTCCGCGAAGGATCCGTGAACACCACAAATTCCGCGCCGTCCACTTCCGGGTGACGATGGCTTAGCAAAAGAAAACCTCCGGACTTTGATGCTGCAACAGTGGGGTAGTTTACATGCATAGCTATCTCCAAACATCACCAGCAGACGCCGGCGCTGGCTACTAAGGAATGAACAATGCAGACTATGCCATTTTGAAGATAAGCCGACGCGTATGTGCGCCGGGATCACAAACGACCTTGCCGGAGCCGGGGTCAGTCGTTAGCAAGGAATCTTAACCATGATGGAGTATAGTGAGTTGGTCGCTTGACCCGAGACAACGAAGGCTGACCCGTCTAAGGTGTTCGCGGTATTCCCAAGCAGGCGATAAGCACTAGAGTTGACAGGAACTCACGGTCAACAGAGCGGGGTGTTCCATGCGCTGCCTACTGGTCGACGATCACGAATCGGTAAGGATGGGCGTTACCGCCATTCTTTCTTCGCGACCCAATATCCAAGTCTGCGGAGAGGCCTCCAACGGGAAAGAGGCCGTTGAGAAAGCCAGGGAACTGAAGCCCGATTTGATCATCCTGGATGTGACCATGCCGGTATTGGACGGCATAAAGTCAGCCAAGGAAATCCGGACGTTTCTTCCCGACGTGCCGATCCTCTTTTTCTCCATGCACAATGGAGTGTACCTCGTTCACGAAGCAAAATTAGCGGGCGTCCAAGGATTCGTGAATAAGACGCAAGCGCGTGCAACGCTCCTAGACGCCGTAGACGCCCTGGTAAACAAGCAGACTTATTTCCCTGAAAACAGCGCATCAACTCGAACGGCGTAATCTCGCAACAAAACCCTTCGGTCCGCGCATTACAGAACTACCAGTACATTACTGTGCGAGTTCGTCTGGTACGCTTGCAAGCGCGGTTGAACGGCGTGGCACATCCAAATAAATGGGTGCAGAAAGATGCTTGAAGTGGCGCGCCCGGTGAGGGTCGAACTCACGACCTTCAGCTTCGGAGGCTGACGCTCTATCCATCTGAGCTACGGGCGCGCAGCGGGTAAGAAGATTGTATCAGGCAGACTTATTGTCGAGCTATCGCTACGAAGGCGGCTAAGGGAAAAGACGAATCATCAAACCTAATGCCGTCAACCCTTAGCCCGGTTCTTGATGTCCTTGGCGAGTTTTTCTAATTCTTCCGCCTTCTTCAGCATCGCGACCGTTGCCAATTAGAAATCCTTCCGCTTTCTCGTCGAATATGATCGCGGTTATAAGTTACATTGAATAAGGATTACACGACGCATCGTAAGTCCTGAAATATACCCCGGAACAGGCCGAATAAGCCAAGGACGATCATCAGAACCGGATCTCTATGACACATTACATTCCTGAGCTCGATGGTATCCGGGCCATCGCCGTTCTGCTCGTTGTAACCGCTCACATGCACACGCATTTCTGGGATGTTACCGCCGGGGGTCTGGGGTTTACGTTTTTTTGTACTGAGCGGTTATTTAATAACTTCACTCGCTTTAAGGGAGGAGGCGGAAACCGGATCACTGTCATTCACCGCTTTTTACATCCGCCGGATATTCCGGATCTTTCCTCTCTACTATCTGGTATTGGCGGTATATTGCCTCCTTATTTTCGGCCTTGGGTTGTCGCCGGAACGACGCCCACAGATGTCCGCAAACATGCCGTATTACCTCACCTACTTCCAGGAGGTGCCATTCTTTCGCGGCAATTTGGGCACCTTTGGTCATAGCTGGTCTTTAGGTATTGAGGAGAAGTTTTATCTTCTATGGCCGGTAGTCGCCTTCTCCATATTTCGTGGCAAGGACAAAATGCGTTTTTGGCTGGCCTGCGGATTGGCACTACTAGCTACCTTTTCGGGCGTATTCGTAGCTCCTTACGCTGCTATTCTGGCTGGCTGCGCATTGGCGTTTGCTTTAAGGAACGTCCAGGTGCGCAGCGCAATAGAACGCGCGGGAAGTACGGCCGCCTACATCTGTTTCTCAATATTATTTGTGTTTCAAGTCTTCGTGATGTCGCACTGGGATGGTGGCAATGCCAGTAAGTCCCTTTATTCCGGCGTGGTGGCTTGTAACTTGGCGTTTGTGCTGCTTGTTCCTACATTAGCAAATCGCATTTTGATGTGGCGTCCGCTGGTGTTTATTGGCAAGGTCTCGTACGGCGTTTACCTTGTTCATCACTTAATTCTGAACTTTGCAGAAAAGGTTGTGCACCAAAGCGTTATTCTTTCTTACTTACTCACAGTCTTTCTGTCGATCGTCGTCGCTTACATCTTTCATATTTCAATAGAGAAGCCTCTGATTCGAACTGGTCGTAACCTCTCATCAAAATTTTTCTCCCCATTGTCTTCACGTGGACCAGCATCAGCTTGAGTTTTGTATTCGCTGCGTCGGGCTGCGTTTATCGCGCGCATTACATCAATGCTGAGAACCGGCAAACTGCGGGAAATAAAACAGGAGCGAACTAAGGTCTAAGGCCGAATTGTCATCACCCCTTGGCGCGGCTCTTGATGTCTTTGGCCAGTTTTTCTATTTCTTCGGCTTTCTTTACCATTGCGACGGAAAGCACTTTCGCCGAATCGGTTTTATCCACTTCATCTTTCAGTTCGGTTGCCAACTGGAATAGTTTCTCGACTTTTTTTTTGATGTCCTTTTCGTTTTCTTCCAATGCGGCTTTACGCGACCCGGGTGGAAAAGGCGCACTTTCATCTGCCGCCTTCCCGTCAGGATTGGTCATGGGTCGGTCTTGTTGCGCCCGTGATTTCCCCTGCAGGAAAATCATCGGCGCAATGGTGATACCCAGCCCGCACAATCGGTGTAAGAATTTACGGCGCTGTTGGCCGGCTGCAATCATCGCGGGCCTCCCTTAATAATTCTTGCGCGCAGAGCGAGGTGCTGGCGCGAACAGCTTGTGCGCAGTTCCAATGTTATACTCGCCCTCCTGTAAAGTTTATGCTCAATACCTGGACTTTTACGCACTGGTCTGAATTCACGCTGCGAAACGGCCTTCACGTGCTGGGCATCATCGCGGTTGCGTTGATACTGAACCGGCTGTTGCGGGTGGTCACGAATCTGGTCATCAAGCGGGCTGCCTCGCAAACGCGTGCCGCCCAGGCGCGGGAACAACAAACGCGCACGTTGGCTGGATTACTGTTTAGCGCGGGCACCAAGATCGTTTGGGGCATAGCGCTGCTGACCGCGTTGCCGGAGTTCGGCATCAATGTCACGCCCATTGCGACGCTAGCCGGGCTGGCCAGCCTGGCAATAGGTTTTGGCGCGCAAAACCTGGTTCGCGATATCATCACCGGTTTTTACATCATCCTGGAAGATCAATACATAGTAGGGGACACGATCCAGGTTGCCGATATCATCGGCCGGGTCGAACATGTCACGTTGCGAAGAACGGTAGTGCGGGACGCACGGGGCGCATTGGTCACTATAGCCAACGGAGATATTCGCACGCTTGCCAACCTGAGCCGGGATTGGTCGCAAGCTTTCGTGGATATTTCGCTTTCGCCCGACGCTCCGTTGGAACAAACGTTGCGTTCCCTGGAGTCCGCGGCCGCGGAACTACGCGCCGACCCGGCATGGTCCAAGGCATTAGTGGACGGACCGCGCATACTGGGCGTTCAGAGTTTTGATCGCAACGCGACAACCGTACGTTTGCAGGTGCGCACGCTGCCAAATCACCAGGATGAGATTTCTCGTGAGCTGCGGCGCCGCATTCATGTGGAACTTCAGCGTCAGGGTATACCGGTTTCCATCGTCCAGCGCTTTGAGTTTGCCGGAGCGGTGCCAGCTTCGGAGCCGGTAAAGGCGGGCGATCTTACAAATCGGTGAGGAGAATCGTATGAGCCAGATCAGTTATGACGAAGTGAATTTGATGCTGCGTCTTTATGACCTGCGGCGCGAGCCACGTTTGCGCCAAGCGCGGTCATGGTTCGTGGAACATTTTCATCCTCAATCTCCCGAAGACATGATGCAGAAATATCCGCAGAGCAGCGAGGAGAACACTTATATCCGCATGGTCATAAGTTACTGGGAGATGGTGGCCTCGATTGTGAATCGCGGGTTAATCAATGACGAACTCTTTTTTGAGAGCAATGGAGAGCTGTGGGTGGTGTGGGATCGCATGCGTGCGGTGGTTCCCACATGGCGTTCGGCCTTCAAAAATCCCTACCTTTTTTCAAATATCGAGGAGGCCTGCAAGCGGCTGGAGATGTGGCGCGAGAAGCGATCGCCCGGGTCTACCGCGGCGATGCGGCAGATGATGTCTCAACTGAAAGGAAAACATACGGACGCCTGAATCGCGCAGCAAGCAGACGGGCCAGACTTACGATTAACGTAAAGATTCTTCCTCTTCCGTACGAACCACATAGCGTGCGTCCGAGGGAATATCAAGGTTGGTGAAGCTAATGCGGTTCCTGCCCGCGGCTTTGGCTGCATACATAGCCGAGTCCACTTCGTGCAAGAGTTCTTCGACGGTTCATACGCCCCAATTTTCGGTCTGATGCACACCCAACTCATAGTTACTAAAAGGGCCCCGATGCTGGTTTCAACCGGATGATCCGATAAGGCTCTGCGTATTTCCTCCGCGCGGCGCAGAGCAGAAGCGGGATCGCAATTATTCAGAATGATCAGGAACTCTTCACCCCCGTATCGCCCTACGTAATCATAAGAGCGTACCGATAAGAGAAGACGCCTGGCCGCTTCCTGTAATACTTCGTCACCGACGAGATGGCCATGGCTGTCGTTGATGGTCTTAAAATGATCGATATCACAAGCAAAATTGCTGTGGGGACGCTCGCGCCGCGAACGCGAAATTTCGCGCCCCAATAGTTCCACAATCACGCCGCGGTTGAACAACGAGGTCGCACAGAAGTAGTGATTTAATTCTAAATTCAGCGGGGAGACCAAGGGAACAGCTCCAAATTGATAAGGGCAGGCCCACTGTGGGACACCGCCATCAAGGCGAGTTACGCAGCGGGCTGATTTTCTTTTTGAATTTCGAAGGTTAATGGCACTCGTTCGTGCAACAACCTTTCGGTGGCCGCAACGATGACCTCTTCATGGAAGAGGCGCTGAAAGACCGATTCAGACAGAAGATTGCTTATCGACAATAGAATCATGCCTTGATGATGGGCCATCCAACAGTGGACCAGCTCAGGCGAACGCGTGTTGGCGGCAGTAGCCTCTTTAAAATCCGCTGATTCGTAAAACCCATATGGCCCGAGCCACCCCGAAGTTTCCATCTTTCGCAAATTTTTCACCGCCGCTGCGGGATCGACGCTGAGGGCCAGAACGGCGGCGTATGGCGTTATGACCGTGCGATCTTCAACTTCCACCTTCAGCGCCAGGGGCGGAACCCCGTAAGCATGATAATGATAATGGTCAGCGTCATTTTTTTCGCTGCACGCGCCTTCCGAGATTCCCCAGGGAATATTCAGGGGCTCAACGAATTTTCTTTGGCACACAACTGCGCCGCGCATACTGTTTTCCAGCAGCGTGGCAGGATACGTCCTCATCCAAAGAGTAGGCATCAGGTACTCAAACATCGTGCCGGTCCAGGACAGCAGAACCCTTCGACCTGCATATTGCGTGTGGCCTCTGCCCAATCGAAACCAACTGGTTTGTGGAATATCACCTTTGGCAATGGCGATAAATACCGCGCTGCGCGATTCCGAAGCCAGGAGGTCGTAGCAACTCGCCAGCAACTGTTTTTTCTCAACGTCGTACCCGACGGAAAGCAAATTGCGTCCGGAATCGTAGAGCAGACGGAAGTCCATTTGCTTTGCCATTTCCTCCGCCTGGCTAGCCAGCAAAAGCAATTCTTCGCGGAGGCTAGTCGCGCGAATGGCGCATTGCTGAACAGCGTGCTGCAACGCTTTGATTTTTTCGTGCTTAGTATTGTCACCAGGATTCAAGACCAGCGATTGATCCAATCTGGTGGATAACCTCTGCGCATAACCAGGTAACTGCTCAAGATTCAGGCTTCCAATTACTTTAGGCACCACCATGTCATCGAAATATGTTCTGAGCAGAAAAAATTCAGGGAGCAGCCACGGAACTAAAGTCTCAAGGTACTCGCGCACGTCGAGAAAGCGAGCATTGGCCTCTTGCAACCACCACGACATTTGGTTCACGGCCGGCGTAGCGGCTAAAGTCTGATCGGCAATGCTCTGCACGGACTCCTGCAATTTAGGTAAGGCTTCAATCCATCTCGGCAGGTCCTCATGCAGACGTATTGTATCAGCCAGAATCTTTTCAACCGCTGCGATGGATTGTTCTTGACCTTTGCCGGGGGACAGCTCTTCCACTGCCAGCGCCAGATATTCCCGCAAACTGCGAAATAACGACTCGGACAAAAGTGGCTGAGCAATAGCGGCGTGGCAGCCCTGTTTCAAGGACACCAAGGAACACACAAGATTGCCGCTGTCCACGCTGGAAACAAAAAAAGGCGGCAAGGCGGTGGAATTTCTCGTGTCATACCAGTTCAGAAAGTGTCCGTTGAACCTGGGCAATTCTTTTGCGTGAGCAAAAGTATTATTGGTTTCATCGAGGAAACGCTGCAAGGTGATGAATCCCAAATCGTATGCTGCATATTGAGAATTCAGCTGCAGTCCAAGATTGGTTGGTGAAATTCGGTGAGCTATCTCGTAATTCTGGCCCTGCACATTATCTGGAATGAGGAATTGGTCTTCTGGGGAAGAAAATGTGCGGAAGTAGCGCCAGGTTTTTAGCGCGACTTTGCGCAGGAAATTCTCATCATCGGCGGTGATTTCGCTGCGTCCGGAAGCCAAGGGCCGGTCTAGCCAGCGCGCGATAGGCTTGGAGAATAGCCATAAAGCCAGGATTGGCGACGCCGCCAAAAGAGCGTGCGGGCGGAAGGCGGCGAGCAATGCGCCAATAACAAGAGTAACGGCGGGGGTCCAATCGAGATACACATCGACGGGAGTTTTTCGTTTAGTCTCCATTTCGGATTGCGCGGCGGTTTCCCATTCCAGTAGATTACGGCGAGTAATGGTCAGGCGGACCACCGTGCGAAAAATGGCATCCATGGTTACCAGTGTTTGGTGCGCCAGAAAGGTAAAAAAGATCAGGACATTGACCTGGCCGGCGATAAAGTCCCCGAAAATCTGTTTCACATGCGCGAAGGTGTCGCCGGTGTTCTCAAGCCTAAGCAGGGAGAAAATTAATTGGGTGTAACGCGGGATCAAGACCAGCGCCACGGTTGCGGCCGTCCAATAGGAAGCAGGTCCGGGCAAAAAGAACCAGGAAGCCAGCAGCAACACGAAGGTGGCGAACTCCGTGACGCTGCGCCGCAAGTTGTCGAGAATCTTCCAACGCGCGACGAATTTCAGTGGGTTCTTGATGAGGTTTCCCTCAGCGTCCGGAACACGAGGTAACAACCAACGGAGAATCTGCCAGTCACCGCGAATCCAGCGATGTTTACGGCGGCTGTGAGCGCGAAAATGCGAGGGATAATCGTCGATGATCTCCACATCCGACAGCAAAGCGGTCCGCGCATAAGAGCCTTCGATCAAGTCGTGACTCAGGATGGCGTTGGAAGGAAAACGGTGCCCCAGCACTTTCCGGAAAACGTCCACATCGTAAATTCCTTTTCCGGTGAAAATGCCCTCTCCAAATAAATCCTGGTAAACGTCGGAAACCGCGCGAGTGTAAACATCCAGGCCGGTTTGGCCGGAGTAGATGTACGCCAGCCGGGAGCGGTTCGCGGAATGCACGCTGATGCCGACGCGTGGCTGGAGCACGCCATAGCCCTGCTGAACGGTATTGGTTGCGGGATTAATTTCCGCGCGATTCAGTGGGTGGGCCGCGGCGCCGACCAGGCGATGAGCGCTGTCGCGAGGTAATTGGGTATCCGAGTCCAGAGTGATAACGTAGCGCACGCTGCTCAGCACGGAGAGATCACCGATCTTCACCGGGAATTTATCGGTCTCGCCACGCAGCAATTCATTAAAGTCGAGTAACTTCCCGCGCTTGCGCTCCCAGCCCATCCAGGTATTTTCTACTTCGTTGAAAACGCGATGGCGGTGGAAATGGTAGAAAGGCTGCACGCCAGTGTCGCTGTACTTTTGATTGAGTTCTTCGATCAAGCGCGAGCACAAGGAGACGTGGCGGTCTTTTTCATCAAATCGTTCGCGAGAATCCGGCGGATCGGTGAGTAAGGCAAAAAATAAATGCGAGTCGCGATTGCCGACGTAGCGAATTTCAAGAGTGCGCACCAAGTCGCAAATTTGTTCTTCGTTGATCAATAACGTGGGTATGGCCACCATGGTGACGCAATCGGCGGGAATGCCTTTTGAGAAATCGAGTTTGGGTAATGCCTGCGCGGGAATCAGGAAGGTAACCAGTTGATTGATGATTTCCAGAGCTGCTTCGCTAGCGGGGAATAGCAGCAGCAAAGTCGCGGCGATTAAAGGAACACCGCCGCGAATCCCACTCACTACAAAAGCCATGATAGCGATGATCAATACTTCCAGGCTGATGAAGTACAGAAGTTCTGGCGCGTCGTGGAACGTCTCGGTTACTTGTTTAAAACCGCGAGCGCGGTACTCGATTCTCTTTTGCAAGGCTTGGCGTCCGCGATCAACCAGATAGTAGCCCACATGACCGCGGCGTTCGCGAGTGACGGGGATGGAGCGAAACTGCGTCCTGGCCTGCGCGGCAAGATCCACGGCCAGTTGCGCAATGGTGAACTCATCGGCCTTCGATCCGCGAACAAATTCCTGAATGGCCGCGTGATAACTTCCACGGCTATCAAGGTCCATGCAGTGATAGGCTTTGGCCGGATCACCGCGAAGGATAGCTTCGGTTTTACTAAGGGCGAGAAAAACAGCCTTGAAATCATTGTCACTGAGCTTTCGAATGCTATCGATTAAGGACGAAAACTCAGCCGCGTAACGTTCGGCATGTGGGTCCGGAGCGTTCCGCGCTCCACTCACCCGCGAAAGCTCCGAAGTTAGTTCGGCGAAACGCTCGATCAGCACGAGTTGCAGCATCTGTTTAAGCCGCCAAATTTCCGCCACTTCGAAATAGGCGGCCTCCTGCGCAGTTTCCATGAATTCAATGAAGGAGGGCTCGTCGAAAATAAAATTCGAAGCGGTGAGATATGCCTTAGCAGCCAAATACCCTCTGGGAAGTTCTTCCGGATGGGCTCCACCGGTGCGAACCTGTGGGAATGTCGCCTTGGAACGTAGCGCAGAGCGGATATCCAGAGAAGTCGATCTCAGCAGGCGCTGGTTATTCACGACCAGTTGGCTGGCCACTGCCGGAACGCCGCGTTCGGCTGCGGCACTTTTCCTGATGCCCAACACGGTACGAGCAGCCACTTGCCGCCGGCTTTCTAGCGGAGCACTAAAGGATCTACGCGCGCTGACTGTCCAAGTTTTGGACTGCGCTCTGGCCTCATCGCGCAAGCGCATGATGTCAGGTTCACGGGCACCAGCATGATCTTGAGTATCCGACGGTTCATTCCAGGCTGCTGGAATCGCGGGGCTATCGTCGGTCTCTAATCTTCCTATAGGGTCGTCAGTCATGTTCGTACAGTCATCGTATCTATAATCGGATCGCTAACGGTAACTGGAGGCCTGTAGCTCAAACATCTCGGCGTACCGGCCACCGTGAGCCATCAATTGCTCGTGCCGCCCTTGCTCCGCAATGACACCTTTCTCCAAAACAATGATGCGGTCGGCCATCTTCACCGTGGAAAAACGGTGAGAGATCAGCAGGGCCATTTTACCCTTGGTGAGCTCGGCAAACCTCTCAAACACTTCGTGCTCGGAGCGCGCGTCAAGCGCCGCAGTGGGTTCATCGAGTACGAGGATTTGCGCATCTCGCAAATAAGCCCGCGCGAGGGCGACTTTCTGCCATTCGCCGCCTGACAAATCGACTCCCGTTTCAAAACGCCGACCTAACATCTGGTCATAGCCGTTAGGCAATTTCTTTATCACTCCTTCAGCGAGACTCTTTTTTGCGGCCAATTCCACCTGAGCCAGGTTCTCGCGCGCTCCAATCTGGCCGACGGCGATGTTTTCCCAAGCGGTCATGTCGTAGCGCATAAAATCCTGGAAAATCACGGCAATGTTACTGGCATAGTCGTCCAGATCGTACTCGCGCAGATCGATACCATCGAGAAGAATTTGGCCTGCAGTTGGATCGTAAAGGCGCGTCAGCAGCTTGACGATAGTGGTTTTCCCTTCGCCATTCTCGCCAATCAATGCAATGCGTTCATCGGGTTTCAGAAACAGATTCAAATTACGAAGGATGGGCCGCTCGCTGCCTGGATAAGAAAAGCTTACCTCGCGAAACTCAATTCCCTCTCTGATAGGCCGTGGAGTTTTCAAAGCGTTAGGTTTGGAATATACCTTTGGACGAACGGCGAAAAATTCCAGCAGGTCAGTCAGGAAGAGAGACTGGTCGGCAATACTCGAAAAGGTAGAAAAAATCATCTGAAGGTTGGCGCTCGCTCCCGCAATTGCACCGGTCAGAAAGGTCAGCGTTCCGACGGTCATTTTCCCTTCTAACGTTTCCAGAATGACGTAGGCATAGGCTCCGTAATAGCCGACGGTAGTCAGCAACGAGAGCAAGGCGCTGGCGAATAGCCGGCGCTTCGCCAAAGAGACGTTTTGCACGTAAATATCGTCCGACAATTTTTGAAATCTGTCGGTAAGGTACTTACTCAAGCCGAATAGCTTCAGTTCTTTCGCGCTGTCCTTGCTGGCGCCCAGGAATCGTAAGTAATCGATCTGGCGTTTTACGGGTGTCTGCCGGAATGCCTGCGCGTATCCCAGGAAGGCAAAGTGGCTTTCCCCTAGAAACGCGGGAATCACGCAGGCAATCAACACCAACAAGAGCCAAGGCGAGAAAAGCAAAATGCTGGCAGCCAAGGTAGCAGTGGTGATGACCTGCTGGACGAGACGTCCTAACTGCTGAACCATGCCCAGACGGTCGGTCGCTTGCACCCGGGCGCGCTCGAGTTTGTCGTGAAACAGCGGATCTTCATAGGACGCCAAGTCCAGCCGCGAAGCATGGTGCATGATGCGCACGCTGATGTGGCGGATAAACTTGTCAGCCAGCAGGGTGTCACAATAATCCACGATGCGATTCAGAATGGAGGTCAGGCATGCTAGGCCAAATTCGAGAGCCACCAGCCACCAAAAATCGCTCCTGAGCGTTGTGGCATGCGTGAGATGCGTAACTACCGCATCGATAATCAGCTTCGCCACGGCCAGCAAAGCTAAGGGAGAAAGGG
>Ga0209328_10000311_pt1 | contig 11624 bp, 9 predicted proteins | sample JacPinW_OM3H0_M1_FD_187954 | JGI IMG/M metagenome (GOLD analysis project Ga0209328, IMG submission 187954) | Forest soil microbial communities from Algoma, Ontario, Canada - Jack Pine, Ontario site 1_JW_OM3H0_M1 (SPAdes) (version 2) | ecosystem: Environmental > Terrestrial > Soil > Boreal... | reverse complement strand
TCTTGAAGCACTCGTTGCAAAGCAAGGATTCCGACAAACGTTCCAGAGCCAAACAAGCGTTTGCCGAATAAGACCTAAATGAACCCGCGAAGTTTTCTTAACGCGAATTCATTCGGGGCGTTTGGGCTGGCATCGTCAAAAATCGAACACGGTTACACGAATGCATGCCTGATCAATTAACAGGGCTGTTGTCCCCCTTCCTGCGTTCGCGCCGGATTGCCGCGGCCAGGCCTTTCTTCGGTCAGGGACGTTTACTCGATATTGGTTGCGGCACGGGAGAGTTGGCCCGCTACGTGGAGTCGAACCGATACAGCGGCGTCGACCAGGACGAAGACTCGGTCGCGATCGCGAGAAATCGGTTTCCCGCGCATCGTTTTCTGACGCTCGCGGAATTCGCTCCATCACAGAACGAAAATCAGTTTGAGCGAATCGCTGGGCTGGCGGTGATCGAACATGTCGAGGATCCGCAAAAATGGCTGGCCTGGCTGCGGAGGCTTTTAAAATCTGGCGGTCAGGTGGTTCTGACGACCCCTCACCCTTCGATCCGTCAGATCCACGAATTCGGCGCGCGCATCGGCTTGTTCAGTCGCGAGGGTGCAAGGGAACATCGGGAACTCATAGACCGACGCCGAATGATCCACCTGGCGCAGACGAGCGGATTTCGCATTCGGCACTTCCGGAGATTTCTCGTCGGATGTAATCAACTAGTCGTCCTCGAACCAATCTAACGCTGTCATTCCGAGCGAAGCGAGGAATCTCACAATCGAAGCGCGGATCACACGGGGCATTTGGCGTGATCAATCACCTTGTGTGAGATCCCTCGCTTGCGCTCCGGATGACAAAGCAAATCGCCGCTAAAAAAACGCAACCGACCGGCAGCAGCCGGTTTACGGGTGTGTTAGCTTTCTATTGTGAGTGCGACTGTTTTGCGCCGGGGCGAGCGCCCATGGCGAATCATTTTTGGGATCGGGATTTTCGCGGCCACGATCGCGGTTGTGGGGATGATCGCGTGGCAGGGAATCGCCGCGCACGGTGCGCCGGATCCGACTCAACCGAACACGAGTCCGACGGTCGCATTCCTCGACATCGGCGTCCTCGTTTTTCGTGAGGGACTCGAATGTATTCTGGTGCTGGCGGCGATCACCGCGAGCATGACCGGCGCGAAACGCGCGCATCGTCGTCCCGTTGCGGTCGGCGCGGGTGTCGCGTTTGTCGCGACATTGATCACGTGGTTCATCGCGGTGCGAATTGTCAGTTCACTGAGCGACAACATGCGCGCGCTCGATTTGCAGGCGGCAACCGGACTGCTCGCAGTTGTGGTGTTGCTGGTGATCATGAACTGGTTCTTCCACAAGATTTACTGGGGCGGCTGGATCCGCGCACACAACCGCCGCCGCAAAGCGCTTCTTAGCAACGGCCACGACATCGGGAAACAATCGTTGCTCTGGGGACTGATCCTGCTCGGATTCACTTCGCTTTATCGCGAAGGGTTTGAGGTCGTCCTATTTTTGCAAACCTATCTTCTACGCTTCGGCGGCGGCGTAGTTTTGAAAGGCGCACTTCTCGGAATCGCTCTTTCCGGGATCGTCGCAGTGCTGACTTTCGTTCTCCAGCAGCGGCTTCCGTATCGCAAGATGCTGATAACAACCGGTGTGCTGCTTGGCGTCGTGTTGCTGGTCATGGTGGGCGAACAAGCGCAGGAGATGCAGCTCGCGCATTGGATTTCGACGACGCCGATTCAAGCGCTCGTCCCGATGATTCCGCGCTGGATGGGAATGTGGTTCGCGGTTTTCCCAACTTACGAAACGCTGATCGCGCAATTCATCGCCGCGGTGCTGGTGATCGGTTCTTATTATGCGGCACGTCATTTTGGCGGGCGACCAGCGATTGAAGAACCTGTTCAAGAGGCGAAAGCGGAAGCGCGAGTGGCGATCGCCGAAGAATTGCACCCGGTGCATTAACTCAGAGCGCTGTTTCCATCTGATCAGATGAGCAAACGCGCGCTGCCGATATTGTTATTGGCCTGCCGCGCCGTAGCCTTCGGCGTAGGCGGGTCGATCTTACTTGCGACCGACGCATTCGCGGACCAGAGGCATTTCACCGTCGTTTATGAAGCAACGATCGAAGAGCCAGGCGAATTCGAATTGGAAAGCTGGGTCACCGGACAAATCCGCAAAGGAGCGGATCATAGTTTTTCAGAAATCGATTTCCGCCACGAAATTGAATTCGGAGTGATAGACAGATTGCAGGCCAGCATTTATCTGGCCGACTGGAGTCACATCAGGTCGAAACAGAGTAACGGCTTCGCCTTCTCGGACGCTGCGCTCGAACTCGTCTATCAAGCCTACAATCCGGAAAAGGCACCGATCGGCTTGGCGCTTTATGAAGAGATTGAGGGCGGCGACCGAATCTTTGGATCGGAATCGAAAGTGATCGTTCAGCGAAATTTCGGAGCCATCGTTTTCGCATACAACGCGACATTGGAAGCGGTGTGGCAGGGCAAAGAGTTGGCTGAACGCGAGGCGAAGTTTGAGCAATCGTTCGGCGGTAGTTATAAAGTGACTCGCAGCGTTTCGGTCGGGGCTGAAGTCCTGCACGAGATTGCATTTCCCGAATGGTCGCACGCGGAGCGTCCGGTAATTTCGGGTGGCCCAAATCTCTGTATCCACGAGGGCAAATGGTGGGCGACGTTCACAACGCTCGCGCAATTTACGCGCGCGCACGATGAGCCGGTTTTTCAACTGCGTGCGATTGTTGGTTACGCATTTTAGCGCGATTCCAGTTGAACCGTGCGGCAAGCTTTCCACCTTAAGCGGATGCTTACGTCCACTTTGCGTTTTCTGTTTTCGGCGGCGCTCGTTTTCGTTTGTTTAACCACTTTTGCGGTCAGTCCACCGCCGAAAGAAGGCGGTCAGACGCCGTCGCCCACAAAATCGCCAACCGCGACGCCGAAACCGACTCCGGCCGGCGCAATCGACGAAAAATTGTTCAGCGGAATGCAGTGGCGCCAAATCGGACCGTTCCGCGGCGGACGCGCACTGGCGATCGAAGGCGTGCCGGGCGAACCGGACACCTATTATTTCGGCGCGGTTGCCGGCGGCGTTTGGAAAACAACTGACGGCGGCCAGAATTGGGCGCCGCTTTTCGACAAAGAAGATATTTCGTCGATCGGCGCGATCGCCGTCGCGCCTTCGGATCACAATGTCGTTTACGTCGGAACGGGTGAAGCGGCCATCCGCGGTAACACAACTTATGGGACGGGCGTTTACAAGTCGATCGACGCCGGAAAGACGTGGAAAAATGTCGGATTAAAAGACAGTCGCCAGATCGGCGCGTTGATTGTCGATCCAAGAAATGCCGACGTCGTGTTAGTTGCAGCGCTGGGACACGCATTCGGGCCGAATCAGGAGCGCGGAATCTTTCGGGCAGCGGACGGCGGCAAAACGTGGACCAAAGTTTTGAGCAAAGACGAAAACACCGGCGGCATCGACGTCGTGTTCGATCCGCACAATCCAAACATTGTTTTCGCGTCGCTTTGGCAAGCGCGCCGCCAGCCGTGGTTTTTCTCGAGTGGCGGAGCGGGTAGCGGTTTGTATCGCTCGGAAGACAACGGCGTGACCTGGAAACGTTTGGAAGGCAACGGTCTTCCAGAAGGAATTTTGGGCAAGATCGGCGTGGCCGTTTCGGGTGCGGACCCGAATCGCGTTTATGCGATCATCGAAGCGAAAGAAGGCGGCTTGTTCCGCTCGGATGACGCTGGACAAAAATGGACGCGGGTGAACGACGATGGCCGATTTCGCCAGCGCGCGTGGTACTTCTCCAAAGTTTACGCCGATCCAAAATCCGCGGACACAGTTTATCTTTTAAATACGGGCGCTTTCAAATCGGTCGATGGCGGAAAAACATTTAATCTGCTTCCCGCGCGCCACGGCGATCATCACGGTCTGTGGATCGATCCGCAAAATCCGAATCGCATCGGCAACGCGAACGACGGCGGAGCCAGCATTTCGATCGACGGCGGCAAAACCTGGACGACGCAAAACAATCAGCCGACGGCACAGTTCTATCACGTCGCGGTGGACAACGCGTTTCCGTATCACATTTACGGAGCGCAACAGGATAACTCCAACGTTTGCATCGCGAGCCGAACGGACTCGGGAGTGATCGGCCGCGAAGATTGGTATCCGGCCGGCGGAGGTGAGTGCGGGTTCGTGATTCCCGATCCACGCGACTGGCACATCATTTATTCAAACAGCGAGGGCTACATCGCGCGCTACAACAAAACCAAAGAAGACGATCAAGACATCAGTCCATTGCCGCTGGACAATTCCGGGCGTGGCGCAGTCGATCTCACTCACCGTTTTCAATGGGTCTCGCCGCTCCTGCTTTCGCCGCACAATCCCGATGTCATCTACACCGCTGCCGAATGTGTTTTTAAATCGGCGGATCACGGCCAGAGTTGGACGAAGATCAGCGAAGATCTCACTCGCAACGACAAAACGAAGCAGCAGCCGAGCGGCGGACCGCTGACCAACGACATCACGTCGGTGGAATATTACGACACGATCTTTGCGTTAACCGAGTCGCCGGTGGACAAAGGAACATTGTGGGCGGGATCCGACGACGGACTGATTCATGTCAGCACGGATGACGGCGCGCATTGGAGCAATGTCAGCCCGAAAATGCCGGAGTGGAGCACGGTCGATTTAATTGAAGCGTCGCCGCATGACGGCAAGACTGCATATGCGGCGATCGATCGACATAAACTCGACGACTTCAACCCGTATATTTTCAAAACGACTGATCTCGGCAAGACGTGGAGCTCAATCGTTAACGGAATTCCGGATGGCGCGTACGTGCACGCGGTGCGGGAGGACCCGAAAAAGAGCGGGATGCTTTATGCCGGCACTGAGCTGGGCGTTTACGTGTCGTTTGACGCTGGTGCGCACTGGCAACCGTTGCAGTTGAATCTGCCGCGCTCGCCAATTCACGACTTGGTCGTCAAGGATGACGACTTGGTGGTCGGAACCCACGGCCGATCGTTTTGGCTGCTGGATAATATTACGCCGCTTCGGCAGCTGACCGCGCAATCGTCGAACGCCGATTTCATTCTTTATCAACCTGAAACCGCGTTGCGTTTGCATTACCCGGAGGAATTCGACAAACGACAGCCAGTCGGAGACAACCCGCCAGCCGGCGCGATGATCGATTACTATCTCAAGACCGCGCCGAAAGATGAAGTGACTCTCGATGTTCTCGACGCACAGGGAAAAGTGGTGCGGCATTTGTCGAACAAAGAGAAGAAGGAAGGCGAACAGCCGCCGGAATGGCCGGACCGGGTCGAACGCGTCAAGACGATTCCGGCGAATGAAGGTATGAACCGGTTCGCATGGGACATACGCTACAACGATCCGATCCAAACGCCGGGTGCATTCTATGGCGGAACGGGCCCGAAAGGCCCGCTCGCTTTGCCGGGCGATTATCAGGTGAAACTGACGGTGGCTGGCAAATCGCAGACAGCGCCGTTGAAATTAATGATCGATCCCCGCAACAAAGGCGCGGAGGCTTCATTGCAAAAACAATTCGCGTTGTCGACACAGGTGACCGAGCGGATTTCGCAGTTGCACCAGGCGATCAATGAGATTCGCGATCTCAAAGCGCAGATCAAAACGCTCCATTTTCGTTTCGGCGACGATGAAAAACTCAAACCAGCACTCGCGGCCGCGGACGATCTGGACCACAAAATGTCCGACGTCGAGAAAGAGCTGATTCAAGTGAACATGAAAGGCTCGGAAGGAAATCTCGCGTTCCCGAGCATGTTGAACGAGCGCTTTGACTCGTTCAGTCATTTCATTGACGCGGGAGATTCGACCGAGCCGACCAAACCGCAGCTGGAGGTATTTCAAATGCTAAGCAAACAGCTCGACGACCAATTGACGAAGTGGAACCAGCTCAAATCCCAAGATGTGGCGAAGGTCAGCGATTTGATCAAACAGGCGAATTTGCCGGCGCTGATCATCACGCCGCCGAAAGCGGCGCCGCCGAAAGAAACGAAGTCGTCCTAATTTTTGTCGACGCTGTATTTGCCAGGGCCGATGAAAAGAAGACTGACCAACAAGATCGACATCTCGAATGACGGCAGCCGAACAAGAAATTCGCCGCGGCTATGCCAGACGGCGACGAGGTGAACCAGCGTGACCGCGAGCGCGAACAGCACTCCGATCCGAAAAAATAAGCCGAGAATCATCAGCACCGCGCCGGCGCAGCCGATAATTGCGCCGACGAATCCCCAAAATTTATAGTGCGAATGAAAATCGAGATGCCGCATGGCCGAACCGAAATGCTCCCAGCTGCCCTCACCGCTCCACAAAACCGGCGCGATTAAAATAATGAAGATCAGACCGAGACTCGCGCGAAACAAAAGCAATCCGGTTTCGCGATATTTACTGAGAAATTGCAGCGCAGCCATCGGCGCGACTCTCAACGAGCCACCGCCGAATATCAATTCAAAGTCCGAGCCGGACTGGCACTTTCGCTCGACCTGACAAAATGACGAAGATCGACAAAGCAGTCCTGCTCGCGGCCGGCCGCGGCACGCGGATGCGCGAGCTGACGGCGGATTTGCCGAAGCCGATGATTGAAGTGCGCGGGAAACCAGTCCTACAACACATCGTCGAAGGTTTGCGGGATGCCGGTGTTCGAAGATTTCTCATCATCGTTGGTTATCGCGCCGATGCGGTACAGAATTTCTTCGGCGACGGCGCGCGTTACAAGATCGACATCCAATATGCGACGCAGGTTGCACAGGACGGCACCGGTCGCGTTGTCGATCTTGCTCGGGATTTCGTGGGCGATTCTACATTTGTTCTCGCCTACGGCGACATTTTGGTCGCACCCGAGAACTACAAACGCATTGTCGATCTTGCGGACGACGTTGAGGGGTTGATCAGCGTGACACGCGGCGAGGACGTGAGCAAAGGCGGCGCAGTTTTTCTTAATGAAAAAATGGAACTTGTTGATCTGCGCGAGAAATCAAAACCGGGCGAAGCCGCCAGCCCGTGGTACAACGCTGGTCTTTACGCATTTCGGCCGAGCATTTTTGATTTCACCACGAAGTTGAAACCATCTCCGCGGGGTGAGTACGAGCTGACCGACGCGATTCGTGAGCTTGCGCAGTCCGGTAAAAAAGTGAAGGCGCTCGAACTGACCGGCGAATGGGCCGACGTGCGGGATCCGGAAATCTTGGCGCGACTGAACAAGTAGCTGTCGATCTTACGAAGGCTGCTCGGTCGGATCTTCGGAGCCTTCTTCGCCAATCTCTTCCTCGATCTCGCGGCGCCATTCGCGCGAGAGCCATGGCCGCAGAAAACCGTAAAGCAGATACGCGAGAAACAGAACGGCTGGCATCCATTCGTAATTCATCGCCGTGAAGATAAGGACGACGAAAATGATGAGGAATCGCGGGATGGATTTTTTCGTTTTCCAATTAATCGCCTTGAAACTGGGATACTCGAAACGGCTGAACATCATGAAGGAGAGGAAAAGCAATAACGGCGGCAAAACGAATTTCCATTTGCCGAGATGGTGCTCGCCTTCAGCCAGCCAGAGCAAAAATAACGTGATCGACGCGATTAATCCGGCCGCAGCGGGAATCGGGAAGCCAGTGAAGTTCTTCCCGCCGTTGGTGGTGGACTCTCTTTCGTGATTGGCCGAGGCGGTGTTGAAGCGGGCGAGACGCAGTGCGCCGCATGCGAGATAAATCAACGCGATGATCCAGCAGGCGGTCCGAAATTCCTGAAGCACAACGCGGTAAACCAAAAGCGCGGGCGCAACGCCGAACGAAACGATATCGGCGAGCGAATCGAATTCACGTCCAAAAGCGCTTTCGTGTCCGCCTAAGCGCGCCAACCGACCGTCCAGAAAATCGAACACGAAAGCTCCGAGAATAAACCAGATGGCTTCGTGGAAACGGTCCGCTGCCAGATCGGCATTCGTGCTTTGCAACAGCGCCCCTTCCAAAATCTTGAGGGTGGCAGTGAAGCCACAAAACAAGTTTCCCGCCGTCATTAGATTCGGCAGAAGATAAATTTTGGACGGTTGCTCGTTCATGAATCGGGGAGGCGCGCGATAATTGTCGATCCACCAGCGACGTGATCCCCCACTTTTACGAACACGGTGGCGGCGAGCGGCAAGTATACTTCTGTTCGCGAGCCAAAGCGAATCATTCCAAAGCGCTCCCCCTTAGCCAGTTCGTCCCCGACGTCCGCCCAGGCGACGATGCGTCGCGCGATCGCGCCTGTGAGTTGCCTGACCACGAGCGTCACCCGGGGATTTTCGAACGCCCAGGTCATCGCTTCGTTCTTTTCGGAGCAATCCGGGCTGCGCGCGTCGAGGCAAAGTCCTTCGTGATGTTGACGGTAAATGATTCGGCCATCAATCGGTGCGCGATTGGTGTGCACATCGAAGATCGACAAGAAAATCCCGACGCGACGCATTTTTGTCTTCAAAACCTCGGTCTCTTCGACTTCGGAAATATCCTTCACGATTCCATCAGCGGCCGCGAGGACCGCGTTCCGATCAGCCGGGATATTTCGATCTGGATCTCGAAAAAAGAAAAGCGTGTAGAGAATCAAAACCAGAAAAAGCAGCGAGAACCATGCGGTAAAAAACCAGCTTACGAGCGCGAGAAAAAATAAAATCGCGAGAATCCAGCGAGCTTCGGCGATGGTTTGGAGGCGCATAGGGAGCGCACATTTTCGGAGCGTAAAAGAGGCAGGTCAAGGGGGCAAAAAAGTCTGTGAATAAGTCCGAATGACCGACCACAATATCGTGGGCTTTGGCCAGCTTAGCCCTCCAACCGGTAGCGGAAATAAGTCGCTTGATGGCACGAGATTATTAGTTGTTTTTTGACTCGTTTTCGCTAGCTTCTTTCGATGCCAGCCCGAGCCGCCGTCTCTGTCGACCCAGACGACGAAAAGTCCCTCGAAAGAAATCGCCAGCGCGAGCTTTCCGGCGTCAACAAATCGCAGAAATACGACGCGGCTCAAATCGACAAGCTCGAGGGGTTGGAGGCAGTCCGGAAGCGGCCGGGCATGTACATCGGAGACCCGGATGAGCGCGGTTTGCATCACCTGGTGTTCGAAGTCCTCGACAATTCGATCGACGAACATCTCGCCGGATATTGCGACAAGATCGACGTAGACGTTCACGTCGATGGCAGCGTTTCGGTTCGCGACAATGGTCGCGGCATTCCGGTCGATATTCATCCCAAGTGGAAAATGCCGGCGGTCGAGCTGGTGCTGACCAACCTGCACGCGGGCGGAAAATTCGGACAAGGCGCTTACAAATATTCTGGCGGTCTGCACGGTGTCGGCGCCAAGTGCACCAACGCGCTTTCGGAATGGTTCAAGGTAGAAGTTTCGCGCGACGGCAAGGTTTATCACATGGCCTTTGCCCAGGGAAAAACGACGAAAAAGCTGGAAGTGATCGGAGAGGTCAAGGGCAAGAAGGTCACCGGCACACTAATCACATTCCTGCCTGATCCGACGATCTTCACGATCACAACGGAATTTAAGTTCGAGCGATTGGCGACCCGGTTGCGCGAACTGGCATTTCTAAATCCTGGCCTTGAGATCAATCTGACTGACGAACGCAGCGATTCGCCACGGAAAGAAACGTTTCTCTACAAACACGGCATCGAGGAATTCGTAAAGCAGCTCGGCGAAAACAAACAAGTGCTGCATCCGAAGCCGATTGTGATCGAGCGCCAGCGCGACGAAGTGTTTGTCGATGTTGTCCTGCAATACAACGACAGTTACAACGACCAGATTTTGCCGTTCGCCAATTCGATTCCGAATCCGGACGGCGGCACACATCTCACCGGTTTTCGCACGGCGTTAACCAAAGCGGTCAATCAATACGCGAAGCAAAACACTCTGCTCAAAGAAAAGGACCCGGCTATCTCGGGGGATGACGTTCGCGAAGGCCTGATCGCGGTGCTGAGCATCAAATTGCCGAACCCGCGATTCGAATCGCAGACCAAAGTGAAACTCGTGAACACCGAGATCGACGGCATCGTGAACTCGGCGGTTTACGAGGGCTTGATGACTTTCTTCGACAAGAACCCGCCGATCGCGCGACGGATTTTCGAGAAAATTCTAACGGCCGCGCGCGCGAGAGAAGCTGCGCGCAAAGCGCGCGAAACCATTCGCAAAGGCGCGCTCACCGGCGGCGGATTGCCGGGAAAGTTGGCCGATTGCTCCGAGCGCGACCCGGAATTGACCGAGCTTTATATCGTTGAGGGCGACTCAGCCGGCGGCTCGGCCAAACAAGGACGTGATCGACGTTACCAGGCCATCCTGCCGATCCGCGGCAAACTGATTAACGTGGAGAAGGCACGCGAAGATCAATTTCTGAAAAACACCGAGATCCAATCGATGATCACGGCGATTGGCACTGGAATCGGCAAGCCGAAAGAAGACGGCAACGGCAAAGATGAAGGCCGATTCGACATGTCCAAATTGCGTTACGGCCGGATCATCATCATGACGGATGCCGACGTGGACGGATCGCATATTCGCACGCTGCTCCTCACGTTTTTCTTCCGGCAAATGACTGATCTGGTCCGGGCCGGGAAGATTTACATCGCGCAGCCACCGCTGTACCAAATCAAACGCAAGAAGCGCGAAGAGTACGTCGACGACGACGTGCAGCTGAACAAGATCCTGATCTCACTCGGAGCCGAAGACGTAAAGCTGAAGAATCTCGCCGACGGCAAAGAGATCACCGCCGCGCAGCTGAAAGACATTCTCGAGTCGCTCGAGAAATTGGCGAAGCTGAGCGAAGCGGTCCGTCGTCATGGCGGCGATTTCGAGGCTTATCTCGAACAGCGCAATTCCAAGTCCGGCAAGCTTCCGACATATCTCGTGAAAGTGCGCGAGGGCAACGACGAGACCGTCCACTATTTTCACGACGAGAAGGCGGTCCGGAAATTCCACGAAGCGAACCTCGATCTCAATTTGTTCGATACCCAGATGGAGCAGGAACTATTGCCGCTCGGCGACGCTGCTCAAACGCCGGCGGCAAAAACCAACGGCGTTCGTCGCCGCGCCAAGCTGGTCGAGCTCCATGAATCGGCCGCGATCCAGAAAATTATCGCTGAACTGGCGCGCAAAGGTTTGAAGGTGGATCACTACGCGGCGAGCGATCGTCCGATTTTCGAATTGATCGAAGGCGAAGGCGAAAAAGCGACCACCCACCCGCTGTTTTCCATTCCTGAAATTCTTGAAAAGATTTTGGAAATCGGCCGGCGCGGCGTGCAGATCAAACGCTTCAAGGGTCTCGGCGAAATGAACGCCAAAGAATTGTTCGAGACCACGATGAATCCCGAGAAGCGCAAGCTACTCAAGGTCGATTTGAATGACGACAACGCGGTCGATGCCGACAAAATGTTTACGATTTTGATGGGCGACGTGGTCGAGCCGCGACGCCAATTCATCGAGGACAACGCACTCAACGTGCGCAACCTCGACGTCTAAGATCGACAGCTTCTCTGTGTATAACGCGAACGAAAAAGTAGAGCCGATCAATGTTGCTGAAGAAGTGTCGAGGTCGTTCCTCGATTA
>Ga0209328_10000310_pt1 | contig 11632 bp, 10 predicted proteins | sample JacPinW_OM3H0_M1_FD_187954 | JGI IMG/M metagenome (GOLD analysis project Ga0209328, IMG submission 187954) | Forest soil microbial communities from Algoma, Ontario, Canada - Jack Pine, Ontario site 1_JW_OM3H0_M1 (SPAdes) (version 2) | ecosystem: Environmental > Terrestrial > Soil > Boreal... | reverse complement strand
ACGGCATCGCCACCGGCTCGAGCTTACGGGGTCTGGACGTCGATGACGAGCCGGGTTGGATTAGTGAGCTCGAGGGTGCGAATGCAGGATGACCGGGATAGACCGGCGCCCCAGCTGAGGACCGCCTCGAAGTCGCCGAGTTGCTCGACTTCCTGCACGACCGGGAGGCTATACATCAGATCGCGACTGCCGCTGTAACCCGTCGCGCCGCTCGCGCCGTGGAAAACGATGCGGAGCCCGGCTGACCCGCGCATCGTGACCGGCATACCGCTTGGATCTTTGACGAACTTCGCCGACGCCTGCCGCGACACCGTGTAAGCAGGCAGGTGCGCGGTGGAACCTGACTGCGGAGCGAACTCGAAGACGATTCGGTCGTAGCCACTCGGCTGATGAGCCACGCGCACCGCGGTCAGCTGCATCGCCGACCCGCTGTCGGCACCGCCGCTGTGATCGAGGCAAGCGAACGAGCCCGAATCCGTCGCCGCCGGTTGCGTCGGCAGTGGTGTTGGGGCGGCCGTCGTCGAGGCTGAACCGCTAGTGGCGACGTCGACCACCAGCCGTGAGTTGCTCAGCTGCAGCACACGAACGCATTGCGACGATGACAGACCGATGCCGTAGGTCAGTTGGTGCTCGAAGTTCCCCAACTGGGCAACTTCGCGAATCGATGTATATCGTGGCGTCACATCGCTGGCGACACCGCCGGCGACGTCCGCCCCGCGGAACACGAGCTTGAGGCCGGCGCTTCCGTCCAGCGTTACCGGCTGCCCGCTGGCGTCGCGCGTGAACGTCGGCGACTGCTGTCTTGTGAGGTCCCATGAGGGAATACCGCCGTTGAGGTCGAAGACGACTCGGTCGTAGCCATCGCCCGCGTGGGAGCCGGGCCGTATGTTCGTTAGGGTCGCGGTCACTCCGCTCGACCCTCCAGATTGGTCCTGGCAGAGAAATGGCTGCGGTGTGGGCGTTGGGCTCGGCGCGATGATTCCCTTGATGCTGGTCGTGACCACGGTGATGATCGTGGGGTTGCGAAATGCCAGGACGGCGACCGCGACGAGGACGAGCGCGCCGGCCAAGGCGAGCTGCGGCATCATCCGTGCCCGGGTGCGAGGCGCAATGCCGTCGCGGATCCGGCCGCGTAAGCGGCGCGGGAACTCGCGGGTCTCCTCGGCCTCGCGATGCAGGTGGTCGCGGAGGTTCTTCTCGAAGTCGTCGCTCATGCGAACGCCTCCTCGCCACCGGTCAGCTCGCGGAGCCGGCGGAGCGTGGTCTTCAGCCGCGACTTCATCGTGTCTACCGGGACTTTCAGGGCTCGCGCGGTCTCTTCAACGCTGAGGTCCTGGTAGTAGTGGAGGGCGACCGCGGCACGTTGCTCAGTGGTCAGCTTGTCGAGTGCGTGCGCCAGGTCCAGCCGGGCTTCGCTCGAGACCTCCGGCTTGCCACCGCCGAGGCGGCCGAAGCGCTCGGTGAGCGCCTGGAAGCGGTGGCGCCGCCTGTACGTCGAGATGCTTTCATTCATGGCGATTTTTGTGAGCCAGGGTCCCGGGTCTTCGTCGCGCAAACTGCCGATCCGCTGCCAGGCCTTGAGAAACGTGTCCTGGATGGCATCCTCGGCCAGAGCCTCATCACGCAGGATCAAACGAGCGGTGCGCAATAACTGGAGGCCGTAGCGATCCACGACCTCCTCGAAGGCATCGCGATCGCCTTCTCGCCACCGGGCGATGACGCGCCCGAGCGCAGGATCCATGAGCATGCCAATCCTAACGACGCCGCGAGTGCCGTGGACGGGTGAGTCATTTCCTGGCGAATCTCCTGATGCCGGCAATGGTCAACCCGGCGGTCACCACAAGCAGCCCCAGGATCACGGCGAGAACCGGGGAGTTAGCTGGCTGTGCCGGTGGGGACGGGTGGCCGGTGGAGGCGAGATCGGAGGGGGTTGCCGGCTGGCTGGCCGTCGTTGACGGTGCCGCGGTTGACGGCGCCGTGGTGGCGGCAGGGGCGTCCGCCGGAGTCTGGACATCGATCACCAGACGAGTCGGGCCGCTGAGCTCGAGGACACGGAAACACGCTGGCGTCCCCAGGCCAACTCCATAGCTCACGACACGCTCGAAGTTGCCAATCTGCGCGACTTCGCGCACCGACGGCAATCCGGGCTTCAGGTCGGTCGGCGCGCCGGGGGTGATGTCGGCATTCCGAAGGACGGCGCGGATGCCGGCGGAGCCGTCCAGGGTGACGGGCTGGCCGCTCGCGTCGCGAACGAAGTGCGTCGTCGCCTGCTGGGTCAGCTGATATTGCGGCATGGTGTTGGAGGTTGCGAACCCGATGACCAGGCGGTCGTAGCCATTGTGGTGGGCGATGCGGACCGAGCTTACCGTGGCGGCGGTGCCGGCCACACCTCCGGACCGGTCGAGACAGGTGAACGGGCCGAGGCTATCGGCGGATGCCGGCAGCGCGCCCGTGAAGGTTACGGCGCCTGCGGCGAGCGCGACGGCGCCGGCTGTCAATCGGACGATCGATCGGGTAATCGAGAACATTGCGGTTTCCTCCTATGAGTCCGATGAATTGAGCGGCGTTCTGGCCGTCCAATCATTCAGACGCCGTGAGGAGGCGTCGCGGGTGAGGTGGTATTAGGCCGCGGCGACGCGGTTACGGCCGCCCGCCTTGGCCTGATACAAGGCGCGGTCGGCGGCGGCGATGAGGGTCGCCCCATCCTGGCCATCGTTGGGGAAGGTCGCAATGCCCAGGCTGACGGTCATCGCCTCGCCGCTCGGAAGGAACTTCGCGCCCTCGGTCAGTCCTCGCAGCGTCTCGGAAACGTCAACGGCACGCGCCTTGTTCGTGTCGCCCATCGTCGGGCGTGAGCTCGCTGATCACCTTGAGGGCGGCCCGCTGGGAGGAAGCCCGGTGCTTCGCCAGGCGAAAGCCAGCCAACCCGGCGGCCAGCAACGCCAAGGCCGCTCCGGCCAGCACGGCGAGGGCGAGCAGCGGCTCGAGGAAGGGCACACTGCTTCCAACGGTTGTCGGTGGTGGAAACGGCAGCCCTTAGACGGCGGGGCCGGGAGGCGCGAGCGGCTTCTGGTTGAAATCGAAGCAGTCGGACATGTCATCCGACGCCTTGTCGCGCGCATTGATCGTCGGCAGGCCAAAGGTCTTCTCGCAGAACTTCACCAGGCTGACGTGGGAGTGCTGGGTGTGTGAGATGTATCCCGCCTTCGTGTAAGGGCTCAGCACCAAGCATCCCACTCGCGTCCCGTAGGTGAACTGGGTTCCGTCCGTCCATTTCTCGACGAGCGGCGGGGTGACATGGTCGTACCAACCGCCCCAGTCGTCCCAGGTGATGAAGATCACGGTGTTGGGCCACAGCCCACCCTTGACCACGGCGTCGACCTGTTGCGCCGTCCAGTGCTGACCATTCTTGACTGACTCCACGGGATGTTCGCTCAGCCCGGTTGGTCCATAGAGCCACGAGACGGTTGGAAGTTTTCCGGCGGCGGCGTCGGTCGCAAATTGCGGCGCTTTGACATTGTTCTTGCTGCCCTTCAACGCCGTGATGTAGCCCTGCGCGTACCCACCGTAGTTGCGCCAGCTGAGGCCCGCCTTCTCCAGGTTGGCCGGGAGCGACGGAAGGTTGAATGGCGGCTGCATGTTGATCGGGTCGCGGTAGTGCGGGTTGTTGATGATTGGCGAATCTGCTGCGATCAGCATCAGGTGGTTGGGCGTCGATGGACCGGCAACGGCAGTGAAGTATTTATCGCAGAGCGCGTACTGCTGCGCGTAACGCCAATAGTTCGGGATGTTCGCCTGGCCGTATTGCTCCTTGGCGGCACCAGCGGCCCGCCTGAGCCAGGCCGCATGGTCGTGCGGATGGTCGGCGGTAGGCGGATCAGCGGCGAGCGCCAGATTCGGATCCCCGTCCGCACCGGGGAACCGCCCGAAATAGTTGTCGAATGCGTGGTTCTCTTTGACGATGATCACCACATGCTGAATTGGACCCTTCGGACTCGGACTCGGCGACGGTGACGGCGATGGTGATGGTGATGGCGTCGGGGTCGGTGGCTTGCGTTTCTTTGCCGCCGGCGTCGGCTTTTTCGCCGCTGTCGACTTGTGCTTCGTTAGAGGTTTCCTCATCCCGCGGCCAGTCTAGTCGCTGATCTCCACAAATCACTCCCAAGGGCTGTCACGTTATCGTGAGGGGTATGCAAACCGGCCCGCGACCGGCTTCGGCGCTTGCTGAAGGGCCGCTGAACGAGGACGAACTCAAGAAACTGCACGCCTACTGGCGGGCGGCCAATTATCTTTCAGTCGGCCAGATTTATCTGCTGAATAACCCGTTGTTACGCGAGCCACTCCAGGTCAAACACATCAAACCGCGGCTGCTGGGCCACTGGGGGACCACACCGGGTCTGAATTTCCTCTACGCGCACATGAACCGGGTGATCAAGAAGCGGGATCTCGACGCGATCTTCATCTGCGGCCCCGGGCACGGCGGACCGGGGATGGTCGCGAACGCCTATCTCGAAGGCACCTACAGCGAGGTCTATCCGGCGATCAGCCGAGATGCTGCCGGCTTGCAAAAACTCTTCCGACAATTCTCCTTCCCGGGCGGCATCCCAAGCCACGACGCGCCCGAGACGCCGGGATCGATCCACGAGGGTGGTGAGCTGGGATACGCGCTCACGCATGCCTACGGTGCCGCCTTCGACAACCCGGACCTCAAGGTCTTTTGCGTGATCGGGGACGGCGAAGCGGAGACCGGCCCGCTCGCGGCCAGCTGGCACTCGAACAAGTTTCTCGACCCGATCACCGATGGCGCCGTGCTACCGATCCTTCACTTGAACGGCTGGAAGATCGCAAACCCCACGGTGCTGGCGCGAATCCCGGAGAGCGAGCTGCGTCAGTTGCTCGAAGGGTATGGCTATACGCCGTACATCATCGCCGGGGATGACCCGATGGACATGCATCAGCGCATGGCGGCCCTCCTCGACCTCGTCCTGGACCAGATCGAAGAGATCCAGGGTAGGGCGCGGAAAAAGCGGAGGACGACGCGTCCACCATGGCCGATGATCGTGTTGCGCACGCCGAAGGGATGGACCGGCCCCAAGGTCGTCGACGGCGTGCCGATCGAGGGAACCTGGCGGTCGCACCAGGTCCCAGTCGACGACATGACAAAGCCAGAGCACCTTCGGATCCTGGATGAGTGGTTGCACAGCTACCATGCCGAGCAGCTGTTCGACGAAAACGGAAGCCTGCTGGCCGAGCTGGCGGCGCTGCCACCAACGGGCCCGCGCCGGATGAGCGCGAACCCGCACGCCAATGGCGGCGTGCTGACCCAAGAGTTGCGCTTGCCGGACTTCCGCGAGTACGCGGTCAAGGTCGACAAGCCCGGGACCAGATTCGACGAAGCAACCAAGGTCCTGGGACAGTATCTCCGCGACGTCATCGCGAAGAACCCGCGGAATTTCCGCTTGATGGGACCGGATGAAACCGTGTCGAACCGCCTCAGTGCGGTCTTCGATGTGACGAATCGCGCCTGGCTGGCCGAGACGCTCCCGATCGATGACCACCTCGCGCCCGACGGCCGCGTCATGGAGGTGCTGAGTGAGCACCTCTGCCAGGGGTGGCTCGAGGGCTACCTCCTGACCGGTCGGCACGGTCTGTTCAATTGCTACGAGGCGTTCATCCACATCATCGACTCGATGTTCAACCAGCATGCGAAATGGCTCGAGGTGACGAACAAGATTTCCTGGCGCCGGCCGATCCCGTCGTTCAACTACCTGCTGTCCTCGCACGTCTGGCGCCAGGACCACAACGGGTTCACCCACCAGGATCCGGGCTTCATCGACGTCGTCCTCAACAAGAAGCCCGATGTCGTACGGGTCTATTTGGCGCCCGACACCAACTGTCTGCTCTCGATCGCGGACCATTGCCTGAGCAGCAAGCAGTACGTCAACGTGATCGTGGCCGGCAAGCAGCGATCGCTGAACTATTTGTCGATGGACGACGCGATCGTCCACTGCACCCGCGGGATCGGGATCTGGGACTGGGCCAGCAACGATACGGGCGAGCCCGACGTGGTGATGGCCTGTGCCGGCGACATCCCGACATTGGAAACGCTGGCCGCGACCGACCTCATCCGCCGGCATTTGCCCAATCTGAAGGTCCGCGTCGTCAACGTGGTCGACCTGATGAAGCTCCAACCTGAAGCGGAGCATCCGCACGGCCTCTCCGACGCGGAGTTCGATGCGCTCTTTACCATCAACAAGCCGGTGATCTTCGCGTATCACGGGTATCCATGGCTGATCCATCGCCTGACGTACCGGCGGAAGAATCACAACAATCTCCATGTGCGCGGATACAAAGAGGAGGGCACGACGACCACGCCCTTCGACATGGTGATGCTTAATGACCTCGATCGGTTCCACCTGGTGATCGACGTCATCGACCGCGTTCCTGGGCTCGGCGCGAGCGCCGGTCACGTCCGCCAGCACATGGTGGATGAGCGGCTGCGGCATCGCCAGTACACCAGGGACCACGGGGAGGACGTGCCGGACGTGCGCGACTGGACCTGGCCCTACTAATCGGGGCCTGACGCCATGCGCGTCCTCGTCTTGAACGTCGGCTCGAGCTCATTGAAGGGGAGCATTGTCGACACCATCGGTCTTGCCGCGATCGCCAAGGCCGAGGTCTCACTGGGTGTGGATGCGACCGAGCAGAAGGGGATCGAGCGGACGGTGCAGTCGCTGCTGGCGAAGCTGGAGATCGCGACGGTCGAGGCGGTCGGGCACCGGGTGGTGCACGGCGGGACCAGGTTTTTATCGGCGGTGCGGGTCGACGAGCGGGTCCTGAAGGGCATCGAGGCGCTGGCCGACTTCGCACCGCTGCACAATCCGGTTGCCGCGGCCACCATCCGCGCCGCCCGCTCGGCCTTGCCGAGAACGCCGCAGGTTGCGGCCTTCGACACCGCCTTCCACGCGACACTCAGCGAGGAGCAGTTCCTCTATCCGGTGCCCTGGGGCTGGCATCGCGAGCACGGCATCCGCCGATTCGGCTTCCATGGGCTGTCCGTTGAGTGGTCCACTGGCCGCGCGTCGGAGTTGCTGAGTCGGCCGGCGGCTGAGCTAGCGCTGGTCGTGGCGCACCTCGGTAGCGGCTGCTCGGTCAGCGCGGTGCTCAACGGCCGGTCGGTCGCCACATCGATGGGGCTGACGCCGATGGAAGGCCTGATGATGGGCACCCGCTCGGGGTCGATCGACCCCGGCATCCTTCTATATATGTTGCGGACGCGGCGGGCCGGCTGGCGGAAGCTGCAGGAGGCGCTCGACCACCAGTCAGGGCTGGTCGGCGTGTTTGGCCGGGCTGCCGGCATGCGCGAGATCGAAAAGGCCGCGGGGGAGGGGAAGCGGCGCGCCCAGCTGGCGATCGATATGTTCGTCAGCCGCGCCGCTGCCGGGATCGCGGCGGTGGCCACCGCGCTGCCCCGCGTCGACGCCCTTGTCTTCACGGGAGGCATCGGGGAGCACTCGGCCTCGGTTCGGTCGGCGATTGTCGGGCGGCTTTCACCGCTCGGGACGACTCCGGTCCCGGCCACGGATGTCCGAAACGACGCCGTCACCAGCCGACCTGGCAGCCCGGTCGCCATCCTGCGAATCGAGGCGCGCGAAGATGCCGTGATCGCCCGACAGACGGCGAAATTGCTCTCCTGAAGGGCTTCTAGGTCGCGGCGTCGAGGGTCCGGGCGCGCATCGCCCGCTGCATACTGTCCTTGGCCTCGAGCAGCACCCGGCGCACCGGTCCGGGGACGTTCTCACGCGCGAGATACTGGTCGGTCACCTTGATGGTGTGGTCGTCGACGACCACCGACGGGAACATCATGCGCGCGAAGGCGAGGCCGATCTCGATGTCCCGTTCCTTCCAGACGTTCCCCAGGGCCTGGAAGTATCGGGAGGCATAAGCCTCGAGCACGCGTCGTTGATCGAAACGGTGAAAGCCGCGCATCATCGACCGCATCGTCGCTAGCGGCAGCGTGAGATCTTCCATCAGCGACGCCCAGACCTGCTCTTTCGCCTCCGCGGTTGGGCGTGTGGCGCGGGCTGCGGCCGCGTAGCGCTGCCCCTCGTCGGTCGGATCACGCTCGAGCTCGGCATCGATCAGGCCGTCGTCCTTGCCCACCCCGGCGAGCGCATTGACGATCGACCAGCGCAGGTCGGTATCGACCTTCAAGCCGGTGAAGACCTTGATACCGTCCAGCAAGCCGCGCACAACCGAAAGATGCTCTGGCGAGCGGGCCGCGTTGATGAAGGCATGCGCCCAGGCCAGCTGGAAATCGCTACCCGCCGGGGCGTCGTCAAGGGCCCGGAGCGAATGGTCCGCCAGGATCTTAAGCGCCGCGTCCTGATTCGCCGGATCGCCGTACACAAAGATCGCCGAGGCAGCCTCTGCGAGGAGGTCCTGGACAACGCCGATGTCGGTTTCGCCCCGGATGTTTTTCAGAATCAGCGGGAGATAGCGCTTCGCGGGAATTTCGGCGTCGCGAAGCATGTCCCAGAGCGCCGCCCAGGTGATCGCCCGCGCCAGCGGGTCGGAGAGCTCGGCGAGATGCTCCGTCGCGGTGGCCAGTGAGCGCTCGTCGAGCCGAATCTTCGCGTAGGTCAGATCCAGGTCATTGACGAGCAACAGGTCGGCAAGGCGCTCGCCATCGAAATCCTTTACCGCGGTGTTCTCCTCGGCGACGTCCAGCTCGACGCGCCGGCGCAGATGCAGCCCATCCTTCTTGCGGTCGTAGAGACCGACCGCGAGGCGATGCGGCCGGATGGTTGGAAATTCAGGCGGTGCCTCTTGCTGGATAGCAAGGGAACCGATCGTGTCGCTTTGCGAGCTGGCCAGCGGCCGGAGCGTGTTGAGGCCGGCCGTCTCCAGCCAGAGCTTCGACCAGGCTTTCAGGTCGCGGCCGGAGCCTGCCTCGATATCGGAGAGGAAGTCGGCGAGGCTCGCATTCGAATACTGCCGCTGCTTGATGTAGCGTTGGACCCCGCGAAGGAAGGTGTCCTGACTGACGTAGGCGACGAGCTGGCGCAGAACGCAGGCCCCCTTGTTGTAGGTGATGGCGTCGAAGTTCAAGTAGACGGACTCGATGTCCGGCACGTCGGCCGCAATGGGGTGCGTGGTTGGCAACTGATCCTGACGGCGCGCGCCGGCCTTGTACTGGTTCGCGAAGGTCACCCACCCGTTCTTGAAGCGCGTCGCCTCGACCTGGGCGAGCACCGACATGAAGGTGGCGAAGCTCTCATTCAGCCAGAGGTCGTCCCACCAGCGCATCGTGACCAGGTCGCCAAACCACATGTGGGCCATCTCGTGGAGGATCGCGTTGGCGCGGTCCTCGCGGACGGCCTCCGTCACCTTTGAGCGAAACAGCATGGACTCGTTGAACGTGACGCAGCCGATGTTCTCCATAGCGCCGGCGCTGAACTCCGGAACGAAGAGTTGATCGTATTTCTGGAATGGATAGGCGTACTTGTACGCCTCGGCGTAGAAGTCGAGGCCCTGCTTGGTGACCGTGAAGATCTCCTCGGGATCGAGGTACTGTGCCAGCGACTGGCGGCAGAAGATGCCGAGGTCGATGTCACCGTGCCGATCGCGGACCCCGTGGTAGGGTCCGGCGACGATCGCGGTCAGGTACGACGACATCTTTGGTGTCGCGCCGAACGTCCATCGCTTGATGTTCTCTTTGCCCGCGACCGGTTGGGCCTGGCCCGGGTTATTCGAGACCACCACCCAGTCACTCGGGGCGAGCACCGTGAACGTGAAACTCGCCTTGAGGTCGGGCTGATCGAAGCAAGGGAACATCCGGTGCGCGTCGAACGTCTCGAACTGGCTGTGGAGGTAGACCTTGTGGTCGACCGGGTCCTTGAAGCGGTTCAGTCCGGCGCCGATGTTCTGGTATTCGCAGGTTGCCAGCACATGCAGCTCGTTCGCATCGCGAAGGTTGGTCAGCGTGATGCGCGCGCCATTGAACGCTTCCTTGGGTACTTCTTCGCCATTGAGCTCGCAGCTGTCGACCGAGGGCACGAGGAAATCGATGAACGTATTCGCGCCCGGCTCCTGGCACAGGAAGTGGATCGTGGCTTCGCAGGCAAAGGTCTCGCTATCCCGGCTCAGGTCGAGAGAGATGTCGTAGAGGGGAGTCTGGATCAACTCGGCCCGCCGGCGGGCTTCCTCACGGGTCAGGTTGTTCCCGGGGTGCATCGCCTAGTAATGTAGCGGGTGCGCGGGCGGAAGCGGCGCCTATGGAACCGGCTACTTGAGCAGCAGGCGCTCGAGCCGGGTTGCGGCGAGGGCGAGGGCAGCCGCACCAAGGATGACCAGGTAGGCGATGTCGAGCAGGATCGAGGGGCCTATCATGCCGGTCGTCAGGCTGCGGAGCAAGTCGACACCGTGGTACAGGGGCGTCAGCTGCACCACCACCTGCAGTGCACCGGGGTAGACGGTGATTGGATAGAACGTTGCCGAGAAGAGGAACAAGGGAATCAGCACAGTCAGGACAAGGTCGAAGTCCTGCCAGGTACGGACGAAGGTCGACGCCGCGGTGCCCACCGCGGCGAAGGAGAATCCGATCAGCATGGCGGCGGGGAGCGCGAGCAGCGCCCAGGGCGAGAGGACGAGCGAGGCCGTCGAGCTTGTCCAGCGCCGGGGTGGTATCGATCGGGAAGCGAAGTTCGAGCACTTCGCGGCTGGAGTACTCGTCGATCAGGCTGCGCGGCGATCCGAAGGCGACGATCTTCGCCTTGTCCATGACGACCAGGCGATCACAGAGCTGCTCCGCCTCATCCATGTAGTGGGTCGTTAGGACGATGGTTACGCCTTGCTGCTTGAGCCGGTAGAGCCGATCCCAGACGAGATGGCGCGCCTGCGGGTCGAGGCCGGTGGTGGGCTCGTCGAGCAGGAGCAACTCGGGTTCGTTGACAAGCGCGCGGGCAATCGTCAGCCGGCGTTTCACCCCGCCCGAAAGAAACTCCACCCGATCCCGGGCTCGGTCTCTCAACTGAACGAAATCAAGGAGTTGCTCGGATCGGCGCCGAGCCTCGTCGCGGGCGATCCCAAAGTAGCGCGCGTAGGTGAACAGGTTTTCATCGACGAGCAACTCGGTGTCCAGCGTGTCGGACTGTGGGACGACGCCCAGCCGCGCGCGGATTCGCGAACCATCCCGGGCTGGGTCCTGGCCCAGCACACGCAAGGTCCCGCCCGACGCCGTCGAGACGCACCCGATCATCCGCATGGTCGACGTTTTACCGGCGCCGTTCGGGCCGAGGAAGCCGAACGCCTCGCCGCGCTCGACATCGAAGTCGATCGCGTCAACGGCAACGAGGTTCGTGAATCGCTTTGTCAGGCCACGGGCATGGATAAGCGCGTCTGCAGTGGTTGCTGATGTGGCCATTCGGGCGTCGAAACGATACTAGATGCGAGGACGCTTGCTTCGTGGTCGAGGAGCCATTGCTTGGTGGGCAGCCCACCGCCGAATCCGGTCAGCGATCCGTCGGCTCCGATAACCCGATGACAGGGGAGGACGATGCAGACGGGATTCGCGCCGTTGGCAGCGCCGAGGGCGCGCGCGGCCTTGGGGATGCCGAGCGCGGCCGCCTGC
>Ga0209328_10000309_pt1 | contig 11643 bp, 7 predicted proteins | sample JacPinW_OM3H0_M1_FD_187954 | JGI IMG/M metagenome (GOLD analysis project Ga0209328, IMG submission 187954) | Forest soil microbial communities from Algoma, Ontario, Canada - Jack Pine, Ontario site 1_JW_OM3H0_M1 (SPAdes) (version 2) | ecosystem: Environmental > Terrestrial > Soil > Boreal... | reverse complement strand
CGGCAATTCCGAAAAGCCGACACTCGAGAACACTATCGTCGCCTTGGAAAAGACTGGGCGCCTGCTCGACCGCGCCGAGCGTACTTTCGACAACCTGAATGCCTGCAACACGAATCCCGAGATGCAGAAGATCGACAAGGAGATGGCGCCGAAACTTTCCGCCCATCGTGACGCCATTCATCTCAACGGCAAATTGTTCGCGCGCATCCAGGAACTTTACGACAACCGCGACTCGCTCGGGCTCGATCCCGAATCGGCCTATTTGCTCGAGCGCTATTACAAGGACTTCGTGCGCGCCGGCGCGAAACTGTCCGATCCAGACAAGGAAAAACTCAAGAAGATCAATGCCGAGCTGGCGACATTGCAGACCGACTTCGAGCAGAACGTTCTCAAAGAGAAAAACGCCTCGTCGATCATAGTCGACAAAAAGGAAGACCTGGCCGGGCTATCCGAGAGCCAGATCGCAACTCTGACCAATGCTGCGAAAGCCGAACACAAGGAAGGCAAGTTCGTCATCCAGGTCCAAAACACGACCGGCCAGCCGGTCCTGGGTTCGTTGCAAAATCGACAACTGCGCGAGCGCATCATGTCAACGTCACTCGCGCGCAACAGCCACGGCGGCGAATTCGATACGCGAAAGATCGTTCTTCGCACCGCGCAGCTGCGCGCGGAGAAAGCCAAGTTGCTCGGTTACCAGAACTGGGCGGCGTACCAGCTTGAAGATCAAACGGCGCACGATGTTCCCACGGTTAATAAACTTCTGTCCGATCTCGCCCCGGCCGCGGTCGGCAACGCCAAACGTGAAGCTGCCGAGCAGCAGAAGATTGTCGATCAAGAGAAAGGTAGGTTTCAAATCGCGGCCTGCGACTGGGATTTTTATTCCGAGAAAGTCCGCAAAGCGAAATACGATTTCGATGAATCACAGCTTCGGCCCTATTACGAACTCAATCACGTGATCCTCGACGGCGTTTTCTACGCTGCGAACAAGGAATACGGCCTCACCTTCAAGGAACGTCACGATCTGCCGGTTTATCAACCCGACGTACGCGTGTTCGATGTGTTCGATCGCGACGGGAAGCAGCTCGCGATTTTCATCGGCGATTATTATGCCCGGCCGTCAAAACGCGGCGGTGCCTGGATGAACGCTTACGTTCAGCAAACCGAGTTGATCGGCACGAAACCGGTGGTCGCGAACCATCTCAACATTCCGAAACCGCCGCCGGGGGAACCAACATTGCTGACGCATGATGAAGTGCGCACCGCGTTTCACGAATTCGGTCACGCGCTTCATGGAATGTTTTCGAACATCAAATATCCGCGATTCAGCGGAACAAGCGTGCCGCGCGATTTCGTCGAGTATCCATCGCAGGTCAACGAGATGTGGGCGACCTGGCCAGAAGTTCTGAAAAATTTTGCGAAACATTACAAGACCGGCGAACCGATCCCGCAGGCATTGCTCGACAAAGTCGAGGCCGCAGACAAATTTAATCAAGGATTCAAGACAACCGAATACCTCGCCGCGTCGCTCCTCGACCAATCGTGGCATCAGTTTGGTCCTTCACAAATGCCGACTGACACGATCGCGTTCGAAAAGCAGTCGTTGCAGAAAGCCGGCGTCGATTATCCGCCGGTGCCGCCGCGCTATCGCAGCTCTTACTTTTCGCACGCCTTCGCCGGCGGATATTCCGCAGGCTACTACTCCTATCTTTGGAGCGAGGTGCTCGACGCCGACACCGTTGAATATTTCAAACAGCACGGCAGCCTGACTCGCGAGAACGGCGATCTCTTCCGCGAGAAACTTCTATCGCGCGGCGGATCTGCCGACGCCTTGACCTTGTTTAAGAATTTCACCGGCCGCGATCCCTACATCGAACCGTTGCTCAAACGCCGCGGCCTCGATCGCGCTACGGGCTCCGACGACACCAAGACCGAAACTCAAAAACCGAACCAATAATTGTTAAGGAGCTAAGAGGTTGAGTCGTTGAGCTGTTCCGCTATTTTTCGCCGAGTGAGATTAAAAATTCTTTTAGCGGCGCTGTTCATGCCGCTCGCCGCCTTTGCCAGCAACAGCGTCGTCAACTTGTCGCATTACGATTTGATGCGCGTCGATTTTGTCGCCATGAAAAGCGAAGGCGTCCTCGGGGTAATTCACGAAGCCAGTTTTCCAAGGTATCAACGCGACTGGCGTTATCGTGAACGCCTAGTAGCCGCGCTCCAAGCCGGTCTCTTGTGGGGTGCATACCATTTTGGCGACGGCACGGACCCAGTTCGGCAGGCCGACCATTTCCTGAGCGTCGTGGCCTCATCGCATCCGATTGTTGCCAAAAACGATCCCGAAAGTCCGCGGCCTGGCGTGTTGCTCGTGCTCGATTTCGAAAAAAATCATTATCGCGGCGGTAACATGAGCGTCGGCCAGGCGGTCGCGTTCGCTCAGCGGATCAAGGAGCGCACCGGAAAATATCCGGGGATTTACGGCAGTGAAAATCGCCTGCGCCAAATGTTTTATGGTGTGAACTCCGCTCAGAGCGCGATTCTTTCCAATTGCTGGCTTTGGGTTGCGAATTATCACGCACAACCGCGCGGCATTTCGCCATGGAGCCAATGGCACCTTTGGCAATACACCGGCGATGGCAGATGCGCTCTCCGTCCGCGCAGCGCCTTCCCGGTTGGCGTCGCCAACATGCGCAAAGCCGAGCGCAACATTTTCAACGGCAACAACGCCGCCCTTCAGGCTTTCTGGAAAGAACACGCCTGGTTTCCGGGCGGTTAAATTGTAGCTAGGTCCAGTTTCGACTGCCTCCGCACTATCGTGTTAGCAGGGGCACGGGTGGTGCTGTTTTGAGCGCGAGGTCCGTCGTGCCAACTCCAAACATCATTCCTATTACCGAAGGAATACTTGCGGAGAAGAAACGCAGGGATCCACCTTCTCGCGATTCCTTTCTACACAATCACTTGCTGGCCGACATCGGCCCGCCAGCTTACACCCAAATTGCCGCGGCGATTCAACTCATTCGGTATCGGACCAATGAAATCATCTTCGAAGAAAACGAGCCGGGCGATTCCCTTTACCTAATCGCCGAAGGGTCGGTAAAAATTTCGAAGCAAGGTCGGGGGGGCCAGCAAGAGACACTCGCCTACTTGATGGCCGAAGACTTTTTCGGAGAAATGGCGCTGATTGATATGGGAAAGCGCTCGGCCCAGGCCGCGGCGGTCGATGATGTTTTGGTTGGCCGGCTCGATCGCCAGGGGTGGAATCTATTGCTCCGGCTCGCCCCCCATGAGGTCCTGAGCAATTTCACCAAAACCGTTACCGCTCGGCTTCGCCAGAATAATCAGCACTTCATCAACGAAATGATGCGCAACGAACGGCTTTCGCTCATCGGCACAACGATCAGTTCGGTTGTGCACGACATGAACAATCCCATTTCCTGCATTCTGGGAGCGTGCCACGTCATCAGCGGAACCAATCACGACGAAACCACCACCAAAATGGCGGCCTTGATTAAGGACGCGGTGGAAAGCATGTGGGCGATGACCAACGAGTTGATCGATTTCTCTCGGGGCTCGACTCAGCTCAAGCTCGACTCGATCAAGCTCGGCGAGCTTGTTCACAAGCTGAATCAGGATTTCGCGAAATGCCGGCCGCTTGTCGATGTTCGAATCGAAGTTCTCTACGACGGTCAAATTAACGTCGACCGCCATCGAATTACTCGCGTCTTGGCCAATTTGATTAAGAACGCGCGTGAAGCGATGGCCAAGACCGATGAAAAAGTTCTGCGCTTCATTGTTAAACGAATGGACTCCACGTTGCGTTTCGAGATCAGCGACACCGGCTGCGGAATCCCTGCCCAATTATTGCCGCGCATATTCGAACCGTTCGTTAGTCACGGCAAAGCCAATGGCACAGGCCTCGGCTTGGCGATCAGCAAATCGGTCGTAGAAGCGCATCGGGGTTCAATTTCGGTCAAGAGCAATGAAACCGGCACAACCTTTACCATCGACCTGCCGCTGGACCAGGATTGAGCATGAGCGAAAATTCCCTGAGCATCGTCTTTCATGGAGTTCGCGGTTCCACGCCGGTGCCCGGAAACGCCACCGCGCGCTATGGCGGGAACACTTCATGCGTCGAAATCCGGACCAATGATCAGATTCTAATCTTGGATGCCGGAACAGGAATTCGCGGACTTGGCGAAAAACTAATCGCTGAATTCGGAACGCGGCCAATTAAAGCTTCGCTTCTGATATCCCACACTCATTGGGACCACATTCAGGGATTGCCATTTTTTGGGCCGGCCTACTCCCCAAACAACAGTATTCGTGCATTCGCAGCACGAGGTGATGGGCAAAAAGTCCATCGGGGAATACGAAATCAAATGGATGCGATCCATTTCCCCGTCGGTCTCGAGCATCTAAGTGGCCTGCGCGCGGTCGAAGAATTCGTGTGTGACGATGTTACTTTCGGAGATTTTCGGATTCGCATTGCGGCCTTGAACCATCCCGGCGGATGCGCGGGATTTCGGATCGACGCAACCGGCGGTTCAGTTGCGTATCTCCCGGATCACGAACCGTCTGCAAGTGACCGAAAGCTGATGGAATTCGCGCAAGGCGTCGACCTTCTGATTCTGGACACCCAATACACGGAGTCCGAATTCGCCGCCCACCGCGGATGGGGACACGGTTGTCTTGCCAACAGCGTGCAGTTTGCCATCGGCGCGGGCGCGCGAGAGCTGGCGTTCTTCCATCACGATCCGTCGCACGATGACGATCAAATTGATCAAATGATCGAGCGAGGCCGGGAACTGGCCGGCGCAACCGGATTGATTGTGAACGCGGCGTGCGAAAATCGAACCGCAACTTTGTTCGAAGGCGTTACACCGAAATGCCCGACCCCGTCGCTGTTGATCCCGGCGGTTGCTACAGCGGGATTACCAACTGAAAAAGTTGTATTCGCCGTCGAAGCCTTTCAGCCCGGCGAACCGGCCTAGTAATTGTCCCTTGGAAAGAAGCCCAAGCTGTGTGTGAGCTGTCTCGCTTACCAGCGAACAGAAATTTTGCTCGGCAGCGATACGCTCCATTCGGAAAAGAAAATTCAAATCCTTCCCAAGCGCGCTCAGTTCGCCGGTCGCGGCTGCTTCACCAAAAACCGCACTGCCAAAATGAAGCACCCACCGAAACGGTGGTTGGCGGCGACTTTGCATTAACGTCAGCTCGTTGAGCGTTTCCGCCACGTTGTTTGGGTCGCATGACTTCGCGTTCCAATACACCAGCATGCCGTCACCGAGAAATTTGCTTAGCGTTCCACCGTGTTGTTCGATCATGTGCTGGCACGCCGCCAGCCACGCCCCGACCATTCGCGCCAATTCACTCTGCGGCACTTCGGTGCTAAGCGCGACAAAGTTCTCGATGTCGAGCAGAAGAAACCAGCAGGTCAGTTCGCTCACATCGCGCACGGTCAATTGCGCTTCGGTATAGTAGGGCTGGTCATCCGCGTCGAAGATCTCTTCAACGTGAAAGATGAGACTTTGCTCGCCAATTTGAATGACGTCTCCGTTTTGAAGCGCCATCGGGTGAATAACGCGGCGTCCGTTCAAGTGCGTTCCGTTGCTGCTACCAAGATCGACCAGTGAAAACTCCGCGCAGCCCTGGGCATGAACCAGCGCGTGTCGGCGCGACACCTTCTCAGATGTAAACACAACGTTGTTGCCCTTTGCTCGCCCGAGCGACAGCGTCTTGCCGGCAAGCGGTAGTCGCTGATCACCGAGATCAAGCCAGGCAATCGATCCCGAGCCCTTCATTTTCCCTGGTTCGACCGAGCGAAATGCATGCCACCGCGCAGCGGCAGGGCATACGCTCTGCTCCTGCTACAACCAATGTTCACGGTTTCTGGTCCGGAAGAGGACGCTGAATCCGGTCAGACAATGCGCGGAGTCGTCGGCGGAACAAAAGTTTTTGGCCGCTTCACGTTGCAGAAGGTCTTGGGCCGGGGCGGCATGGGCATCGTCTGGCTGGCTCGCGATGAACGGCTTGACCGGCTGGTGGCTCTCAAACTCGTGCCCGAATCGGTCAATTTCGACGCGTCCGCTCAGGAAGATCTGAAACGCGAAACGCGCAAGAGCCTCCTCCTGACCCACCCCAACATTGTTCGCATTTTCGATTTTGTTGAAGACGAACACAGCGCCGCGATCTCGATGGAGTACGTCGATGGCGCGACTTTTTCGTCGTTGCGGGTGAAGAAACCGAACAAGTGTTTCGAAGTAGAAGAGATCGCGCCGTGGGTCACTTCGCTCTGCGACGCGCTCAGTTACGCTCACCAATCCGCCGGTCTCGTCCATCGTGATTTGAAGCCGGCGAACCTGATGGTGAACAGTCGCGGTGAACTGAAAATCACCGACTTTGGCATCGCCTGCACCCTGCGCGACTCCATGAGCCATGTGAGCGTCCCTACTTCCAGCGGAACTCTTAATTACATGAGTCCGCAACAACTACTCGGCGAAGATCCGTCGCCTTCCGACGATATTTACGCTGTTGGCGCCACTCTCTACGAAATGCTTTCCAGTAAGCCGCCGTTCTATGGCGGCGACGTTGCTTCCCAGGTCCGGGAAGTTGTTCCGTCGACCATCGCCCAACGCCGCGCCAAACTCGGAATCAAAGCATCGGCGGTTCCCAAATATTGGGAGGAAACCATCGCCGCTTGTCTAGCCAAGGAACCGCAACGACGGCCACGCACTCCCTCCGATGTTGCACGCCGATTCCGGCTTGGTGGTACACTCAGACTGCACCAAGCGGAGCCCAAAGGAAAATTCGACTTCGCCAAGATTCTCGCAGGCATCCGCGACAAATTCCGCGCGGTCGAACGCATCGCCGCGCTGCTCGGCGGAGGAATGGCACTGGCCGGCGCCTTGCTGATCGTCTTTCACAATCCAAAATCGAGCCTGCCCGAACCTGCGTCCGCCAACACGTTTAAGGCGGCACGGGCCTCACACATCCGTGCGTCCACCACTCGCGATCAGAAACCAAGTGTTGTCTCGGTTCCGCGCACTCTCGGATTCGCCACCGAAAAGCCGGATGCGGTTGCAACCGCGCCGCCGCCGCCGCCGTCCACCAAGGCTGTTTCGGTTGAACTGAATCCCGTCACCAAAGATGAAGCTCCGGCTCCGCCTCCCGCTTCTGCCGGCGAAAATGCAACGATCGTTCTCACGACCAATCCGCCGGGCGCAGATTTCGCGGTTTACCAGGGAGTGATCGTTGGCAAGTCGCCCGCGACCGCGCCGTTTCGCACCGGCACGACTCCTGATTCCGTCACCGATTTACCTCCAGGTCGCTACTCGCTCTTCTTTCATCATGACGGTTGGCCGGATGATCGCGCGGAAGTTTCTGTGAGCGCCGGCGAATCAGTCCCGGTTGATTACACTTTCCCGCATGGCAGCGCGACCATCACCAGCACGCCGGATGGCGCGGAGATTTTTCTCGGAAAGCGATCATTGGGCACCGCCCCGCTCACTGTTGATTTGCCGCTAGGCAAACACACGCTCAACGCTCGACTGCCTAACATGTCGGAACGCACGGAAGTCGCGACGATCGATTCCGCCGTACCCGCTACGGTTAAGTTTCAACTGCGCTCTCAAACCCACTCTTCGCGACCGAAACCCACCCCGTCACCGCCGTCGGCCTTGGGCAAGGTCGGCCAGAGCTTGAAGCACATTTTCGGAGGGGGAAATGACTCCACTCCCGCCCCGCGCAAGCGACCCTCGAACTAATACCCTCGGCGAATTTTTTTCGCCGGCTCAAGAGTTGTAGAGGCGCTTGTGCCAAGCGCTTGATTTGTTACTGTTCTAACTGCGTAAAATCGACAATCACTAATGGGCGAACCTGTAAATCCTGATGTAACCGCGGTGCAGAAAGCCGACGCACCCAGGGCTGACCTGCGTCCGGAAAACATTCAGGACGCGGTCATCCGGTTGGCCGGAAATTCACAGGACGGAATTCAAACCGCCGGCGCATTTCTCGCCCGGCTTGCCGGACGTAGCGACCAGGACGTCATGACCTACATGACGATCCCGGCCACGATTTCCGGCGGTCCGTCGATCTTTCAGGTCAGGATCGGTTCGGGCGAAGTGCTATCGGCCGGTGACGAGGCCGATTTTTTGGTCGCGTTTTATCAACACAGTTATCAAGACCATCTCGGCTTCCTCAAGGAAGGCGGCGTCCTTCTTTACGATTCCGACAATGTCGAGCCGAACCTCGACGACAAACGTTTCATGTATGTCGGCGTGCCCATCACCGGATTGACGGTCGAAGCACTCGGCGGCACGGCCAAGGACAAAGGCAAAAATATTTTCGTTCTCGGCTTGATCACGAAAATTTTCAGTCTCGATGTCGAGAAGCTGAAAAGGATCATCACCGAAAAATTCGCGGGCAAAGATGAAAGTGTCGTCAACACCGCGCTGATGGCGTTTCAGGCTGGTTACGCTTATCCGGTCGGCAATGTTCTAAAGAAACATTATCAATTCGAGCACATCCCGAAGACGAGTGGCCGCGCGCAGATCACCATGGATGGCAATCAGGCGCTCGCTTACGGATTGATTGCCGGCGGCGTCCGTTTCGGCGCCGGTTATCCGATCACTCCCTGGTCGTCGGTGATGGAAGTGTTGCGGCGCGAGTTGCCGAAATACGGCGGCATTTTTGTCCAAGCCGAAGACGAGCTCGCCTCGGTTTCGATCGCGCTCGGTTGTTCGTATTCCGGATATCTCGCCGTCACCGGCAGCGCTGGCCCGGGAATTTCACTAAAGACCGAAGCCATCGGATGGGCGTCCATGGCCGAGATCCCGTTGATCATTTGCAACATTCAACGTGGCGGACCGAGCACGGGGTTGCCCACCAATGTCGAGCAAAGCGATCTGCATCAGGCGATCTTCGGTAGTCACGGCGACAGTCCGCGGGTCGTGCTCGCCGCATCGACGGTGGAAGATTGTTTTTACCTTGGGATCGAGGCCGCACGAATCGCCCGCAAATACTCCACGCCGGTTTTCATTTTGAGCGACACCTCGCTGGCCACGCGCATCGAAGCGTTCGACGAACCGGACCTCGCTAAAATCATGGCCGATCCGAAACCGGACCTGACACCGCGTCAAACGCACAAGCCGTATCCGATCGATCAGATCACACAGCACGTCCCGCCCGGCACCCGCATTCTCGACGGAAAATATCCGCTCATGTCTGGGCTCGAGCACGACGAGATGGGACATCCGACCGGCAGCCCGAAGTTGCACATGGCAATGACAGCCAAGCGTCGCAACAAATTGCGCAAGCTCGCCGACGAAATTCCGACCCCGGAAGTTTACGGCGACGAGAAAGGCGACACTTTGCTCGTCGGTTGGGGATCAACTTACGGTCCGATTCACGACGCCGCGAAGATGGCGCGCGAATATGGCGAGAAAGTCGGCGCGCTCCATCTGCGCCATATTCATCCGTTACCGAACGGGCTCGATAAAATCTTCAAGAACTTTAAGCGGATCGTCACCGTCGAGATGAACGACCAGGGCATCTACGGATACGGCCAGCTCGCCATTATTCTGCGGGCGCGCTATTGCGAACCGAAGATCGAGAGCTTCACCAAGACCGACGGACTCACCTTCCGGGTGAAAGAAATTTTGGAAGGCGTGTTCAAAGGCAAATCGTTCGCCGCGCGACATATTCCGCGCGACGGCGCCGCCGTCGTTCACACCGATACGACCCCGGAGAACGTGAAATCAACCGCCGAAGTCGTGCCCCAAGGAGTGGGATGAGCAATATGGAATATTGCGAAAAGCGGACAGCGGAAATCGGAAATCGGAAATTTCAGCTCTCAGCTTTCAGCGTTTCAGTTTTCTAAATATGAGCGAAGAAACAAAACCAAACGGCTCCTCTTCTGTAGCGGCAACCGTGTCGGTTGCAGAACCACCCCGCGAGAAGTTAACAAAGAAAGCGATAACCGCCGATCACCCCACCTGGTGTCCCGGCTGCGGCGATTTCGCCGTGCTCGCTTCCTTCTACAAAGTTCTCGAGAAAAAAAATCTCGATCACGAAAAGATCGTCACCCTCGCCGGCATCGGTTGTTCGTCGCGCTTTCCTTATTTCGTCAACGGCCACGGCGCCCACTTCATTCACGGCCGCGCCGTCCCGCTCGCCAGCGGCATCAGTTTGGCCCGGCCCGATCTCCACGTCTTTTTGTTCGGCGGCGACGGCGACGGTTTCTCCATCGGCGGCAACCATCTCGATCACGGCGCGCGCAAGAACATCAACCTGGTGTATTTCATCATGGACAACTTCGTCTACGGCCTGACCAAGAAACAAACCTCGCCCACGTCGCCCATCGGTTTCAAGAGCAAGACCGATCCCACCGGTGCGATCGATCAACCGGTCAACCCGATGAAAAAATTGATCTCGGCCGGGGCCAGCTTCATCGCGCGCACCCACGCCACCCAGGTGAAACACATGATGGACATGATCGAGCGCGCGATGGATCACCAGGGTTTCAGCGTGATCGAATGCTTAAGCGAATGCGTCGAATTTTATCCCGACGTGTTCGATCCGGCCGATCCGCGCAAAGGCGGCAGCTTCGAGCTGATCCAGGAAAAAAAGTGGGACAACACGTCCGAGGATGAACTCCGCCACGACGTGACGGATGAATTAGCAGCGTACAAGTTGGCGCAGCTCCCATTCCCCGGCGTCTTCGGCGTCTTTTATCAAAATGAGAGGCCCACGAAGAACGCACTCGAGAAAAAATGGATCGAGACCAGCCGCGAGAAAGTCGGCAACGCTTCCGATGTTGAGATTCTTCAGAAGACTTTCGATCGGATGAAGTAAGACCGCTGATTTCCGGTCTTTCTACTTTCTTCTAGAAAGACGCGGCGTTTTGAAACTCGTTCGCTGCCCGCGCTCACTCGCTCCTACCCTCGTCACTAACGCCAGTCCGGCTCGGACCCTTCTATGTCGCTCATCCCATTCGCTCCATTCAGGCGGCGGGAACGGCAGGGCCGACGGCCGTCGGCACTTCTTCAGCGTGAGCCACCTCGGCCTTATCGGTGATGAGCTTGCGCAGAAACGGAATGAGTAGGACGAGCGCGACGCCGACCACGAGACTGCCGGCGCCGAGCGCGGCGAAGAGTTTCACATACTCGGGGTTGGTCACGACCGCCGTGGTGCCCTTCGGCTCGGGAATCATGCCTGAAAAGTCGCCGGCAAACAGCGACGCGAGGCCGGTCACGAGCATCCAGCTTCCCATCATCACGCCCTGATATTGGCGCGGCGCGAGCTTGCCGATCATCGCGTATCCGATCGGAGAGATGAGCAGTTCACCGATGCTCTGCAGCACGTAGCTCAGAAAGAGCCAGACGAACGCACTCTTGCCATCGATGCCGGCCAGCTTGATGCCTAACGGGAGAATGAGAAAGCCCAGCGCCATCAAGAGCAGCGACGTCGCAAATTGCCGCGGTATGTCGATCCTCCAACCGCGCGCGCGCATGCGAGTGAAAAACGACGCGAGCAGCGGTCCGCCGAGCACGATGCAGACGGTGTTGATGTTCTGAATCCACTGCGGCTGAATCTTCACGGGACCGACCATCAGGTTGACGTTGTTAACCGCGAACAGCATCAGGCCGCTCG
>Ga0209328_10000308_pt1 | contig 11650 bp, 9 predicted proteins | sample JacPinW_OM3H0_M1_FD_187954 | JGI IMG/M metagenome (GOLD analysis project Ga0209328, IMG submission 187954) | Forest soil microbial communities from Algoma, Ontario, Canada - Jack Pine, Ontario site 1_JW_OM3H0_M1 (SPAdes) (version 2) | ecosystem: Environmental > Terrestrial > Soil > Boreal... | reverse complement strand
AGTTCGGCCGCAAAGCCGCCAAAGAGATGTTGCCGATGCAGCCGGGCGACGTGCCGGCAACCTATGCCGACATCGATGATCTGGCGCGCGAGATCGGATTTCGGCCCACGACCACGATCGAAAACGGTATCGCAAGGTTTGCGAAATGGTATCGTGACTATCATAACCTTTAACAGCAGGACGCAATGCGCAATCGTATCATCCCACTGATCATGTGCGGGGGAGCCGGAACCCGCCTGTGGCCGGCTTCGCGCGAGGTCCGGCCGAAACAATTCTTGCCGTTGTTCGGGGCGCGCTCGACATTCCAGGACACGCTTTTGCGGGTGTCGGATAAAGCGCTGTTCGAGCGGCCGATCGTGATCACCAACAGCGCGTACCGTTTCATGGTGCTGGAGCAATTGGCCGAGATCGGGCTCGAAGCCGATGTGCTGCTGGAGCCGATGCGGCGCGATTCCGGCCCGGCGATCGCGGCGGGCGCGGTCTTTGCCGAGATGCGCGACAGCGAGGCGACCGTTCTGGCACTCGCGGCCGATCATGTGGTGCGCGATACCGCTTCCTTTGTCGCGGCCTGTCGCGAAGGGCTGGTCGCAGCCGAAGCAGGACGCATCGTCACCTTCGGCGTTGAGCCGGAGCGTGCGGCCACCGAATACGGCTATATCAGTGCGGGCGATCCGGTTTCAGGCGAGGTTCGTGCTGTCGTAAAATTTGTCGAGAAGCCGGACCCGGTCAAGGCCGACGAATATGTCAAGGCCGGTTATTTCTGGAACAGCGGCAACTTCATGTTTCGCGCCGCGGTCCTGCTCGACGAATATCGCAAGGTCGACGCCGACAGTGTCCAGGCCGTCGCCGATTCAGTGACGAAAGCGGGACGCGATCTCGGATTCGTCACGCTGGATACGACTGCCTTCGGATCGGCGAAGGCGATCTCGATCGATTACGCGGTGATGGAAAAGACCGCGCGCGCCGCCGTGGTGCCGGTCAAGTGCGGCTGGTCCGATGTCGGCTCCTGGCGTGCGGTGTGGGAACTGTCGGACAAGGACAGCCAAGGCAATGCCGCGCAGGGCTCGGCCGTGTTCGAGGACTCGCGCAACTGCAATGTTTTGTCGGACAAGGCGCTGGTTGCGCTCGAAGGCGTCGATGATCTCGTGGTGGTGGCGACGCAGGATGCTGTGCTGGTGTCGCGGCAGAAGGATGCCAACGGCCTGAAGCGGCTGGTGGCAAAATTAAAAACCGTCGCGCCGGAGGTCACCGAGGAACATCTCAAAGTGCACCGGCCGTGGGGCTCGTATCAATCGGTCGACATGGGCGTGCGCCATCAGGTCAAGCGTATCGTCGTGAGGCCGGGCGGCCGGCTCTCGCTGCAAAAGCATCACCATCGCTCCGAACACTGGATCGTGGTGCGAGGCGCTGCGCAGGTCACCGTCAATGAACTGGTCAAGATCGTTCACGAGAACGAATCGATCTACATCCCGATCGGCGCCACCCATCGATTGGAAAACCCCGGCAAGATTCAGCTGGAGCTGATCGAGGTCCAAACCGGCAGCTATCTCGGCGAGGACGACATCATCCGCATCGAGGACGATTACCGACGCGCTTAGACGGTCTGGCGGGCGATCCGGCGAATCAGGTGGAACCCGGGTTTTGCGGCCTGCGCGGTGTTCTGGCCGGCGGCAAGATGCGGCAGAATCATGTAATTTTTTGAATCAAAACGTGTCCGGGATCGGCTCTCGGCATTCGCCACATGTGTGGCGACGTGCTAGAGAGCGATTTGGGTGTTCGCGTTGGGTGTTCGCAGGGGCGGTTCGCGCCGCGGGAATATTGGGTGGGATTGACGATATGAATTCCAAAGGACCCGCATCGGGCGGCAAGGGCGAGGCGAAAAATGCGCTTCGGGTCGGCGTCATCGGCGCCGGTGTGATGGGCAGCAATCATGCCCGCGTGCTCGCAGGCCTACCCGATGTTACGCTGGTCGGCGTCGTCGATCCGCTGCCGGCGCACCGCACCCGCGCCACGGAAATGACCGGCTGCCGCACCTTCGCCAGTCTAGACGAATTGATCGCGGAGGGGGTCGATGCCGTCACCATCGCAGCGCCAACCCATCTTCACCACGAGATCGCGCTCGCCTGCATCGCGCAGGACATCAACGTCATGGTCGAGAAGCCGATCGCGTCCTCGGTGGAAGAAGGGCGGGACATCGTCGCCGCCGCCCGCCGCGCCGGGGTGACGCTGATGGTCGGCCATGTCGAGCGTTTCAATCCGGCGGTCGCCGCCATCAAGCAGGCGATATCGAGCGAAGATATTCTTTCGATCGCGATCACCCGCGTCGGGCCGTTTCCGCCGCGGATGTCGAATGTCGGTGTGGTGATCGACCTCGCCGTGCACGACATCGATCTGATCCGCTGGTTCACCGAGTCCGATATCGTCGAGGTGCAGCCGCAGCTCTCGAGCGCGGTGGCCGAGCGCGAGGACATCGCGCTATTGCAGTTCCGCACGGCGTCAGGCGTACTCGCCCATATCAACACCAACTGGCTGACCCCGTTCAAGGCGCGCAACGTCACGGTTGCGACCCGCGGCAAATATGTCATGGGCGATCTGCTCACGCGCCAGGTCACCGAATGCTTCGGCTTCAAGCCGGACGGCGCCTACTCGATGCGCCATCTCCCGGTCGGCCATGACGAGCCGCTGCGCGCCGAATTGATAGCCTTCCTTCACGCCGTGCGCTCCGGCGACGTGCCCGCGGTAACCGGCGACGAAGGTGTCGCCAGCCTCGAAATCGCGACTCGCTGCCTGGAGACGCCGTCAAAACCTGCCGCTACCTCACCCCCGCGCAAGGGGCCGCGCCGCGTCGTCGGCTAGCTGCGCCCTGATGTCTCATTCTCAATCCCTGCAAGGCTCCATGAACCAGCATCTGCGTCCGGAACCCGTCCCCTTCATCGACCTTGCCGCGCAGCGCCGCCGGCTTGGTGCATCCGTCGATCAGGCGGTTTCCCGGGTGCTTGCCCATTGCCAGTTCATCAATGGTCCGGAAGTGACACAGCTCGAGGCTGCGCTTGCGGCGTTCAGCGGCGCCAAGCATGTCGTGAGCTGCGCCAGCGGCACTGATGCGCTGCTGATGGTGCTAATGGCAAAAGGCGTCGGCCGGGGCGATGCGGTGCTCTGCCCGTCGTTCACCTTCTGCGCGACCGGCGAGGCGGTGGCGCTGGCCGGCGCGACGCCGGTGTTCGTCGATGTCGACGAGGCGACGTTCAACATCAATGCAGGTTCGCTCAAGCGCGGCATCGCCACCGCGAAAAAGCTTGGGCTCAAGCCGGTGGCCGTGATCCCGGTCGATCTGTTCGGGCAGAGCGCTGACCATGATGCCATCGCGGCGATTGCGGAAGCCGAGGGCCTGTTCGTGCTCGATGACGCGGCGCAGGCCTTTGGTGCAAGCTACAAGGGCCGCCGTCTCGGCACGTTTGGGCTTGCGACCGCGACCAGCTTTTTCCCGGCAAAGCCGCTCGGCTGCTTTGGCGATGGCGGCGCGATCTTTACCGACGACGACACGCTTGCGGAGACGCTGCGCAGCGTCCGCGTCCACGGCCAGGGTTTTGACAAATACGACAATGTCCGGCTCGGGCTCACCGGACGGCTCGATACGGTGCAGGCGGCGGTCCTGCTCGAGAAATTGAAGATTTTCGAGGGCGAGATCGATGCGCGCAACGAAGTCGCGGAGCGCTATGCGTGGGGGCTCGGCAATGTCGTGACCGTGCCGCATCTCACCAGCGGCTGCACGTCGGTCTGGGCGCAATACACCATCCGCCTGCCCAAAGGCTGCGACCGCGACGGCTTTGCCGCCGCGCTGAAGGCGCAAGGGGTTCCGACCGCGATCTATTATCCGAAATCCATGCATCAGCAGACCGCCTACAAGGATTTTCCGGTCGTCGACGGCGGCCTGCCGGCCTGCGAGCGCTTGTCATCCGACGTCATCAGCCTGCCGATGCATGCCTATCTGGACGAAGCGACGCAGGAGCGGATTATCCAGGCTGTGCGCGGCGCAGTTTCAACCTGATTTCACCGTTTTGAAGCGCCCCCCTATGCTGTAGAAGCGGCGCATGCTCGGTCGTATCTTCACCGTCGGCGGCTACACGCTCCTTTCGCGGCTGACCGGCTTTGCGCGCGACATCATGCTCGCGGCGATCCTCGGTGCGGGTCCGGTGGCGGACGCGTTCTTCGTAGCGCTGCGGCTGCCCAATCATTTTCGCGCGATTTTTGCCGAAGGCGCCTTCAACGCGGCGTTCGTGCCGGCTTACGCGCATGTCCACGGCGAACGCGGTGAAAAATCCGCAAAATTATTCGCCGACCGCATCTTCACCCTGCTGTTCGTCTCGCAGGTCATTCTGCTGATCGTCGCCTGGCTGTTCATGCCGCAGGCGATGAGCATCCTGGCTCCCGGCTTCACCGAGGATGCCGAGCAGCGGCGGCTCGCGATCGAGCTGACGCGGATCACCTTTCCCTATCTTCTGTTGATCACGCTGGTGACGCTCTATGGCGGCATGCTCAACGTCATGCATCGCTTTGCCAGCGCCGCCGCGGCGCCGATCTTTCTCAACATCGCGATGATGGCGACCTTGGCGCTGGCCGCGCTGTTTCCGGGAGCCGGCCACGCCGCGGCATGGGGCGTCTTGATTTCGGGGTTTCTGCAATATTTTCTGTTGGCCGGTGATCTCGCTTTTCATGGCGGCCTGCCGCGCTTTGCTTCGCTCAAGCTTGATGACGATGTCCGCGCCTTCTTTGCAGCACTAGGTCCCGCGACGCTCGGTTCGATGGGGACGCAGGTCGCGCTGTTTGCCGACACCATTATCGCAACCTTCCTGCCCGCCGGCGCGCTGTCGGCGCTGTATTATGCCGACCGGCTCAACCAGCTGCCGATCGGCGTGATCGGGATTGCGATCGGCACGGTATTGCTGCCGGAAATGTCGCGGCGACTAACCGCGGGCGATCGGGAAGGCGCGATGGCCTCGCAGCGGCGGGCCTTCGATTTTACGCTGTTGTTTTCGGCGCCGTTCGTCGCGGCGTTCCTGACCGTTCCCGATGTCATCATGCGCGCGATGTTCGCGCGTGGCGCGTTCTCGAAGGCCGATGCCGCGGCCGCAGGTGCAACGCTCGCGGCTTATGCGGTCGGTTTGATCCCGTTTGTGCTGATCAGGAGCGCGGTCGCGACCTTCTACGCCCGCAAGGATACCGCAACGCCGGTGAAGGCCGCGCTCATTGGCGTCGCCGTCAACGTCGCGCTGAAGATCGCACTGGTCGGCGCGCTGGCCCAGGTCGGCCTTGCGCTTGCGACCGCGGTCGGCGCCTGGATCAACCTTCTGTTAGTACTCGCGTTTGCGGTACGAAGAGGGTATCTCGATCTCGACAAAACCTTGATGCAATCGCTGGCAAAATTTGTCGTTTCCGGCGCGGTGCTCGCGGCGACGTTATGGTTCGCCGCCCGGTTCGCTGCAACGCATCTAGCCGGGCTGAGTGCGTTGCGCGACGAGGCCGCACTGTTGTTGCTGATCGTGGTCGGCACCATCGTCTATGCCGGATCGATCCTGTTATTGTTCGGCAGGGATTGGCTGAGATCGCTGGTACGGAGCTAAAGGCGTTTGCGCTTGTCCGCGAACCGCGCCAATATGGCGAAAATAACTAAAAGGAAACGGACGTAAAATGGCTCCCATCAAATTCGGCATCGGTCAGAGCGTGCTTCGCAAGGAAGACGATGCCCTCATTCGCGGCAAGGGCCGCTACACCGACGACGTCGCGCCGCAAGCCACGATGCACGCGCTGGTGCTGCGCTCGCCGCACGCGCATGCGAAATTCACCATCAATGTCAGCCGCGCCCGCGGCCTGCCGGGGGTCGGCGCGATCCTGACCGCCGAGGACGTCAAGGAGCTCGGCAATCTTCCATGCCTGTTCAATTTGGAGGTCAATCCCTTCACCGGTCCGCCCTATCCGATTTTGGCCAAGGATGAGGTGCGCCATGTCGGCGATGCCATCGCCTTCGTCGCCGCCGATACCATCGACCAGGCCCGCGATGCGCTTGAAGCGATCGAGGTCAACTGGACGCCGCTGCCGGCCGTTGTCGGCGTCGTCAACGCGGTGAAAAAGGGCGCGCCGCAGGTCTGGCCGGATCATCCCGGCAACGTCTTGTTCGATGTGCCGATCGGCGACAAGAAGGCCGTCGACGAAGCCTTCGCCAAGGCGCATGCGGTCGCCGAAATCACCATCGTCAATCCGCGCGTCGTCACCAACTTCATGGAAACCCGCGCCGCGGTCTGCGAATATGACGCCAAGCGCGACCACCTGACGCTGACGATCGGCAGCCAGGGCAGCCACCGCCTGCGGGAAATTATTGGCGGCATGGTCTTGAAAATTCCGCTGGAAAAGATGCGGGTGATCTGCCCGGACGTCGGCGGCGGCTTCGGCACAAAGCTGTTTCCCTATCGCGAATACGCGCTGATCGCGGTCGCCGCGCGAAAACTGCGCAAGACCGTCAAATGGACCGCCGACCGCGCCGATCACTTCATGGGTGACGCGCAGGGGCGCGACAACGTCACGACCGCGCGGATGGCGCTTGCCGAGGACGGTAAATTCCTCGCGATGGATGTCGACCTGATGGGCGACATGGGCGGGTATCTGTCGACCTTCGGGCCCTACATTCCCCATGGCGGCGCCGGCATGCTGCCCGGTCTCTACGACATCCAGACCTTCCATTGCCGCGTCCGCACGGTCTTCACCAACACCGTGCCGGTCGATGCCTATCGCGGCGCCGGACGCCCGGAGGCGGCTTACGTCGTCGAGCGATTGGTCGACGCCGCCGCGCGAAAACTCGGGATGACGCCGGACGCGATCCGGCGCAAGAATTTCATTTCCCCGCGTGCGATGCCCTACAAGACCGCGACCGGCAAGGTCTATGATTCCGGCGACTTCACCGCGCATATGAAGCGGGCCATGGAGATCGCGGAGTGGAAAGAGTTTCCCAAGCGCGCCAAAGCCGCCAAGAAGCAGGGTTTAGTGCGCGGCATCGGGCTTGCGACCTATGTTGAAGTCTGCGGCACGATGGGCGAGGAGACCGCCAACGTCCAGCTCGATCCCAATGGCGACGTTACGGTCTTGATCGGCACCCAGTCGAGCGGGCAGGGCCATCAGACCGCCTACGCCCAAATCGTCGCCGATCAATTCGGGCTGCCGCCCGAGCGCGTCCACGTCTTGCAGGGCGATACCGACGTGATCGCGACGGGCTTGGGCACTGGCGGCTCGGCGTCGATTCCGACAGGCGGCGTCAGCGTCCAGCGTGCCACCAGCGAGCTCGGCAAGAAGCTGAAGGAAATCGCCGCCGAAGCGCTGGAAACCAGTGCCGGCGATCTCGAGATCAACGACGGAATTGTGCGCATCGCCGGCACCGATCGCTCGGTCAGCTTTGCTGATCTGGCCAAGCGGCCGGGCGTCGATCCGTCAAAGCTGAACGGAAGCGCGACGTTCGCCGCGGCCGACGGCACCTATCCGAACGGCACTCATCTTGCCGAGGTCGAAATCGATCCCGCAACCGGCATCATAAAAATTATCAACTATGTCATCGTCGACGATTTCGGGGTGACGCTCAATCCGCTGCTGTTGGCCGGCCAGGTTCATGGCGGCGCGATGCAGGGCATCGGCCAGGCCTTGATGGAGCAGGCGGTCTATAGCCCGACGGACGGCCAGCTCGTGACCGGGACGTTCATGGACTACGCGCTGCCGCGCGCATCCGACGGACCGTCATTCGTGTTCGAGACCCACAACGTCCCCTGCAAGACCAACCCTTTGGGCGTCAAGGGCGCGGGCGAGGCCGGCGCGATCGGCTCCTGTCCTGCGGTCGTCAATGCGATCATCGAGGGGCTATGGCGCGAATACAAGATCGACCACATCGACATGCCCGCGACTGCCGAGCGGGTCTGGATTGCAATTCGTGAGCATCAGCGCCGTCACAGTCTCTGATATCAATCCCTGATATCTAATCTTGCGCGGAATAAATCACTGTGATCTGAGTTTATCGATGGATGAGCCGCGGCTGCGCTTGAAGCGCGTTCGCGGCGTCTGCAAACGCTTCTTGAGACGGAGAGCTGGCCGATGATACGAACCGTTGTTGTTGCGGGAGTTTTGTTGCTTGGTGTCGGCGCCGTCATGGCGCAACAGGATGTCGCTGTTAAGCAGGACAATCTGATGCGGGCGCAGGGCAAGAGCATGTATGTGGTGATCCTGAAGACCGTGAAGGGCGAGACCCCCTACGATCAGAAAGCGATCGATGCGGCGATCGCTCAGCTCGAACAAAGCGTCCCCACGATCCCCACCACGTTTGCGACAAATCCCAAGGAAGACGTCGTGAACGCGACCTACGGGGCGTCGCAGAAGATCTGGCAGAACAAGGCCGATTTCGATTCGAAGGTCCCGCCCGTCGCCAAGGCGATCGCGGACGTCAAGGGCACGATCAAGGATGCCGCCAGCCTGAAGGTCGCTTTCGACACGATTCAAGCCAAATGCGCCGATTGCCACGAGACGTTTCGGGTGAAGCTCAAATAGATCACCGCAGAACGAGCGTAGCTCCAATGACAAAAGGGTGGACGCCGTCTGGCGATCCACCCTTTGCCTTAAAATTCTTGGCCTTAAGATTCTTGGCCTTAAGATTCTTTGCTTTAAGATTCTTGGCTTTAAGATTCTTTCTTGAGATTTACAGCGCCGCGGGGGATGCGGATTCCAAAAATTACTTCGTTACCTGGCCGCGGATTTCGCCGCCCGGATTGGCTGCGGTGTGGACGTTGACATAGTACTTGCCGGCCATCAGATCGGCGGCTTGTTCGTCGGTCAGCGTGGCGCTGCCTTCGGCCGGGCTTGCGGTCGCGTTCGGGATCGGAACCTTGACGCCCGCGTTCTTGCCGGGCTCGGCCGGTCCGTGGAAATGCGCAGCGGTAGCGGGGCCCGACAATCCCGAATAGGTCAGCTTCCAGGTCAGCTTCTTGGTGGCAGGATCGTAATTGATGTCGGCCGTGCCGGTGCCAGTGGTGGTGGTGGCGGGCACCTCGGATTTGCCATCCAGCGTTGCTTTCATCTTCTGCGCAAAAGCGGGGCCGGCGAAGGCCACGGTTGCTCCCAGCGCAAGCGTAGCAAGCATGGTCTTGGTATTCGACATGGTTTTCTCCCTGTTGGCCTCAAGTCATGGTGTCAGTTTCAAAACAATACGATTCGGAATTTATTCCCGGAAACCGCCCAAACGCCTAAAATTTTGGAGGCAGTCTACGGCCGAATTTGCAGCCATACTAGCTACCGCAATGCGATGGATCGTGACGGACCAGTGAATGCTGCGACGAATTCTCCCAAGCTTCGTTCTCGCCGGCGTTGCCGGTTTTGGCATCTACTGGTGGCTGACGGCGACACCGGCGGTGTCGGCGGTCGCAGCGCTAGCCCATGCGCCAAACCTTGCGAACGGCCTGACAACCTTTAACGCCGGAGGATGTTCCTCCTGTCATGCGGTGCCGGGCCAGCCGGATCGTCTGCGGCTCGGCGGCGGGCTTGCGATCCCGTCCCCGTTCGGCACGTTCTACGCCCCGAATATCTCGCCCGATCCGACTGACGGCATCGGGCGATGGACCGAGGCCGAATTCGTCCACGCGGTGACCCGGGGAATCTCTCCAGCCGGTTTCCATTACTTTCCGGCCTTTCCCTACACCTCCTACGCGCATGCGAAGGTCGAGGACATCCGCGACCTGTTTGCCTATCTGAGGACGCTGACGCCGGTGCCCGGCAAAGTGCGCGATCACGACCTGCCGTTTCCATTCAACATCCGCCGCAATGTCGGGATCTGGAAACTTTTGTTCATGGACGACAAGCCCTTTGTACCGGACGCAACACATTCCAGTCAGTGGAACAGGGGTGCGTACCTGGTCAACAGCCTCGGCCATTGCGCCGAGTGCCACAGCCCGCGAAATCTCTTGGGCGGCATCATCGCCGCGCAACGTTTTGCGGGCGGCCCCGATCCCGAAGGCGAGGGCTGGGTGCCGAACATCACCCCGAAGGGAATTGACGACTGGAGCGAGAAGGATATCGCCTATTTCCTCGAAACCGGGGCGACCCCCGACAACGACACCGCAGGCGGATCGATGGCGCGCGTGATCAAGAACACCTCGCAATTATCGGGTGAGGACCGCACGGCGATCGCGGACTATCTCAAATCGCTGCCGCCGGTCGAGGGACCGCCGCGGCCGAAGAAGAAGGCGAAGGACGGCGACAAGTCCTGAGTTCGGGCGCGCCTCGCCGCTAGCCCATTGCCACCGCGGCGCCCGCCCCGTGCTGGCGCTGGTCGAGCCACATCGTGCCAAGCGCGAACGCCAGCCAGCCGAAATTGTAGACGAAGCCGATGATCAGAACGACCCAGCCCGGAATCGGGCCGACGGCGGCGCGATCGATAAATTCCGCGAATGTAGCCGCTGGCGTCGGATGGATGGCTATCTTGCCCCAATAGGCAATCACCTGGACGGCGATGATCCAAACATAGTTGCGACGCAATCGCCGCCCCGCAGCGCGGAAAAACGAAATGTGATGCCGCGGCGTGGTGTAGTCGCGCGCCAGTATCGCTTGCCAGTTCTGGTCGCGCGCCTCACCGGTGAAGATCGGCGCGTAGAAATTCATCTCCAGCCAGCGCGCCCTGGCGCGCCACACATTGAAATAGCGATAGCGTCGCGCTTCCATCCCGAGAAACACGGCAATCAGCAGCCCGACCAGCAGCAGCGGCAGCGGTGAGGCCTGCGGGCTGGAAAAGGTCGTCGACAGCGCGATCCCCATCGTGACGATCGCCCAGTTGGTCGTGTTGTCGAGCCGCGTTCGCCAGATCGTCGAGCGATAGACTTCGCCCCGGTAGAGATGCGCGATGGCGCCAATTTCGGCGGAATCGAATGTGTGTTGAGGCTTTGCCTCGTTGGAAACCATAACAGCCATGGCAGGGCCCTCCGGTTGTCCGAACAACATTTCCGTAAAATGGCCGGCGTTGGCGGCGGGGTGTCCACATCATCAACGCCGATGAAGCGATCCGGAATTGAGATGCCGCCACTATGCTTGCCCCGCGCCGGAATTACCAGCGCAAGCTCCGGGAATAGCGGGGTGCAGCGCAATTTCTTGACCTGCGTTTGCCTGGGTCAAATCTGTCGTGGCGTTCTTGAAACGGGATGTCCAAACTATCATCCAACAGCGGACGTTCACCAAGGCGACGGTTAGGTCAGCTTTGTGCCAACTCCGGACTCATGCAACGCAACAATGACCACCTCATTCGATCACCTCGTCGGCGCGGGAGAGTAGCGCCGGTGAAATGCTTAGGCTGAGCGCTTTGGCGGTTCTCAGGTTGATGATCAGCTCAAATTTCGTCGGTTGCTCTATCGGAAGGTCCGCAGGCTTTGCGCCTTTGAGGATCTTATCGACGTAATACGCAGACCTACGGAACATCTCATCGAATGACGGACCGTAGGACACAAGACAGCCCGCAATGGAGAAATCCCGTTGCTCACACGCCATGGGCATATTTTTTTCGATGGCCAGCTTCGCAATTGCTCCGCGGAGCGCAGCAAAGCGTGGAGATGCGACCTGAAATACAGCCTGTGCTTTGCTG
>Ga0209328_10000305_pt1 | contig 11721 bp, 11 predicted proteins | sample JacPinW_OM3H0_M1_FD_187954 | JGI IMG/M metagenome (GOLD analysis project Ga0209328, IMG submission 187954) | Forest soil microbial communities from Algoma, Ontario, Canada - Jack Pine, Ontario site 1_JW_OM3H0_M1 (SPAdes) (version 2) | ecosystem: Environmental > Terrestrial > Soil > Boreal... | reverse complement strand
CCTGCAGAACGGTGTTCATCGTGCGCTGGATGGCCTCCCGAAGCTCGGCCTTCGCCTCATCGCCCTGCATGCCGTGGCTGATTCGGGAGATGACGTCGGCCCCGAACGGCGCCTGGCCGTTGAGCGTCGAGCGGACGGCCTCCGCCATGCCGGTGCGCAGGTTCATCAGGGTGCCGACGACGGTGGTGGTTCCGAGGTCGAAGGCGACACCGTAGGTCGCCTCTCGCGTATCGCCTGCTTCCACGGCGATCAGCTGATCGCCGCCGAGCACCGCGGTCACCTTGAACTCGGCGCTCCGTAACAGTCCGGGCAGCGTACGGAGGACGCGAAGGTCGGCCTTCATGTCGAAGCCTTCGGCGGTGAGCGCATCGCGGAGCCGCTCGATGTCACTGCGCTGGTCCTCGAGATCGGGCTCGGTCAGTTCCACGAACACTTTCCGCACGTTGGGGTCGAGCAGCACCAACCGGTTGACGCCCATCGTGGCGGCCTTCGGGACCCGAAGCAGTTCGGGGACCGTGACGATGGTGTCCTGGTAGACCTTCGCCTGGCAGGAGAGGCGCCAGCCCTCTTCCAACTCACCGGGACGAAGCTGCTTCCGATCGGAGGGCGTGACCTCCAGGCCACCCTGCAGGACCTGCACCTTGCACTTGCCGCAGGTGCCGCGCCCGCCGCAAGTGGAGTCGATCGGCAGGCCAATCCAGTGGGCAGCACTGAAGAGGGTCGTGCCCGGTGGCACCCGGGTCGTCTTGTCGAACGGTTGGTAGAGGACCTCGAGCTTCTTCTGAATCACGACGCCACAACCGCCTTCTTCTGATCGGCACGGAACGCCGAGATCCACGCCATGGCGTACTCGTCGTGGCCGAGGAGAAGATCGGAGGCCTGCACCGCCTTGCGCACCTCCGCCACGAGCGGGTTGGTGATCGCGCACGTCAGGCCGGCGTGCATCGCCACCGGAAAGAAGGCGGCGTTCAGAATGTGCCGGTCCGGCAAGCCGAAGGACACATTCGACGCGCCACAGGTCATGTTGTTACCGAGTTGCTCTTTGATCAGCCGCATGGTCTCGAGCGTGACCAGGCCGGCCAGCGGATCGGCGGCAACCGTCATCGCAATCGGGTCGATGATGACGTCTTCGGCCGGGATCCCGTAGTACTTCGCGCGCTCGATGATGCGGCGCGCGATCTCCACCCTCTCCTGCGGCACCATCGTGATGCCGGTTTCATCGTTGCTCATGCCGATAACCGCGGCGCCGTGCTTCTTGACCACCGGGAGGATCCGATCCATCCGCTCGTCCTCGGCGGTCACGGAATTGACGAGCGCCTTGCCCTCGTAAGCGCCCAGCGCGGCCTCGAGCGCCTCGATCACCGACGAGTCGATGCAGATCGGCACATCGGTCACTTCGCTGATGGCTTTGATCGCGGCCACCAGCAGTGCCGGCTCATCGACCATGGGCACCCCGGCGTTGACATCGAGAACCTGGGCGCCAGCCTGCACCTGGGCGATCGCGTCTGCCTTGACCCGATTCATGACGCCGGCCCTCATCTCGGCGGCGAGCACCTTGCGGCCCGTGGGATTGATCCGCTCGCCAATCATCACGAACGGCCTGTCACCCGAAATGACCACCTCGCGCGAGCGCGAGCGAATGATGGTCTCCATCAGCGGCTGCCTCCGACCGTGGCCAGCGGACTCAGGGTCGGCCTGGGGAGGAGCCCGGCGGCGTCGGCCACCTGCACCACCCCCTCCTCCCATTTGATCCCGATCAGGTGGACGCCGGCCACTCCGGGGATCTCGCGCACGGCCTGCACGAGCTCGACTGCGATCTTGATGCCCTCCTCGGCTTGCCGAGCCGGCGGCGTCTTTTCGAGCCTGGCCACCAGTTCATCCGGCACATGCAAGCCCGGGACCTTCTCGCGCATGAAGTGGGCGCCGCGGGCCGAGCGGGGGATTCCGATCGAGGGGATGATGAAGACCTTCTCCGTCAGGCCAAGATCCATCACCATGGTCATGAATCGGGCGAAAAGCGGGACGTCAAAGACCAGCTGGGTCTGAATGAAATCGGCTCCCGCCCGCACCTTCTTCTGCAACCGCAGCGGGCGAAACTCCAGCGGCGGCGCGAACGGATTCTCGACGGCGCCGATGAAAAAGGACGGTGCCTGCTCCAACGTTCGCCCGCTCAAGTAGGTGCCGCGATCGCGCATCGTTGCGGCAACCTCGACCAGTTGCAGGGAGTCGATGTCATAGATGCGGCGGGCGTCTGGATGGTCGCCGGCGGTCACGTCATCGCCACTCATCAGCACGAGGTTGCGGATACCGAGGGCCGCGGCGCCGAGCAGGTCCGCCTGCAGCGCCAGGCGGTTCCGGTCCCGGACGGTCAGCTGCATGACGGGCTCGAGCCCTTTCTCCACCAGGAGGTGAGCCGCCGCCAGTGACGCCATGTGCACGTGAGCCCCGGTGTTGTCCGTGCAATTGATGGCATCGACCGATCCTCGCAGCACCTCCGCGCGTCGCCAGGTTGCTTCCGGATCGGCGCTGTTGCTCGAGGAGAGCTCGGCGGTGACCACGAAACGGCCCGCCTGCAACAAGCCGGCGAGCCGGCTAACGCTCGGCATTCGCCTCCCAACCTCTTGGCGCGACCTGGTCGCGACCGCTGACGAGGTTGATCCACGACGAGGTGCCCTGCAGCTGCCAATCAACCGGCTTCTGCAGATGCAGGATGTGATCCTTGAAGATCGGGAGGCGCCGCGAGCCCTCCCAGGCCTCGACCCAGACGCAACGCTTGTCCGCGTACACCTCGCAGTTGCCGTCTGCGCGAACGCCGCCGCAAGGACCGTTACGGAGATTCTTTGGGCAGCGCATCGGGCAGCTCAGGCCGGTTGAGTGCAAGATGCATTGGCCGCACATGCGGCAGTCCCAGATGGCTTCCTTCAGGGGCTTCTCGGCGGCGAGCACCAGGCGTTCGAGAACGCGCACTGCCCTAGCCCTTCTTCAGCGTCTTATCGATGAGTTCGACCGCTTGGGTCAGCGCAGCATTCTCGGCGGCTTGTGCCGCGCCGACGATCTGCTTAGCCATCCTGGTGGCGAACGAGGCATCGGGCGCGTAGTGATCGGCGCCCGAGAGCTTGGCGTATTCCTCGGTAACAGGGGCGCCACCAACCATGACCGTCACCTTGTCGCGCAGGCCGGCCTTCTCGAGGGCCTGGATGTTGACCTTGAACATCGGCATCGTGGTCGTGAGAAAGGCCGAGAAGCCGACGATATGCGGCTCGTTGGTGCGGACGGCTTCGACGAACTTCTCCGGTGGGCAATTGACACCGAGGTCGACGACCTCGAAGCCGGCGCCTTCGAGCATGATGATTACGAGGTTCTTCCCGATGTCGTGGATGTCGCCCTTGACCGTGCCGATCACGTATTTTCCAATCGGCTTGGCGCCGGTCTCGGCGATCAGGGGTCGCAGGATGACGAGCGCTCCCTGCATGGCGCGGGCCGCGATCAGCATCTCGGGGACGAAGAAGTCGCCTTTCTCGAAGCGGCGGCCCACCTCTTCCAGCGACGGGATCAGGGCTTTGAAGAGGATGTCCATCGGATCCATGCCGAGCTCGAGGCCTTCCTCGGTGAGCGCCTTCACTTCAGGTGCGTGCCCGTTGAGCGTGTGATCGAACAGTTCCTGCCGAATCTCTTCTTCCCGACTCATGCCTCGCCTCCTCCTGGGATGTAGCCCATGCGCCGCGAAATCGCCTCGCCGGCCTGTTTTGTCATTTCTCCGAGCTCGCCAAGCCGTTGCGGGGTGACGCGATACGAGGGACCGGCGACGCTGACCGCGGCGTAGACCAATCCGTTGGTGCCGCGTACGGGCGCCGCCACGGCGTTCAGGCCGATCTCCAGTTCCTCGAGCGTGAAGGCCCATCCATCGTCGCGCACGCGGCCCAGCTGCTTGTCCAGCGTCTTGACGTCGGTGATGGTCCGGGGTGTGAAGCGATGCAACGGTTGCTCCAGCAACCGGCGGCGGTCCAGGTCGGGGAGAAACGCGAGCAGGACTTTGCCGTTGGAGGTGCAGTGCAGCGGCGTCTGCTTGCCCACCCAGTTGACGTTGACGACAAGGTTCGGGGCGGCGATCTGGTCGATGTTGACGACCTGGTCGCCCTGGAGAATCGCGAGGTTCACCGTCTCGGACGTGCGGGTGGCCAGCTCTGCCAGTACGGGCCGCGACGCCCGGGCCAGGTCGATCTCGCCCACAACGGACGCAGCCAAGCGGACCAGACCGTATCCGAGCCGGTATTTCTCCGTGCTTGGGTTCTGCTCGACCAGCCCGTGCTCCTGAAGCGTCGAGAGCAAGCGGAACGCTGTCGACTTGTGGACCTCGAGCCGGCGGGCGAGGTCGGTGACGCGCATTTCGGGTTCGCTGCCGAGCAGCTTCAGGATCTCCAATGCGCGGTCGAGGGATTGCACCTTGTTGCGCGTTGCGAAACCGGTGCTCATCGCACAACAACTATACCTCGCACTTTGCCCCATCGCAAGGGGCCCCGCTCCGGCGTGAAAGAGCGGGGAGAAGGGGCCCCGCTCCGGCGTGAAAGAGCGGGGAGAAGGGCCCCGGGCTAGCGGGAGATGGTCAGGTTGCCGTTGTCGCAGCTGTACGCGTAGGAGCCGCCGAGCACGCTCGGGCCGCTACCGCCCATGACCCCACGGGCGGGACACCGGATCGCCAACTCGGTCACGATGAAGCCGCTCAGCAGCACCACGACGGCCAGGAGAGCGCCGCCCGCCGCCATCCCGGCAGGGGCCCTGCCGGACCGTCCGGGAGCAGACCCCGGACGGCTCAGGGAATTGATGAGGCCAACCAGGGCAAGGAGCCCGGCTACTAATAACGGCAGCCCGATCGACAGGATGCCGATGACACCGAGCAGGAGCAGCCCCGCCATGGCGACACCAAGAAGGAGCGGCCGCCAGCGCGTGGCCGACGCGCGTGCCGAAAGCGCGGCGCAGATCGCCATCAGCGCGATGAATCCAGCCACGAACGGCACCCGGAGGAACTGGGCGTCGCTGCTCGCGGCGCCCACATACAGGATGTCGTCGGCCGCGGCGATGATGGCAGCGCCGACTCCGGCCCAGCGCATGACGGTAGGACGAGCCTAAGCCGTCGGGGCTTCGGTCGCCATCCGCTTATGACCCGACTTGGCCCGCCGGATTTCGGCGTTGACAGCGCTCAGCACCTTCTGCACGTCGCCGATCACTGCGTAGTCCGCCTGGGCGACGATCGGCGCCGCGGGATCGGTATTGATGGCGAGGATGTGCTTGGCCGCCCGGCAGCCGACCATGTGCTGGATCGCGCCGCTGATGCCGCAGGCGATATAGAGCTCCGGCGCGATTCGGGTCCCGGTCTGTCCCACCTGGTCCGAATGTGGCCGCCAGCCGAGGCTCGTCACAACACGCGAGCAGCCGACCGCGCCGCCAAGCAAGTCCGCCAGCTCCTCGAGCGTTGCGAATCCCTCGGTGCTGCCAACCCCGCGGCCCCCGCCGATCACGACGCGTGCCTGCGCGAGCGAGATCTTTCCGCTATCGGCCTCGACCTGGGGGATGAGTCGCACGCGAAAGTCCTTGTCGTCGAGCACAGGCGCAAACGTCTGCGTCGCAACCTCGGTGCGGTTCGGGGACGCCTCGGCCGTGAGGGCATGAGGGGCGAGCGTCAACAGCTTGACCGCGCCCTTGAGATGCGCCTCCTCGAGCAGGCTGCCACCCCAGCGCTGGCGGGTCACGATGAACGGGTCACCGGGCACGATCTCGGTGCAGTTGGCCGCCAACGGCAACGTCATTCGCGCCGCGACGTGGGCCATGACTTCGCCGCCGCGGTCGCTCGCCGTCCCGATGACCACCTTGGGGTTGACCCGGTCGGCAAGCTCGGCGATGGTGTGCGCCCACGCTGCCGGCGCGTACTCCGCCAGCCGACGATCATCGGCCAGATGCAATTTACCGACCTGGTAAGAGGTCAGGATGCCCCTGGCCGCAGCGCCTTTGGGACCGATGGCAACGGCGTCGAGGGGCACGCCCATGTTGCGTGCGAGCCGTGCGGCCATCGTGAGCACTTCGAGCGAGAGCATGGTTGGCGCGCCATCGACATGTTCGATAACGGCAAGGACCATGATCAGAGCAACCGCAGGCGTTGAAAGACTTCCACCAACTCGGCGCCAACGTCGCCGCTCTTTCCGAGGATCTCAACTTTGTGTTCGGCCTGCTCCGGCAACTTGAGGCGAATCTTCTCCAGCCCGCCGTCCTGCCACTGCGGCGTGATCCGCTCGATTTCTTTCTTCTTCGCCTTCAGCCGCCCCGGAAGTGAGGGGTAGCGCGGAAGGTTTAGACCTTCCTTCACGGTGAGGACGGCGGGCAACGATACCTCAGCTGTCTCCCAACCCGATTCTGTCTGGCGGCGCACCGTGGCGCGCCCCTGGTCAATCTCGATCGCTTTGATCCCGGTCACGCACGGAAGATCGAGGGCGCCGGCAACCCGAACCCCCACCTGGTACCCCGCGCTGTCGGCCGATTCATTCCCGAACATCACGAGGTCATAGCTGCGCCCTGCAGCGCGCCCGGCCTCGATCGCCTCCACGATCGCGGCAGCAGTGGCGACCGGGTCCCAGTCGCGACCATCGGTTTCCAGGAGGATCGCGCGCTCGATGCCGAGCGCCATCGCGTCGCGCAGCTGGTCAACCGCGGCCTCGGGTCCAAGGGTGAGCACGGTGGAGCTCCCGCCGTGCGTCTCGATCATTCGAACCGCTTCCTCGACCGCGCATTCCTCGTGCGGGCTGATCGTGAACCCGAGGTAACGCGTGTCGATTTCCTGGGCGTCCGGCGTCAGCGTGATCTGACCGGCGGTGGCGGGGACACGCTTGACGCAGACAAGCACGTTCATCGGCACCGGGGTCAGCTCCGCACGCGGGTGTTCTGCGGATCGAAGAGGGGCGTGGGTCCCACGACGGCGACCGTCGCCGGGTATTGTTCGCCGAAATACTCGACGGCGAGCCTGGTGTCAACCTTCGCCTGCTCCGGCGGGAGGAAGGTCATCAGGATGGTCTTGCCGACCGACGGGCCGGAGCCGGCGCTGGTGACGTACGAGCCGCGTCCATGCACGTCGACGAGCCGCTTCCCCTGTGCTGACAGCACCGGCTCGCGCCCCATCATGAAGCGCTTGAAGCCCGACCGCGAGGTGTTCTCGTCGATCGTGAGAGTGCAGAGGATGACCGCGGGCGGCTCGGCGCGCTGTTTCAGGTAAGCCTCCTTGCCGATGAAGTCCTGCGGCTTGACCTGCGGCCGGGCGAGACCGGTCTCGACCAGGTTGAACTCCTGCTCCAGTTCGTTGCCATACGCGCGGTAGCACTTCTCCAGCCGTCCGGTCGTGCCGTACACGCCGATGCCAATCGGCGCGATGCGATGCCGCTGGCCGGCCGCCCAGATCGCGTCCCACAGCCGGGCGCCCTGCTCGAATGGCACGTAGATTTCCCAGCCCAGCTCGCCGACGTAGGAAATGCGAGACGCCAGCCCGCGCACGGGACCGAGGTCGATGAAGCGGCAGGTGCCAAAGGGGAAGCCCTCGTTCGAAACGTCGGCATCGGTGATCGACTGCAGCAGGTCGCGCGCGCGCGGCCCCCACACGCCGATCGTGGCCCAGCTCGAGGTCAGGTCGGTGAGCTGGACGGAGCCGTCCTCAGGGAGGTGATCGGAGAACCACTTGCGGTCGCGCATCCCGTCGGCACCGCCGGTCACGACCCGGAAGTGGTTCGTGCCCAACCGCATTACTGTGAGATCCGCCTTGATGCCGCCGGCTGTGTTAAGTAGCGAGGTGTAGATCACGCGCCCCACCGGGACGTTGATCTGGACCACGCACATCCTCTGCATGTAATCGAGGGCGGAGGTGCCGGCGATATCGAACACGGCGAAGGCCGACAGGTCGACCATACCGACCCGGTCGCGCATCGCAAGATGCTCGGCGTTGATGATCGGTGACCACCAGCGCGCGTCCCACTCGTAACGGCGGGGCATCACACGCTCGCCATACTCCTCCAGCAGCGGCTTGTTCGACGCGTACCAGTTGGGACGCTCCCAGCCGACGGTTTCGAAGAAGACCGCGCCCAACGCCTTCTCGCGCTCGTAGAAGGGGCTTACCCGAACCTGTCGGTTCGACTCCCACTGCTCGCGCGGGTGGACGATGCCATAGGTCTTGTTGAAACCCTCAGCGCTGCGCCCACGGATGTGCGCCCTAGTTTTCTGATGATCGTAGAAGCGGGCGATGTCCGATCCGGAGGGGTCGATTTCCGGGACGCCCGACGTCATCCACTCGGCGACGCAGCGCGCGATGCCGGGCGCTTCCTTGATCCAGATCGCCGCCACCGACCACAGGCCTTTGACTTCGGGCGTCTCCCCGAGGAGCGGCAGCCCGTCGGGGGTCAGCGAAAGGAGCCCGTTGATGGCGTGGCGGATGCCGACGCTCGGGTCGCCGAGGATGTCGGGAATCAGCTCCAGCGCGTGTTCCAGCGACTCGTCGAAGTCTTCCTTGGTAAAGGGCAGCTCGGTGGGTGACAACTTTGACTGGCCAATCGCCGGAATCTCGTCGGGTTCCCACAAGATCGGACGATGGTCGTAGGAACCAACTTCCAGATCGCCGCCGTGCTGGCGTTCGTAGCCGTTGGTGTCCATGTCGCGAATGATGGGGTACTTGATTTCGCCGACGGTGTCGGCAAACAACGGCACCGGACCGACGCTGATCATCTGGTGCACCCCCGGGCTGAGCGGGATCGAGGCGCCCGCCATTCGGGCGAGACGCGGGCTCCAGATGCCGCTCGTGATCACCACAGTCTCGGTCTCGATGTCGCCCTTGTCCGTCCGCACGCGCCGGACTCTCCCGTTCTCGACGTCGATGCCGACGACCTCGGTGCTCGGCGCGACCGTCAGGGCGCCCATCGCCTGCGCCGTCTCGCGCATCAAGGTCCCGGCTCGAAGCGAATCGACCGTGCCGATGCCAGCGGTGCTGAAACCCCCCAGGATGATGTCGTCGTTGATGTAGGGCACCAGGCGCTTTACCTCTGCCGGCGACACCAGCTCGGCGTCGATACCCCAGGCCTTGCTCGAGGCCATGCGCCGCTTGAGCTCCTCCATCCGCTCGGCGGTTCGGGCGACCTCGATGCCACCGCTCTGCGTAAAGACCCCCAAGGCTTTGTACTGGCGGACGCTGTCCAGGGTGAAAAGCGTCATTTCCTTCGAGTGGTCTGTCAGAAAGATGAAGTTGGAGGCGTGGCCGGTCGAGCCGCCCGGGTTGGGAAGCGGGCCTTTATCGATCAGCACGATCTCTTTCCAACCCTGGTGCGCCAGGTGGTAGGCCATGCTGTTGCCCACGATCCCGGCGCCGATCACGACGACTCTCGCCTGCGCAGGCGGGCCGCTCACGCTCATCCCCTCCTCCGTCTTCGTCGTCGGTTCACAGCATAGCGAGGAAAAGGACGAAGCCGAGAATGCCCGCTCGCGTCAGCGGATCCGAGCGAGAACCTTCTCCATGTCTGAGCGGAGGATGCGAACGCCGAACCGGGTGATGATCGCCCCAAACACCATGCCGCGCAGCCCGCGACCGGCGCGGACCACGGTGACGTCCACCTGGGTGCCTCCCGCCGCCGTGGGCTGAAGCCGGTAGCGCCACTGACTCCCAGGCGCCCAGGTATCGGATTCGATGGCAGTTACCGTGACCTCGCCGGTGGCGTTATCCCACTCATAACGGTTGCGCTCCCAGGCGAGCACGTTGCCTTCGGTGACGTCGGCCCAGTCGGGACCCAGCCCGTGAACGCGGAAGTGCGACTGGTCGATGTTTGGCCAAACATCCGGCCGGCGATCCCCAAAGTCGGTCAGGGCGCCGAGCACCCGGGCGGGTGGAAGGTCGGTGGTCAGCTCGAAGTGGACGGTTGGCACCCACTCATTAAATCGCGCGGGTTGGATCTTGACCACGTTCAGTACCCGTGCTAGCGTTTCGCGCAGGCCGATATATCGCTGGTGTACGGCCGATATACGGGAGGGGAAGCGTGGCGAGCGAACTGAAGACTGCTCGTCGGTTGCGACGCAGCGGCCAGGAGAGGCCGCTGCACACGGTCGTCCTGCAGAGTGCTTCGGTTCGCTCCCAGGGCGAGCGGGCCTACCTATTGATTCGGGACCAGATCGTCACCCTCAGGCTGGCTCCCGGAGCCGTGATCGAAGAAGCGCACCTTCGCCAGGAGCTCGGCCTGGGACGCACCCCAATCCGGGAGGCGCTCCAGCGGCTGGCGCACGAGAACCTCGTCACCTTTGTGCCACACCGAGGGACGTTCGTCTGCGACATCAACCTGACGGACCTTCATCGCCTGACCGAGGTGCGCGTGGAGATGGAAGGCTACGCCGCCCGGTTGGCGGCGGAGCGCGGCAGTGCCGGCGATCGCGCGGCCATGGAAGCGCTGATGCAAGAGTTGGAGACGATCGATGAGAGCGACGTCCACGCCCTGATTCGCCTCGACCAGCGGATCCACCGGCAGGTCTACCGGGCAACTCGCAATGCGTTTCTGCAGGCGATGTTGGAGGAGAGCTTCAACCTCAGCCTCCGCATCTGGTTCCTTGGCCTCGACCGCGGCGTCCGGTTGAAGGAGGCGGTCGAGGAGCACCGCCAGCTCCTGGACGCCATCGTTTCGCGCGACGCGGAGAAGGCGGAGGCCGTCATGCGCCAACACATCACCGGCTTCGAGCACGCCATTCGCAAGGTTCTTTAGGAGGACGCAGTGAGAGTCTTTTACGCAACCGACCTGCACGGTTCCGAAGTCTGCTGGCGGAAATTTCTCAACGCGGCGAAGTTCTACAACGCCGATGTCCTCATCTGCGGCGGGGATATGACCGGCAAGGCCATGATCCCGATCGTCGAAGACGGTGACAGCTACGAGCTGACCCTCTCCGGCGTCTCGCAGCGGGTCGGCCGCGACCAGGTTGCCGAGGTCGAAAGCCAGGTGCAACGGAAGGGCTATTACCCCGTGCGGATGACGTCCGCCCAGGTCGCGGAGCTGGAGAAGGATCCGGAGAAAGTGCAGACGCTTTTCACCGAGCAGATGTGCAAGACCGTGGAACGCTGGATGCAGCTGGCGCAGGAGAAGCTCAAGGACAGCAAGGTTAGGGTTTTCGTCGCTCCCGGGAACGACGACGAGATGGAGATCGACGAGGTGATCGCGAACGCCCCGCGCGTCGAGCTGGCCGAGGGCAAGATGATCGACATCGGGGGCTACGAGATGATCTCCTCGGGGTGGGCCAACCCCACGCCGTGGCACACCTATCGCGAGGCGCCCGAAGAGGAGCTGGCGAAGCGAATGGAGCCGATGCTGCGCGATATCAAGGATATGAGCCGCGCGATCTTCAACTTCCATCCGCCGCCCTATGGCACCTCGCTCGATGAGGCGCCGGCGCTGGACGAAAACTTGAAGCCGTTGCATGGTGGCCGCGTGCTTCGTCACGTCGGCTCGACGGCGGTGCGCGACGCGATCGACAAACACCAGCCGATGCTCTCGCTCCACGGCCATATCCACGAAGGCAAGGGCATCGCACGTCTGGGAAAGACGCTCGCTATCAACCCTGGCAGCGCCTACGAAGAAGGGATGCTGCTCGCGTCGATCATCGAGCTCGACCAGAAGAAAGGCATCAAGAACTACCAGCTGGTCAACGGTTAGGAGGTGAAGCGCTAGA
>Ga0209328_10000303_pt1 | contig 11757 bp, 10 predicted proteins | sample JacPinW_OM3H0_M1_FD_187954 | JGI IMG/M metagenome (GOLD analysis project Ga0209328, IMG submission 187954) | Forest soil microbial communities from Algoma, Ontario, Canada - Jack Pine, Ontario site 1_JW_OM3H0_M1 (SPAdes) (version 2) | ecosystem: Environmental > Terrestrial > Soil > Boreal... | reverse complement strand
GTCGCTCCTTCGACAATCAATCGATGCAGATCTGCCGGCCTGATTGTTTCACTGAAAGCCTCGCCAAGTCCGTGCAGGAAATCGAAAACCAGCGTCTCCTCGACTTGAATTTCTTCCTGCGAACGTTCCAACCGGCGAATGCTTCGGCGCAGGCGCAGCAGGGTATAAATCCATCCGACCAGACACGCGATCAGCAGCCAGAAGAAAATGGATGGCCGCATGAGGTAGTGGCCAGCTTACTTCCCCGCTGTCGTTTGATGGAGGTCCTGTTTTAGATAATCGAGAACGTCTTTAAACCGAGAAAGATTTTCTGGCGCCGCCTCGCACAGGGCCTCATGGGCTTCCAGCATCGTCTCGGCCTGCTCCTTTTTTTCCGCTTCGGCGCCGTCACGCGCGTTCTCTTTCATCAGCCGGCATTCAGGAGCGGCGGCACCGTTCGAACGAATTTCGAAAATTTGGTCGAGCCCAAGTCCGGTGAGAAGCTGGAGGCTGCGATCGCCACAATGAATGACATGGAGATGGCCCTGGCCGAGTTCCTTCAATCGAAGTGCCACCGCCGCCATGGTTCCCATGAAGGTAGAATCCATCATCGCGCAATGTTCCAAGTCGATCACAAACTCGCGGTAGCCGCGGTTGACCATTTCTTGCGCGAATTCTTTCAGGCTCCCGCTATTCAGGAAGTTGCCCTTGCCTTCCACTCGCACCCAAACCACGGGACCGTTCACGCCCACTAGAATCGATGACTGCACAACTCAGTTATTAAGAATACAAGATCGAGAGCTACGCTGTCAAATTGCCCAGGCCTCTCGACATATGGCTTTGCTCCCAGCTACTCCCACATGTAGGAATGCGTTACCGCCACGATCTTGCCGTTTTCAATGAGCAAACAACGCCAGGCCGTGACCCGCCCGTCGTCGAAATAGTCGTCTCCGACCACTTTGAACTCTGTTTTGTGGCTGCCGCGGGCGTTTGGATACGAAATTTCCTGGGCCTGAACATGTGCATGCAGTTTCTCCTGCCGGTACTCCATGCGCACTGTTAGATCTGCCGGGCGACGCGCCTTCCAGAAGAAATCGAAGTAATTGCCGATCCGTTCACGCTGATCGAGCTTGGTCACCGCGCCGAAGAGCCGGTACTGTCGTTCGAAGTGGATCGAAGCATCCTGGACGGTGGTCGATTTGCTCGAAGGCGCTGTGCTTGAGAGCTTTCCTCCCTTGGCTTTGCCCTGAACGGTTTGGTCGCTGGAGCCTTTCTCCTGGCCAGGCGCGGTCTCGGTCAAATGATAAAGCTTCGTCTTTCGAAACTGGAAATCATCACTCAGCGCCGTCGGCAGCGGAATGACGCGATCAAGCAAACGCGGTTGGTCCGCCGAGCGACCGAATCCGCCAATTAACGGAATCAGAACCAACAGTGCGATTCGAAACGTCACACTGGTAATGAAACCGATTCCTCTTCCATGTGTCAATTCGCACGACTTGGAACGCGTTGAGCAAAGAGTTACCATTTTCGATGATCGAAGTCCGCTACGACGACGGGGTTTATCTCCCGGCGCACGACCTATGGCTCGATCCCTGGGATGCGAAGCGGTTCGCTTTTATTTCGCACGCGCACAGCGATCACATCGCGCCGCATGAAGAGATCGTTCTCTCCGAGTGCACCGCGCGTTTGCTCCAGGCGCGGATGCCCGGTACTCGGACCGAACACGTCCTGCCGTTCGGCGAACAACGCCGCGTGCACAATGTCGATCTAACGCTGCTGCCTGCGGGCCATATTTTTGGCTCGGCCCAGTTGCTTCTCGCGACCGAAGAGGAAATCCTGCTTTACACCGGGGATTTCAAATTGCGTCACGGAAAATCGGCCGAAGCGGCAGAGTGGCGTCAGGCCGATACGTTGATCATGGAAACGACTTTCGGTTTGCCGCGCTACCAATTTCCCCCGACCGAACAAGTGATCGCCCAGATCGTCGCGTTCTGCCGGGATGCGATCGAAGAAGACGCCGTGCCGGTGCTCCTCGGTTACTCGTTAGGCAAAGCCCAGGAGATTTTGTGTTCGCTCGATGGCGCGGGACTGACGCCGATGCTGCACGGCTCCGTTTATCAAATGACGCGCATCTACGAACAATTCGGACAGTCGTTCTGCAAATATGTCCGTTACAACAAGAACGATATTGCCGGCAAAGTGCTCATCTGTCCGCCGAGCGCGAGCCATTCGCCGATGATCGAGAAAATTCCGCGCAAACGCGTCGCGATGATCAGCGGCTGGGCAGTCGATCCCAATGCCGTTTATCGCTATCAGGTCGATGTCGCCTTTCCGCTTTCCGATCACGCCGATTACAACGATCTCGTGCGCTATGTCGATCTCGTGCAACCGCAACGCGTCTTCACCTTGCATGGATTCGCCAGTGAGTTCGCGCGGGATCTGCGCGAGCGCGGAATCGAAGCCTGGGCATTGAGCGAAGAAAATCAGATGGAATTGAAGCTGCCAAAAAATGCTGTAGTAGCCGCAGGCAAGCCGCTGAGGACAGCGGCCGCTACAGGATCAGAGTTTTTGCAATTCGCGAATGTCGGCGAATCGATCGCCGCAACAGCGGCGAAATTAGAGAAGGTGCGCTTGCTCAGCGAATACTTGCGCACCCTGAACAGCGAGCAGTTACCAGTCGTGACGACTTATCTGACCGGTCGCGCATTTGCTCAAAGCGATCTGCGGACGTTGCAAGTTGGCTGGGCGATAATTTATCGCGCGCTGCTCGCTGCCACAAAAATCAGCGACGCAGAGTTTCATCGCATCGCAGCCAGCCATGGAGATCTCGGCAAGACTGCATTCCAAGTTCTTGACGATCGAACCGCACCGGAACCATTCAGCATCCTCGATTCGCGCGATCTCTTCGTGAAACTCCATCGCGCCCGCGGACCGATTGCGAAAACGGAACTCCTGCAAACGCGTTTTGCGAGTTTTTCGGCGCGCGAAGGTCAATACGTGGTCAAGATTTTGACCGGCGATCTCCGTATTGGTTTGCTCGAAGGACTGGTAGAAGAAGCGATCGCGCGCGCGTTCGAAGTTCCACTCGAGCAGGTCAAAGAAGCGAACATGTTGCTCGGCGATATCGGCGCGACCGCGTCACTTGCGTCCCGAAAACAACTCGAGCAGGCGGAGTTGTCGATCTTTCGTCCAATCAAATGCATGCTCGCTACGCCAGAGCCGACCGCGGAAGCGATTTGGCAGCGATTTAGCGATAGCGCCCAAGCGCAGACGGCTACGACCGTTTTTGTCGAAGACAAATTCGACGGCATTCGCGCCCAGCTGCATCGCGATTCGAAACGCGCCGAGATTTATTCGCGCGATCTGCGGCGCATCACCGATCAGTTTCCCGAGGTCGCTGAGCAAGCTGGCAAGTTCGATGTCGATCTTATCCTCGACGGCGAGATCGTCGCCTTCGAGCAGGGACGGAAGCTGACGTTCTTCGATCTACAAAAACGGCTCGGCCGCAAGAGCGACGGCGCGGATTTGTTTGCAACTGCTTCGGCTGATGTTCCAGTCGTGTTCATTGCCTTCGATTTGCTCTGGCTAAACGGCCGGTCGCTCTTGAAGACCACGCTACAGGAGCGTCGTGAGATGCTGCGCGGCTTAAAATTACCAGCGCAATTTCAAATCGCAGATGTTTTCTCAGCGTGTTCGGCCGCAGAGATTGAAGATCGATTTCAGGAAGCGCGGCGGCGGCTGAACGAAGGTCTCATGATCAAAGATCCGAAGAGTTTCTATACTCCGGGCGCCCGCGGAATGTCTTGGTTCAAACTAAAGAAAGAGCTGGCTACCCTCGACGTGGTAGTCGTCGGCGCCGAGTTCGGTCACGGCAAACGCAACAAGGTCTTGAGCGATTATACCTTCGCGGTGCGCGATCAAGCGAACGGCGAACTGTTACCGATTGGCAAAGCTTACAGCGGCCTGACCGATGTCGAGATCGCGGAACTGACAGAACATTTCAAACAAAACACAATTGTCGATCACGGTCGATATCGCGAAGTGAAACCGGACATCGTTCTCGAAGTCGCGTTTAACTCGATTCAGCCGAGCACGCGTCACGCGAGTGGACTCGCGCTTCGTTTTCCGCGAATCAAAGCGATTCGGCGGGACAAGAACGTCGATGCGATCGACACGCTGGCTTACGCGCGCGAACTCGCGTCGCAAGAAGCGCGAGAGGATGTGGATCAAACTACTCAGGCGTAGACGAGGGCGACGGCGAAGCGGTTTCGCCTTGTTGACCCGCTTCACTGTGCTCCCGCTTTAATTCTTTCCTCGCTTCGCGCTTCTGCTCTTTCCTCTCCTGCTTTGTTAGCTTTTCGCCCGGGGCGGACGGCGGAGCCGCCGCCCCATCCGGCGTTGATGTCGATGTTACGGTCGACGGTCGTGACGCTGAACCCATGGGTTCGATTTTTCGTGGGCTAAACTTTTGCGCCTCCGATTGAATCTTTTGAGGATTGCGCTCCGGCATCGCGCTCGGCTCCGGAGTTGTCGCTGCCGAGGTTGCGGTAGTCGCGCTGGCCCCTGCCGCTTCATTGCGCTCCCGCTTTAATTCTTTCCTTTCTTCGCGCGTGAGCTCCTTCTTTTCCTGCTTCGTCAACCTTTCGCCGGGTGATAGCGAAGGAGTCGAAACCGCATTCGGCAACGATGTCGATGTTACGGTTGGAGATGGTGACGGTGCACCCATTGGTTCGATTTTGCGTGGGTTAAACCTTTGCGCCTGAGATTTGAATTTTCCCCGAGTCGCTCCCGGTTTCGAGGCGTCACTCATCCCGGTCGCCGATGGCGCTGGAATTGCCGTTGAGGAAATCGAGTCGCTCGCGGTTGGCGAGTTTGGTGTTGCGCTGGGCGTCGCTTGCGGTGCCGGGGTTGCGCTCGGGACAAGCAATCGTCCGCGGCGTTGCGACGCGGTCGGCAAAGGTGACGCTGGCGACACTGGCGTAGAGGTTGTTGCCGGTGTCGGTGATTGTTCGGATGAGGTCGCTCTTCGTGGGGTCATCTTCGGTTCGGGAGTCGAAGTGGAAGCGGCAGCGGCAGATGGCGCTTGTGTCGCTGACATGGTGGCCGACGGCAACGGCGTGGTCGCGACCGATGTCGATGAAGCCGGCGTTTCGGAACCTTGAGAAGCCGCGGTCGTTGTCGCAGCAGCCTTTATAAATTTTTTTGACGGCGCATTCGAGGGCGGAGCCGCTTCCGATTTCATTTTGTCACGCGTTTTCTTGGCAGCTTCGTGATCGCCAATGGCCGCCCAACCGAGATCGACCGTAACTTGCGTGATGTTTTGTCTCACAACGCGCGGCCGTTCGGTTGCCTGCGACACCGAAATCACCGGCGCGGCCACGATCACAGTTTCGCCCTGAACAAGCGGACGCGGTGCTTCGACATTCACGTCGACACTAGCGTTGCGTTCCAAGCGAAGTCGCTGCATCGGCTCGCGGCTTTGGGTGCGCATTTCGTCATAATTCGGTCCCTCATTCACTACCGTCATGTTGTTGTAAGTAATGTTCGTGACATTGGTCGTTTGGTTAACGATGGTCACGTTACGTTCCGGCGGTACAATCGTGGACTCGATCCGCTGCGCGCCGAATTCTCTGGTCGGGACAAAGGAATATTGGTCTGGACCGATGTCGTAATAGTTATCGGACCAATTGTGGATGCCAGTGCGCTGATCGAATCGCGCTTCCGGCGGCAAGGGCGCCCAGCCGACGTAATCGTCGCTTTTCCGCCAGGAAACCCAGGCCGGTGCCCATTGATCACCCGGAACCCAAACCCAGCCAATTCCGCGCAGGCGCGTCCAACGCCCGTAGTGATAGGTGGCCCAGCCGAATGGCTCTTGGGAAATCCAGGTCCAGCCGGCATCGGTGTAGACCCAGCGACCGTTGGTGTAGGGACGCCAACTCCGCGAGCTTTCTGCTTCGCGCGGTTGCCAAACGTAGCCGTAATCACTCGTTTCCAACCACGCGCCGTGAGGCTCGAGCTTCGTATAAAAAGTTGAATAGCCCGCAGCGGGCCCACTTTCTCTGGGACCGCGCCCGCGCGAAGCGATTGGCTCGGATTCAGACCGGTCGCGCGGCCTCGGCGTAGCCGCAGCCGCGTTCTGCTTTTCCGCGAGCGCTTTTTCGCGCGCATCGAGATCGGCTTGCCGTTGTTGAAGCTGTTGCTGCTGCTCCGCCTGATGCTCCGCCGCCAGGCGTTCCTGGACCTGGCGCTCAACTTCCGCCTTCTTTTCCGCTTCAGTTTGCTGTTTCTGACAGGAAACCAGAGTGGCGATCGCAATAACGGCTGCGAATGTAAAAAATTTCTTCATGGCGATAATTAGACACCTTTCCTTTCTCATTATTCAACGGATTGGCGTAGGCGATGGCGTCGCGGTTTGAGCCGAGGCCGGCGTGAAAGTGACGCTTTCTATTTTGGCGCGTCTCATTTTTTGAATATTTGCGTAGAGCGCGACCAGTGCGAAACCGATGGCGATTGCGAGCATGAGTCGCAGCGCATTTTTCGACACGGGTTCCGAGTTCACAGCGAACTATCGATGTCGATCTTGCCGGCGCAAATCTTCTTCGGGCACCTGGAGCGCTGCAATTGCATCCATGACTTGCTGGCTCAACCGGGTGTAAAGATCTTTTCCGCCAGTCCCAAGATCTGCATCCGAGAAATAAATCGGCTCACCAACGACGATGGTGATTTTGCGCCACAAATGAATCTTGCCGTGGATCGGCCAGGCATCGAAAGCCCCGAAAATTCGCATCGGCACAACCGGCGCGCGCGTTTTCGCGATTAGCAAACCCAGACCCGCCGCGGCGGGCTGCAAATTTCCGTCGGGCGTGCGCGACCCTTCCGGAAAAACCAACGCACACTGGCCCGCGCTCAAAATCCGAATCAACGCTTTTAGGGCACTGCGATCGCCTCCTTCGAGATTGACAGGGATGACGTTGAGCTTGGGCAAAAGCCAACCGAGCACCGGCACATTCATCAACGATTTTTTCGCCAGAAAAAAAATCGGCCGGTCACAGGCGTTCCCAGCTAGCGGCGGATCGAAAAAACTTTGGTGATTCATGGCCAGAATCACCGGCCCGGTCTGAATGACGCGCTCCCGGTTGACAATTCGAAACCCAAAAAACAACTGGGCGAGTAACCGGCTGAGATGGTAGCCAAGCCAGTAGTAGATGTTCACGCTTTCGGATCGGCGACGAAACCTTTGCGTTTCAAGCGCGCGATAATTTCATCTACCACCTGCTCGACGGTGAGATTGGAGGTATCGATCAATTCCGCATCTTTCGGGACGATGAGGGGTGACGCCGCGCGGGAGGAATCCGCTTGATCGCGGCGCGCGATTTCATCGCGATGTCCTTGCGCAGCACGCCGTTGAGCGCGGACTTCCGGCGATGCGTCGATGTAAAACTTGTAGGGCGTATCCGGAAAAACCACCGAGCCAATGTCGCGACCTTCAACGACGAGATCGTGCTTTCGAGCGTAATCACGCATTCTCTGGACAAGAACGTCGCGAACTTCCGGGACCGTGCTCACGCGTGAAACTTCGCTGTTCACGCGATCTTCGTGCAGATGTTCGGTTAGATCGACATTATCGATCAAAAGGTGAAGTTCTCGGTCCTTCAACACGCCGCCCAACGCCAAAGTAGCGATTAGTTCCGCGATCCGATGCTTGTCCGTCGGATCGATGCCAGCGTTAATCACTGACCACGTGACCGCGCGATACATCGCGCCCGAATTGACGTAAGCGAAGCCGAGACGATGAGCGACCTCCCGGGCCACGCTGCTCTTTCCCGAAGCGGCGGGCCCGTCTATGGCGATTACACGATGCCGATCTTGTGCTTGCATTTTTGGCTCCGGCGCGACGAGCGCAGTTTTTCGCGGAACGCGCGGGGAAGCAAGCGTGCGGTTATTCTTCGACCGGCGCGGCCGGCACGAGCGTGCCGATGACGGGCGTACTCGTGCGGACCCTTCTCGGACTGATGAACTCGTCCAAAGCTTTTTCGAATCCCGGATAGGATTCGCGAATGCACTCGGCGTCTTGAATAATTGTTTCGCCATCGGCAAAAAGTCCGGCAACGGCAAAAGCCATGGCGATTCGGTGATCGCCGAAACTGGACAGTCGCGCACCACGCAATGGCGCGGGACCATGGATTTCAAGGCCGTCATTGAGCTCAATCACTTGCACGCCCATGGCACGTAAGTTGTGGGCGATCGCGGCGATCCGATCGGTTTCTTTGACCCGCAGTTCGTGGGCATGGCGGATGATGGTTGTTCCGTTCGCGAGCGCGCCGGCAACCGCCAGCACCGGCAATTCATCGATCAACTGCGGAATTTCTTTCCCGTGAATCACCGTGCCTTTGAGCGGCACACCGGTCACTTCGACGACGCCGCGCGGTTCCAATTGATCGGCAGCCTCGACCGCTTCGCGTACTTGGGCGCCCATTCGCACCAAAACGCCGAGCAAGGCCGTGCGGGTGTCGTTCAATCCAATGTTGCGCACGAGGAGATGGCCACCCGATTGCGCAGCTGCCGCGACCAACCAAAACGCTGCCGAAGAAAGGTCGCCTGGAATTGTAAAATCGCGCGACTCCGGGACCTGGTCTCCAAAAACGCTGATGGTGTCGTCGGTTTTCGCCGTGCGGATTAAAAAATAACTAAACATCAGCTCGGTGTGGTTGCGGCTAGCCGATGGCTCATCCACGGTCGTTTTACCCTTGGCGAAGAGTCCGGCCAGCAAAATGGCGCTTTTGACCTGAGCGCTGGCGATGGGCGAACGGTAATGAATTCCACGCAAAGATCCGCCGCGGATACGCAGCGGAGGCGTTTGTTCCGGACCTTCCGCGACAATGTCCGCGCCCATTTTTCGCAACGGCTCGATGATGCGGTCCATCGGGCGGCGGGCGAGGGACGGATTTCCGACTAATCGCGTTTCAAAGGTTTGGCCGGCAAGCAATCCCGCAAGCAGGCGCATGGTTGTGCCGGAGCCGCCGCAATCGATCTCATCTTTTGGCGGGGTCAGGACGCGTTTTTTTCCGTGGACAATGAGAATATCCGGCTCCGGTTGTTCAATCTGAATTCCAAGCGCTCGCAATGCGCTGACCGTGTGCATGCAGTCGTCGCTCGGGAGAAAGCCCCGCAAGTTGCAAACGCCATTTGAAAGCGCAGCAATAATAGCCGCACGATGTGAGATACTTTTGTCCCCCGGAACAGTGATCTCAGCTTCGACCCGAGGCGCTCGTTTTACGCGCAACTCCATAAATCAATTAAGAAAAGCGATGCTGCATTCAGTATCTGGCATTCAGCATCCGTCGCAACTGTCGTTACGGAACAAGAAAGATTTTGTTCGTGAAAGGATCTTTAACTTCCGTGCCCGGCGGAAAACCGCGCACATCGACAAGTCCCTGATCGGCAGCGTACGGACTTTTGACAAAGCCAGGTTTACCGGGAACGGGCGTGCCGTAGGGATAATCGCCTTTTGCTGTTTTTGTGGGCGCGGCCGCTGTCGGCGCCGGCGCCGGCGGTTGGGCGGCTACCTCGGCGTTTTCCGGTGGGGGCGCGTTCGGATTAAACGGCTGCTGGGTTGGCTGATTTTCAACACCAGTTTCGGCGGGATAGCGCGCCGCGGTATGCCGCGCCCCTGCGGGTGGGGCCTCGTTATCGGTGCAAGCCGAAATAAAGAACCCGCTGAGGAGCGCTAGTGAAAGCCACAATTTCATAATTTGCTTGGACGGAGTTTACACTGGTTCTATTTCAATGCCAGTGCCCCAGAATGGCAATTTGATTTTGTAAAAGCCAATCCGGCGGCGACTTCCGAACCTGTTGCAGTAATGGAAACCGGCCCCCAAATCCTGATCGTCGACGATGATGCCGCCAGTCGAAAGTTGCTGGCGCGGATGCTTTCGTCAGCTGGTTACACTTGTCGCGAGACGGATAACGCAACCGACGCATTAGATCTCGTTCATCAAGAACAACCAACCCTCCTCTTGCTCGATTTCAAGATGCCCGGAATTGATGGCGCGGAAGCGCTAAAACGGTTGCGGGCGGATCCGAACCCGGCGATCGCTCAGATGCCGGTGATCATGTTGACCGGATACGGCGAGAGCGAAGTGCAATGTCTTAACGCCGGAGCAAACGATTTTGTAATCAAACCAATCAATGCCGAGGTGTTGCGCGCGCGGATCGAGACGCAACTGCGGTTATATTCGCTGCGCGCTCAGTTACAGCAGCAAAATCAGGAATTAGAGGCGTGGCGCCGAAATCTCGAGCGCGATTTGGCGGCGGCACGACTGACACAGCAGTCATTGATTCCACAAAAGCCGCCGACCCTGACCGGATGGGAAATCGCCGCTTGTTACCGTCCGGTGATTGAGGTCGGTGGAGACATTTATGGATGGCTGCCGATTAGGAAAAATCGTTGGCTGTTCTGGATTGCGGATGCAACTGGTCACGGTGCGTCGGCCGCTTTAATGACGACTCTGGCCAAACTTCTGTTCCACCACGGCCACGAAGAACACGAGCAGCCGGCGGCGATCATGGAAGCAGTGAACAACGATCTGCGCGGAATTTTTGGCGGTCGGTCCTTCATGAGCGCAATGTGCGTGGCACTGGATCCGAACAACGGAAAGGCGAGCGTGGTCGGCGCAGGCCACCCGCCATTGCTCGTGACTCGATTCGGTCGCGGCACCGAAGCGATCGCTTCTTCGGCGCCGCCGCTCGGATTAGTGGAACAATCGCAGTTTGCTGAAACTATTCTCGAATTGAATCCGGGCGACGCGTTCACCCTTTACACGGACGGATTGTTTGGTGCAGCCAAGAATGGCCGGGCACGATCGACGCCAACCCAACTTGCGGGAATGATTAATCCGTTTGCTGCAAGCGCGGACGCGTTGCTCGAGCTGATGTTGAAAGCGGCAACGCCCGATGCCAGGGAATCGCCGCCGGACGATGTCGCCGCGGTTGTGGTGCGTCGATCCAACTAGCAAGAAAAATTTTTTACCCCGAAAATTAGTGTTGCTCTGCCGCGAACGAAGCATTAATCAGCCTGTATGCCGAAAACCAAAACTCCTTCAAAACGTAAACCCAATCCCGCCTTCATGAGACCAGTCCAACCCGACGACAAGCTCTCCGCTATCGTTGGTTCAAAACCGTTGCCGCGTTCCGAGCTCACCAAGAAGCTCTGGGACTACATCAAGAAAAACGGTCTACAGGACAAAACGAAGAGAACTCAAATCAACGCCGACGACGCGATGCGGGCCGTCTTCAACGGCAAGAGCCAGGTCAGCATGTTCGAGATGACGAAGCTCGTCTCGGGCCACATTCGTTAGGCCGTAGATTGTGGTTTGACCCCCGCGTCCACAGCGGGACAGGAATAGACTGAGCGGGCAACCCGCGTCAGTAGCGTTTGCACAGCAGCCGGGCATACTTGCGCCGACGAGCTGATTGAATCAAATTTCGGCGTGAAGAGCTTAATTGTACCGATTGCGGTCGCATTGGTCCTCTCCAGCGCCTGCGCGCGGGTCGATCAGGCGTGGACGACCGATTATAAAATGGCCCAGCAGGAAGCCAAAGCGAGCCATAAGCTTTTGCTCCTCGATTTCACCGGGTCCGACTGGTGTGGTTTTTGTTTTCAGCTCGACAAAGCGATTCTTTCCCGGCCGCAATTCAAGGATTACGCCAGTAAGAACCTCGTTCTAATGGAGGTTGATTTCCCGCGCCGCAAACCGCAGAGCGATGAAACAAGAAGAC
>Ga0209328_10000302_pt1 | contig 11757 bp, 11 predicted proteins | sample JacPinW_OM3H0_M1_FD_187954 | JGI IMG/M metagenome (GOLD analysis project Ga0209328, IMG submission 187954) | Forest soil microbial communities from Algoma, Ontario, Canada - Jack Pine, Ontario site 1_JW_OM3H0_M1 (SPAdes) (version 2) | ecosystem: Environmental > Terrestrial > Soil > Boreal... | reverse complement strand
AACTGCTCACGAGTACTGATCTCGGCTACTTCGCGATAAGCTTTGATCCGCAAACCGGTGTCGCTAATGTAGCTCGCTGGCACGAACGCCGGAATGCGTTGTTCGGGGCCGAGCTGCGCGAATTCGGCTTCGTTGGTGGCCACAAAATCGATTCGAAGATCGACATCGAGCCGCGGGTGAAATTTTCGGCCTTTGAGTCGGGCGACCGCCTGCTTGAGCAACTGGCAATACAAATCGAAACCGATGGCCATGATGTGGCCGCTTTGGGCGGTGCCGAGAATGCTGCCCGCGCCGCGAATTTCCAGATCGCGCATGGCGATGCGAAATCCGGCGCCGAGCGAGCTGTATTGCTTGATCGCATTGATCCGCTTTCGCGCAGCGCCGATGCTCATCATCTCGCGCGGCAAAAGTAGATACGCGTAAGCTTTGTGCTCGGCCCGGCCGACGCGGCCGCGAAGTTGGTAAAGATCGGCGAGACCGAAACGATCGGCGCGGTCGATGATGATGGTGTTGGCGTTTGGAATATCGAGTCCGCTCTCGATGATGGTGGTGCAAACGAGAACGTCGATTTTTCCGGCGACGAAACGCGCCATAATTTCCTCGAGCCGGTCGGAATCCATTTGGCCATGCGCGATTTCGACGCGTGCGTTCGGCACAAGATCGATAACCTTTTCGCGGACGCGTTCAATCGATTGGACGCGGTTGTGCAAAAAGTAAATCTGCCCCTGGCGTTCCAGCTCGCGGTTGATCGCGTCCCGAATGATGCGCTCGTCGTAGCCGCAAACGATGGTTTCGACGGGCAAGCGATTGAGCGGCGGCGTTTCGATGGTCGACATGTCTTTGACGCCGACGAGCGAGAGATAAAGCGTGCGCGGAATCGGCGTCGCTGAAAGCGTGAGCACGTCGACGAGCTTGAACAGCTCCTTGAATTTCTCTTTGTGCAAAACGCCGAAGCGTTGTTCCTCGTCGATGATGACGAGCCCGAGATCTTTGAAGATCACATCGCCCGAAATCAGACGGTGCGTGCCGATCACGATGTCCACTCCGCCTTGACGAAGCAGGTCGAGAATTTTGCGCTGCTCGCTCTGTGATCGAAAGCGGCTGAGCATTTCGATTCGCACCGGGTAATCGAGCATACGCTGGCGAAAAACCTCGAAGTGCTGCTGCGCGAGCACGGTCGTGGGCGCGAGCACTGCGACCTGGCGTCCATCCATCACCGACTTGAAGGCCGCACGGATCGCGACTTCGGTTTTGCCAAAGCCGACGTCGCCACAAATCAGGCGATCCATCGAGCGCGGACGCTCCATGTCGATCTTGGTGTCGATGATCGCCTTCATTTGGTCGGGCGTTTCGCGAAACGGAAACGAATGCTCGAACTCTAATTGCCATTTTGTGTCGGGACCGAAGGGGTGACCGGGAACGCTTTCGCGTTCAGCCTGGACGGCGAGCATTCGGCCGGCGTAATCGAAAATGGACGCGGCGGCGCTTTTCTTGGCGCGGGCCCATTTCGAGTCGGCTAGCGAGCTGAGCGACGGCGACCGTTTGCCGACGCCAACGTAACGCGAAACCAGATAAGCTTGCTCGAGCGGAACGTAGAGTTTCGCTTCGTCAGCGAATTCGAGGGCGAGAACTTCCTGCTCTCCATTGGTCGACGTAGGGATTTTTGAGAGTCCGAGAAACCGACCGACGCCATGTTCGAGGTGCACGACCAGGTCGCCTTCGTTCAGCTCGCTGAAATCGATCTGAGCGCGATGACGCTCGGCGTGATAAAGCGGCCGGCGCGCATGCGGCGCGAAACGTCCAAACAGTTCCGCGGCTGAGAGAATGGCGAGATTGGCGGCCGAAAAACAAAAACCGCGGGCGAGGGTGCCGAGGACAAGATCGACATCTTGCAGCGCTTCGGCGCTGATCAATTCGCGGAAACGCTCAATCTCGCCTTCGGTCTGAAAATAGACGACCACGCGCGCTTGTTTTTTTCGCCACTCGTCCAAGCGTTTGACGAATTGATCGCGTTTCGCTTCGGCGAGAAGAAAATCGCCCACCGCGAACTCGCCGATGTCGCAATCCTGGAACGCTCCGCTGAAATCCTCGGGTCCTTCTTCGATCCAGCTTTCGCTGATTTGAACAACTTGACTGCTTAGAGCCGTCGATCCGCGAGTCGTTGTCTCGGAAATTTGAATGCTTATTGCATTTAAGTTTTCATCGGGCTCCAGATCGATGATAAGATCGTCTTTGCCGATGTAATCGCGAACGCCGCCGCTTTTGTCATCCGCCGCGCCGAGGAGGATATCGATGTTGCGCAGGTCACGGACGGACGTCTGGGTGTCGATGTCGAATTCGCGGAGCGATTCAACATTGTCGCCGAAGAATTCGAGGCGGGCTGGCAGCGGCGCCTGCCAGGAATAGAGATCGACAATTCCGCCGCGAATGGCGAATTGCCCGCGGGTGGTGACTTGGGCGACGCGTTCGTAGCCGGCGCCACTCAGCTTTTCGAGCAACTGCTCCATCGTCGCGGAACCACCGCGTTTAATTTTGAGCGTTGCCGACGGGACCGCGCCCCGTTTTGGAGCCGGCTGATCGAGACTCGCGCGAGTGGTGACGATTAGGTGCGGCCCGGGTTCGCTGTCGATCTTGGCGAGAAGTGCGAGGCGTTCGGCGGCGATTTCCGGATCGGGCAGAATATTTTCGACCGCGGCAAATTCGGCTTCGGGCAGAAATTGCGCGCCCGCAAGCCAATTGAGTAAAGTTTCGTAGACAGAATCCTGGGCGCGTACACTCGGGCAAAGGATCCAAACCGTCTTCGCCACATGCCGCGCAATGACGCCGCTGAGAAAAGCGTGCGCCGGTTCGATGACATGCGAAAATTTTACCGGCGCGCGTTGCTTCGTGATCTGGTCGAGCTTGCGGGCAATCGGATCGGCCTGCGTGACGCGCTCAAGCAATTCTGCGGCGAACCCCTTTTCCACCGTGAACGGTCGCCGAGATTTGGCGACGATTCAAAGTGATCGCTTAGTTTGTAATGGTGACCGGCGTGCCTGCGGCAATTGATTTGAAAAAGGCTTGGGCCATGAACTCCGGCATTCGAATGCAGCCATGGGACGCAGGATAACCGGGCAAATAACCCGCGTGCATTCCGACACCGTCGACAATGCGCATGAAATAAGGCATGGGCGCGCCTTTGAAATGCGTGCCCGGCGGTTTCGGATCGCCGACCGCGACATTCGGTTTAACAACGTTGCCGGCGTCGTCCACAAAGTCGCCGTATTTGGTCGAAACGTGGTTGATGTCTTTTTGAATAATCGAGAACGTGCCAGTGGGCGTTTTCAAACCTTCGCGGCCGGTGGATAGCTGCGAGATGCCGACTAGCATTCCGCTTTTGTAGAAGTAGGCGCGTTGTTCTTTCAGGCTAATTTTAACCGTAGCCTTTCCGCCGATGTGATCGCCGTCCCAATAAGAAACATTATCGACCGGGGCGCCGGAAGTCGGCTGGTTCCCGTAGATTCCGCCAAGGTATTGGGTTTGGCCTGAGTAACGAAGGTCTTCCTCGCAGCTGGAAATCAGAAGGGCCGAGACGGCGAAGATCGACATCGGGAACAGACGAGTCCGAGGTGTGAGCCGCACTTGCATTGGACTGGCATTAAATGGCGAACGCATAAAAAATTTTCGGTCGAACCCTTTACCGGCCAGACAAGCAAGTCAAGAGAGGCAAGGGCGCAATTTAGCCCAGGGGCGCGGCTTGAATTGTGCTTTTGACCAACCAGACGTTCGCGGGCTTTACTCCCGCCATGCCGACTTACGAGTACCACTGCCAGAAATGCGACCAAAACTTCGAAGCCTTTCAATCGATGCGGGACAAACCGTTCACCCAATGTCCAAAGGAGCTTTGCCGGCTGTCCAAGTGGGGCCATGGCAGGGTGAAACGGCTCCTTGGCACCGGCGCGGGAATTATTTTCAAGGGCTCGGGTTTTTACGTCACCGATTATCGGAGCAAGGCGTATCAAGAAGCGGCCAAAAAAGAGGCGCCTTCGAGCGCGAACGCGGCCGGCGAAAAATCCGGGGCCGGCAAAGACGCGAAAACATCCAAAACATCTACATCAACCACTTCAGCTAAACCGAAAAAGGAATCGGCGGAATGACAACAACGACCACGACGAAACTAATTTGCGCGGAGTGCCGGCACGAGAACGAGCCCCAACGGATTTACTGTCACAATTGTGGCGAGCGACTAGATCGTTCCGCAGTGGTTGCGCAGAGAAAAGTTGACGATGCGAGCGAAACGCACCGGCGCTTGCAGAAAATGATGAAGGGGCCGAGCCGGACCCGTCAGAATTTTTTCGTCGCCTCTAAATTAATGTTAGCCGCGGCGGCGACAGCGGGTCTGGTGCAGATGGTACTTCCGCCGGAGTTTCCTCCGCCTATAAAAGTTTTGGCGCCGGTGCAGATAGACATCGAATTGGAAAACGCCGCTTTGAAAGCGGCGGTGCTTAACTATTCGCAACAAGACGTCAATGCTTATTTGACTAACCGGGTGGCCGGAAAGAAGAAGGCTTTGAATAATCCGGTGCTGGACTTTGAACGCGCGGCGGTTGTTTTTAAAGAGGGAACGTGCGTGATCGGGTGGGAGCGCTCCTTCTTCGGGTATCCGCTTTACAGCCTTTCATCCTATCGCGTCGATATGAACTCGGGAAAAATTTCTGCGGTAAACAATGGCGGCTGGATTGGGCGGCTGCCGATTCATCCCGCGATGATGAAATTCGCCGATATTATTTTTGCCGACCTGTGGTCGGCGCTCGATCGGGAGCGAAAATTACTGACCAAAATGGGCAGCGTGGCCTTTCACGACGGCAGCGTAACCATCACTCCGCCGACGCATTAAAGGAAGTGGCCGGGGGTCCGCTGGACCCGCCGGCCAACCAACCAAACAATTCGTTTTAGGTTTCGTTAATAACGGAGACCCATGTTCCGCAGCAGCGGTCCGCTGATCGTGCCATCGACACGAAGGCCGTAGTCACGCTCATACGCTTGAATTGCGTAACGAGTGCGCGGCCCCATCGCTCCGTCGATCACGCCATGATAATAACCGGCTCGCGCCAATCGCGTTTGCACGGCGACGACGACTGAGCCGTTGGCGTAGGTGCTATAACCGGGCTGGCTGTAGTAGTAGCCGTAGCTGTAATCGTACGGGTAACCGCCGTAGGAGTAATACGGAAAACCGAATCCAAATGAAACTGACGGACCGTACGAATAGTACGGGTAACCGTCGCCGTAACCATAGTATCGGTGCGGATAGCTGTAGCGGTAGCGGGGTCCGCTGACGTAAACGTTGCTTCGGTTACGAACGGTTCCGTTCCGAACCACGATATTTCTGCGGGTTCTTACAGCCTCTCTGCGGATTTCGGTGCTTCCGCCAGTTCTCATCGTTGTGGTCGCGGTAGGCTTTGTTGTCGCTCTGACTTTCGTGCTCGAGCGGACCTGGTCATGCCCCTGGGCCGCTATTGCCAGCGACCCGGTCAACATTGCCCCTGTGACCAAGCTCAATAGTTGGAGTTTTGTGTTCATAAGCCTGTTTTTTGGTTCTAAAGATTAGACGGAAGAAACAGCGGACAGTTTCACTTTTTTCGATCGGAAAATCTCCGCATCGATCGTGCTCGCCATCACAGCCGCGCACAACTAGTCTGGCCGCAACCGTTTGTGAGCATCCAATCTCGTGGCCTTATTTTCGCATCGGTTTTCTTCTTAATTTCCCGCCTCGATATGGGCGGCTTGGAACCATCTGAACGAACTGTTGCGCCCTCGGGACAATTCGTGATTTACGGCGCAGATACCGCATATCGCGGTGCAATCTCCACTCTGGCTGAACGGACCAAGGCCAATCTATTGGTCGTTTTGAAGCGTCGCGATGGCTGGAAGATTCCGATCGTGATCAATTTGCGCTCTCGGGCCGCAAACATGCCAGAGATTTTGGCGAAGGAGTTTCGTTTCAGCCAGACAGAAAGAGGTTTGAAGCTACAGCTCGATCTCGCGATTTCGCCAGAGCTGCGTCCGGCTTCAATCGAGCGTGAACTCACGCGCGTGATTCTTTTGGAAATGATTTATCGGGATCAAACCGGAGTCGCTTCGGGCGACGTTTATGTCGATCCGCCGAATTGGCTGGTCGACGGCTTGCTCGCGGCATCGGCTCTGAAGCCGGACCGTGCCTCTTTGGCTGCCACGCTGTGCCTGCCGCACCGGGTCATTTCTCTCCGCGAATTCCTGGGGCAGCGTCACGAGTTGCTCGATTCCGCGGCGAAAGAGCTTCATCGCGCCTATTCGTTCGTTTTGGTGCAGCTGCTTGTAGAAAACTCGGCCGGCCGCGTGCGTTTGAGTCGTTATATCGATAATCTCGGATTTGCCTCGAACGATCCAGTGGCTGATCTAGAGGCCGCATTTCCCGAAATCCGCAGCTTCGAAGCAGCGTGGAAAGCAAAGGTAGCAGAGGTAAAACGTTCGCGGGATAATGGATTCCTGACTTATTCGGAAACGGACGCGAAGTTGAGTGAAATACTAAACACAAAATTTCCCTCAGCCGACGGACGCGAGAAAACGGTGTCGCTCGATGCTTTTTCGCGGACCAAGCCGACTCCGGCGCAACGGCTTGCTCTCCAAAAATTCGGTCAGGAACTGCTGCTGTTGGCAGCGCACACAAACCCGGTGCTGCGGCCGGTGATTCAAGATTATCAACAAATCGCCGGTCAGCTCGCTCTTGGGAAAAATAGCGCGGTGGCCGCACGACTTATCGAGTTAAAAGCATTGCGAGCGAAACTTTCCGCGCGAATGAGCGACATCGACGACTATATGAACTGGTTTGAAGCGGCGAAACTGCAGACGCGAAGCGGAATTTTCGACGATTATCTCAAGGCAGCCGACGACGCGCGCGGACAAAGGCCGAAAAGACATGACGCGCTTTCAGTCTACCTCGACGCGGTGGAACAAGAATTTTGAGCTTCGGGACCTTGGATGCAGTTGGGCGAAAAGTGGCCGAAATAGATTTGAACAAAATAGTTGACCAGTCAGTCTACCAAGTGTAGATCGACGTTATATGCCAAGAGTGAGTGACATGAAACAACGGCTGACCGATGCCGCGATGGACCTCATCTGGCATAACAGCTACGGCACAACGTCGGTGGATGCGATCTGCGAACGCGCCGGAGCAAAAAAGGGGAGCTTTTACCATTTCTTTAAGTCGAAGTCGGAACTGGGCGCGGCCGCTTTGGAAGCGGAGTGGAACAAGAAAAAGACCGAAATGGATGCGATTTTTTCGCCTACGGTCCCTCCGCTCGAACGGCTAGATCGTTACTTTGATTTCGTTCACGACCGCTTAGCCGAAGTGCAGAAGAAATGCGGTTCTATCCTGGGGTGCCCTTTCATTAACGTTGGTAGCGAAGTGAGCACTCAGGACAAAATCGTTCGAGAGGCGATCGATCGGATTATGGATCACAAATTGAACTATTTTGTTTCAGCCGTGCGCGACGCTCAGGCACAGGGATTGATCGATGCGCCGGATCCCGTGGCGAAAGCGAAGGCGCTTTTTTCTTGTTACCAAGGCACGATGGCCCAGGCCCGGATCCAAAACGATATCGAGTCGCTGCGCGAGTTTAAACAAGTGGCCAAGGATGTCCTTGGTGTGAAACACGCCCAAGCTGTCTCTCGTTAGCTCTCTTTTTGCCAATCTTATAGATGACCAGTCAAATATAAACCCACCCGAACCGGAAGAACTCAACCTTATGAAAACTGATCTCAATCCAACAACCCCAGTTTTCCTCCAGACTGTTTCGGTCGCCGTTGCACAACTGAAGCAAGAGCTCCAACGCGACTACGAACAAGCCTATCCGGAATTGCGCGAAATCATTTATCTTGTCCTCGATGAGGAGGAATCGCGTGCCTGGGATTTAACTTTGTTCCCGCATCTGCTTCTTCCTGATTTGGTCGAAGCCCATGTTGCGAAGCTGAATCTGCGACCGGTCGAAACCAAACACGCGGACGTCTTCGCGCACGACGTGGAGGAACTCGAAACCTACCAACCGGCTCTCGCTTCGTGCGGATAAGCGATCAGCCAGAAGCAATGACAATGATGAAAATGAAAGCGGCGCAGATCGGCAAACCGGGCGGCGATTTTGAATTAGTCGAACGCGACATCCCTCAGCCCGGACCGGGACAGGTTCGCTTGAAAATCGAAGCCTGCGGGATTTGTCACAGCGACGCTCTGGTCAAAGAAGGTCTCTGGCCCGGCATCAAGTACCCGCGCGTCCCGGGACATGAGATTGCCGGAATTGTCGATCTTGCTGGTGAAGGCGTGACGCATTGGAAGAAAGGTCAACGCGTTGGCGTTGGGTGGCACGGTGGACACGATTTCGTCTGCGACGAATGCCGGCGCGGCGATTTCGCAATGTGCATCAATCGCAAAGTCACCGGCATAGATTTTGACGGCGGTTATGCCGAATACATGATCGCGCCGGCGGAAGCGCTCGCGCTGATTCCTGACGAATTGCCACCCGAAGAAGCGGGTCCGTTCATGTGCGCGGGCGTGACTGTGTTCAATGCTTTGCGAAATTCGGGCGCGCGTCCAGGTAACGTTGTGGCGGTGCAAGGAATCGGCGGACTCGGTCATCTCGGCGTGCAGTACGCGCGGCAAATGGGATTTGAAACCGTGGCGCTTGGCCGCGGCAAAGATAAGGAACCGCTCGCCAAAAAACTTGGCGCGCATTACTACATCGATTCGGATGTTGTCGATCCAGTAGCGGAATTGCAAAAACTCGGCGGTGCGCGGGTGATTCTGGCGACCGCGCCGAGTGCGAAAGCGATTTCGTCCGTCGTAGGCGGGTTGGGAGTGAATGGCAATTTGCTAGTGCCCGCTGCGCCTAACGATCCGCTGACCATAAGCGTCATGCCGTTGATCATGGGACGGCGACAAATCTCCGGCTGGTATTCGGGCACGGCGCGCGATTCGCAGGACACATTGGAGTTCAGCGCGCTGAACGACGTGCATCCGATGATCGAGAAGTTTCCTTTGAGCCGCGCGGCCGAAGCCTACGAACGAATGCACAGCGGCAAGGTACGCTTCCGCGTCGTTCTCACCATGAGCGCATAGACCTATGATGCCTTTTCCAAAAACATTCACCGGCAAGGTGCCGATCCACACTGGCGCAAGCTGGGACGCCGCATTCTGGTTCGCCCTTCTGAGCCCTGTGCTCGGAATTCTGATCGGCTTTCTCGCCCTGTTCTTGGTCTACCACTGAAAACAATGAACAAAACTCTGAGCCAATAGCCAAATATTAACGAATGAAAGGAACAAAGTGAAAAACGGAAAACTGAACGGAAAAGTCGCGCTCGTCACCGGAGGAACGTCCGGTATCGGTAGGGCTACCGCGATCGAGTTCGCTCGCGCCGGTGCCAAGGTCGTGCTGGCGGGCCGACGCGAAAAAGAAGGCGCGCAGGTCGTCGCAGAAATTAAGAAACTCGGCGGTGATGCAGCCTTCGTCCGCGCGGACGTCGCCAAGGACGCCGATGTCAAAACGATGGTCGATTTTACGGTCGGCAAATACGGCCGGCTCGACATCGCGTTCAACAATGCCGGCGTCGAATGGAAGGGCCCGCTCGACCAGGCGACCGAAGCGGAGTATCGCCGCATCTTCGACATCAACGTTTGGGGCGTGCTCAATTCGATGCGCCACGAAATTCCCGTCATGCTTAAAAATGGCGGCGGCGCCATAGTCAACACGTCCAGCGTAGCCGGTCACGTCGGTCTGCCGCAGGTGAGTGTTTACATCGCATCTAAGCACGCCGTTGAAGGCCTTACGAAATCCGCCGCCCTCGAGTTTGCCAAACAGAACATTCGCATCAACGCCATAGCTCCAGGCGTGATCGGCACCGAAATGTTCGATCGCTTCGCTGGAGACGAGATGCGCGATCAGATCATCGCGATCACTCCCGTCGGTCGGATTGGCGCCAGCGAAGAAATCGCCGCGGCCGTTCTCTATCTCGCTTCCGATGACGCGAAGTTCACGACCGGCGCGTCGCTGGTCGTCGATGGAGGCTTCGTCGCCGGGTAAATCGAAAGCAAGATCATGAAAGTGAAATCGGAATGAAAGGAACAAAGTGAAAAACGGAAGGTTGGATGGAAAAGTTGCGGTGGTAACGGGATCGTCGAAGGGGATTGGCGCGGGGATTGCGAAACAGCTCGCGGCGGAAGGGGCCGCGGTGGTGGTCAATTACGCCTCGTCGAAAACGGATGCGGACAAAGTCGTCGATGAGATCGCGAAGGGCGGTGGAAAAGCCGTCGCAGTCCAAGCGAGTGTTGCGAAGAAAGCCGACGTCGAGAGACTTTTTTCGGCTGCGGAGAAAGCGTTCGGAAAGATCGACATCCTGGTCAATAACGCCGGCGTTTACCAGTTCGCAGCTCTCGAAGAGATAACGGAAGAAGAATTTCATCGCGAGTTTAATACCAACGTCCTCGGCATGATGCTGGCGACGCAGGAAGCCCTGAAGCATTTCGGCCCTGGAGGCGGCAGCATCATCAACATCGGTTCGCTCGCCAGCTCTCTCACTCCACCGACGGGGGTGGTTTATAATGCGACCAAGGGCGCAGTAGACGCGATCACCCGGACGCTGGCAAAGGAACTTGGGCCCAAGAAAATCCGCGTGAACTCGATTAATCCGGGCATGGTGATAACGGAAGGAGCAGTAGCCGGCGGCTTCACCGAAGGCGACATGCGGAAAATGTTTGAATCGCAGACGCCTCTTGGCCGTGTTGGCCAACCAGACGACATCGCACCGGCCGCGGTGTTTTTCGCCTCGGACGATTCGAAATGGATCACCGGCGAAACGCTGCTCATCGCAGGAGGTCTTCGATAGAATGAACTTTCGAAACGAACGTCTAAATGAATGGTTTAATAGATACAAACTCAACCCAGAGGGATTAAGAAATGAAAACTAAAATGTTAATCGCCGCGCTGCTGGCCAGTGCGGCTTTGGTTGCGCCGGTTCAAGGTGGCAACGGTCACCATGGAGGTGGTGGCGGAAATTTCGCCGGAGGCGGCGGAGCAGCCGTCCGAAGCGGCGGCGGTGGTCCATCGTTCCGCTCGATGCCGGCCGGACGTTTTGGCGGTGGCGCATCGTTTCGTTCGATGCCGATGCGAAGTTTCAGCGGCAATCGAACGATTTATTCGGGGCAGCGATTCACGCCAGTCGGACCTCGTATGCAAAGGTCGATGGAGTTCCGGCCACAACACTTTAACTCAAGTGTGAGCCGCTCGATCGGTCAGCATCAGTTCGCCAGCGGAAATATCAATCGCATCGATCGTGCTCCGGGTTTCGCGAGTAGTGGAAATCAATCGATCGCGAGTCTGAGACGCGAAGGGAACGGCCAGGTCCGAAACCGCGGGAACCAGTTTCGAAACGGAAACGGTTTTGCGCGAAATAATGATGCGATTCGCAACCAAAGAACGGGAGCCGGCCAATTCCGAAACGGAAACAACAGACTACGCTCCGACTGGCAGAACCACGTCTTCGCGCGCCAGTCAGCAAACTGGCACCGGGATTGGGATCGCGGTCGCGACCATTGGTGGAACGGACATCGTTGCCACTTCTTTAACGGCTCGTGGGTGATCTTCGACCTCGGATTTTATCCATGGGGGCCGTGGTGGTGGGATTATCCTTACTACGGATACGGCTATGACGGCTACCCGTACGACTACGGTTACTACCAGAACGGTTACGGCG
>Ga0209328_10000299_pt1 | contig 11789 bp, 10 predicted proteins | sample JacPinW_OM3H0_M1_FD_187954 | JGI IMG/M metagenome (GOLD analysis project Ga0209328, IMG submission 187954) | Forest soil microbial communities from Algoma, Ontario, Canada - Jack Pine, Ontario site 1_JW_OM3H0_M1 (SPAdes) (version 2) | ecosystem: Environmental > Terrestrial > Soil > Boreal... | reverse complement strand
CCGGCAACTGCGGCGATCACCAGGCCGACGATGACAGATGGAAGGCGACTGGGCAGGGCCGGCCGCCTGGCCGTGTCGCTCAGCTCGTTGACCGGCTCGCTACGCCGCTTAGCTGCATCGCCGCGCGTCTCGGGCACCTCGCTGCCCGCGCCGGGAGCTGCTGGCGTTTGGGTATCAGCACCTGGCGTTTCCATCGCACGCTCCGTTGACCTTACAAGCTGGCCGCGCTCTTCACCATCGCCGCTGAAGTCGAGCCGCATTGCTCATACTGAAGGGCCACGTCAGCGGCAAAAGTCCTGCCCTAGACATTACCGAGTTAGCTCATAGGCGTCATCAACGGCGCACCGCGCACGTCTGCGACGGCAGAGCACAGTGTTCGCGCGAGTTGCCAAGCAAAATGCTAGATTTTCATTCTCGCGTTGGTCTTTCCTCCGGGCAGTGAGGCATGAGAATGGCGACAGATCAGGTGAGAATAGAATCGTTATATGCAAGGCTCTATCGCACCATTATTCGATTCGGTCTCCTGATCGCAGCTGCCTGGTTGTTCGCAGCATTCTCTTATTATGTTTCAAGAAAGACGGGGAGCGATTGGTTTAGCCGGTCAGGATCGGTTATGGCTTTGGTCGGAGCGGCAGTCACATTCAGGCTCGTCAATTTCTATCAGCGTGGACTCGCGACGGCACTCAAGGAGGGCCTCGTATCGATGCAGAGGGAAATTGAGCTTGGTCTCGAACCGCCCAAATCCTATCAGGTGCTTTCCTACTTCGGTTATGTGACGGGCATCGTCGGTACCGGGATCTGGGGCTACGGGGACCTGCTGCTCCGGCTGATTTCCTGAGCCCAACTCGCCTTGATGGCCCCGACAATCGGAGGCGCCCAGAGCTCGTCACGCATTTCCTTCCAGAGCAACTGCCTTGCGATTTCGCACGCCAGTATCGAAGTTCAAATCAGTTTGTCGATGAGACTTTAGCCACTTTCAGATCGCTCGTTTCAAATCCTCGGTGGAGCGACCATAGCCGCGCCCGGTCGAGCGAATGGCGGGAGGTGAGCTTCCGCCATTACGGTGGCCTCGCCCACCTCCTTTCAGAGAATCTCACCCTGTCGGGACACTTGCCGCGAATCGTCTGAAATTGCGGCGATCACGAGACGTTGATGCTTGCGCCACTCGCGTGCTTCGCCGCGCGAAGCTGGGGATGGATCGGCGGCTTGCCATGACGGCCAACCGCGAGCTCATCGAGACCTTCGCGCGCCTTGCGATATTGCGCGCGCGCCCGATCGGTGCCGGTCGCGTTGATCCTCACTGAAACCGGCCCGCTCCCCTCCCTTCCATCACTTTCCAGCTAGCTCGCTCGCGAAAAAGGCTGGCGCCTGCTGTACGACGTCCCGCAATGCGTCGGCATTGGCCGGGATGCTTTGGCGCCTGCGGCCAGGGTCGTCGAAATCGTGTGTCGCGTCTTTGTAGAACTGAATTCGGACGTCGCCGCCGGCGTGCGTGAGCAACTCGCGGCAGACCCGCGGCGAAATCTCCTCGTCGGCCGTACCGACGAAGACGCGAAGCGGGGCATAGCTGCGGTAGCCGATCGCTGCGAAATGATCCTTCAGTCCGCAGGCGGGATAGAAGGCGATGGCAGCGCGAAAGCCGGCGTCGGGCGCATGCCCGGCAAGGCCGGGCGCATCGGGAGCCATGCTCGCAAGCGTCGCGCTTCCCCCGTTCGACCAGCCGTGGAGGCCGATCCGGTCGGTCAATATCTCGGGACGCGAACGCAGATAAGCGAGAGCGCCATAGGCGTCGAGTGGCCGGACGCTGACTTCATCCAATTCTGCCGGACGCGATGCATAGGTGTGGCGGCCGAAGCCCTGCGGATAGCCGCGCGGTCCGAAGCCATCGACCAGGATGGCGATATAGCCCTGCGCGACCCAGAGCCGTCCCCAAAACTGGTTGCGTTGCGATAAGGTGGTCGCATCGTAAACCCCTTTGGCGAGGCTCGAATAGGGACCCGCACGACCGTGCATCATGACCACGGCCGGAACACGCACCCCCGACACCGCCGATTTGAACACGTACCCGACCAGCGTGGTCTTCCCATCTGCGCTCCCAAACTGCACCCGTTCGGGCATAGCGAGATGGCAGGTCGCCTGCGCCACGAGCAATTTAGGTGCCGCCGCCGGCGCGGCGATCACGATCAGTGCAGACGAAGGGGAGCAATACCCATGGATCATGGGACAAGTCTGCATTGGATTTAGCGCGACGGCACGTCCGTGGGCGCGCAATTACGCCGTCCTTGCGCCAGGCAGTCGTCGAGCACGCGCTGATCGTACATGGCGTTGGCAAGCCAAATCCCGCCGCCAATCAAGATTGCCAGCAACACCAGAAGCACCACATTGCCCAACCGCCGGTCCGCCTCGCTTTCCGGCGCAGTGCCTGCGGCCCGCTGCTCCTCCTCATCCATGACGATCAACGCAAACGAATATCCCTGCTCAGCCTGCCATGGTCTCTTTCACCGCCGTCACCAACTGCTTCAGGGTGAAAGGCTTCGGCAGAAACCTGAACTGCGTCCGATCAGGCAAGCTCTTTTCGAAAGCATCTTCCGCGTAACCCGAGACGAAAATGATCTTGATATCGGGATTGCGTTTGCGGAGCTCCTTCATCAGTGCCGGCCCATCCATTTCCGGCATGACCACATCGGAAACAACAAGGTCGACTTGGCCGCCCTGTCGTTCGAGCTCTTCCAGCGCCTCGAAGCCGTTGCCCGCCTGAATCACAGTATATCCGCGTGATTGTAATCCGCGGGCATTGAGCGTGCGCAAGCCTTCCTCATCTTCGACCAAGAGTATCGTTCCTTGCCCGGTGAGATCGCTCGCAGCGGTCCGCACGACCGTGTCAGCGGCGGAAATCGCGCCGGCAATTGCCGGAGCCGTGGTTTCGGGCAGCTGCGGCACCTCAATGTCGTCCGCGCCCGGAATGTAGCGCGGAAGAAAAATGCGAAAGGTAGTGCCTTTGCCCACCGCGGAATCCACATAGATAAACCCGCCGGTTTGCTTCACGATACCGTACACCGTCGAGAGGCCAAGTCCCGTGCCCTTGCCGATGTCCTTGGTCGTGTAGAACGGATCGAAGATCTTGTTGATGATCTCGGGCGCGATCCCCGTCCCGGTGTCCTCTGCTTCCACCAGCACATATTCTCCCAAGGGCATGCCCTTCCCCTGCAACCGTATACTGTCCTCGGGGTGAACATTCGAGGTTCGCAGGGTGAGCTTGCCACCGAGCGGCATGGCATCCCGGGCATTTACCGCCAAATTGATGATGACCTGCTCGAACTGGCCGACGTCGGCCTTGACCGGCCAAAGGTCGCGCACTTGCGGCACATCGAGGGTCACGTTCTCGCCGATCAGTCTGCGGAGCAGCACTGTCAAGTCCGAAAGCGCCTCACCCAGATCGATCACCTGCGGCCGCATCGTCTGCTTGCGTGAAAAGGCAAGCAGCTGGCGCACGAGGCTCGCGGCGCGATTCGCGTTCTGCTTGATCTGCATGATGTCGTGGAACGACGGATCGGTGGGCCGGTGCGCGTTGAGCAGAAAGTCCGTTGCCATGATGATGGCGCCCAGCAGATTATTGAAGTCGTGTGCAATGTTGCCGGCAAGCCGGCCGATCGTCTCCATCTTCTGCTGCTGGTTGACTTGGTGTTCGAGCGTGCGCTGCTGGGTCGTTTCCAGCGCATAGACAATCGCCGCTTCGCGGTCATTGTCCTGCTCTTCCTCAATGGCCGTGACGAAAAAGGTCGCAAACCGTTCGTCGGCACCGGCGAGCGCGGCTTCAACTGGCGCTATCTCGCCCTGACCTTCTGCTGCGCGGCGGATCGCAGCCTCCAGCGTGCCGCGATCGCGTGCCGCGAGTGCCGTGAGAATCGAGCGATCAGCCGACCCTTCGTTCCTAAAGGCGGAGAGGAACAGGTGGGCGAACTTCGCATTGGACTCCGCGATCCGGCCCTGCTTGTCCACAGTGGCAATTGCCATCGGCGTATTCTGAAAGAAACGCATGAACCGGACCTCGGCGGCACGCTGCGGATCGTTGCCTTCATCGTGCGCCCGATTGAGAACAAGGGTCCTTGAAGTTCCCGGCGTGCCGTCGGCGCCGAAGGCGACCTTGTGGTAAAGGCGTGCGGGCAGCGTACGACCGCTGCGGGTCTTCAAGTCGATATCGAATATCCCGGTCTTCACCTCGCTCGGGGTCACCGCGACTGTCGTGAGCAGTGCCGCGCCCTGCCCCGCCACGATATCGCCGAGCTTCAGGGACCCAGAGCCGACCTGCGCCAAATCGTGATCAAGCCAGGCCGCCAGGGTAGCGTTGAGATAAACGATGTTCCCGCTTGCATCCGCGGCGAAAAAGCCGGCCGGAGCATGATCGAGGTAGTCGATTGCGTGCTGCAGTTCCTGAAAGACATTCTCATGGCGCTCAAGCTCACGCGTCACGTCCGCGAGCGACCAGACCGTCATGCGCCCATCGCGCTTGCCCGTGTCGAGCGGCCGAACACAAATGCGCAGCCAGCGCCCTTCCTCGCCTTTGTGGGCCCCCACACGGACTTCCTCCTGGCTTCGGCGGCCTTGGCGCGCCGCTTGCATCAGGCGATAGACGGATTCGGAGACGCCGGGATCCCCGATGAAAACGCGCTCGACCGGCCGAACCTCATCCGATTCCGCTGTCGCAACCAGCGCGCGATAAGCCGCATTGGAATATGCCACCCGTCCCTCGCGGTCGGTTACCAGGATGCCGTCGCCGGCGCTATCGACCACCGCTTTGAGCAACGGGCTTGCCGTTTTGCTGCGCGCCACGCGCAGGATCCCGGCCGCGAGCGCAAACAGCAGGAATATCCCCACGGTAGCGAGCGTCGCCAGAACAGCGAGGATGTAAGGCTGCGCATGGGTGCGGCCCGCGAGCAAAAACCCTGTTGCAGCAAGCATCAGCAGCAATGCAACGAGGATCACGAGACCGACGCTGCCGCCGGGCTGGTTCAGCGCGGTCCGGTCCATCGGCGCGGAAGCATCGGCGATAGGCCGCTGCATGGTCGGCTGTGAATCACTCCGTTCGCAGTTAAACTGAGTGCCTCAGCCGCTGAGTCAGCGCAAGAGCGCCCATGCTAACCATGATCGAGGGGGGTACTTTGCGACGATTCTCGTGACGTAGTGGGATGTTGTGCGCAGGCGGGGCGAAAGTACGATCGGCGCCATTGAATCCGGCTGTTTACGTCGGCAATGCTTCTGGTATACAAAAGCAGAACTGAGCGGATATGTTCGTTAATCTTCGCAGTATTGAGGTCGGTGGCGATGCCATGGCGTTCTCTACTGGAACAGTCCAAGCGAATGCCTTCGGCTGAGGGCGCAGGGGAGGTGTGATGTTCGACACCCTGTTCGGCGAGGGATACGCGTTCAAAATACTGTTCGCGTTCATAGTGGTTTTCGGGCTGCTGGCGCTGGCCTTGTGGCTCGTGCGCCGGTTTGGCGGCGAGCGCCTGGGCAACGGCACCACCCGCGGACGCCAACCCCGACTGGCTGTGATCGATGCGGCAAGCGTGGATGGGCGACGAAAGCTCGTGCTCGTCCGTCGCGACAACGTCGAGCATCTTGTAATGATCGGGGGTCCCTCTGACCTCGTCATTGAGCCAAATATCGTGCGCGCAGCAGCAGCGCCGCGCGAAATGGCTGCACCGCGCCCGCTGCCGGCAGGCGATACTTTGCCTCGGGCGGTGCCTCTGGACGAAGGGAACATGTGGCCGCTGCAGCCGGAGCCCATCCCCAGAGCCGAGGCGCCGTTGCCGCGTCCGGAGGCGCAGCGGCCAGCCCCGCCGACTGCCGAGCAATCGATAACCCGGCCTCCGCGTGAGGCGGAATCTCCTGCTCCACCGCAACCCATTCCTCTGCGGGAACGCCGGCCGCGCCACGATCCGCTCTCCGGACTGGCGGAGGAATTGGGGCGGGTGGGACCCTCATCCGAGCCAGAAAATTTCGAGACAGCACCGCGACCGGTGCGGCGTGAACCCCGTCTGCGGCCCGTATTGCCCGCTCCTCCCAGTTCGGGCTCGGGTGGCGATGCAAGGTTTGCCTCTCCGGCGGACCAAAACCTGGCCGATATGGCACAACGGCTTGAAGCCGCATTGCGCCGGCCGAACCGCAAGGAGGAGGCAGCGGCTCCCCAGCCCACCCCGAAACCTGAACAGGATGTGGCATCAGGCGAAGAATTCGCCGGGTCAGCTGCGATGGAGACTAGCTCGCCTCCACCTCGCGGGGGTGCTCCGATCGAGGCCCCGACACCGCTACCTCGGGATGAGACAAGACCCGCCCGCAATGAGGCCAAGGCAGCCCCACCGCAGAGGTCGCTTTACGACAGTCTCGAACAGGAGATGGCCAGTCTGTTGGGCCGGCCGGGGAGCAAAGGCTGAAGGCTCCGCGGCAGTATAGCTACTGCAGACCTACACCCGCGACTCTCACCGCCTCGCTCCAGAGAGCGATCTCCTTCGCGACGAAGGCGGAAAACGCCGTCGCTCCCGTCTCGGCCGCAGGCTCGACGCCGGCCTGCTGCATATGCTCCACGAATTGCGCGTCTTTGAAAGCGCGTGCGAACTCTTCCGCAATACGCTCGGTGATCTCGCGGGAGATGCCGGCCGGAGCCATCATTCCGGTCCACGAGACGGCGTGAAAACCCGGATACCCGGCCTCGGCAATGGCGGGTACGTCGGGAGCTTGGGGAGACCGGTTGCCGCTTGATACAGCCAGCATACGCACCAACCCCGCACGCGCCTGGGGAAGTACCTCGGAGACAGGGGCGAACATCGCCGGAATATGACCTGCAATGAGGTCGGTCATGGCGGGCGCCGTACCTCGATAGCTCACGTTGCTCATTTCAAGCCCCGCGCGCTTGAGGAAGAGCGCCATCAGGAGATTGCTCGCGCTGCCAGGCCCGCCTCCACCTGCATATACGAGTTCTCCCTTGCGTGGTTTCACATAGGCGACGAATTCACCAACGCTTTGCGCAGGGAATTTTGGATTGACGATCAGCACCTGCGGCGCGACCCCGAATAGGCTCATGGGTGCCAGATCCCTTACCGGGTCATAGGCGACCTTGGAAATGGCTGGAACGATCGCAATCACTGAGGTGCTCGCCCATAGCAGCGTATAGCCATCGGGCCGTGCGCGTGCGACAGCCTCGGTTGCGATGACACCGTTGCCGCCCACCCGGTTCTCCGCCACGAACTGCTGCCCGAAAGCTTCGCTCAGTCGCGCAGATGCCAGGCGGCCCATCACATCGATATTTCCACCTGCCGCAAAGGGCACCAGGACTTTGACCGGCCGCTGGGGCCAGGTTTGTGCCTGAGCACTGTGGCCCAGCGCGAGAAGCGCGCAGGCAAGAAGCAATGTGTGGCGCAAGCCCTCGATCCAGATCTTGGGCGGGGCAATCCGTGCTTCACTCGTCGCGGTAGATACGCTCACGACGCTCGTGACGCTCCTGCGCCTCGACCGAGAGGGTGGCAATCGGGCGCGCTTCCAGCCGCTTGAGCGAGATCGGCTCCCCGGTCTCCTCACAGTAGCCGTAGGTTCCATCCTCCAGCCGCAAAAGTGCCGAATCGATCTTGGCGATCAGCTTGCGTTGGCGATCTCGCGCGCGCAGCTCGATCGCCCGTTCGGTCTCCGAGGAGGCGCGGTCGGCGAGATCGGGGTGGTTCTCGCTCTCGGCCTGGAGATGGGCGACCGTCTCCTTGGCCTCTTTCAGAATTTCGTCTTTCCAGGTGAGCAGTTTCTGGCGAAAATATTCGCGCTGACGCTCGTTCATGAACGGTTCCTTCTCGGAAGGACGGTAGTTCTTGCTCTTGTCCAGCACCGTGGCGCCGTTCTTTTGCGATGACATTGCAACCCCATGCGAGAAAGCACGCAAAGCCCCTGCTCGCGCCGCGAGCTTATAACGGCAGCCGCAGCGGTGGACAATAACCGAGTTCGTGGCGCAATTTCGGGCCGGAGCTTCTTTGCTGCGGTGCGATACGAAGCCGCCAGGACTGCGCAGACGCTTGGCAGAACGAAGGTGCCAAGCCCATGGGACATGCTCAGTTTGGGCCGAAAACCGTCCGATGGGGAGCAGGATGCCGGCCCCGCATATCGGGTTAAAATCTAAACGGATCCGCAGCGCTATTCCTTTTTGCCCCAGAGCTCCTCGAGCCGCGCATCCCGCCCGCAGTTGAAACGGTAGAACTTATAGCGGATCGGGTTCTTCAGGTGATAGTCCTGGTGGTATTCCTCGGCCTTGTAGAACGGGCCGGCCGCCGCGATCTCCGTCACGATCGGAGACTTGAAGCGGGCTTGCACCTTCGCCTTCGAAGCCTCGGCGAGTCTGTGCTGCGTCTCGTCGTGATAGAAGATCGCGGTGCGGTACTGGTCCCCGTGATCACAGAATTGGCCATTCTTCGTGAGCGGATCGATGTTGTGCCAGAAAACGTCCAGGAGCTTCTCGTAGCTCACCTTTGCCGGATCAAACACCACCTCGACAGATTCGGCGTGTCCGGTGCCGCCGCGCGAGACCTCTTCATAGCTCGGTTCGACGGTATGCCCGCCGGTATAGCCTGAGGTAATGCTGATCACGCCCTCGACCTTGTCGAAATCAGCCTCCACGCACCAGAAGCAACCGCCGGCAAACGTTGCGATCGCCGTCTTTGCCGGCTCGGCCGGTTGCGCGCCTACCCCCGCGGCGAACATCAGCCAGACTGCTATAGTTGTTCCCACACCCACGGACAGAAACCGCATTCCGACCTCCTGCTGTTCGCGACATTATACCGGGTCCGGATTGCTTTCGAACGGCTCACGCCTACAACTCCCCTCACATTGGTGCGAGAAAGACCGATCAGGAAGCGGCCAGTGATGCCGGGTAAGCCGCACTGGCCGATGAAGGACCCGCATGCGGTTTGAAGGAACGAACGCCTATGTGGCGACCGACGATCTCAAGGTCGCGGTCAATGCCGCTATTGCGCTGGAGCGGCCGCTTCTGGTGAAGGGCGAGCCCGGTACCGGCAAGACTGTGCTCGCCCTGGAGATTGCCAAGAGCATCACTGCCCCGCTGATCGAATGGCACATCAAATCCACCACCAAAGCGCTGCAGGGACTTTACGAGTACGACGCAGTCTCGCGGCTGCGCGACAGCCAGCTCGGTGACGAGCGGGTCAAGGACATCCGCAACTACATCAAGCGTGGAAAGTTGTGGGACGCTTTCGTTTCCGATGAGCGCCCGGTGCTGCTCATCGACGAGATCGACAAGGCCGACATCGAGTTTCCCAACGATCTGCTGCAGGAGCTCGATCGCATGGAGTTTTTTGTGTACGAGACCGCAGAAACGATCAAGGCACGCCGGCGGCCGGTCGTGATCGTCACCTCCAACAATGAGAAGGAGCTACCCGATGCGTTCCTGCGTCGCTGCTTCTTCCACTACATCCGGTTCCCCGACGCGGACACCATGCGTGCCATCATCGAGGTCCATTTCCCCGGCATAAAGCAACGCCTGGTCGCCGAGGCATTGAAGCTATTCTACGAGATCCGTGAGGTTCCAGGGCTGAAGAAAAAGCCGTCCACGTCGGAGTTGCTCGATTGGCTCAAGCTGCTCATGGTGGAGGACATCGGTCCGGAGATATTGCGCGAGCGCGATCCGAAGAAGCTCATTCCGCCGTTGCACGGGGCGCTCTTGAAGAACGAGCAGGATGTGCACCTGTTCGAGCGGCTCGCATTCATGGCGCGGCGCGAGGGGCGGTGACCACGGCATCAGTGCCGGCGATTGCCCCGCTCGTTGTGTGTGAGTGACGCCTCCGGAATACGCGCGCCGCCGACCGTTGCTTCCTCCCCATAGCGCTCCACCCCGGCGGCGTCGGGGCGGTTGCGACCCCCACGTTGCGGCGCCTCGCCCTCCTGCATGGGCCTAATCGTCGCTCCAGCCCCCAGGACCGGATCATCCGGCAGATCACCCGGCGGTGGTTCTTTGGGCAGTTGCTGAGGCGGCACGACCGCCCCAAGCTTCGCCTCGCTTTCGGGCTGATCGTCTTCGGCGCGCAGGACGGCAAGTTCCTCGGCCCGGCGAAATTCATCCTCGCGTTGCCGCGCCTGTCGCGCTGCCCAGCGCTCGCGCGCGCCGAACCACCAGTAATAAACCTGGATGGCCGCCCGGCCCAATGTGCCTCCCGCCCATACCAGCTCGAACGGGGCGAACAGGCGCCACGAATCGTCGCCCTCCGCGATGCCTTGCGCGACGATGTTGCCCGCCATCGCGGTAGTGTTGAGTCCGTGGCCGCCGAAACCGCTCGCAAGCCAGAGCCCGGGCGAGAGCTCCCCGATTTGCGGCATCCGGTGCAGGGGGTTGCCGAGCACCCCAGACCAGGAATACTCGACTTCCACGTTGCCGAGCTGGGGATAGACGCTCTTGATGTCCGCGCGCAGCCCTTGCACAAATCTGGCGGGGTCCGCCTCCCATGTTGTCGATCGCCCGGACCAAAGCAACCGGTCGCCGTCCACGATGCGATAGTGATTGTTTGCGAGATCGGTGTCGGTAACCGCGCCGCGGTACGTAATGGTCTCCGCAAGCTGCACACCGAGGGGGCGCGTGGTGATCACATAGGTCCAGACCGGCACCAGGGTTCCGGAAATGCGCGGCAGCAGCCGGCCGAGATGCACATTACAGGCAAGCACGATATGGGTTGCTCGAACACGGCCTGCCGGCGTCGTGACCCGCTTGCGCACGCCCGCGGGATCGATAGCCAGCGCCTGCGTGCCCTCGAAAATCCGCACGCCCGCCGCTTCTGCAGCCTCAGCGAGACCCAGCGCGTAGTTCAAGGGGTGGATGTGGAAGGCCTGTGGCAGATGCAGCGCATGAAAGTAATGCTTGCTCCTGAGGACGTCACGCACGCGTTCCGTCGGCCATCCTTCGACCTCTGCCCCAAGCTCTTGGCCGTAGAGCTGCACATCGGCCAACACCTCGTCCCCATTGTCTACCTTGGACACTTTCAGCCAGCCGGCCACCGGTGCAACGCCGGGCATTCGCAGCTCCGTAATGGCGGTGTGCACATACTTGAGGCCCATCATGGACAAGCCCCATAGCGCCTTGGCGTGATCGAGCCCGACTCGATTGACGATTTTGTCCATGGATTGGGCAAAGCCGGGCAGAACAAAGCCGTCGTTGCGTCCCGATGCGTTCCAGGCAATACGCCGGCTTTCCAGTAGGGCCACCGACCAGCCGCGCCGGGCGAGTTCGCGCGCCGTGGTCAGGCCGGCCATGCCCCCGCCAACAACGCAGACGTCCACGTCGAGGTCGAAGGTAAGCGGCCCGTGCTCGCGTGCCGGCACCATGGTGGCGGTGTACCAGGTCGAACCGTAGGACGGCCGCTCAGTAGTGTTCACGTTCCGGTTCCCTGCACGTCGCCTGGAGCGGCATGGTTTTTGTCACCCGCTCCATATCCTCGCTAGACCATGTCGCATTTCGCGCAAACAGCTCCCACCCTCGGGGTCAAGCCGAGAGCAGGCTTTTGCGAGACATCCTCGAGCGATGGTCTATGCTAGACTGCCAGCTGAGCCAAATCGATCTCCGCCATGCGCCTGATGTTGCTTCGACACGCGAAGTCCGAAAAAGCCGAGCCCGGCATGTCTGATCGTGACCGCCGGCTCAATGGACGGGGCCAAGGGGACGCGACCACAATGGGCGCGTACATGGCCCGGCACCAATTGACTCCCGATCTTGCACTGATCTCGACCGCTCAGCGCACTCGCGAGACCTG
>Ga0209328_10000297_pt1 | contig 11803 bp, 12 predicted proteins | sample JacPinW_OM3H0_M1_FD_187954 | JGI IMG/M metagenome (GOLD analysis project Ga0209328, IMG submission 187954) | Forest soil microbial communities from Algoma, Ontario, Canada - Jack Pine, Ontario site 1_JW_OM3H0_M1 (SPAdes) (version 2) | ecosystem: Environmental > Terrestrial > Soil > Boreal... | reverse complement strand
GGCCTTGACCATGTCGCCCTTCTTGAAGTTGTCGATCACCTGCTCGCCCGGAAGCTTCCAGTCGAGATCGGACAGATGGACCATGCCGTCGACGTCGCCCTCGAGCCCGAGGAACAGGCCGAACTCGGTCTTGTTCTTGACCTCGCCCTCGACCACCGAACCGACCGGGAATTTCTCGACGAACACTTCCCAGGGGTTGCGCATGGTCTGCTTGAGGCCGAGCGAAATCCGCCGCTTGACCGAATCGACCTCGAGAACCTGCACTTCGACTTCCTGCGAGGTCGAAACGATCTTGCCGGGATGCATGTTCTTCTTGGTCCACGACATTTCCGAGACGTGGATCAGGCCTTCAATGCCCGGCTCCAGTTCGACGAAGGCGCCGTAGTCGGTGATGTTGGTGACGCGGCCGGTGAAGCGTGCGTTCAGCGGATACTTCGCCTCGATGCCCTGCCACGGATCATCCAACAGTTGCTTCATGCCGAGCGAGATGCGGTGGGTCTCGTGGTTGATTTTTATGATTTTCACCTTCACGGTCTGGCCGATGGTGAGCACTTCGGTCGGGTGATTGACCCGGCGCCAGGCGATATCGGTGACGTGCAGCAGGCCGTCGATGCCGCCGAGGTCGACGAACGCACCGTAATCGGTGATGTTCTTGACGACGCCGTCGATCACCTGACCTTCTTCGAGATTCTGCACCAGTTCCTGGCGCTGTTCGGCGCGGGTCTCTTCCAGAACCGTGCGGCGCGACACCACGATGTTGCCGCGGCGACGATCCATCTTGAGGATCTGGAACGGCTGCGAATTGTTCATCAGGGGTGCGACGTCGCGGATCGGACGGATATCGACCTGCGAGCGCGGCAGGAAGGCGACCGCGCCGTCGAGATCGACGGTGAAGCCGCCCTTGACCTGGTTGAAGATGACGCCGTGAACTTTTTCGTTGTTGTTGAACGCCTTCTCGAGCTTGCCCCAGCTCTCCTCGCGGCGCGCCTTGTCGCGCGACAGCACGGCTTCGCCGAGCGCGTTTTCGATGCGGTCGAGAAACACCTCGACCTCGTCGCCGACCTTGAGGTCGCTTTCGCGGCCGGGCCCTGCGAACTCGCGCAGCGCCACGCGGCCTTCGGTCTTGAGGCCGACATCGATGACGGCCATGTCCTTTTCAATCGCAACAACCTTGCCCTTGATGACGGAGCTTTCCTGCAAATTGCCGCCGGCGAAGGACTCGTCGAGCATGGCGGCAAAATCGTCACGGGAAGGAGTATAAGAAGCAGCAGTCGAAGCCATTTGTTCTCCAGATGCGGGTATCGCCGGCGGTACGGGTTAAAGGGCGTATCGCGCGTGAAGTGTCAGGGGTCCGCAAACCCTAACGACCGCCTTGCATGTCACTGCAAAAGCGGGCCGGCAGCATGCCTGCACGTTCGATACGTTGAATTTTGTCCGGAACCTAAGGTTCGTCGATCTCAAGAAATCGAGTTCGAGATACCGACATTCAAGGCCTGGAGCGGGCTTTCCTCCAATGTCGGCATCGGTTTAGTTTGAAAGCGCTCAAACCCGCTGCCGGCCCGCTCGGACGGCCTCGACAATGTCGATGGCGGCCCGGACGCCGGCTTCTATATCCAATTGCGAGTTATCGAGCAAGTGAGCATCCGGAGCCGGTTTTAGGGGCGCGACGGGCCTGTTCTGGTCGCGCTCGTCCCGTCTGAGGATATCCTCGAGCACGGCCGCCTCGTCGGCGTTCTCGCCTCTCGCCCGCGCCTCAAGGGTCCGGCGCCGGGCGCGGACCCTTGGGTCGGCAACCACGAAGATCTTCACATCGGCATACGGGCAGATCACGGTGCCGATATCGCGGCCGTCGAGCACCGCGCCGGGCGGGTCGGCCGCGAATTGCCGCTGAAAGTTCAGCAATACTCCCCGCACCTTGGGTATCGCCGAAACGATCGACGCGGCCGCGCCGACCTCCTGGGTCTTGAGCGCAGGATTTCCGAATTTTTCGGGATCGAGCTCGAGCGCCGCGGAGACGGCGAGCATCTCATTGGTCAGGTCGGCGCCGGCGTCCAACATCGCCTTGGCGACCGCCCGATAGATCACGCCGGTATCGAGGTGCCGAAATCCGTAATGCTTGGCGAGCCGCTTGCCGAGCGTGCCCTTGCCGGAGGCGGCCGGTCCGTCGATGGCGATGATCATGCTGGCCTATGTCTTAGCTAATTGAGGGTGTCTTAGCTGATTGAGGGCTGCGGGCGCGGCGCAGCGGCCGTTCTTCGGTGAAGATGTTGCGCGAGGCGAATTCGGCCGGGCTGGCAAACGTCAGGTATTCGCGCATGGCGTCCGATGGCGACGCGGTCGTAAACCAAGGACTGGTCAAGCGGCGCGCGGGACCGGAAACCCAGTGCGGGACACGGCCGAGCCTGCGCTGCTTTGCTAAATATTCGGCGATGGCGCCGACAAGCGCATCAAGCTTGGCATCGCCGGTCAATTTCGGCTCGCGCTCGATCGACGTATAACGATCCCGATCGGTTTTCGCCAAATCGAAGGTGTCAATGAATTCGGCGAGTTCGACGTCCTGCGCCGCCCCTGCCTGGATCCTTTCAACCGCTTCAGCAAGGGTATTTGGGCGCATCTACTCCTCCCTTGCGACTCATGTTCTCCAATAAGAACCGCTGCTTTTCCGAAGAAGCAGCACTTATTGGAAAGTAGCGACCAAGCAGGGCTATTGCCTCGTCTGCGGTCGAGATGCCCACGACTTGCATCAAATTGAGAATGTCTACCCGCTCCGTTTCGCCACGAACTGGGTCCGTTACCCGCATGGCCTTTAATTTCAGGGCAAGCAAATATTCTGCCGACGGGACCGAAACCACAAGCCCGGGTGGGCTGTCCTCCCGCGGAAATGTCCCAAACTCCAAATGATCTAGCGCTCGATCTGCTAGGGAACTGAGGTGAAAAGCTACCCCATCGTTGAACCAGCCTTCCTGCCAGCCATTTTCCTTCGCGATTTTGTCGACGACCGTTGCCAGCCAACCAGGCAGAGGGTGCTCAAGTTCGGATACGTCGACATCCTCGGTGGCAAACCGGAAATTGCTCGCCAGCATGAGTGCCGAGCCGCCATAGACGGCGATTTGCAGCTTCGTTCCCGCCAGCACTGCCGCCCGACCGATCTGATCAAACGCGTCTAGCAACCTGTCGCGGTCGAAGGCTGCGCTCATCCGGCCGCCCTCATGACAACTCCGCCCCCAGCGAACGCATCATCGGGATGAAATCCGGAAAACTGGTGGCGATGAACGCGGTATCGTCGACCTGCACTTCTTTATCGGACGCAAGCCCCATCACGAGGGCCGACATCGCGATGCGATGATCCATGTGGGTGGCGACGAGGCCGCCGCCCGGCACATGACCCTTGCCTTCGACGATCAGATCGTCGCCCACAATCTCAACCTTGACGCCGTTGGCGCGCAGCATCGCGGCCGTCGCTTCCAGCCGGTCGGATTCCTTGACCCGCAGTTCCTGCAGGCCGCGCATGATGGTGGTGCCTTCGGCAAAACTCGCCGCCACCGCCAGTACCAGATATTCGTCGATCATCGAGGGCGCGCGTTCGGGCGGCACCACGACGCCGCGCAGCTTTGAAGCGCGCACGCGCAATTGCGCCATCGGCTCGCCGGCATCGCCGCGAATTTCGGTTTCCTCGATCGATCCGCCCATCTCGCGCAATGTCGTGAACAGTCCGGTACGCAGCGGATTGGTCATCACATCTGACAGAATGAGGTCGGAGCCCTCGACAATCAATGCCGCCACGATCGGGAACGCCGACGACGACGGATCGGCCGGCACGATAACGTCGGCGCCATGCAGCTCGGGTTGCCCAGTGAGGGCGATCTTGCGGCCGTGGCCGCCTTCACGCATTGAGGTGATGTCTGCCCCAAAATGCTTCAGCATCAGTTCGGTGTGGTCGCGGCTCGCCTCGGTCTCGATCACGGTGGTGATTCCGGGCGCGGCCAGCCCCGCCAGCAGCACCGCGGATTTTATCTGTGCCGAGGCCACCGGCGTCCGGTAGACGATTGGCAGCGGGTCCCGCGCGCCAAGAAACGTCAACGGCAGCCGTCCGCCTTGCCCGCTTTCGCCGATCCGCGCGCCCATCAGTTCCAGGGGATCGAGCACCCGCCGCATCGGGCGAGAGCGCAGCGAGGCGTCGCCATCGAAGACTGCCTTGATCGGGCACCCCGCCACCGCCCCCATCACCAGCCGGCACCCGGTACCGGAATTGCCGAAATCGAGCGGAGCTTGTGGCTCGGCGAACCCCGCCACGCCAACGCCATGGACCTTCCAGGCGAAATCACCGGTGCGCTCGACGGTCGCGCCCAGCGCCCGCATCGCCTTGGCGGTATTTAAGACGTCTTCGCCCTCAAGCAGGCCTGAAATTCGGGTTTCGCCGACCGCAAGCGCACCCAAAATCAGGGCACGGTGGGAGATCGACTTATCGCCGGGAACACGAACCTTGCCGGTCAGGGGGCCACTCGAACGAGCTGCCAGCGGGGTTGGGTGATCGGCAAAGTGATCTGATTGGGTCAAGATTGTGTCCTCGGCGCGGGCGGCAGGTAACACATGGGGCGCGCGGCGTCACGCAGGCATCCATATCCCGCAAACCGCTATTGACAGGGGCGCCTCAACTAGCCAAGTGAAGCACCGTTTTTCAAAAATTCCCAGGATTCCACCCGTGGCCAAATCCGATCTCGGAACCAAACGTATTTGCCCGACGACAGGCAAGAAATTCTACGATCTCAACAAGAGCCCGGTGATCTCGCCCTACACCGGCGAGGTGGTGCCGATTGCGCCGATCCCGCCGCCGCGGACCCGTGCCGATGCGGCCGCGCGCGCCAGCGCGGCCGCCGCCGCCTCCGCTGCTGAAGCGGTGCCGGAGCCGGTGGAGGCTGAAGAGTTGGTGCCGCTCGAGGAAGCCGATGCCGAGGAGAACAGCGGGAAAGTGAAGGCCGTCGTTCCCGAATCGGAAGACGACATCGAGATCGACGAGACCATCGAAGACGACGATGATGATGATTCCACCTTCATCGCCGATGAGGAAGAAGGCGACGAGGACGTCACCGACATCATTGGCGACGTTGGCGGCGACGAAGAGACTTGAGATCGGTCCTGAACTGTGTTCAGGATTCTGCGTGTCCCGCGCGTCGCCCAAGCCGCGCGGCAGTTCTAAAGGGGCCATAGCTCAGCTGGGAGAGCGCTTGCATGGCATGCAAGAGGTCGGCGGTTCGATCCCGCCTGGCTCCACCAGCCTTCGCAGGCTGCGCCTGCTTCGGCTCGGCAAGCCCCATCGTAGCGAAGGCTGCCTCGCCGTAGCCCAGAGGGCGAAGGCGGGCTCAGCAACTATCGTAGGGCGCGCCCAACGTGTAGCCTCTTCGACAAACCGGGGGCCGCGCCATGAAATATGTCTACATCCTTGAAAGTCTCGACTCTCAACATTTCCACGTCGGTATTACGGATGACTTACGCGCGCGATTGGCGAAGCACAATGCGGGCGCGGTCCCCCACACTTCAAAATACGGGCCTTGGCGGATAAGGACCCATGTCGCGTTCAGCGATGAACATCTGGCTATCGCATTCGAGAAATATCTGAAGTCTGGGTCCGGCCGGGCATTCACGAAGAAGCGGCTCTGACGTTCGACCACCCCGCCCCGCTACTCCCCCAGCGCCGCATTCAACCGATCCCTCAGCGCCACCAGCTCGTTCTTCATCGCCGACAGTTCGGTGACCGAGCACTCCGACGCCGCCAGGATCGCCTGCGGCACCGCCCTGGCTTTTTCCTTGAGCGCATGCCCCCGCGCGTTGAGCGCAATCAGCACCTGCCGCTGGTCTTCGGTGCTGCGGGTGCGCTTTATCAATTCGGCTGCCTCGAGCCGCTTGAGCAGCGGGGTCAGCGTGCCCGAATCCAGAAACAGCCGTTCGCCGATGTCCTTGACGGAGAGGCCATCGCGCTCCCACAGCACCAGCATCACCAGATATTGCGGATAGGTCAGCCCGAGCCGGTCGAGCAATGGCTTGTAGACCCGGTTGAACGCGTGCGCGGTGGAATAGATCGCGAAGCAGAGTTGATTGCCGAGCAATAGGGGCAAGTCCGTCGCGAGTTTCCTGGCCATCACAACCTCGTCAAATCACAAGCTTACCGGTTCATTGTGGGGTCGGAACCGCGCGCGATCAATTGTTACCAATTAAATTGCGTGCGGTTCTCTTTTCTATATTGCGCACAATTAAATTGTGTGCAATATAAATGACACCGAAATCGCATTAAGGAGAACCACCATGTCAGTCAACGTGCTCTACAAGACCAGTGCCAAGGCTACCGGCGGCCGCGATGGCCACGCCGCCACGCTTGACGGAACGTTCGACGTCAAACTCGCGACCCCGAAGGAACTGGGTGGTGGCGGCGGCGCCGGCAACAATCCCGAGCAGCTGTTCGCGGCCGGATATGCCGCCTGCTTCATTGGCGCGATGAAGTTCGTTGCCTCCCAGGGCGGCCCGAAAGTGCCCGCCGATGCGGCGGTGACCACGACGGTCGGCATCGGGCCGCGCGCGGCCGGTGGCTTTGGCCTCGATATCGATCTCGCCATCTCCCTCCCCGGGGTTCCTCGCGCAGAAGCCGAGACGCTGGTGGAGAAGGCGCACCAGGTGTGCCCCTATTCCAACGCCACCCGCGGCAACGTCGATGTGCGCCTGAAGATTGTGTAAGACCGGTGGGCCCGCCGCGACAATCGGCGGGCCATTCGCCCGAAGTTTCAGCCAGCGACCGGCGCGGCTCGTCGTCGGTCCTGGCATGCGCCTACGCGCGCGAAGCCATTGCTGCCGCCCCAGAACCTCGCTAGCTCTGGAAACCGAACGCTCCTGCCATTCCAACTTCCCTTTGAGCGAAGGTTGTTTCCATGACTTCCAAAACCGCCACCGGCGCGATGACCGGACTGCGCGTGATCGATCTCACGCGGGTTCTTGGCGGTCCCTACTGCACGCAAATCCTCGCCGACCACGGCGCCGACGTGATCAAGGTCGAGCCGCCCGCCGGCGATGAGGTACGCGACTGGGGCCCGCCGTTCCACGGCGAAGACGCGGCCTACTTCGTCGGCATCAACCGCAACAAGCGCTCGATCGGGCTCGACCTCGCTTCCGTCGGCGGCCGCGCCGTGCTGATGAAATTGCTCGAGCGGGCCGACGTCCTGATCGAGAATTTCAAGCCGGGCACGCTCGACAAATGGGGCATCGGCAACGACGTGCTGCGTGAAAAATTCCCGAAACTCGTGCACTGCCGGATCTCCGGCTTCAGCGGCGACGGACCGCGCGGCGGCAATCCCGGCTATGACGCCATCATTCAGGCCATGACCGGCATGATCGCCGCGACCGGCTCGCCGCAATCGGGTCCGATGCGCATCGGCGTGCCGCTGGTCGACATCTCCACCGGGCTTTACGCTGCGATCGGCATTTTGATGGCGCTTTCAGAGCGCCAGAGATCCGGCCTCGGGCAATTCCTCGAAACCACGCTGTACGAAACTGGCCTTTCCATCATGCATCCGCATGCGGCGAATTACTTTATGCACGGCAAGCCGCCGCAGCTCACCGGCAACGAGCATCCGAATCTCGTTCCTTACGCGATCTTCCCGACCAAGACCGACAACATTTTTATTGGCGTCGGCAATGACGGCACGTTCAGAAAACTCTGCAAGGAGATCGGCAAGCCCGAACTCGCGGGCGATCCGCGCTTTGCCCGCAACAAGGATCGCATCGCCAACCGTGATGCGCTGCGTGCGGAGCTTGCCGCGGTGTTCAGCCTCTACGATGCCGAACCGCTATGCGATCGCCTGCTCGCCGCGGGCCTGCCGGCCGGCCCGGTGCAGAGGATCGACCAGGCGCTGACCAGCGCCCACGCCGCCCATCGCGTCGATGTCATCGAGAAGGACTGGTACAAGGGGGTCGCCTCCCCGATCCGTCTCGAACGCACCAAACCAAGCCTGCGCAATGTGCCGCCAAAATTCAGCGAGCACACGGGCGAGGTGCTGACGGAATTCGGATACTCTAAAGCCGAGATCGATAACCTCGTCGCCAAAGGCGTGGTCTGCGGCCCCGAGCGCAAGCGCTAGTTCTCCACCACGAGTCGTCCCCGTGAAAGCGGGACCCATAACCACCGGCTTTCGTTGTTAAGGAAGCCGTCTCCCCCAGTGCTCTAACGATAGTACACGGCGTATGGGTCCCCGCCTTCGCGGGGACGACACCTACCGGGGTCCGCCCTCCGTCCATTTTACCGCTTCCCTTGGCCGGCGCTTCCCCCGTACCATCCCCTTGTCTATACAGTCATTTACCCGTCATCCGCCGCTGTTAACGCGCATAATGGAGAGATGACGGTTCATTCCGGAGGGGGTTTTATGCTATTTCGACAATTCGGCCTTGCCGCGACGCTCACGGCCACGCTTGCGCTCGCTAGTCCAGCTCAGGCCGTGACCGAGATCCAGTGGTGGCATGCGATGACCGGCCCGAACAACGACGTCGTGGTCAAGCTCGCCAATGACTTCAATGCCTCGCAGAGCGACTACAAGATCGTCCCGACCTTCAAGGGCAGCTACGCCGACGTGCTCAATGCCGGGATCGCGGCGTTTCGGGCCGGCAATGCGCCGGGCATCATGCAGGTGTTCGAGGTCGGAACGGCGACCATGATGGCGGCCAAAGGCGCCATCAAGCCGGTTTCCGAACTAATGAAGGAGCAGGGCGAAAGTTTTGACCCAAAATCCTATCTGCCGGCGATCACCGGCTACTACTCGACCTCGAAGGGCGACATGCTGTCGTTTCCGTTCAATTCGTCGAGCATGGTGCTGTGGATCAATCTCGATGCGCTGAAGAAGGCCGAGATCGCCGAGCCGCCGAAGACCTGGCCGGAGCTGTTCGCCGACGCCAAGAAATTGCACGCGACGAGCCCGACCTGCGGCTTCTCCGGATCCTGGATTACCTGGGGATTGATCGAGCAATTTTCCGCCTGGCATAACGTGCCGATCGGCAGCAAGGCCAATGGTCTGGATGGCTTCGAGACCGTGCTTGAATTCAACAACCCGCTGGAGACGAAGCTCTTGGAGAGCCTCGTCGATCTGCAGAAGGACAAGAGCTACGATTATTCGGGGCGGACCAACACCGGCGAAGGCCGCTTTACGTCGGGCGAATGTCCGATGTACCTGACCTCCTCGGCATTTTATCCGAACGTCAAGGCGAACGCGAAGTTCAACTACACTGCGGTTTCCATGCCGTATTTTCCGGATGTCAACGGCGCGCCGCAGAATTCGATCATCGGCGGTGCATCGCTGTGGGTGATGGGCGGCAAGGCGCCGGAGGAATATAAGGGCATAGCAAAATTCTTCACCTTCCTGTCGGACACCGATCGCCAAGTCTATCTGCACGAGGTTTCCGGATATCTGCCGATCACCAAGGCCGCTTACGAAAAGACCAAGGCCTCGGGCTTCTATGAGAAAAACCCGATCCTCGAAGTCCCGCTGAAGGAATTGACCAATAAGCCGCCGACCGACAATTCGCGCGGCCTGCGCTTCGGCGGCATGGTGCAGATGCGTGATGTCTGGTCCGAGGAGATCGAGGCCGCGCTCGCCGGCAAGAAGTCGGCAAAAGAAGCCCTCGACTCGGCGGTGTCGCGCGGCAACCAGATGCTCCGGCAGTTTGAGCGCACCGCCGCCAAGTAGCGGCGGCGAAGATCGCGGCTGGGCCGAGCCCTGCCGCGATCGATCACGCGAGGCATCATGGAAAACCGGGCGATTTTTTCGGGCAAGCTGCTGCCGTATCTTTTGATCCTGCCGCAGCTTGCGGTCTCGCTGATCTTTTTCTATTGGCCGGCGCTGCAGGCGCTGCAGCAATCGTTCCTGGTGCAGGACGCCTTCGGGCTCTCGACCGAGTTTGTCTGGTTCGAGAATTATGTCAGCCTGCTGAAGACTCCCGAATACTATCACGCGATCGGCGTCACCTTTGTTTTTTCGGCGCTGGTGGCATTCTTTTCGCTGACACTTGGCCTGCTGCTCGCTGCCATGGCGAACCACAACATCCGGGGTGTCCAGATTTATCGCACCTTCCTCATTATTCCCTATGCGGTGGCGCCGGCGGTTGCCAGCGTGCTCTTCATCTTCATGTTCCAGCCCGGCCTCGGCATGATCGCGCGCGCCTTGCAGCGCAACGGCATCGACTGGAATCCGGTGCTCAACGGCACCCATGCGATGATCCTGGTCGTCATTGTCGCGGTCTGGAATCAGATCAGCTATAATTTTCTTTTCTTCCTCGCCGGCCTGCAGGCGATCCCGAAAAGCGTGATCGAGGCCGCCGCGATCGACGGCGCCAAACCGATGCGGCGATTCTGGACCATCGTGTTTCCGCTGCTGTCGCCGACGACGTTCTTCCTGATCATCGTCAACATCACCTATGTGTTCTTCAATACGCTTGGCATCATCGATACCGCGACCGGCGGCGGCCCCAACGGTGCCACGCAGACGCTCGTCTACAAGGTGTTCCAGGACGGCAAGGGTGGCACCGATCTTGGCGGCTCGGCCGCGCAGTCGGTGATCCTGATGATCATCGTGGTCGCGCTGACCGCATTTCAATTTCGCTACGTCGAAAAGAAGGTTCATTACTGAACGCCATGGTCGAGCATCGCCGCTTTGGAAACCTGCTGCCGCATCTGGTCCTCTTGGCCGGCGTTGCGATCGTCGCCTTTCCGGTCTATCTCGCCATCATCGCCTCGACCCACGACAACACGGTGATCGCCAACGGCCAGATGCCGCTCTACCCCGGTTCGCACGGGCTCGAGACCTACTGGAACACCATCGTCTCCGGCACCGGCAGGACCACGCGCCAGGCGGTCGGCGTCATGATGCTCAACAGCCTGATCATGGCAATCGGGATTGCGGTCGGAAAAATCGCGATCTCGATCATCTCGGCCTATGCGATCGTGTTCTTCGCGTTCCCGTTCCGGATGACGGCGTTCTGGACCATCTTCATCACGCTGATGCTGCCGGTCGAGGTACGCATCTTTCCGACCTACAAGATCACCAGCGACCTGCACATGCTCGATTCCTATTCGGGGCTGATCTTGCCGCTGATCGCCTCGGCGACCGCGACGCTGTTGTTTCGTCAATTCTTCATGACGGTGCCGAAGGAGCTGGTGGAAGCCTCGAAGATCGACGGCGCCGGCCCGATCCGGTTTTTCTGGGATACGCTGCTGCCGCTGTCGGTGACCAACATCGCAGCCTTGTTCGTGATCCTCTTCATCTACGGCTGGAATCAGTATCTCTGGCCGCTCCTGATCACGACCCGGGACGACATGCAGACCATCGTGATCGGCATCAAGAAAATCATCGACGTGCGCGACGCCCTGACCGAATGGCAAGTGGCAATGGCGACCGCCGTGCTCGCCATGCTGCCGCCGGTCGCAGTCGTCGTGCTGATGCAACGCCTGTTCGTCAAAGGCCTGATCGAGACGGAAAAGTGAGATGGCAAACGTAACGCTGCGCGACGTCCGCAAGACCTACCCAAGCGGCTTTGAGGCCATCAAGGGCATTGGCCTCGAGGTCGGCGACGGCCAGTTCTGCGTGCTGGTCGGCCCCTCCGGCTGCGGCAAGTCGACGCTGCTGCGGATGGTGGCGGGGCTCGAGACCATCACCGGCGGCGACATCGACATCGGCGGGCGCATCGTCAACCAGGTCGAGCCGGCCGAGCGCGACATCGCGATGGTGTTCCAGAACTACGCGCTCTATCCGCATATGAGCGTCTACAACAACAT
>Ga0209328_10000296_pt1 | contig 11807 bp, 9 predicted proteins | sample JacPinW_OM3H0_M1_FD_187954 | JGI IMG/M metagenome (GOLD analysis project Ga0209328, IMG submission 187954) | Forest soil microbial communities from Algoma, Ontario, Canada - Jack Pine, Ontario site 1_JW_OM3H0_M1 (SPAdes) (version 2) | ecosystem: Environmental > Terrestrial > Soil > Boreal... | reverse complement strand
CTGGGGGAAATCGCCGCTAGGTTCTTGTCGAGCGTCTGGATCGAGTTCGGCCAGATGCAATCGGGGTGCGGATAGTCGGCACCCCAGATGATGTTGTCCTCGCCGATCAGCGGGATGATCGGATCGAGATACTGGTCCTGCTGATAGGTGACGTAGCCCTGGCGGCGGAAATAGTCGCTCGGCCTGAGCTTGAAATTGAGGCTTTTCGCGCGATCCTCATACTCGGTGTCGAGCCGGTCGAAAACGTAGGGCAGCCAGGTCACCCCGGATTCGCCGAGGACAAAGTTGAAGTCGGGGTATTTCTCGCACGCGCCCGAAGCCAACAGCGAGACCAGCACCTCCATCGTGTCGAGCTGGAAGAGGGCCGAGCGCACCAGACGCCACTGCGTGAAATACTTCTTCTCCATCTCCGGCGTATCGGGCGCGCGCAACGCCTTGAAGCCGGTCGAGTGGAACGAGATCGGGAACCGGCACTCGGCCGCGGCTTCCCACAGCGGGTACCATTCATGCGTGTAGAGCGGCGGGGTCATGCGCTTGAAGGCGAGGTCACCGCCGCGCAGCCCGATCTTGGCGCAGCGCCGGACCTCGGCGGCGGCCTCGAGCGGGTCGGTGTTGGGGATGATGGCGAGCGGAAAGACGCGGTTCGGGTCTGAACGCTTGGCGAAATCGGCGACCCAATCGTTGTAGGTCTTGTCCGTCCAGGCGCGCAGCGATGCGTCGGAAATCAGATCGTTGAGCATCAGGCAGCCGTAAATGATCTCCCCATAGACACCGTCGCGGTCGAGGTCGGCCAGACGGAGTTCCGGCGTCGTCGGTCGGGGCTTGGCGCCGGGGCGGGAATTCCACTCGAAACCGAGATCCTTCATCTCGTCGATATGGCCGAACATCCCTTTCTGATAGGGGAGGAATCCGGGGCCGATGCCGTTCCACATCCCCTTGTCCTGGGCGTCGACGAACCAATGGAGCCCGTCATCCATCTCCTCGACCCGGGGTGCGAGCAGCTTCCATTTGTTGGGGGCCTCCGACGACCACAGGTCAGGCGGCAGATAGGTCAGATCGATGTGATTGTCGCCGGAGATCAACTTTTCTGGCATGGCGGGCTCCTCTTGCTCCCACTGCAAGCATGTCGATTGTGCATCGTACGTACGGCTGACTATCAGCGCCACAGATAATGTGCCGCACCCAGCGCTCGCCTGATCTGCGTTCCGTGCCTAAGATAGCCCTGGGCCTTCACTAGACCACAAGGGAGAGGACGCATGGCGGTTCAGCTCGGAAGTGGCGAATACACCTTCGAGGTCAACGAGAATTGGGCGAAGGTGCCGGACGAAATCACGCTCGGTGACTGCGCGGCGGTAGGGGTCGACCGGCAGAACCGGGTCTACGCCTTCAATCGCGGCGAGCACCCGGTCGCTGTGTTCGATGCCGAAGGCAATCTGCTGCGCACCTGGGGCGAAGGGGTGTTCCGCCGGCCGCATGGCGTCCATATGGGCCCGGACGACACGATCTGGCTGACCGACGACGGCGATCATACGGTGCGCAAATGCACGCTCGACGGCAAGGTGCTGATGACGCTGGGCATTCCCGGCGAGCCCAGGCCGTATATGAGCGGCGAGCCGTTCCACCGCTGCACCCACACGGCGCTGTCGCCGCGGGGCGACCTCTACGTCTCCGACGGCTACGGCAACGCGCGGATCCATAAATACGCGCCTGACGGCAAGCTGCAGATGTCGTGGGGCGAGCCGGGCACCGATCCCGGCCAATTCAATGTCCCGCACAACATCTGCTGCGACCCCGACGGCTGGGTCTACGTCGCTGACCGCGAGAACCATCGGGTTCAGGTATTCGACGGCAACGGCAAGTTCGAGGCCCAGTGGAACAATCTACACCGGCCGAACGGCATGTGCATGGCGACCGGCCCCGACCCGCTCGTCTATATCGGTGAAGGCGGCCCGTCGGGCGAGATCAACCGCGATTGGCCGAATATCGGGCCGCGCGTCAGCATCCACACTTCCAAGGGCAAGGTGCTGGCTCGCCTGGGGAAGATGCATGCCGGTCTCGCCCCTGGCCAGTTCACCTCGCCGCACGGCATCGCCGTCGACGGGCACGGCAACATCTATGTCGGCGAGCTTTCCGGGCGCACCTGGGCGCGGTTCTCCCAGGACCCGGCGCCCGTGCGCATCCGGGTCATTCACAAGCTCGTCAAGACCTAAGCGAGACTAGCCGCCGGAAGGCGCGATTGCCGCACCTGCTGCATGACGAGGAATCCGATCAACGCCAGGTTGGCGAGATTGAACAACGCCCCGGCGACGAAGGCCGGAGCGTAAAAGCCGAAATGATCGTAGAGCGCGCCGGCGAACCAGCCGCCGAACGCCATCCCCGACATCCCGGTGAAGAGCATCGTGGGCACCCGCCATGACGCCTCGGTCGAGGGGAAGTGTTCGCGTATGGCCACGACATAGGCCGGGATAATGCCGCTGAAGCCGAGCCCGTAGGCGGCCGAGACCGCGAACAGCCCGGCCTCGTCCTGGGTCACCGCGAAGGCCGCGATCGCCGCCGCCTGGCATGCCGAGCCGGCGAGCACCGCGCCAAGTCCACCGATCCGGTCGGCCGCCCACCCCCAGAACATGCGGCTGACAAAGGCGCAGCCGAGCAGCACCGACAGCATCGCCGCGCCGCGCCCCGCGGCGATCCCGAGATCGCTGCACAGCGCCACCAGATGCCCGGCCGGCATGGCCATCGGCACGCAGCACAAAAACGCTGCAGCGCAAATCAGGCTCTGCACGAGGTTCGCTGGCAGCCCCAGCGCTCGCGGGCGGAGGGCGCCGGAGCCGGCAGGTTCCACAAAGCTCGGCGGTGGCGGCGGGGAAAGAAAGAGTGCCAGCGGGACGATCGCGCCGGCGACCACGAAGGCGAATCCGAGCATCGTCGTCTGCCAACCGAACCGTGTCATGCCCTGCTCGAACACGGTCGGCCACAGCACGCCGGCGATGTATTGTCCCGACGAGATCAGCGCCACGGCCGTACCCCGGCGGCGGTCGAACCAGCGGCTGACATAGGTCACCAGCGGCGGATAATGGGCACTGTTGCCGAGGAGGCCGATCAGCACTGCGCTGCCGAGAAAGAGCGCCCAGGTCTGGCCGATCGCCGAGACCGCCAGGCCCAACGCTATCATCGCGGCGCCAAAGACCGCGACCGGCCGCATCCCTACACGATCCGCCACCCGGCCCATCATGATGCCGCCGAGGCCGGTGCCCAGCCAGACCAGCGAAGCGGCCAACGCCACCACCGATCGGTCTGTGTCGAGCGACGCCGCGATCGGCTTCAGCCCGACGACGACGATGAGCGGCGCGCCGTAGGAGACCGACAGGAGCAGCAGCGTGATCGACGCCGCCAGCCACGACGCGCGGCTCTCGATGCTGGCGGGAAACCGGCTCGCGGTCATCGAGGCACCCTAGCAATTCCGTTTCCCGGCGACACCCGCCGGATTGTGGATGCAATCATGCACAACGCGAGGGCAAGATCAGCGCGGGTTGGCGGTTTCGTTCAAAGGAGTTTCCGATGCCGGTCCATTACGAAAAGCGTAACCATGTCGGTTGGCTCACCTTGAGCCGTCCCGAGGCGCGCAACGCCTGGGGCGAGGATTTCAACGAGGAGATCACCAGGCGCTGCGACGAGATGGCGTCCGATCCCGAAATCAGGCTCGCCGTGCTGACCGGCGACGAGGCGGGCGGTGCGTTCTCGGCCGGTGCCAATCTCAAGAACCCGCAGACCCACACGCAGGCCTCGATGGCCGAATTCATCGAGGGCCTGGCGCAGCGCCATCGTTCGGCGGGCCAAGTGCTGACCGAGTTTCCCAAGCCCGTCATCGCTGCGGTCAACGGCTATGCCGTCGGCATCGGCTGCATCGTCACCTATTGCTGCGATTTGATCATCGCTTCCGATCGTGCCGAATGGCGGCTGCCGCAGGTCGCGTTGGGCATACTGCCGAACCATGGCGGGATCGTTCGATTGGCACGCTGGGTCGGCAAAGGCCAGGCGATGAAGGTCGCGATGGGGTACCCGATGAAAGCGGAAGAAGCATTCCGTTTCGGCCTCGCCCAGTGGCTGGTACCGCACGCCGAGCTGATCGCGCAGACGACAGCAATCGCCGAGCACTTGGCCGAGCTGCCGCCGCTCGCGTCTCGGCTGGCCAAGGAATCGTTGAACCGCGGGCTCGATATGCCGAATGCGGCCGATGCCGCCTTCATCGATCTCTATCGCTTCATGGCTTTGTCGCTGACCGAAGACGCCAAGGAGAGTCACGCCGCCTGGCGCGAGAGGCGTCGTCCGCAAATCCGTGGCGCCTGAGCCGCTGGCGGCAGGACTGGGCTTAGGCCTAGAGTGTCGTCAATAGAGAAGAGGAGCAAGACATGGCCACCTTCACCTACGACCACATCCATCTACGCAGCCCCGATGCGGAGGCGACCGCCCGCTGGTACGCGGAAATGTTCGGCGCCGAGATCATCCGCTCGGTACAGTCGGACGGCCGGCCGCGTCTCGACCTCAATCTTGGCGGGGTCTCCGTCTTCATCGCGCAGGTCCCTGCGGAGCAAGACGTCGCGGCACCGCCTCAGCCGCCTTATCTCGGGCTCGAGCATATCGGGCTGCGCGTCACCGGCATCGACGACGCGGTCGCCGAGCTCAAGAAGAAGGGCGCCGAATTCACGAGGGAGCCGACGACGATCAGGCCCGGCGTGCGGATCGCCTTCCTGCGCGGGCCGCAAAATGTCCATATCGAGCTGTTGGACAGAAACGCCGCCTGACCCAAATACCCCGACCCACCCAGCCCTGGCGGGGCCGGTCCGCCTCACGAGCCCGGAGGCAAGAACTTTTGGCTCGGGCTCTCAGTATGTCTGGTCCGCGCCGAAGATCTCTGAATACGCCGCGAACATTCTCTCTTGAGGGAACGCGCTGACAACGCGCTCGTGGTTTTTGCGGCCGAGGGTGCGACGCTGCTCGTGATCATGAAGCAGCTTGGTGATCGCCCCGGCAAAGGCCGGGCCATCATCGCGCTCGACGATGAAATCGCGGTTCTCTTTGCAAACGATGCTCTTGACATCTCCAACGTCCACTGCGGCGACCGGTCGGCTCGCCGCCATCGCCTCGAGAAGCGCGTTCGGCATCTGCTCGGTGTCCGAGGAGAGAGCAAATATGTCAAATGTGCCGAGCACTTGTTCCGGCGCCACCTGACCGGTGAAGATCACGCGGTCGGCAATGCCGAGCTCATCCGCCAGCTGTTGCAGTACCGGACGCTCAATCCCGTCGCCGGCGATCAGCAGGCGCGCCGGAGGCGACGGGTCCAGTGCCGCGAATATCCGGAGAAGGCGCCCGACATTTTTCTCGGGCCGCAATGGGGCGACCGTCCCGACGACCAGTTCGCCGGGCCGGCGGGTGAAGCCTGGTGCGATGTCGCGAGCTGGGGAAGAAAAGCGGGCAACATCGACGCCATTCGGAACGTATGCTACTCGCTCCGCGGGCAACCGCCATACCTCGCGTGCTAGGTGCTCGAGCTGGAGGGATGGCACCACGACCAAAGCGCAGCGGGCGAGAGCCCAGCGGCGGAAGAGCACGCGACGAAAGATCTGCGAGCCCGCCTCGCGCTGACTGAAGCCGGCCTCGATATGGATATGGCGCGAAATCGGAACTAGGCGATGGGCCATCGCCCATTCGATCGCGCCCCAGTTATAAGTAATCAGAAGATCGGGCCGCAGGCTTCGCAAGGCGAGAGCGCCGCTGACCACCGAACGAATTGTTCCGCGCTTCTGCTGTTGCGTCGACGACAGCATCACGTCGACATCGCCAGAGAGACCGTCGGCGGCCGCGTAATCGTTGTCGAGCGCGATAACGGTGTGGTGGAAATGCCTGCCAAAATGGTTGATTAAGCGCACCATGCGAAGCGGCACGCCGCCGATCCCGAAACTCGGGAAAATGTGGAGAACACGCTCGCGGAAAGAGTTCAGAGCCAACGTTCTACCATTGTAACGGGAACCGCCCTCGGATCTTATTATGTAGGTGTCTCTCCCGGCGTGTTAGTTCCGCGGATTACGCCAGAGACGCCACTCCTGTTGGCACAGGCGGAATTCGAGCAGGGACCCAATCTATAGTCTTCTCCCCGCCCAAGCCAGCGGGCGCCAGCCATATCGGAATCCAGTGTGCATTATGTCACGCTGCCGATTGGTTCCCACCTATCCTTAGCCCTCGCCTCCCAAAGAGGATGGCTGCTCAATCGTTAGGGGCGTCATCCGCCTGCCCAGTTCAGAACAGGCGTCCGGGAAAATTTTCACGAGACGATTTCTTTAGTCGAGGATTGAGTTATCGACGGGTTCAATGTTCGGTTAACCGATCGTCCGGTAAGTAAGCGAGGCGATGCCATGACTAACAGGCTTTTTTCCAGCATCGGGCGCGGTGACACGGGAGCATGGAAATTAATGTTAGCAGACGCGGCCCGATCCTGCGGCACCGAACATAATTCCGGATCTTATGACAAATTCGTGACAAATTTTTCGGGGTCTTATATGGCATAATCGAGGCGTCTGTGTTATGATCTGTTACAGGATGGGGCCTTCAGATTAACCGCTGATTTCGCGCGCTATGGTTGTTCTACCGGCATCGACACGTTCTTGCCGGCGGTAGGATGCAAAAAACTGGATACTATGCCGGGGCATGCTCGACCCTAACACCTGGAAGATGATCGACTGGCCGGCCGGACACCCGCCGCTAATCGTCGTCGTGGTCGATACCGAAGCCGAGTTCGACTGGGTGCGCCAGCGGTCGCGTCAGGCTAGGGGGGTCTCCTCGGTCAAATCCCAGTTGCAAATGCAACGAATCTTCGAACGATACGAGGTCCGACCTACCTACGTCCTCGACTACCCGGTGAGTAGCACGCCGGCGGCCTATGAGATCATCCGGGATTTTCATCGCTCAGGGGCCTGCGAAATTGGAGCCCATCTGCAGCCGTGGGATAATCCTCCCTTTGTCGAACCGAAAACCGACGAAAACTCCTACCCAGGCAACCTACCGTTTGACCTCGAGCGCGAAAAGCTGGTTCAGCTCAGCCGTATCATCCAAGAGAACATCGGCACTCGACCCCGGATCTACAAAGCCGGCCGATACGGGGTCGGCCACTCAACGGCGCGCATCCTTGCCGAACTCGGCTACGAGATCGATTTGAGCGTCGTTCCCGGCACTGATCTTTCACCTCAGTTCGGTCCGGATTTCTCCCACTGTGGAGTGCGGCCGTACTGGTTCGGTGAGGAGGCGCTGCTCGAGATCCCTCTCTCAATCGGCTATGCCGGGTTGCTCCCGCATAGTGGAGGCCTCGCTTACGCGTTGACCATGAACGCGCGCCTGAAGGCGCTGCACGTCCCCGGCATCCTCGCTCGGCTCCACTTGATCGAGCGCATCTCGCTGACACCCGAGGGGATCTCCTTCGAAGAACAACGGCGTCTCACGCGCGCGTTGTTGCGCGATGGACAGCGCGTCTTCAACTTTGCTTATCACAGCCCTTCGCTCGCTCCTGGCAACACCCCCTACGTGCGCAGTGACGCCGATTTGCGTGCCTTCTTGTACCGGATCGAGGAATATCTCGAGTTTTTCCTCGGAGAGGTCGGCGGCCGGCCAGCGACCCCATTCGAAGTCAAAGCGCTCGCAGAACGGTGGAGCCCGCCTTCACAAAGCGCTTCCTGGTCTGACCGGAAGCGGGAGTATGTGCCCTCGGCCAAGTAACCGGCGATCATCCAGTCTCAGGAGCCTCGCGCCGCGGTTTTGGTTTCCCGCTCGAGCATCGTGAGATATTGCGGGAAAGGCTGGCTTGCCGTCAGAAAACGTGTGAGTTGAGCTGCAGCTGGATCCCCCGGGTCGTCCATACTCGCCGAAACTGCAACCAGCGCAGCCAAGGACGCCCGCCGCAGCAGTACGGCGCGTGCCTGCAATAGCTTGGTTTCGATCAGCCCGGCGGCGATCTTGCCGTCAACGACATAAAAGGACCAGACGAGCCGGCGATGCCGTCCGTTGACGATCTCGGCGCGCGTCACCCTTGCCCTTTCGCCGCCCCAGGAGACTTCGGCTTGATCGCGTTCGGCGATCCGCCACTCGACATCGTCTGCGAGGCGGTTTTCAGTCGTGGTCAAAGGATTCCCTATAGCGCGCAAGCGATAGAGCCCGACAAACCGCAAGATAATCCCGGATCCCGGTTCCTCGAAGCCCTCTAGGAATTCACGATCGGCACCGCGCACCAGCGGATGCCATTCCGCAGAGGCGCCGGAGAGCATATGCCAGGGCGGTGCGACAGACGGGCCATCCGCCTGAGGAAGCAAAGCAGCCGGGAAAACATTGTCGAGACGCGCCGCGTAGGCCGGGCCGGCAACGGCGAGAAGAATGGCAGCCGCAACCACAACCGCGAACCGCCACGGAGCGGGCTCCGAAGACGATCCGCCTGTCGCCGCTGGCGGGTCCGGAAATGTTCTGTCGGACTTCCGCACGAGCGCCATTCCGATCCCGATCAGGATCATGATCACCAGCGTAAAGAACAGCCACCCGTAGAGAACGTGGTCGGCTGCTACCGCCGACGCACTGCCCTCGAGATGAGCCAAGACAATGATACCGAGAGCACGCAACCCGTTTGCGAAGATCGGAACGAAGATCGACATCAAGATAAAGAGAGTGCGCCGCAAGCGACTCTGGTACATGACGACGGCAAAAAAACAGCCGAAAACGATCGAGGCGATCAGAAAACGCAGGCCCGCGCACGCCTCCGCGATTTCGAAGGGACCTTCCGGGATTTCGATCATGTAGCCGTCTGAGAAGACGGGGATATGTAGGGCGTGCAGACCGCCAACGACAATGTCGGCGGTGATCGTCTGCAGCGACGGGACAAGAAAAGCCCCGCTCGGTACCAGAAAGAACAGAAACAGCAACGGCGCCAGCAGCAACCAGAAGAGGCGGAGGCCGAGGACAATGAGGACCACGACCTCCAGCATCGCCACCATCGCCAGCTGCCGGCCCTCTTGAATATCGAGCACCGCCGCGATCAACCAGACCGCCGAGAGCGGCGGCATCAGCAGCAACGGCCACAGCGCCGGGCGCGGTAAGACCGAAGCGATCACCGCTCGCCTCTCCCAGAGCAGGAAGCCGATGAGGGGAAGGATGAGAAAGCAGTGATTATAAGCGGTCGAGTCGATCCATACTTGCAATGCTCCAGTTATCTCGTGCTGAAACACGACGGCGAAGACGAGGCTGGCGATGGCGATGACCGCCAACGCCGGCCGCCAGCCGGGCGCCAACGAAGAACCGGCGATCGGTAGTCTTCTTCGAGTGGAGGGAAAAGCTGTCACCCATTTATCCAGTCATCGAACGATGTTGGCGCCTTTGCTGGGTCAGGCGCAAATCGGGTGGAGGCGCTGTCGGCAGCTTCGTCACCGGCACACCTCGGTGCGGCGGCCCACGAGGACCGCCTGCTGTGTCGTGTCAGCCAATCCCCCTGACGATTATCGGGCCGAGGCGGGTCGCTACGGCTAGCGGCAGCCGCTTCCAGAGCGAGATAAGCGCCCCGAATTTGGGGTTAAGAGGGCTCAGATCTGGCAGCGGGTGGCCCGGCGGCAGGCGGTATTGATAGACGAGCGGCGTCGGCTGGAAGCCCCAGTTGCGCTTGAACGCAAATGAGCCGGTGCCGATCTTGCTGCGTCCAAAGTCAAAGACACGGTAGCCGCGCTCGCACGCCATGCGCATCACCTCCCAATACATGAAATCGTTGGCCGCGAGCGCGCGCGCCGCCCGTCGTCCCCCGCCATAGAAAGGTAAAACCTCGTCGCGGAAGTAAAAGTTCAACACGGAGGCGATAGCCCGACCATTGAACGTTACGGTGACAATGTCTGACAATTTGTGAAATTCTTCCCGCAGGATTCTGAAGTAAGACTTGGAAAATACTGGTGTTCCAAGATTATGGACGCTTTCGCTATATATGCGATAGAGCCGGTCGATGTCGTCGTCAATCTCTGACTGCAGATTGTTGGCGATCCCCTTGCGGATCATCGCACGCTGCTTGCGCGGCACCGATTTGAGGTTACGTTCTACGGAAGGTTCGATAGGCCGCCGAAACGAAGCGTACAGATTTTTCTTGCTGGGCCAATCCGCGCGTGTCTGGGAAAAGCTGCGCAGCTCCAGCACCGGAACCGAGATCGCGTCCATCAGCCTCACGGCTTCGGCTTCGAGACTCCGCAGGCTATCGCAATCTTCGGCGATCGGCCCGCCTTGGACGCCGAAGGCGTTCGAAATAAGCGATGATCCAAATAGCAGCGATTTGACATGGGTTAAGGGTAGCACCCCGGTAACGGCGTTGCCGCGCTCGGCGATCAGATAATAGGTGCGGTGGCCAAAGGCCCGCTCGATCACCCGCTTCCATCCGGAGAGGTGGAAGAACGAGCCGTCCGCACGGGCGTGGACGAACTCGTCCCAACGGCACTCGTCACCGGCCTGGAACGGCCTTACTGCGACGGAAACCTGTGATCCGTCCATGAGGTGATTAACGGAAATGGCCCGGATCGGTCGCCGAGGAAGAGTCGGTCCATGCGTGTCCAGGGGAAATTGCGCAACAGACGCTGCAGCCGGGCTTCGGTCCGACCGAGGTTGAGGTAATGGCGAAATCGAGCCAAAAACGGCGCCTGGTATTGGCGAGGCTGCTGCGGATCGATCTCCCAGGGATGAAGGTAGAAGATGGCCGGCGCACGGTTGGTGCGATTGGCTCGGGTCAGCAGCCACCGGCTCAGCGGGTAGGGATAGAGCCGGAAGAAGCCACCCCCTGAAGCGGGAACATCGACACCGAGCAGGCGAACCGTGGTGAGCGGCACTTCGATCAGTCCGGACAGGGGTGCGAAGGCAGTCTGCGGCGCGCCCGGGCTGCCGTAGAGATCGTGCCTTAGCGGATAAACGCTGGAACTGTATCGATAGCCTTCTTCCGCCAGGATGGCGTGAGCCCAGGTGCTGTTGCGGCCGATCGAGAAGGTCGGCGCTCGATATCCGCAAACATGCACGCCGCCGGCATCTTCAAGCGTCTGTTTGGCGTCCCGCACATCGGCGCGAAAGGCGTCGGGCGACTGACTATCGACCCGCCGATGACCAAACCCGTGGCTCGCCAGTTCGTGGCCGTCGGTCACGATGCGCCGCATCAGAGCCGGGTGTCGTTGGGCAACCCAACCCAGCATGAAAAATGTTGCCTGAACATTTGCCTCAGCGAAAATATCGAGCAGACGTAGGGTATTGCGCTCAACCCGCCGCGGCAGGTGGTCCCAATCCTTGCGTTCGATCGTCGAGGCGAAGGCTTCCACCTGAAAGTAATCCTCGACATCGACGGTCATCGCGTTTGGGATGCCCGTGCCGATCCACCTCGAACTCGACGTATCGATCGAGGAGGGAGACAGAGATCGGGTCGCCGCGCTCACGCCCGTTCCTCCTGAAAATAGTGAGCCGCGATCTCGAGGGCGCGTTTGATCACCAGCCCCTGCTTGTGGACACTCTCTTCCAACAGCTCGAGGCGTTGGCTGATTTGCGCAATACTCTCGCTCCCTCCAGCCGGATCGGCCGAGGCGCCGACGGCGGCCGATGGCGCGGTGACGACAGCGATCTCCTCTCGCAGATCGCCGGCGACCTTTTCGACGGAACTTGCCGTCAGCGCATGCAGTTTCTCGAGGAAACCGAACAGCAGCAGCCGCGAGCAGAGCGTATTGATCTGGCGCGGTACTCCGCCGGTGTGCTGGTAGATCAGCGGAAAGCAA
>Ga0209328_10000294_pt1 | contig 11844 bp, 6 predicted proteins | sample JacPinW_OM3H0_M1_FD_187954 | JGI IMG/M metagenome (GOLD analysis project Ga0209328, IMG submission 187954) | Forest soil microbial communities from Algoma, Ontario, Canada - Jack Pine, Ontario site 1_JW_OM3H0_M1 (SPAdes) (version 2) | ecosystem: Environmental > Terrestrial > Soil > Boreal... | reverse complement strand
CGCCTTCTTATATGCATTCTGGTCGGTCAACCTCGTCACGCTCGGCCTCTACGGTATGTCGTTCGTCTATGCCATTCCGGACGGGCAGCTCCTGGGCGCGGTCCTGCTGACCGGTGTGCTGGTCACCTTCCTCGTCATAACGTATGCGCAGCTGGTCAGCGTGATGCCGCGGGCAGGTGGCGATTATGCATGGCAGAGCCGCATCCTTGGCGGCGGCATTGGCTTCGTGCTGGCCATTACCGGGTGGTGGTTCACGCTCTGGCTCTGGACCCCGATCTACGCCAACATTTTGGTCCTCCAGTTCTTCGCGCCGCTCGCGTATACCCTTGGTTGGACGGGGCTGGCCACGTTCTTCACCAGTCCAAATGGCATCTTCGTCAGCTGCCTGATCGTCCTCGCGTTTGTCAGCGGTGTGATCACCCTGGGTATGGAGGGCTACGCCAAGATCCAGCGGTTCTGCTTCTGGCTGGGGATGGGCGGACTTATCGTCATGGTCGGGCTGTTGCTCTTCTCATCCCATCAGGCCTTCGTGGACGCCTTCAACCGTGAGGCTGGCCAACTGTTCGGCGCCTCCGGGAACGCTTACCAGGCCACCATCGCCGCGGCGGCCAAGGGCGGCACCAGCGGCGTAACCTTCGGCAACTTCGGGTTCACGTCAACCCTGCTGCTTCTCCCCTTCCTCGCCTTTTACCTCCTCTGGCCGGTCTGGGGAGCCACGCTGTACGGCGAGGTGCGCGGCGCCAAGGAGTACCGCAAGGTCTTCTCTGCCATGTTCTGGGGGCTGTGGGTGACGGTTGCGCTGGTGGCCGTGATTATCCTGCTGATCCTCAAGACGGTCGGCTGGGACTTCTACTACGCGGCCAATGCCGCGTACTGGAACTCGTTGGTACCAGGCGGGGCTGCGGCGCCGGTGTCGACTTGGCCCTACCCGGTCATGTTCGCCGGCTGGCTGGTCGGCAATCACCTGTTCCAGGCGCTGCTGATCGCGGTCATGGGACTGTGGTTCTTCGGCTGGGCAGGAACCCTCTTCCTCTCGTCGACCCGCGTTATCTTCGCGGCCGCCTTCGACCGCGTCCTCCCAGAGTGGGCCGCCAACATTTCGGCAAAGCGGCGCGTCCCCTACGGATCGCTGATCCTGATGATCGTGCCATCGCTCGTCGTCAGCGCCCTCTTCGCCTACCAGGCGAACTTCCAGGTCATCTTCCTCGACGCTACGGCCGTGATCGCGGTTACCTTCCTCGGGACGGTCGTCGCTGCGGCCATCCTCCCCTGGCGGCGCGCGGACATCTACCGGAACTCGCCCATCGCGCGCTGGCGGGTCGCCGGCATCCCGGTCATCACGGTCACCGGAGTGATCAGCGCGATCTTCCTCGCGTTCATGATTGTGGAGTGGTCCCTCAACACCGTCTATGGGACCGCCTTCACGACCAACGTCTTACCGCTCCAATACTTCGCGGTAACCTACCTCATCGCCATCGCCATCTACGTGGTCGCTCGAGTGGTGCGCAAGCGGCAGGGTATCGACCTGGCTCGCATCCACCAGGAGATCCCCGTTGAGTAGTCGTTCGACGATCTGACTGGAGCGGCGCGCGCATGACTCAATTACCGAGCCGTGCGCGCGCCGTCGTCATTGGGGGCGGGATCACCGGCACCAGCGTTGCCTATCACCTGGCACTGGCTGGATGGAAAGACACGGTGCTCCTGGAGAAAGCCGACCTGACCAGCGGCTCGACGTGCCACGCGGCGGGACTGGTCACCCAGTTCAATCCCTCCCCCACGATGATGCGGTTCCGTCGCTACAGCATCGAGCTCTATCGCGAGCTGGGCATCTTTGACTCGGTGGGCAGCTTGCGCTTCGCCTCGAGTCGCGAGCAACTGATGGAGCAGCAGCGGGGTGTGAGTCGCGCCCGAGCGATCGGACTCGACGTCGAGGTGGTGTCGGCCGAGCAGGCCGCGCAGTTGATGCCCGCCATCAGCACGAATTCGTTGTTTGGCGCGGTCTGGATGCCCGGGGACGGGGCCCTCGATCCGCATACCGCCACCTTCGCACTGGCCAGGGCGGCGCGCGACTTAGGCGTGACGGTGCTGACGGACACGAGGGTGACCGGGTTGGCGCTGTCCTCGCGGGGCGAGATCCAGGCGGTGCAGACCGAGGCCGGCCGGATCGAGGCCGAGGTGGTCGTCATCGCGTGTGGCATCTGGGCCCCGCAGGTGGCCGCCATGGCGGGGGCATTTGTCGTCTCGACGCCGGTCGATCACCAGCACGCCGCACTGCAGGCGGTCGCGGGGGCGGAGCTCCCGCCATCCATGCCCTGCTTCCGCGACCCGGACAACCTCGTCTACGGCAAGGCCGAGGCCGGGGGCGTGATCCTGGGCGGCTATGAGCTGGACCCCCACGCGCGATGGATCGACGGCGTTCCCTGGGAGCACGCCGGAACCTCCGTGACGCCCGACCAGCGTCGGTTCGAGCCGCTGCTGGCGGGGGCGGCGCGGCGGTTCCCCTTCATGGGTGAGGCGGGGATCATCAAACTCGTCTGCCATCCGGACGCGATGACCCCCGACGCCAATCCCCTGCTCGGGCCGGTCCCAGGCGTCCGTGGGCTGTACATGGCGGCCGGGCTGTCGCTGAACGGGTTCGGCGGCGCCGGCGGGATCGGGAAATCACTCACGGAACTGATCACGGCCGGTGAGAGCGAGCTCGATCTCTATGCCTACCGGCCCTGGCGCTTCGGCCCGGTCCATCGCGACCATCGCTACGTCGCGGAACTGGCCAGGGAGACGTACCGCTACTACTACTTCCTCCGCTACCCCTACGACGCCGACGAATGGGGCCGGCCGCGCCGGACGAGCGCGCTGCATCACCGCATCCAGGACCTGGGCGCCGTCTTTGGCGCCAAACATGGCTGGGAGCGGCCGGAGCACTTCGAGCCAGGCCGACCCTGGCGGCGGGCGGGCGCCGACCAGCGCCGCTTCGGCTGGTCCCGGCCTCCATGGTTCGAGGCGCAGGCCGAGGAGCACCGCGCCTTCCGCGAGCGAGTGGGGATCATCGACATGACGTCGTTCGGCAAGATCGAGCTGAATGGTCCGGGAGCGCTGCCGCTGCTCGAACGGGTCGCGGGCAACCTGATCGAGAGGCCGGTGGGCAGTGTCGTCTACACCCAGCTTCTCGACCGTCGCGGCGGGATCGCGGGAGATGTCACCATCACCCGGCTCGGCTCGCAGCGGTTCCGGCTGGTTACTGGGGCGGGATATGTGAATAGCGACCTCGGGTGGCTGCGGCTGGAGCAACGCGACGAGGACGGGCCAGTTGACGTCCGCGAGACGACGGAGGAGCTGTGCGTTGTCGGGATGTGGGGCCCGCGTTCCCGTCAAGTGCTGGAGAGCGTGACCGATGAGGACGTCTCGGAGGACGGCTTCCCGTTCATGCAGGCACGCGACATCCGCATCGAGGGATTCGACGTCTTCGCCCAGCGCGTGACCTACGTCGGCGAATTGGGGTGGGAGTTTTATCTCGAGCCCCGTTTCGCGATGCAGGTCTGGGACCGCTTGATGGCCGCGGGGCAAACCGTTGGCATTCGGCCGGGTGGGTACCGAGCGCTGGACTCGCTCCGGATGGAGAAGGGTTACCGCTATTACGGAACGGACCTCACCCTGCTCGACAATCCGCTGGAGGCCGGGCTTGGGTTCTGCGTTCGCTTCGACAAGGGCGATTTCAACGGGCGGGAGGCGCTGATCGCAGCAAAGGCGGCGGGCATCAAGCGGCGTCTGCGCACACTGCTGGTCGGCGAGCAAGACTACGTCACCATCTACGGTGGCGAGGCCGTCTATGCCGATGGTTCGCTAGTCGGCCGGATCCGCAGCTGCGCCTACGGGTTCACCATCCGGCGCAACATTGCCTACAGCTACCTGCCTGTCGGACTGGCACCCGGAACGCCGGTCGAGGTGGACGTATTCGGGCGCCGTGTGCCGGCTGAGGTCAGCACCGACGCCGCGCTAAAGCGCGACCAACTGGTAGGCCATGATGCAAAGCCTGTCGCGAGCTGAGGAGGCGGTCGGACGCGTCTCGCTTTGGCGAGGCAAGGACGTCACGATCTCTTCGCTGTCGGGCGGGCTGACCAACGAGAACTACCTGGTCGAGGCCGGCGGCGAACGCTACGTGATGCGTCTCCCCGGCACCTCGACGGAGCTCTTATCGATCGACCGGGCGAACGAGGTCTACAACGCCAGGGCAGCGGCCAGCACGGGCATCGGTCCGGCGGTGCTGGAGCATATCCCACGGCTCGACATCATGGTTCTCGAGTTCATTGCAGGGCCGACGATGTCGGCACCGGCCCTGCAATCGGCGGCGATGGCGCGGCGGATGGCGGATTCGTTCAAGCGCCTGCACGCGGCTTCGCGCTTCTTGAAGGACTTCGACATGTTCCGGCTGATCGAGGACTATCTGCGGATCGTCGACGAGCACCAGGTTCGCATCCCGCCAGATTACCGGGAGCGGCTGGCGCTAGTGGCGGAAATCGAGCGGGCGGTCCAGGTCGGGGCGCTTCCCAGCGTTCCCTGTCACAATGACCTGCTCTGCGAGAACTTCATCGACGACGGGCGCTGCTTGCGGATCGTCGATTACGAGCTGAGTGGGAACAACGATGCGTGCTTCGACCTGGGCAACACGGCGCAGGAGGCGAGCCTTGATGACGAGTTGCGAGCGGTTCTGTGCGAGGCGTACTTCGGCCGGCCGGACCGGCAGCAACTTGCCCGGATGAACCTTTTCGCGCTCATGTCGGATGTCGGGTGGACGCTCTGGGGCGCCATCCAGGCCAAGATCTCGACGCTGGACTTCGATTTCACCGACTACTACACGACGCGATGGAATCGGGCACTGAAGGTCATGGAGTCGGACCGCTTTGAGGGTTGGTTGAGCGAGGCCAGCCAACCGCCTTGAGGGCCCTTGACAGAGTCTGACTCGGGGAAGAGACTTTCGGCGTACACAAAAAGTCGCCGGCAACCCGTTCGAAGGAGGATGAGATTCGTTGGCCGTGCTTGACAGTGTCCTGAAGGCGTATCAGTCACCGACCCGAATGGTTCATGCCATCGGTGCCCTGAGCGCGCTCGGGGATGAAGCCGTCAGTCTCAACGTTAAGCGGCCGCTGGTCGTCACCGACCAGGGGATCGTGAAGGCCGGGTTGCTCGATGAGGCCCTCAAGCCGCTTCGCGCCGCTGGCCTGGATCCAGTTACCTACGACCAGGTTCGGGCCAACCCCGGCATCGCCCTCGTCGATGCCGGCTCTCGTTATTACCAATCGGAGCGCTGCGATGGCCTGGTCGCGATCGGCGGCGGCAGCTCGATCGACACTGCAAAGGGCATCGGCGTGGTCGCCGTGCACGGCGGGAGCATCGGTCAGTACGAGTGGGGCAAGGATCCGATCCACTCGCGGATCCCCCCGCTCATCGCCATCCCAACCACCGCGGGTACGGGCAGCGAGGTCACGCTCTGGGCCGTCATCACCGATCCCGATCGCAAGGTGAAGTTCAACGTAGGCGGCACGCCGAACATCGCCGCCTGGGTCGCCCTCATCGACCCCGCGCTCAGCGTCAATCTGCCGGCCGGCGTCACCGCCGGCACCGGTATGGATGCGCTGACCCACGCCATCGAGTGCTACACGATGGCCTATCATCAGCCGTTCACCGACGCAGTGGCGTTGCATGCGATGGAGTACTGCGCGCGCTGGCTGCGCGTTGCCTACTCGCAGGGCCACAACCTCGAGGCGCGCTACCACATGAGCATGGCCGCCATGCTTGCCGGTCTCGCCTACGGCACCGACTCGGCCGGAGCAGCGCATGCCATGAGTCAGTCGGCAGGCGGCGTTCATGACGCGCCGCATGGGGCGCTCACCGGTCGGTTGCTCGCCCCCGTGATGGAGTACAACTATTCGGGGGAGCCGGAGCGGTTTGCCCGCATCGCGCAGGCCCTCAGCCTCGACACGGCCAACAAGACGATCTGGAAGGCCGCGGAACTCTCGGTCGAGTACGTCTATCAGCTGACTGAGGATCTCGACATCCCATCGCTCAACGAGCTCGGCTTCGCGGAAGAGGAGATCCCGATGCTCGCGGAGAAGGCCCAGGCGGACTCACAGACGATCGGCAACCCGAGGGACGTCGACGCCAAGAATTACGAGAAGATCTACGCCCGGGCCTTTGAGGCAGGACGCCACCGCAAGGTCGCACGACAGCTGGCGCACGCCGGTTCCTGACACCATGTGGACCAACACGCTCAAGCCTTACGACATCCTCTCTGAGGACCAGGTTCAGCAGATCCACGACCACGCTATGCTGATCCTGCAGGAGATCGGTGTCGACTTCCTCTACCCGCGCGCCCTCGACACGTTCCGGCGCGCCGGGCTGAAGATCGAGGACAGCCGCGTCCATTTCGAGCCGGGGTTCATCGAGGAGCAGATCAAGAAGGTGCCGGCGACCTTCGAGGTGCAGGCCCGCAATCCAAAGAACACCGTCACCATCGGCGGCAACCACATGGTCAACGCTCCCGTCTACGGGCCGCCCTTCATCACCGACCTCGACCGGGGTCGGCGGGGCGCGACCATCGCCGACTTCACGAACTTCGACAAGATGGCGCAGGCAACACCGCAGATCCACTGTGCCGGCGGCACGATCGTCGAACCTGAGGACCTGCCACTCGAAACCCGCCATCTCGACATGGTCTACTCGCACATCCGCTGGACCGACATGCCATACATGGGAAGCGTGATCTCGGAGGAGGGCGCGCGCGACTCCATCGAAATGTCTTCGATCCTGTTCGGCGGCCGGGCGAACATCGAGAAGACGCCGGCCCTCCTGGCGCTCATCAACGTCAACAGTCCGCTCCGCTATGACGATCGGATGCTCGGTGCCTTGATGACCTACGCGGAGGCGAACCAGCCCGCAATCGTGACGCCATTCCTGATGGCCGGGGCGATGTCGCCGATGGGCCTCGCCGGAACGATCGCGCAGCAGACGGCGGAAGCTCTGGCGGGAATCGCGCTGATCCAACTGATCCGCCCAGGGGCTCCGTGCATCTACGGATCCTTCCTGACCAACATCGACATGCAGTCGGGAAGCCCGGCATTCGGCACGCCTGAGTCGGCAATGGGAATCCTGGCCAGCGCGCAGATGGCACGACACTATCGAGTCCCCTTCCGCGGTGGCGGCGCCCTTACGTCCTCCAAGTCACCTGATGCGCAGGCAGCATACGAATCGATGATGTGCCTCTGGCCCACGGTAATGGGTGGTGTTCACTTCGTCCTCCACGCGGCCGGCTGGCTGGAGAGCGCGCTGCTGGCCTCCTACGAAAAATTCATCATCGACGTCGAAGCGCTTCGGATGTTCGAGTGGATCCTCACCAAGGGGATCCCGTTCGACGAAGAGGGCTTCGCGATGGACGGGATCCGTGAGGTCGGTCCTGGCGGTCACCACCTGGGTTCGGAACACACCATGCGCAATTACCGGACTGGCTTCTACCGGCCGTGGATCTCATCGACGGAAAACTACGACCGCTGGCAGCGGATGGGATCGCGCACCACGGACAAGGTGGCGAACGAGAAGTGGAAGCAGCTCCTGACCGAATATAAAGATCCGGGAATCGACTCGGGCATCGATGAACAGCTCCAGGCCTTCATCGAGGTGCGCAAAGATGCAATTCTCCACGCCACGGTCTGAGTCACCAGGAGGGAGAGGGTTGAAAGTCGCCGATAAAGTCGAAACGCTGAAGATGTTCGTGGACGGCCGGTGGATCAATTCGGAGAGCGGCGAAACGTTCGAGGCGCGGAGCCCGGCAACAGGCGACGTGATCGCCCACTTGCCGAAGGGCACCAGGGCCGACGCCAGCCGCGCCGTCGAGGCGGCGCACGGGGCGCGCCCGGCCATGGCCGCGCTCGGCGCCTTCGACCGGGCCGCGCTGTTGCATCGGATCGCGGATGTGATGGAGAAGCGCCGTGACGAGCTCGCCCATTGGCTGAGTCTCGATCAGGGCAAGCCATACAAAGCCGAGGCCGTCGGAGAGGTAGGCGAAGCGATCGAATACTTCCGCATTGCCGCAGAGGACATCAAGCGGCTCGAGACGAACGTGATTCCGTCGGTGAGCAAGAACAAGCTCGTCTTCACAGTCCGTGTCCCGCGAGGCGTTTACGGCGTCATCACCCCGTGGAACTGGCCGCTGACGATGGCGACCGAGGTGATCGCCCCGGCGCTCGCCGGCGGTAACACGCTGGTTTGGGCCCCGGCCTCCTCAACATCGGCGATCTCCGTCAAGCTGATGGAGTGCCTGGCTGAGGCCGACCTGCCTCCGGGCGCGGTCAATCTCGTCACCGGTCCGGGGTCGGTGGTGGGTGATGAGATCGCCGGCCATCCCCTGGTCGGGGGGATCGGCTTCGTCGGCTCAACCGAAACCGGACGCTCGGTGGCGCGGCGAGCGGCAGGCAAGCACATCATGCTGGAGCTGGGCGGCAACGGCCCGATCGTGATCTTCGAAGACGCCCAGATCGACCGCGCCGTCGCAGGCGTAATCGTCGGCTGCTTCCTTTGCGCTGGCCAGAGCTGCACGGCCGGCGAGCGGATCCTCGTCCAAGGCGATGTTCAGGATCGCTTCATCGAACAGCTGACCGCGGCAGTACACGCGATCAAGCTTGGCGATCCCTTCGACGATGGCACGACCATGGGCCCATTGAACAACGAAGGCGTCGCGACCAAGATGGACGAGCACGTCGCGGACGCGGTGGCGCTGGGCGCGAAGGTGGTGACTGGCGGTCACCGCTCGACCAGCTTTCCCACTCGTCTCTACTACGAGGCGACGGTGCTCCGCGGCGTCAGCCCTCAGATGCGAGTCAGCAAGGAGGAGACCTTCGGCCCGATCGCCCCGGTGATCCCATTCCACGACGAGGCAGAGGCGCTGGCGATCGCCAACGACTCACCGTACGGCCTGCTCGGCTCCGTCTACACGCGGGACATCGACCGCGCGCTCAGATTTGCCATGCGGCTCGAGACTGGCTGGGTGAATGTCAACGAGTCATCCAACTACTGGGAAGCGCATATTCCCTTCGGTGGCCGCGCCGGAAAGGAGAGCGGCATCGGCCGCGTCGGGGGCTATCGCGCCATCGAGCAGATGACCGATCTCAAGACAATCATCGTGGACGTGCAGGAGGCGGTGAGCTGACCACCGACATCGGCGTTCCTCTCGCCGATGTGATCGAAGAAGCGGAGAGGATCTCGGCCGCCGCGTCGGCGGGCATGGTTCCGGCCAAGCTGGTGGGCGGCGCGGCGGTCAACCTCCACTGCTCGAGTGCCCGGCAAGCGCCGCTCAAGCGCAAGTACGGCGACCTCGATTTCGTCGCTTCATCCAAACAGCGCCAGGCGGTCCAGAAATTATTCGAGTCGCTCGGCTACCAGGGCGACCGCCGCTTCAACACCCTGAACGGGGATCAGCGCCTCCTCTACCTCGATGGGGTGAACGGGCGCCAGATCGATGTCTTCATCGACCGGATGAAGATGTGTCATGTCATCGAGCTGGCCAACCGCCTGGGGCATGAGGGGCCGACGCTGACTCCGGCGGACTTGCTGATCAGCAAGCTGCAGGTCTACGAGGTCAACATGAAGGACCTCGTCGATACGACTGCCCTGCTACTCGATCACCCGATCGCGGACCATGACAACGATGCCATCAACGCGGCATACCTTGCCCGCCTAACGTCCGAGGACTGGGGACTGCACCGGACGCTGCAGCTCAATTCGGGTCGCGTTCGCGAGGCCGTCCGGGATCTCGACGTCGATGCGGATCTGGTCAACCAGCGCCTCGATGAGCTCTGGACCCGGATCGATGCGCAGCCGAAGTCGCTGCGGTGGCGGCTACGCGCTCGCGTTGGTGATCGGATGAGCTGGTACGAGTTGCCCGAGGAAGTCCGGCAGCCGTACCAGGCGGAGTAGTCCTCCGCCTCAGGCGACTCGCTGCCGCTTGTCGACGTACATCGAGCGATCGGCAGCGGCCAGCAAGCTGACGGCGGTGGCGCCGTCGGTCGGAAACGCCGCCGTCCCGATCGATACCGAGATCGCACCGGCCGGGTCGTCCGGGTTGAGCAGCGTCCCGCCGATTCGGCGGGCGAGCGAGAGGGCGCCTACCTGGTCCATGCCCGGCATCAGGAGTAGGAACTCGTCGCCACCCCATCGCGTGGCCAGGTCGGCCTGGCGAAGGTCGGCGCCGAGCACCGACGCCACCCGCTTCAGCACGGCGTCGCCCGCCGCGTGGCCGCGGGCGTCGTTGACCTGCTTGAGCCCATCCACGTCCAGCATGAGCACGGCGAACGTCTCCCCCGAGTCGGCGGCAAGCCGCTGCTCGAGGGCCTGCTCGAAGGCACGTCGATTCGCCAGGCCGGTCAACGGGTCGGTTCGCGCCGTCGCGGCCAACCGCTCGATCAGGCGAGCATTGAAGATGGAGACGGCGGCCTGGTTCGCGAGAATCGTGAGCAGGCGCAGGTGGTCGCCGCTGTACTGGTTGATGCCTACTTTGACGTTGACGATGACTCCGATCAAACGATCCTCGAAGATCACCGGCACCGCGAGCATCGACTCGTTGCTGTCGCTGGTTCCCGGTATGTGAACCGCCTTGGGATGGCGCTCGGTATCACCGACCAACGCGCCCTGCTTGGTTTCGGCGACCCAGCCCGTGATGCCTTCGCCCACCTGAATCGCGAGCGTTTCTGCCGTGACCCCCTCGTACTCGCTCCGCTTGGTGTCACTGAAGTACGCCGGTCTCAGCGTCCGGCCGTCCTCCTCGAGCAAGTAGATGCGGCACTGGTCATAGGGCAGCAACGTAGTGATGGCGCGACCGATCGTTTCGCAGACCTCGGGCACGCTGACCGTAGTGGCCAGCCGCGCACCCAGTTGCTGGATCGCGTCGAGGTGCTGCGTCCAGGAACGGGCGAACGGCGATGCGCGGTCGGCGTGTAGCGCACTCTCGGAGGTTCCACTGACGGCCACTTCGCCGGATTCAATCACCTGCAGCAACACGTCGGCGACCTTCGGGTCGAACTGCAGGCCAGATTGGGCGCGGATTTCTTTGAGGATCCAGTCCCGCGGCCGGGCCCGGCGATACGGCCGGTCGCTGGACATCGCCTGGAAGGCGTCGCAAGCATGGATGATGCGCGACTCGATCGGAATCTGCTCGGCGCGGAGCCCATCGGGATAGCCGCCCCCATCCCAGCGCTCGTGCTCTGCGCGGACGACCGGCCGGATGCGGGCGAGGAAAGGGACCGAGGCAACGATGCGCTCACCAATCACCGGGTGCTCGCGCATGATGGCCGTTTCCTCCTCGTCGAGCGCGCCTGGCTTGTTGAGGATGTAGCCAGGGATGCCGATCTTGCCGATGTCATGCAACAGGGCTCCGTATTCCAGGAAACGCAGATCCTCGTTCACGAGGCCGAGACGCCGCCCAACCGCACGCGCCAGCGCGGCCGTCTCCCGCGAGTGCGCTTCGGTATGCCGGTCCTTCGCGTCGAGCGCGGCGGCGAGCGCGGCGATCGTGGCCAGGTAGCTCTTTTCGAGCTCGTCGCGTCGTTGCTCGGCCAGCCGGTTTTCCGCCCGCAATGCCGCGGCGACCATGGATGGGACAAAGGCGCAGACGACCATGCAGGGCAGGAGCACCAGTAGCGTCCGGGCGTAGTACGCATCCCAGCCCTGCAGCAGGAGTGGGGTGGTCGCGACGAGCGCGTTGAGCACCAGCACGGTCACCGCCGCTCGGAATTCGAACAACGACGCGCTGAAGACGACGATCACCATCAGCAGCGGGATCAGGTGCGAATGCACCCCGCC
>Ga0209328_10000293_pt1 | contig 11856 bp, 11 predicted proteins | sample JacPinW_OM3H0_M1_FD_187954 | JGI IMG/M metagenome (GOLD analysis project Ga0209328, IMG submission 187954) | Forest soil microbial communities from Algoma, Ontario, Canada - Jack Pine, Ontario site 1_JW_OM3H0_M1 (SPAdes) (version 2) | ecosystem: Environmental > Terrestrial > Soil > Boreal... | reverse complement strand
TGGCCGATCATTTCGTTGTCGCGACAGCCGAACATTTTTTCGGCAGCGGGATTCATCGAGCGAATAACGCCGCTCTCATCGACGGTAATCATTCCGTCGAGGATGTTGTCGATCACGGAGCGAATGTGAGTCTCCGCGCCTTCGAGTTCCGCGAGCTGCCGACGGACCAGAACAAAGCCATAGCTGTTGGAAACAACGAGCAGGCTAACAGCGAACAGGGCAACGAATGCCAGAATGGACGTCTGAAAAATTCTCTGACGAGTGGCTGAATGTGCGCGCAGTTCGTAAAGATTGAGCTCGTTCTTCTCGAAATCTGTCAGCTTTTGGCGGATATCGCCCATCATCGTTTCACCTATTCCGATCAGAGCGAGGGCGTCGGCATCTTTGCCGCCACGTTTGGCGTCGATTTCCGGGGTGGCCGACTTATTGATCCATCTTTCCACGTTCGAACGGATCTCGGCGAGCAATTGAGCTTGGGATGGGGAATTCGCCACCAGAATGGAGAGGTAACCGTTGTAGGTGTAAAAATCCGCGACCGACCGCTTGTACGCTTCGACGAAAGTGGTCTCGCCCGTGAGCAGGTAACCGTGCTTTTCTTTTTCCATTTCCACGACCGAACGGTCGAGTTTCGGCAGGAAGTTCAATATCTGGGCCGATTGCGTGGCCCATTCCTGATCGTGCATGCGCTGATTAAGGACGATCTGCTCTTCGTCTTGCAACGATTGAAGGACTTCGCGCGCTTGATCGAGGAGAGAATTGCCGAGGACAAACGAACCCACTGTGTTCGTCTCGGCCTTAGTGGGCGCGGTGTCTTTGGCCCGTCGCGAATTCATTTCCGGAGTCGCAACTGTGTCGAGCCACTTCTGAACAACTTCCTGCACCCTAATGACGCGCTTGCGTTGTCGCGGATTGTCCAGAATCAGCCCGGTCAAATCTTCGATCCGGAGCTTAATCGAACGTCGCTTTTTTTCGAACGGTGCGATGTAGTCCTCGCTGCCACTCAAGAGATAACCGCGGTGATTGCTTTCCAAACCCGCGATGTCGTTCTCGATCAAGCTGCTGAGCCGCATCACTTCGATCGTATGGGTGCGGAGCGAATCCTGGTAATGGTTGCGCAAGGTCACCAGGAGGAAAGCACCAGCCATGAAAATGATAACTGTAACGCCGACCGTTGTTCCGGAGAGCAATTTGAGGTGAAAATGGCGTTGGCTAAAAAGCCAGTCGCCGATGCGGCCGAAGATCGACCGTCGCCGGACTTTCAGGTCTGTTGGAACGGAGGCGTCGACCTTCGGATCTACCATAATTGCGATAAAGCAGCTCCCCTGCCACCACGTCTGCTTCCATGGCGGCCGGCGCCAGCCGACCTCCAAAGCAAAGTTAGTACCAGAGCTTCGCTAAGTACAAGCCCTCTGCGGGAGCGACAAACCGCGAGCCATCGGATTCTCCCGAGTTCAAGCTTGTGGCGATTTCGCTCAGGTCCATTTTCCCGAGCGCGACACGTGTCATCGCGCCGACCATTAAACGGACCATTTTGTAAAGAAAACCATCACCCGCGACATCGATGGTGACACGAGGCCCGCTTCGCCGAATGCGAATCGACGAAATCGTGCGCGTCGTGTCCTTTTCTTTTTCGCCGCGATTCGCTGTGAACGCGGCGAAATCGTGTGTGCCGATAAATTCTTGCCCGGCAGCCTTCAGAAGATCGACATCCAGGGGCGAGAAAATGTGCCACGCGCGGCCACGCTCGAGCGGCGGCAAAATTGGCGCAGCCCAAATTCGGTAGCGATAAAGTTTTCCCGCCGCGGAAAAGCGCGCGTGAAACTTTTGCGACACGTACTGGCAGCGCAAAACACGAACAGCGGCCGGCAAGACTGCGTTGAGCGCGTTTCTCCAACGTTCAACCGACATCCCTTTATCCGAAATATCGATATGCGCGCATTGAGCAAGTGCGTGAACGCCGGCATCAGTGCGTCCGGCGCCGTGAACTCGTATGGGCTGGCCGCTGATTTTCTGCAATGCGCGTTCCAGTTCGTCCTGGACCGTGTTGCGATGTGCCTGGCTCTGCCAGCCGGCGAAGGCCGCGCCGTCGTAAGCAACGGTTAACTTGAGCCGCGACGACATCTGAATCAGCGCGGAATCTCTTTTGCCGACAGCCCCGCACTTTCGCGGTCGAGATAGCCTTGCAAAATCATTTGGGCTGCGACTTGATCGACAATCGTGCGCGTCTGGCGCGTCTTTTTACCGGCATCTCGGAGGGCGCGATTTGCTGCAACAGTCGTTAGTCGTTCGTCCCAGGTCAGAACTTCGCAGGGCAGCACGGCGCGAAGTTTGGCCGCGAATTCCAATGCTTCGTTCGCTGCTGTGCCGATTTCGCCACTCATCTGTCGCGGAATACCGACGACAACTTTGTCGATCTTTCGCTCTCGAACAATCTCCGCAATTCGCTTTCCGGAGTCTTTGTTCGCCGGAATCGTTTCAAGCGGGTGTGCCAACAGGCGCAGTTCATCTGAAATGGCCACTCCAATTCGTGCTCGACCGAAATCGATCCCCAAAATTGGATTCATTTTCGCAGCGACGAAACTATTGCAGCTCCGGTGGCAATTTACCGACGAGATTTTTGATCTTCTCGGCGTGATGGCGGTGGCAGATCAAAATTGCGTCGGCCGTGCGCACGACGATCAGGTTGTGCACGCCGAGCAGCGCCACGGTCGTTTCGGCATCGTTAAAGATTACGTTGTCGCTGGAATCGAGCGCGGTCAGCGCGGTGTTGGCTGCGTTACCGTGTTCGTCTTTTTTGAAGTAGTGCGCGACCGCCTGCCAACTGCCGACGTCGTCCCAATCGAAACTCGCCTCCACGACCAAAACGCGGTCGGCTTTTTCCATGATCGCGTAATCGAACGAAATGCGCGGCAGTTTTGCGAAACGTTCATGTAGAATCCTATCGAGATCTTTCGACGACCGAACTTGCGAGATGAAGTCGGCCAATTCTGGCGCGTGGCGATTGAACTCGCTCAGCACCGTTGGAACCGACCAGACAAACATTCCTGCGTTCCAGCGAAAATTTCCTTTTCGCAAGAAGGACTCGGCCAGATCGGTGTTTGGTTTTTCGCGAAAACGCACAACGCGATGAACGGCGATCTCGTCGTCGCTGCGCAATCGCACAGGTTCGCCCTGCTCGATGTAACCGAAACCGGGACACGCCCAGGTCGGTTTGATTCCAATGGTGACGAGCGCGCCGGTTTCTTCCGCGGCCGCCGCCGCGGTTTTCATTGTATCTTTGAATGCTGCACGATCGGCAATCACGTGATCGGCCGGCAACACCAACATTGTTGCCGCATGATCTCGCGCCGCGATCCAGCCGGCTCCGAGCGCGACCGCCGCCGCGGTGTCGCGCTTGGCGGGTTCGGCAATGATATTTTGTTTCGGAAAACCCTTCAGCAAATCGCGAACAGCTTTTTCCTGGTCGACGTTTGTGAGAATTAGAATGCGCTCGCTTGGCACCAAGCCATCCAGTCGTGTGATTGTTTCCTCGAGCAAAGTTCGCTTGGAAACGAGGCGGAGCAATTGCTTCGGACGATTACGCCGGCTCAACGGCCAGAAACGCTCGCCGCTGCCGCCGGCGAGAATGAGGGCATAAATGGGATTCGACATGTCAGAAACTGCCAATAGCGGAGATCACGCCAGCACGAAGATTTTCCCGTTTCCTTTTCGCCAACGGGACTTATAAGTAGCCGATGTCCCTCTCGGTATCCATTCCAAAAACCGGCGATCAGATTCCGCTGGATAATTTGCTCACGCTCACACGCACCGCGTTCGGACTTGGAATCGGAATGCTCGTAGCCGACAAAATCAAACGGCCAGCTCGACAGACTGCCGCTATCGCCTTGATGTCGGTCGGTGCTTTGGCTGCCGTGCCCTTTCTTGTGAAGATCGCACTCGAGCGCATCAATCGTCCCGAATCGGAACGCGGCAGCCGCGCGCGCTTGCGTTCCATTCGCGGCGACTCGGGCTACTCCACCGAGACAGACATTTATTAGTCTGCTAACCGAGTGTAGTTTCACTCGAGGACAGCTTGATTCGGTCGGCTTCGCGGATTAAACCCTCCTTCGCACATGGCCCGAACATCGACATCTTCCGGTGAGCCGTTGCGCGATTTTTGCCGGGAAGTCTTAAAACAGGAAGCGCTCCTGCGACAGGGCGGCGGGAAAGGCGGGCTCGAGCGGCAACGCAAGCTCGGTCGCCTCCCGGCACGTGAGCGAATCGGCCAACTCCTCGATAAAGACGCGCAATTTTTCGAGATCGGACTTTGGGCAGCCTACAAAATGTACGAGGAGTGGGGGAACATTGTCGCGGCCGGAACCGTCGCCGGTATTGGAACCGTCGCCGGAATTCCATGCATGATCATTGCGAACGACGCGAGCGTGAAAGCCGGAGCGTTCTTTCCCGCGACCGTGAAAAAACTTTTGCGCGCGCAGCGAATCGCTTTCGAATGTTCGCTGCCGATTATTTATCTGGTCGATTCCGCCGGCGTTTTTCTGCCGATGCAGGACGAAATTTTCCCGGACGAGGACGACTTCGGCCGGATCTTTCGCAACAACTCAGTCATTTCTGCGGCGGGAATTCCGCAGTTCGCGGCGATTATGGGCAATTGTGTTGCGGGCGGTGCTTATCTTCCTGTTCTCTGCGATAAAATTTTGATGACCGAAGGAAGCGGGCTGTATCTTGCCGGCCCGTCGCTGGTCAAAGCGGCCATCGGGCAGGTTGTCGAACAAGAAGAACTGGGCGGCGCCAAAATGCATTCGGAAATCAGCGGGACCGTCGACTTCTACGAGAAAACCGATGAGTCGTGTTTGAAACGATTGCGTTCACTGGTCGCACTTTTGCCGGAAGCCAACAACGCGGCTAATTCTAAAATCGACAGGAATGTTTTGAAGACAGCGAAAAGTCCGGATTCGCTTTATGACCTGATCAGTCTCGATGGTCAGAAGAATTACGATGCGCGAGATCTGCTCGCGGCCGTGGTCGATGCAAACTCAGTCGACGAATACAAAGCCGATTACGGCAAGACGCTGGTGACGGCTTATGCGCGCATTGCCGGCCGACCAGTCGGCATTGTCGCCAGTCAACGGCTGCAGGTGCGTACGAAGAAGGAAGGAATCCAGATGGGCGGCGTCATTTATCCGGACAGCGCCGACAAGGCTGCGCGTTTCGTGATGGACTGCAATCAAGACGGACTGCCGATCATTTTTTTCCAAGACGTGACCGGGTTCATGGTCGGGCGCGATGCGGAACAAAGCGGGATCATTCGTAGTGGCGCGAAACTCGTGAACGCAGTCAGCAATTCGATTGTTCCGAAAATCACCGTAGTTGTAGGCGGTTCGTTTGGCGCCGGTAACTACGCGCTTTGCGGCAAGGCCTACGATCCGCGCTTCATCGTGGCGTGGCCGACTGCGCGTTACGCGGTGATGGGCGCGGCCCAGGCTTCGGACACTGTCTTTTCAATTCTCGCTCGCGCTCGTGATCGCGGCGACAAGAAGGCGTCGCATGAAGAGCTCGATGAGCTTCGCAAAAAAGTGAAACGGAGCTACGAAGAGCAAACGGACATTCGTTATGGCGCGGCCCGCGGCTGGGTTGACGCCATTGTTCAGCCACACGAAACCCGCGACACGCTGATTCAGTTGCTTCAATATGTGTCGCGTCCAATGCCGAAAGCGCGCTTTCACACCGGCGTCATTCAGGTCTAATTTTCTGACTTCCGACTTCTGATTTATGCCAGTTGTTCTGATCGAGAAGCAGAGTCCGCAGATCACGGTGGTGACGTTGAATCGTCCCGAACGGCGCAACTCGCTAACGATTGAGCTGCTGAACGAATTGATTGCGGCGATTAAAGTCGCTTCCGACGAAGCGGGCGAACGGGTTCTGATTTTGCTCGGCGCGGGTGTCGCGTTTTGCACCGGACTCGATTTGAAAGAAGCGGCCGATGAAAAGAATGCGCACATGACTGCCGAACTAGTCGCCAAAACTCTAATCACGCTTGCCGAGACGCGTCTCGTGACGATCGCTGCTGTTCACGGCGCCGCCGTTGCGGGTGGCGCGGGAATCATGTCGGCCTGCGATTTCGTCGTGGCTGCAGAAAAGACAAAGATCGGTTATCCGGAAGTTCGGCGCGGCTTGGTCGCGGGACTGGTGATGACTTTTTTGCGCCGGCAAGTCGGCGAGCGCAACATGCGCGAGTTGGTGCTGGGTGGAGAATTAATCGATGCTCATCGCGCGCGCGAGATCGGCTTGGTCAATCGCGTCGTTCCGTCTAACGAGCTGATGAACGAGGCGCAAAAGTTTGCCGATTCAGTTTTGCAAGGCGCTCCCAACGCGATCGCGCAAACGAAACGGTTGATCGAGGAACTTTGGGCGACCTCGGTCAAAGAAGATGTCGATCTTGCGTTGAAGCATCACCTCCAGGCGCGCGAATCCGAGGAAGCGCGCGAAGGCATCGCGGCGTTCAACGAAAAACGCCGGCCAAACTGGTCGAAGTAAACCGGAGATTTACACCGACATCGGCGGCGGTGGTGGTGCGCCTTCGTATTGCGCGCGGCCGAATCCGAGTATGGGCCAAAATATGAATGGCAATAATATCATGCCGATCGCGAATCCGACGCCTTTGCCAAACCGTTTGGAAATGTCGACGTTCAGAATGATCGCGATGATGAAGTTGACGAGTGGAATCAGCATTAGCAACAGCCACCATCCCGGTCGACCGGCGACCTTGCACATCACATAAACGTTGTAGATCGGAATGATTGCGGCCCAGCCGGGCTGACCTGCCTTGCTGAACACTTTCCACATGGCGGCGACGATCAAGAGAATGAACGCGACCTCGCAGATCCAAAAAACTGGCCCGGGAGCGCTTCCCGAGGTCGAGTAATCGAAGGAAGTTTCTTGAGCCAGGAACGAACACGGCGCGAATTGCAACAGGGATATCATATTGGTTAAGACGTTGAGTTCGCAGGGTTAACGGACTGCCCGGCAGTGAGCAAGAAGATTATCTGACCTTGAGCGCAGCCAGGAACTTCAATTAATCGCCGCTGTCGTCGCCACCGCCGTCATCTCCTCCGCCGTCATCGCCACCGTCGTCACTCATGTCTTCGCCGGCATCGTCCGACGCGTCATCCATGCTGTCCTCATCAGCAGTATCGTCAGAATTCACTTCAGCATCGGTATCTTCGTCAGCAGCGACTTCGTCTTCTTCCGCTTCGCTCATGTCGAACGATTCATTTTCAGCGTAGGAATCTTCGCTGTTGATCTCTTCCTCTGAGACAGACTCGCTTACATCGACATCTTCACCTTCGTAGATGTCGACGCTGGTATTTACTTCCGTCCAGTTGTACGAAACCGAAGTCTCCCATTCCGAATAATTCGTCTCGTAAGTTTTCTCGATGTTCTCGAGGACAACCCAATCCGCCCGCCATTCTTTATCGACATAGTATTCGTAGCCGCGAATGAGACCGATCTGAACGTCGAGAAGATAAATGGTCGCGATGTAAGCATCGACCGTGGCCGGCTCTTTCAGGATGTGGTTCGCTTGTTTTTTGAGCTCGACCAGGCCCTTCTCGAGTGCCTTGTCCTTTTTCGCTTCGCCTTCCAGTTTCTTAATCTTCGCGAGCAAATCCTTCTGCTGCGCTTTGATCTTCTCAAACTGCGCCTTCTCTCTTTCCGTCAGGTCGCCGCCTTTTTTCTTCCGCTCGGCTTCTTTGGAAAAATCGGTCCGCAAAATCGCGATCGCGTGGCCCAGCTTTTTGCCGTTCTCGATGACCTTTTTGTTTTTTGAATCAGTCAGCTGCCAATCGACTTTCAACTGCTCTTCGGCTTCGCGCGCGTCGGCAATTCCTTTGAAGAAATCGTTGCTCTTAGCCGCGAGTCCGGTTTCGGCCGTCTTCAAATTCTTTACTACGAGATGAACAGACTTCCAAAACGGTTTGTTCCTTGGCTTTTTCGGATCGAGCGCCTTGTCCGCGCGCGCGTTCTTGATCATTGCAGCGGCGGCTTTCTTCGCGCTGTGAAGGAGCGTCTTGGCGTCCGCCTTTTTGCCGGTCTCTTTTTTTTGTGCCGTTTTCGCCGTCGCGCTCAACCCTTTGGTCGGCGAAACTGCGCGCGCAACTGCGAACAGGCTGAGTGACAAGCAGAGCAACAGACGAACGAAATTTTTCATAGCGGAGCCGAGATTATCGGTCGGTGTCTCGGACAGTCAATTGGCCAATTGCTGACGTCGATCTTAACGAGAAGCTTCAAATGCGATCGGCATGATCCCTTTGTCACGCGCTTCCGCAACATCGATTGTCTGCCAGTCGGGATCGCCAGCATCGAACTTCTCGCTGTTTTTGTCGAGGTCGTCTTCGCCGTCGAGCACAGCTTGGACAAAACTTTTCCAAGCTTTGCTGCCGCGGACACGGCCGTCGAGTTGCTCCTCCAAGTTAGCAAGCGCCTCGGGCATTTCGGAATCGTTGTCTCCAATTTCCGGCGCACCGATGTCCGTCGTTTCAAGTCCCATCAATTCCTGTTCGTCTTCGTCATTGCTGCTGTTCAAATTAAACGCGAGATACATGTGGTCGGGCTTCGCCACCAAGGCCGGATTGATTCCGACTTTGCGCAGCAGCGACGCGAAAAGCACTGTGCCATCGACGCAGTTCGCTTGCGTCATCGCGATTGATTGATCTAGAAAGCGCACGAACTGGCTGCGCACCAGGGGCGAGCCGCCCGGCGTTTCAGTGACCGAGCTATATTGGATTCCATGTTTTTGGAGCGCGGTCCAGATCGCGAAAACCTGTTTTACGACATCGGTTGGATCGTTCGCCTGATATCCATCAAACGCATCGACAATCTTCGTCGCCAGCGCTTCTTTTAGAATTTTGTCTAGTTGCGGGTGATTCTCGTTCACATAAGCGGCGAACATCCAGCCGAGGTCGGCCGAACCGTTTTCAATATTTTCGTCATCCACCGTCTCTTCGGAATTCGCGACGCCGTATGGGCAATCATTGATCGAGCGAATCTGGAGCGTCTCAGTTTTGCCGCCTAGCGATTTACCATTCGCTTCCACTTCAAAATCGACATTGAGCGGAATTTGCTGCGTCACCTTGCGCAGGTGGTCGAATTTGTAATTCACTTTCGGCGCGATGTAATAATCGTGGTTCGCTTCCGCCAGCTTGCCGGTCCATGTCGTCGCCGCGATCAGATCGTTCTCTTTGATCGTCACTTTCACGTCCGCGTTGCGGGAAGGCGTTTTGATCGACACACCGAGCAAGCCAAACTTGTCGCCGAGCAGATACGGATCGGGCTCTTTTGCTCCTTCATCTTCTTCCTCGATTGGCCTGACCGATGCGGTGGCGATAATTAGCGACGGGAAAAACTGATGGTCCATCGCGGCTTCCGGGTTCCACTCGGTCACGCCTGATCCACCGCCGCCACATCCAATGAGCGAGAATCCAATTAGCATGCTAGGCAAACAAGATCGTGACAGTTTCATATAATGCGCGGAGTTTTGCCGAAACGTCGGAAAACCGACAAGCAGAATGATCGGCTAGGCCGGACGCAACCTCACGTTGCTGAGCGCATTCCGGTATCGCACTGCCATTCGACCTTCGTCATCTGTCCGGCCGTAACATCGACATCGAACGGTCCGCAGCGCCCGATTCCCTTTTGCCCATCCTTTCTTGTGACTGTGTAATGAGCGGGCGCTAGCGAAACTTTGAATCGCCCCTGAGCGTCGGTAGTGAATTCTGCGACTGCGGAACTGTCCTTGCCCACAACAAACGTCGCCTTGGCCAACGGTCTCGAACTGATCATGCCAGGTCTAACCGGGCCAGGATGAGTAGGGGAAACCGTGACCACGCCCTCAATTCCGCTGTCACCTGTTTCGGGCATGGGCGTGGGCGATGTTTGAGCGTAGCAAAAACCAGCAAACATAAGGAAACCGATTAAGCTCAAGCGTTGAAGCTGCATAGATACTTGGACGGTTGAACGCTTCAATTGTTTAACGGAAAAGCCGGAAATGTTTGTTGATCGGATCAAAGTTTTTGCCCAAGCGGGCAGTGGCGGCCGCGGCTCGGTGAGTTTTCGGCGAGAGAAATTTGTGCCAAAAGGCGGACCCGATGGCGGCGATGGCGGCCGCGGCGGAGATGTCATTCTGCGCGCCGATCGACACGTCGATAATCTTTCAAACCTCTTTTACGAGCCGATCATCAAAGCGAAAAGCGGCGGTCATGGAATGGGCAAGAAAATGCATGGGCGATCTGCGCCGTTGAAAATCGTGAAGGTGCCGGTTGGAACAATGGTGTGGTCTGCAGAAGATAGAAAACGTCCAACGCCCAACGTCGAACGCTCAATATCGAATACCGAAGATGTAATTGTCGATCTTATGCTCGACGGGCAGGAGTTTGTGCTTTGTCACGGTGGTGCCGGCGGAAGGGGCAATGTGCATTTCAAAAGCTCGCGCAATCGCGCGCCCCGTGAATACACTGAAGGCGGAGAAGGCGAGCAGGGGCACTTCTTATTAGAACTGCGCACGATTGCCGATGCGGGGTTGGTCGGTTATCCGAACGCCGGCAAATCGACTTTGCTCCGAAAAATCTCCGCCGCGCGACCGAAGGTTGCCGCGTATCCGTTCACGACGTTGCATCCGATCATCGGCGTAGTGGAATTTCCCGGCTATCGTCGGGCGACGATCGCCGACATTCCGGGATTGATTGAGGGGGCGCATCGCGGCCTCGGACTTGGTCACGAATTCTTGCGTCACATTACGCGCTGCCGGATTTTTCTGTTCGTTGTCGATGTTGCGGGAAGCGAAGGCCGCAATCCGGTCGAAGATTTGCAGCAACTGCGCAAAGAGCTCGACCTCTACGACCCGCTCCTGTCGCAGCGTCCATGGTTTGTGATTGCGAACAAAATGGATTTGCCGGGAGCCGAAGAGAATCTTCAGGCGCTACGCAAAAAGTTTTCCAAGATCGATATCGTCCCGGTTTCGGCGGCGACAGGCGAAGGGATTGACGAATTGAAAACGAAGTTGGCGAAGTGGTTGGAAGTGTAGTTCCGCGAGTCGATTTTTCTGCAAATTTTTGCCGAAAGTCGCTTGTCATTCGGACAAAAACGGCTTTGGTATTCGCGTCAAGATTCGCGGCTCGACTTCGGAGCGCGAGAGATCACGGGCGGGATGCCCGTGCCACTTGGCTGACAAGCGAAATGCGCAACCGTTATTTACTGATGTCGATCCTGGCGCTGATGTGTGGCGCGGCACTGGCAAGCTCTGCGTTCGCGGCCGAAACAGCCGCACCGGCGCAAGTTGAGCATGAAGGCGTGCCGCTAAAACCCGCGCCGCTCGTGCAGATCGGCAAGTTTGCGATCACGAATTCAATGCTCGTCACATGGATCGTTGCCGCGGGCCTTATCGTTTTCGCGCAAACGGCAACGCGCCGGATCAAACCGATTCCCAGCGGGCTCCAGAATTTTTGGGAGTGGCTGGTGGAGAGCCTCTACAATTTTCTTGAGTCGATCATCGGCCGCGAGCTGGTGAAGAAAACATTTTGGTTCTTTGCCACGATTTTCATTTTTATTTTGTTCGTGAACTGGTTCGGTCTGTTACCAGGGGTCGGAACCATTGGGTGGGGCCACTACGATCCGGCTGGCAATTTTCACATTGATCGGCCGCTGCTGCGTGGTGGTAACGCCGATTTGAATATGACCACGGCGATGGCCGCGATTTTCTTCGTTCTCTGGGTCGTCTGGGCGATTCAAGCCAACGGTGTGGGCGGATTTCTTCTTCACATTTTTGGCCCGAAAGGCGAGACGTCCGGCGCTATGAAGATCGTG
>Ga0209328_10000292_pt1 | contig 11868 bp, 11 predicted proteins | sample JacPinW_OM3H0_M1_FD_187954 | JGI IMG/M metagenome (GOLD analysis project Ga0209328, IMG submission 187954) | Forest soil microbial communities from Algoma, Ontario, Canada - Jack Pine, Ontario site 1_JW_OM3H0_M1 (SPAdes) (version 2) | ecosystem: Environmental > Terrestrial > Soil > Boreal... | reverse complement strand
CCCAGCCGATGGCGCAAGGCACATACTCGGCATCAAGTTTCAGACGATCCAACACGATGCGCGCGGCCTCCATGACATCGTTGCCAACTCCGTCACCGGGCATCCACGCGATTTTGTATTTAGCCATAGGATGTCGATCTTATCGACGGGCGTTTCGACTCGCAAGTGGCTGCGTTATTACGCCTTCGCGCGAAGCCGACGGGCCACGAGATTTTCGGCGCCACCGGCCACGATCAATTCCTGAGCGGCGGGACTGAGTGGTGGGAAGGGGAATGATTTTCCATCGATGGTCAGCGTGGACTTGGCGTAATCGATGTCGATCTTCGACGCCACCGTTGTAGGCGTGCGATCTTTCAGCGTGGCGCGCAAGTGAGTGACTAGCTCTGGGCACTCGAACACGACGAAGCCGTTGTTGAACGCATTGCGCTTGTAGGTTTCGGAAAAGCTCGCGGCGATAACGCAAGGAATGCCTTTGAACTTCAGCGCGGTCGCAGCCTGCTCACGACTGGAGCCGCTGCCAAAGTTGAGTCCGCCCGCCACGACGTCGCCTTTCTGATAAAGCGTGTTGAAGTTAGGATCGTAATTTTCAAACGTGACCGCGGCCATCTCCTCCGGCGTCATGTCGTCGCGATAAGTGTGTTTGCTGCCGTAAATTCCGTCCGTGTTCAAATTGTCTTTGTCGATGAAGAGAACGCGGCCCCGCACTTTTGGTGGAAAACCAACCATGATCTCCACTGAACCGGCTGGCTTTGGTTTTTTCTCAGCGCGTCGAACCGCGATTCCCGCCGGGCGTTCAGCGAATGTTTGAGGCGCGCAAATGAATCCGGCGAGTGCACTTGCGGCCACGACGGCGGGTGAACCTAAATAGACGAGCGCGTCGCGATCCCCCATGCGGCCTTTGAAATTGCGGTTCGTAGCGCTAATCGCGGTTTCGCCTTTTTGCACCAGCCCGCGACCTAATCCGATGCATGCTCCGCAACCGGACGGCAGCGGAATGGCGCCTGCGTCCAGCAGAGTTTTCCAATCACCAGTGGACTCAGCCTTGGCTTGAACTTCGGCGCTGGCGGCGGCCAAATAAAATTCGACACCGGTGGCGACGTGTCCACCGCGGTCACGCACGACTTCGGCGGCGTCATGCAGATCCTCAAAGCGCGCATTTACGCACGACAACAGGTACGCCTTTTGAATGGGCACATGTTTCCGCTGCATTTCCAGAAGCGATACCATCGTCTTCACTTCGTTAGGGCCGGACACATGCGGAACCACGGTTGCCAGATCGAGTTCAAGCTCGATGGCGTAATCCGCGTCTACATCGGCAGTGAGCTGACTTCGATTCTTCCACCATTCATCGATGTCGATGTTGGTGTAGCCGGAGCGACTCTTCGGGCCGCGGGTTCCCGGGCGTTTTGGATTTGAGAACTCGTCGACGCGCGAGCGCAAATAATTCACCGTCACTTCATCGAACGGAAAAACCCCAGCGAGCGCGCCCCATTCCGTCGTCATGTTGGCAATCGTCATACGCGCAGCCATGGCAAGATTCGCCACTCCATCGCCCATAAATTCAACCGCGTGATTGAGCACTTCGTCCTTATTAAAGAGTCCGCACAGCGCGATGATGACGTCCTTGCCGGTGACGCCGGGTGAAAGATTTCCCTTGAGTAAAACCGTGGCCACCTTGGGGACCTGCCACCACGTAACTCCAGTCGCCCAAATACTCGCGGCGTCAGTTCGCACCACTGGCGTGCCCAATGCCGCCACCGCGCCATATAAATTGGAGTGCGAATCGCTCGCCACCACCAACGCGCCGGGAACCACATAGCCTTGCTCGACCATCACTTGATGCGAAATACCGGTGCCGGCTGGGTAGAAGTCGACGCCGTGTTCATGGGCGAACGCTTCGATCTTGGCGTACTTCTCCAGATTCTTCGGCGTGACATTTTGAATGTCGTGATCGATTGCGAAAACCGGTTGCGCCGGATCGGCGATCTTCGTCGCGCCGATCTGTTTGAACTTCGGAATTACCGCGCCGGTGTTGTCGTGCGTCATCACATGACGCGGCCGAATCGAGATAAAATCTCCGGCGCGGACGATCGTGCCTGGAGCGAGTCCATCTGCGTGACGCGCGGCAATCTTTTCGACGAGCGAGAGACCCATATCAGTTCCTTTTTGAAATAAGGAACGCGAGCCCGATGTCAATTCGACGCGTCACTTCTTAGCAGCGCGCTTGCCAAGAAACTTGGCGATGTCGAAGTCCACGAAGTCGGCGTGATGGAAAATAATCGATTCGATCGAGCGCTCCATCTTATCGCCCTCGTGACTGTGCGTGGCGATGATGTGCATGACTTCACCGGGGATGCCGTGCTTGAAGGCGAGCGCGACGCCGCTAAACGGATGCCGCACTTGCTGCCCAAATTTCCCCTGAACCACTTTGCCTGACGCGTCCTTATCGTACTCGAGCGGCTTGCCCACATCGGCGAGCAACGCGCCGGCTATGAGATAATCGCGCTGAATGGGAATGCTACAGCGGAACGCGCGCTTCACGACATCCGCGATGGCGATGCATTGGAGCGCGCAGGAATTAAGATGTTCCACGAACTTCATGTCGATGTCGCCGGCCAACAAGGTGAACTTGACCGCGCGAAGTTCAGCGAAAGTCCAACCTTTCCCGTCGCAGCCGGTGGTGATCGCTTCGTTCCACACCGCTGCGATTTTTTCCCGCAATGACTTCTGCTTGATCTTCATCAAGCTGGGAAAAAGCTTCGCGATTTCTTTCACGCCGTAATTGGTTCGTTGGGTTGTTGTCATGGTGATTGTCGATCTTAGTTAAGATGAAATTTTTCTCGGCGGCGGCCCGTCGTAGCCGTGTTTGACCGGATCGATGCTGCGCATCGGCTTCTCCCGACTCTGTTCTTCGATCACGTGCGCCACGAGGCCGGGCGTTCGCGCGACCATGAAAATCCCGTTCAAGGCGGCAGGATTCATTCCCAAATCGGCGAGGATGGCGCCGATGGCGCCGTCCACATTGATCGGCAGCGGTTTCTTGGCGCCGGCGAAAGATTTTTCCACGGCCCGCGCCGCTTTCATGTGCGGCCCGTCGACGCCGGCTTCGCGCGCCAGCTCGAACAGTCGCGCCGTGCGCGGGTCCTTGGTGTGATAGCGATGACCAAATCCCGGCATGCGGTCGCCCGCTTCCTTCATCGCGGCGAGAGTCCGCATGACAGCTTCATCGATGGAAATGGATTCAGTAGTTGCGCGATCGGCAATTTTTTTCAGCGCTCGGGCGCAATCTTCAATCGCGCCGCCGTGATGACGATTGATCGACATGATGCCGGCAGCAACCGAGGCGCTCAATGATGCGCCGGTCGATGCAGCGGTTCGCGCGGCCAACGCACTTGGAGGTGTGGCGCCATGATCGATCGACGAGACTAACACTGCGTCCATCAAACGGGCGACGGCCGGGGACGGCAGTTCGCCGGTTAAAATTAAATATACCGCCGCGCCGAACGAAGCGCGTCCCATCAATTCAGCGATGTCGTATCCGCGGACTGAGACTCGATTCGATTCAATCCGCGTTACCGCGGTATTCCACACCGCGTTCTTGTCGGCTTCACTCATCAGACTTTGTCCTTTCATTCGCTCCAAAATTTCGACGACCGCACTCGGCAATTCGCCAAATGCATCTACCACAGTCGCACCTGCTTCGCGCAACGCTTTCACTTTGCCGGCGTGGGTGCCTCGCCCGCCTTCGATAATCGCGCCCGCGTGACTGAAACGCGTGCCTTCCCGCGCCGCCTTGCCTCCAATGTACGCGATCACGGGCTTCGTGACTTTTCGATCCCGAATCAGTTGCGCAAGTTCTTCTTCTTGGGACGAACCAATTTCTCCAAAGATCACAATCGCTTCAGTGAGCGGATCGGCTTCAAACATGAGCGCGGCATCGGGAATGCGAATTCCAAGGACCGCATCGCCGCCGATGTGCGCGATCGTTGAAATGCGCACGCCGGCTTGGCCGAGGTAGTAGCCGGTACTCGAAGCCATACCGCCGGAGCGACTGATCACTCCAACACCTTTTGGAATTCCGGCCTTGAACCATTGTCGAGCACTTTCCGCGCGACCACCGATCATGCCGACCACCGCTTTGCCCGGGCTCAAGACGCCGAGCGTGTTGGGCCCGACAAACATTGCGCCATTCGCTTTGGCTGCCGCCGCGATCTGCATCGCGTCCCATACCGGCACGCGATCGGGCACTAACACGGTGAGTTTAATTCCGGCTTCAATCGCCGAAATGGCCGCGTCTTTCACGCCGGCCGCGGGCACAAAAAGCACGGAGATATCGATTTTGCCGAGCGCTTTCACGCCGTCCTGCGGTGTGTTGAACACCGGCACTCCAAGAACGCTCTGCCCGCCTTTGCCCGGCGTCACACCCGCGACCACATTGGTTCCGTACTCGCGCATCAAACGCGTGCGCGCCTGTCCTTCGCGGCCAGTGATGCCCTGCACCAAAACACGCTTTGTCTCGTCGATCAAAATTGCCATTTAGCGCGCGCCTCCAATCAGTTCGTCGAGTCCGGGAATATCAAGTTCAAGATAGAAGCCTTCAACTCCGGCGAGTCGACACTCGACATCGCATGCGAGCAGCTCGGAATCTTTGTTGGCAAACTCTTCGCTCGGCAAAGCCGCCGCGGGCGCGCCCGCGTGGTCCGCGATCAATCCGCCGGAGTGCGTCTCCACAGCGCGATGAATCTCCGGCCACTTCGCGGTATCGATCCAGACACGACCATTTTTCACCGGGACCGCTGTGGCCGATTTATTTTTTACGAACTTTGGAATACGTGGCGCGCAAGGTTTCCATTTCCTACCGCGTGAATCCGCGACGAGCTCGCCGAAGCGCCCGGCAATCATTGCCGGCGCGTCGGTCTTGCGATAACCCTCGACCGGCGCGCGCAGCAACTTGGACGTGCGCTGCAAAATATCGACGGCGCGATCCTCCGTATTGCCACCCAAACGAATCACCGCGGGAATATCGAGATCGAGTTCCCAGAATGCTTTGGCCAGTCCGTAGGCGGACCAATATTGTTCCTGGCTGGCGACGCCGGAGCCGGAACCGAAATATCCGACCAGATTAGGCTGGGTCAAAATGATTCGAGCGGCACGATACACCTTGGATGCGGACGGATTGCCGCTGGTGTCTGTGAAATTGGCGATGGTAAATCCCGCGTTGACGATTGCGTCCATCGACATCATCGATCCGCCGCCGCCGGCACCGTGAAAACCAACCAGACCTTTGGAATCTTTAGGAGCTGCCGTGGCCAACTGCGCGAAATAAAAGGTACCGCGATGATCGTTTTGTTCGACCGCGTAAGCCACGCGCTCGAGAGCGGTGGGCGGGTGATCGAATTCTCGCGCGATCTCAATTTTCAGCTCAGGATGCCGCGCCACCGCGTAATCATCAATCGTGATGCGGCAATCGGCGGCGACGAACTGGCCATCTTTGGTCAGGACCAGCGGATTGATTTCAAGCGATCGCGCCTCAACGCTGCGCGCGGCGTTGAATAACTTTCGAATCGACTCGCCCAGTTGCTTTCCGTGCGCCAATGGAAGTCCGGATGAAGCGACCGCTTCGGTAACGGCCGAGTCCACTGGTCCGCCATTCACATCACAGGCAATGCGCCGTGTTGCGGCGGCGCGGTCTTCAATTCCACTACCGCCGCTGGCCGCGAAAATAATCACCGGCGCGCGCGTGGCATCGTCGATCGCGAACGAAAGGAAAAATTCGCGGTCGATGTCGATCTTCTCTTCCACCAGCACAGCTTCGACGAGAAACTGTCCGACCTTCATCGACAACATCCGCGCCGCGTGGCCGCGAACAGCAGCCGGTTTCTTGGCGAAGGCCACGCCACCGAGGCCAGCGCGCCCGGTCGTCCAGGCTTGGATCTTGATGACTACGCTGGCGCCCTTCTGGTCCGCGGTGAGTTCCTTGGCCACGACCACCGCTTCATCAGCGGTCGACACTGCCCGGCCGCGCGGAATCTCGAATCCGTTGGCGGCGAGAATTGCTTTGCCTTGATACTCGTGAAGTCGTGCCATGGCTGAGTGCTATTGCGGATCAGAACCTTAAAAGATATAGCACTGTTGAAAAGTCAGGCATTGCATGACCTCGTTGGACTACTACGCCATCGAAGACCTTCTCACTGATGACGAGCGCGCGGCACGCGATCGGGCGCGGCGCTTTGTGCAGGAGGAAGTCATGCCCGAGGTCGTGCCGTGCCATCGCGCGGCCAAATTTCCGGAACATCTCCGGCCGCGCATGGGCGCGCTACGACTCTTCGCACCGTATTTGAAAGAGCACGGCTGCGCGGGGCTGAGCTACACCGCCTACGGCCTGATCATGCAAGAGTTGGAACGGGCCGATTCGGGTTTGCGCTCGGAAGCATCGGTGCAGGGCGCGCTGGCCATATACGCGATCCATTCCTTCGGCACGCCCGAGCAGCACGCGCGCTGGTTACCGGGACTGGTTTCGGGCGAACGCGTCGGTTGTTTCGCATTAACGGAACACGGGCACGGCTCAGATCCTGGCGGTATGGAAACTCGCGCCAAACGCGACGGCGATGATTATCTCTTGAACGGCAGCAAGTGTTGGATCGGCAACGCATCCATTGCCGACGTCAAAGTGGTTTGGGCAAAGGACGACGACGGACGTGTCGGCGGATTCGTCGTCGAGAAAGATGCGCCCGGATTTCGCGCGCAGGACATCGAAGGGAAGTTCAGCCTTCGCATCTCGCGCACGTCGGAATGCTGGTTCGAAAACTGCCGGATCCCGGCGGAGAATCGCTTGCCCAAAGCTTCCGGGTTGCGCGCGCCGCTATCGTGTCTTTCACAGGCGCGCGTGGGCGTGGCGTGGGGCGTAATCGGCGCAGCCATCGATTGTTACGAAACCGCGCTCGCTTACGCCAAATCGCGCGAACAATTTGGCCGCGCGATTGCCGGTTTTCAATTGGTGCAGGAAAAACTGGTGTGGATGGTGCAGGAAATAACGAAGGCGCAATTACTGGCGTTGCGTCTCACCCGCATGATGGAAGCGGGCACGGTGCGCCCCGCGCAGATTTCTTTGGCCAAGCGCAACAACGTCTGGATGGCGCTGCAGTGCGCGCGCAAGTCGCGCGATATCCTGGGCGCCGTAGGCATCACCGATCGCTATTCCGTAATCCGGCATCTCATGAATCTTGAGAGTGTCTACACCTACGAAGGCACGCACGACATCCACACGCTGGTCGTCGGCCAGGACATCACCGGGATCGATGCCTTCGGCGGCTGATGACAGACCGCCAAGGTTGGCTAAATTAACAATGTTATGAACGAGCCAGTTTATATTCTCGGCGGTGGGCGCACCGATTTTAAGCGCAACATGAAGAAGGAAGGCAAAACGATCCGGCATTTGATTATCGAAGCCGGCAAGAAGGCGCTCGACGACGCCAAGATCGATGCGGGCGAGATTCAAGCGGGCACGGTCGGCAATTTCAACGCCGGCCAGTTCACGAAACAATTGCAGCTCGGCGCTTTTATTCCGGAAATCGACCCGAAACTACGCGGTATTCCGACAATGCATACCGAAGCAGCCTGCGCTTCCGGAGCGCTTTCCGTTTTACTCGGCGCGCAATGGATCATGGGCGGACTTTACGACGCGGTGCTCGTCGTTGGCGCGGAGCAGCAAAAGACGATGTCGTCGCTCGATGGCTCGGATGTTCTCGGCGCGGCCGCCGATTATCACAACGAAAAGCCGGAATACGGCGATTTCATGTTCCCGAAGCTTTTCGGGCGCATCGCGCAAATTTACATCGACAAGTATGGCGCCAAAGAGTCGGACCTCGCCACGGTCGCCTGGAAAAACTACGCGCACGCGAAACTCAATCCGCTCGCGCAAATGAGGGACGCGGATCTGACGCTCGATTGTGCATCGCAAGTCTCCGACAAAAATCCAAGCGTCGCGCCGCCTTTGAAAGTTTCGGATTGCTCGCAGATCACCGACGGATCGGCGTCGGTTGTGCTCGTCTCCGGAAAATATTTGGAAAAAATTGGACGCGACAAAAAGAAAACTCCGCGATTACTCGGGTTTGGTCACGCGACCGATTATTTGCCGCTCGATAAAAAAGATGCGCCGACGTTTTCAATTGCGCGCAAAGCGGCCGAGCAGGCGTTTAGCATGGCTAATATGAAGCCGCGCGATCTGCACGGCGCTGACGTACACGATTGTTTCTCGATCACCGAGATCGTGGTTTACGAAATTCTCGGTTTGGCCGAACCGGGCAAGGGCGCCGAACTCGCCAAGAGTGGCGCGACCACGCTGCCGCAAGTGCGACATGAGAAAATGGGCGGCAAGTTTCCGTTTGAAATTCCGGTCAATGCCGGCGGCGGACTAATTGGCGACGGTCATCCGGTCGGTGCGACTGGCGTGCGACAGGTGGTTGAAGCGTATCAACATCTGACCGAGCAAGCGGGTGCGCGTCAGATTCCAAACGCGAGGCGTTATCTCACCTTCAACATGGGCGGCAGTCTGACGACGTCTGTCGCGATGTTGTGGGGCCGTGATTAAGCGGCAGCGTTACGGAGCTGGGCGATTCGGTTGCTCACCGCTTCACAGCGTTTGCGTTCCCGAACGGCATCCGTTTCGGGTAAACACTGAGCCTCATAAGGCGCCCGCGCCAGCTGCAAGCAGCCCTGCACGAAATCGTTAGCCAAGGCGGCGCTCGCCAACTTTGTCCCTGTATGAAGTTCTTCCGCTTCGGCGAGCAGTTGATCGCGGATGGCAATGTAGGCGTTGATCTCGGCGACGGAATAAGCTGAACCGAATGTCGGACTGAGTGTTGTTGTAGAGCGACGCGATTCGGGTTTCGTTGCCGGAATGGTGGAGCTGATGGCGAGAGGCATGCATCCTCAAAGAGCATTTCCCGTGCTGACTTTTCAGGCCCGATTTCGTCCTACTAGAGGATCGCGTAGATCAGAAACACGCCCAGAACGAAAGCGGCCGCGCCCCAAACAATTTGAATCGTTCGATTTGTGGCGAGCCACCAATCGATCATTCGTCTATGTCGTTCCAAGCCAAGCAGTGGCATGGCGATAGCGACGACGAGGATGATTAAGCCAAGAATGCGGACCAGCATGGGCGCTTTGGAATCCTCCGCGGCGGCCAAGAGACCGAGGCCTAAAATCGCTCGAATCGCAGTGGCAACCCAAAGTCCGGTTTTATCGGCGAAAAGCCGCGCCATATCGTTGGCTCGACCCGGCAAAAAAATGGCGAGTAAGCCCATGGCGGCAACAAATGCGCTCAGGAGCAAGGCCAACGCAGTCATCTCTGCGTTTTACCGCTTTAATTTTGCGATGCCCAACTTTTATTTGGGCTATGAAAGTACCATTTAAGCTTGGGGCCGTTGGCCATTTCGGTCTGGCCGTGCGCGATCCAAGGAAAAGCGCGCTCTGGTTTGAATCCGCGCTGGGATTGCGCAAAGAATTTGAATTTGAAAATGGGATCGCGGTCGGCAACGACAACGTCACCATCGCCCTGTTTGAAGGCAAACCGTCACCAGAAACATTCGACCACATGTCGTTTCACGTGCCGAACATGTCGATCTTGCGCAAAGCGCTGGCGCATTTGAAAAAGCACAAAGTCGAAATCGAAGATCCGGGCGACGAGATTGGTCCGGAAGGGCCGGGTTCGCCGCACATGGGTCTTTGGTTTCACGATCCCGATGGCTACCGCTGGGAGTTATCGGTGCAAGGTGGCAAATAGATCGGCTGACACGGCCCGAAAATTGCGCTTTGTTCCCTCGGAGTTAAATTGTGAACGGGATGCTTGGACTCATCGTGGGCTGTCTAAAATGGGCTGCGGTAGGTTTCGTCGTGGCCTTTATTCTGATGAAGCTTTACGAGGGCAGCCACATTCACGACGATGTCCCCAGACCTGACTTCAAGGTCCGCCAATCACGACGCGCGGCACTCGTGCTTTCCACATTCGCCGGAATGCTCTCGGCGCTCGTTTGGTTGTTAGTGCAAACTTGGGACTGATCCGCGTCGGTCAGCCCATGTAAAAACCGCCGTTAACGTTGAGCACGTGACCGGTGATGTAACTCGCCATCGGCGACGCGAGGAATAGCGCAGCGTCCACGATTTCGCGGACATCGCCAAGTCGGCCGAGCGGAATCTGTTTCTTGAAGGTTTCGGTTACTTCGTCGGGCATGCCTTTGCTCATTCCAACGTCGATGAATCCCGGGGCAATCGCGTTAACGGTGATGTTTTGCCGCGCAAGTTCGCGCGCCGAAACCTTGGTCAGGGCGATGATCGCGGCTTTGCTCGACGAATAATTCGCCTGGCCGAACAATCCCATCTGGCCGCTGACGGACGACAAATTCACAATCCGCCCACCGTCACGCAAAATCGACATCGCCTTTTGCGTCGCGATGAAGGTGCCGGTGAGATTTACGCGCACGATGCTTTCGAATTCTTCCAGCGACATCTTTTTGATTGTCCGGTCGCGAATGATTCCGGAGTTGTTCACGAGGACATCGAGACCGCCATGTCGATCCTGGATTTGTTTCATCATCGCCTCGACTTGCTGCGGTTGAGTTACGTCGCAATCAATTACCAGCGGATCCTTCAATTCTTTGGCGACATTTGCCGCGTCGGCTTTGTTCTGGCCTTGCGGGTCCGTGAAATAATTGACCACGCAGGTCGCACCGCGTTTGCCGAAAGCTTTGATCAGCTCCGCGCCGATACCTCGGGAGCTTCCTGTCACGAGAACAACTTTGCCGTTAAAATCGAGAGGGTCAGGCATGGCCAAAGTAAAAAGTAGAAATTAGAAAGTAGAAAGTCCGAAGTAGTCGGTGCATTCTCTTAATCCTGACAAATGGCCTCACCGATTCGAATTCTGACTGCTGTCCCGATTTGTGATGGGCACGACAGTGCAATCAACACGATCAATCTCGAGTTCATCCGCCACGGGATCGAAGTCGTTTATCTTGGCTATCATCGCTCGGTCGGCGACATCGTGCGCGCGGCAATTCAGGAGGACGTGCGCGCGATCGGCATTTCCAGTTACAACGGCGGCCACATCGAGTTCTTCGCCGAAGTTGTCGATCTTTTGCGCAGGAAAGGCGCGGCCGACATCAAAGTCTTTGGCGGCGGTGGGGGCACGATCACGCACGAAGATGCGGCAACAATGCGTCGCAAAGGCGTGGACGAAATCTTTTTCGCGGGAACGTCGCTCGACGAAATGGTGACGTTCGTTCACCAACGTTACGGCAAACCGCGCGGGAAACGATCGCGCGCAAAGACGGCAGACATCGAGCTCGCTCGCAAGCTGACGGAAATCGAAGACGGATATGCCAAGACCAAAGGCAAAACGTCGAAGACGCGTGCGGCGATGTCGAAGTCAGCAACTCGCGTAATCGGATTTACTGGTCCCGGCGGCGCCGGCAAAACGACACTGATCGACGAGTTAGTGCTTCGATTCCTAAACAAGGATCGACAATCACGCGTCGCGATTTTGTCGCACGATCCCAGTGTGATCGGCGAAGGCGCGTTGCTGGGCGATCGCGCGACGATGATCAATTCCCAAAACGACCGCGTCTTCATGCGGAGCATGGCCACACGCGGACAGGCCGGAGGACTCTCGCCCGCGACGCACGATTGCCTCGCGCTCCTCGCCAGCTCGGATTTCGATTATGTGATCATTGAAACAGTCGGCACTGGCCAGGAAGCGATGCCGTTTCAGAAAAATGGAATTGTCGATCAAACGGTGCTGGTAATGAACCCGGACTATGGGAGTCGATTGCAGCTGCAAAAAATCGTGATGCTCGATCTCGCGGACATCGTGGT
>Ga0209328_10000291_pt1 | contig 11872 bp, 13 predicted proteins | sample JacPinW_OM3H0_M1_FD_187954 | JGI IMG/M metagenome (GOLD analysis project Ga0209328, IMG submission 187954) | Forest soil microbial communities from Algoma, Ontario, Canada - Jack Pine, Ontario site 1_JW_OM3H0_M1 (SPAdes) (version 2) | ecosystem: Environmental > Terrestrial > Soil > Boreal... | reverse complement strand
GAGCCGGCTTGCGTGACGAGTACGTCGCCTTCATGCGCCGCGTCGGCGAGCTCTATGACCAGGCGCTCAAGGCGGGCGTTCCGGCCGAGGACGCCCGCTTTCTCCTCCCCAATGCCGCCTCCACGAACCTCACCTTCACCGTGAACTACGAGGAGTTCCTGCACGTCGCGGATCTGCGTCTCTGCTGGCGAGCGCAGTGGGAGATCCGGCACATGTGGGCCAAGGCACGGAATGCGCTGAAGGCGAGCTTTCCGGAACTGGCGAAGCCGGTGCAACCCAAGTGCGGCGACCAGCGGATGGGCTACTGCGACGAGCCGCTGGCCGAGTACCTGAAGTGCCCGCTGGGTGCTCGCCGCATCCGGTTGCACAAGGACGAAATCGTCGCCGCCGCGAAAACCGGCCGCACGCTGGAGTCGACGCCGCTGACGGAAGAGGATCTCGCCTTGCTGACGCCCAAGCCTGAGTTCGAGAAGGTTCTCGCCGGAACAAATTAGTAATAACCGTTGACATTCTGATAAGCGTCGCGCCCGCGCGGCCCGTCCGAGTCGCTCTTGCCGACTGGATGCGCCGCATGGCTGATCGGCTGGAGCCGGCGGCTGGCCGGTCGCAGGCTCGCTCAGCGATCCGCTAAGGCGTTACGATTTCTGCGTGCGGCCCGCATCGGCGACGACGACACTCGCGCGTCACTGGGTCCCGGAGCGATCGGCAGGGTGGCGGCTCAGCCGCAGCCGATGAACGAATACTGCTCCAGCTGCGGGTCGAAGACGGAGACCCGGCTGGTGGTGAAGCAGTACCTGAGTGTCTGCCCGCAATGCGATCGGATTTTCTTCCGCAACCCCAAAGTGGTGGTCTCCGCGTTGATCGAGGACGGCGGCCGCGTCCTCCTCATCCTGCGTGACATCGAGCCGGGCCGCGGCCTCTGGGGGATGCCGGGCGGGTACGTCGACTGGGACGAGCACCCTGAGGCCGCGCTGATCCGCGAATGCATGGAAGAGGTGCAGGTGCGCGTCGAGCCGCTGGAGCTGCTCGAGGTGCAGCATATTCTCATGGGTGACGAGGGCGTCGTGCTCCTTCCGTACCGCGCCCGGTTGATCGCTGGCGATCCGACCGCCGGCGACGAGGTGCAGCAGGTCGGATGGTTCCGCCCGGACGCGCTGCCGCCATTGGCGTTCGCCAGTCACCGCAAGGTCTTGCAGCACTGGACGCAGGAAGTGCTGTCCCGAGGCGCTGCCTAGGCATCATCATCGCGCGCAAGAGCATCGTTACCAAGACCGGGGATGGGGGAGAGACCGGCCTCCTCTACGGCGGCCGCGTCGCCAAGACCGATCCGCGCACCGAGGCTTATGGCGCCGTCGATGAGGCAATCTCGACGCTGGGCGCGGCCCGTGCCCTCGTCAAGGACCGCGGCCGGCATGCGATCATCCTGCGGGTCCAGAGCGAGCTCTTCACGGTCGGCGCCGAGCTGGCGACCGATGCTGCCGAGTACCACAAGTTGGAGCAGCATTTCATGATCGTCACCACGGATTTCACTGGGCGCATCGAGCGCGAGATCATCGACCTGGAGCGCCGTGTTCCACTGCCCGATGCGTTCGTCATCCCCGGTGGGACAGCGGCCGCCGCTGCCCTGGACGTGGCTCGCGCCGTGCTGCGCCGCGCCGAGCGTCGCATCGTCGGCCTGCAGCAGGGCGGTCAGCTGCGCAACCCGGAAGTGCTGCGCTACACGAACCGGCTCTCGGACCTGCTCTTCATGCTGGCCCGGGCCGAGGAGGGGACCGCGGTCAAACCGCTGACGGGACGACGATTGGCCCGCACGCCTGCAGCGCCAGCGCGCACTCGTCCCGCACCCAGGCGTCGGTCTCGCGCCTGAGCGCCCGCTCCAGGTGAGCATGGGCCGCGGCGCCGCCGAGCCGGCCGAGCGCCCACGCCGCATGGCCGCGGACGAGCGACTCCGCGTCATCGAGGGCGGTCGCCAGCGCGGGGACCGAGCTGCGATCCGCGATGTTGCCCAGCGCGATACACACGTTGCGAAGCAGTCCAGACCGTCGCGTTCGCCACACGGCGCTGTTGCGAAAGCGGAGACGGAAGCTTTCCTCGTCGAGCGTCAACAGTTCTTCCAGCCGCGGCCGAGCATCGATCAGCGGGCCGAAGGCCTCGAGCGCCCGGGCATCCGGCTCGGCCGCGCGTGGGCTGACGTTGACCGGGCAGATCTCCTGGCAGAGGTCGCAGCCGAAGATCCAGTCGCCGATGAGCGGCCGCATGCCAATGGGGATGACGCCACGGTGCTCGATGGTCCAGAAGGAGATGCAGCGCCGGTTGTCCAGTACGCCGGGTTCGATCAGTGCACCCGTGGGGCAGACCCGCATGCAGGCATCGCAGCTGCCGCAGGTCTTCTTCAACGGCTGGTCGGGCTCGAGCTCGGCTGAGGTGACGATCTCGGCCAGTAAGGCGTTGGAACCGACACCGGGAATGAGCAGGTTGGTGTTCTTTCCGAGCCAGCCCAGGCCGGCTCGGGCCGCCGCCGCGCGGTCGAGCATCCAGCCATGGTCGACGTAGGTCTTTGCGACGTGGCCGCGCTCACGGAGCATCGCCAGCAGCGGCTGCATTCGCTCGAGCAGCACCTCGTGGTAGTCGCGACCCAACGCATACGCCGCGATCCGTCCACGCGGGCCGCTGCCCCGACCCTGCTCTCCCTCGGAGGTGGAAGGGGAGGGGAAAGCGAGGGCAATCACGCTGCGGGCATCAGGCGTCGCCCGGCGAGGGTCGGCACTGGCATGAGCGCGCGCCTCGTTCCACCACGACAGGCCGTCCATCAGGCCCTGTTGGGTCCGATTGGCGGCGGCGGTTTCGGCCTCGGAAAACGGTTCGACGTTGGTGACGCCGACCGCACAGAAGCCGAGCTCCCGGGCCCGGCGCTTGAGCTCGCTCGTCAGGGACATTTGACCCTAGCTTAGGTGCGGTTGCGGGAGTAGGATTAGGTGTAATGCAGGGGAGTGCAGTCTGGCGGGAGCTTCAGCTCCTCATGAGCCTGAACCTGCCGGAATCTGCTTACTACCTCTGGCAAGGCACCGCCACCTGCTGCCACTGCGATGACCAGCGCCTGGTGATCGGCGCCCCCACCGAGCAGTCAGCGCGCCAGCTCGTGCAGGCCTACCTGCCGGTGGTCCGGCGGACTCTCCAGGCCATCCCGGATGCGCCGAAGCGCGTCTCGGTCGTGGTGACGACCGGCCCGCTGGCGCACGCCTGATTGCCCGATAGGCCACAGAAGCGCCGCCTCAAGGCGGAGATCCTCGGCGACGTCCAGGGGGTTGGCTTTCGCTACTTTGCCCAGTCGCAGGCCCGCCGGCTCGGCCTCGACGGCTATGTTCGCAACCGTTACGATGGCGCGGTGGAGGTGGAGGCCGAGGGCGACGCGTCCTCGCTGGAGCGGTTGCTCGATGCGCTCCGAAGGGGACCGCGACAGGCGAGAGTGCAGGACGTGCGCGTCAGCTGGTTGCCCTTTCGCGGGGACCTCGGTCCCTTTGGCGTGAGAGGATGAGCGAAATGAGGTTCGCCCACCGCATGTCGGAGATCGGCACCGAGACCGCGTTCGAGGTCCTGGCCAAGGCGCGCAAGCTGGAAGCGCAGGGGCGCAACATCGTCCACCTCGAGATCGGGGAGCCCGATTTCCCAACACCCCCGAACATCGTCGAGGCCGCTGAGCGCGCCCTGCGCGATGGCTACACGCATTACACCCCCGCCGGGGGGCTGATGCCGGCGCGCCAGGCGGTGGCGGACTGGATCCGCCGTTGGTATGAGGTCGAGGTTAAGCCGGAGCAGGTTGTGATGGTGCCAGGTTCGAAGAACGTCCTGCTGTTCACCATGCTGGCGTTGGTCGACCAGGGGGATGAGGTCATCGTTCCCGATCCCGGCTACGCCATCTATGCCTCGGCTGCGACGCTTGCCGGGGGCAAGCCAGTCGGGATCCCGCTGCGAGAGCGCAACGACTTCCGCTTCGACATCGAGGAGCTCAAATCGAAGATCACGCCACGAACGAAGTTGCTGGTCATCAACTCGCCCCAGAACCCGACCGGCGGCGTGCTGACGACCCGCGACCTCGAGCAGATCGCGGAGCTCGCGATGCGGCATGACTTCTACGTTCTGACCGACGAGGTCTACGGCCAGATCACCTACGACGGCCACCACGCGTCGATCATGACCGTACCCGGGATGCTCGAGCGCACCATCTACTCGGATGGATTGAGCAAGGCCTATGCCATGTGCGGTTGGCGGCTCGGTTTCGCGGTCGCCCCACTGCCGCTGGCGCAGAAGTTCGAGACGCTCATGATCAATAGCAGCTCGTGTGCCGCTGCCTTCACCCAGATGGCGGCGATCGAGGCGCTCTCCACTCGATCGGATGCCTCGGTGCAGGCCATGGTCGGCGAGTTCAAGCGGCGCCGTGACCTGGTCGTCGATCGCCTCAATGCCTTGCCAGGCGTCAGCTGCCACAAGCCACTGGGAGCCTTTTATGTGTTTCCGAACATCACGAACACCGGTCAGGACGAACGCGTGCTGGCCGACCGGATGTTGAACGAGGGCGGGGTCGCCCTGCTCGCCGGGAGCACGTTCGGCGAGATGGGGAAGGGCTATCTGCGGCTCTCGTACGCGAACGCGATCGATCAGATCGAAGAGGGCGTCAAGCGGATGAAAGGAGTCCTGGAAAAGACCGCAGCCCGCGCCTAGTCGGGACGGTGGACTCCGGCTGATGGCCACGAAAGCTGCTCCCATCCTCGATCGCATCCTGGAATCACGGCGCGCCGCGATCGCGGTGCTCAAGGCCAGCGGGGCGGAAGCGGGCTTGCGGCAATCGGTCGCGGCCGCGCCCGCGCCGCGGGATTTTCGCCAGGCGTTACGCCGGACGGGGGTGGCGCTGATCGCGGAGTGCAAGGAACGCTCGCCCTCGGGCGGCGTGCTGGAGCGCCCTTATGACCCGGTGCGGCTGGCTCAGCGCTACGCCGCCAATGGCGCGGCCGCCATCTCCGTCCTCACCGAGCCCGAATTCTTCGGCGGCAGCCTCGACCACCTCGAGGCGGTCCGCGCGGCCGTCGACGTGCCGGTCCTCTGCAAGGATTTCATCATCGACCCGATCCAGGTCCTGGCCGCGCGCGCGGTCGGCGCCGACGCGGTGCTGCTCATCGTCGGGGTGCTGGATGATGGCGCGTTGCGTGACCTTCAGGCGCTCGCGACCCGGCTCTCGATGCAGGCGGTCGTGGAGGTTCACTCGGAGGAGGAGGTGGATCGCGCGCTTCGTGCCGAGGCGAGCATCATCGGCATCAACAATCGTGATCTGACAACGATGAAGACCGACCGGGAGACCACGATCCGTTTGCGGCCCCTGATCCCAGCCGGCCGGGTCGTGATCAGCGAAAGTGGCATCGCGAGCCGCGCGGACGTGGACGAACTCCGCCGCTGCGGGGTCGATGCGGTATTGGTCGGCGAGTCGCTGCTTCGGGCCGCCGATCTCGAGGCAAAAGTGCGGGAGCTGAGCGGAGGGTGACGAAGATCAAGATCTGCGGCAACACCCGGAGCGAGGACGTCGAGCTCGCTGTCGAGCTCGGTGCGGATCTGCTCGGATTTATCTTCACGCGCAGTAAGCGCCAGGTTCGCGTCGACGAGATCAAGGGGATCATCGCCCAGGTGCCGGCCGGGGTCGAGCGGGTGGGCGTTTTCATCGATGAAACGCCCGAGGAGATCGGCAGGGTTGCGCAGGCCTGTGGCCTGACGGCGATCCAAGTTTACCGACCACTGACGGACACGGATCGCTCGCTTGGGCTGCTCCTGCTGCCGGCTTTCCGCGTGCAGGAAGGAGAAGGCCTGGCTGGCCTCCCGCTAGCACATGGGGACCATCCACTATTCGACACCTGGACACCGGACACCATCGGCGGCACCGGCCGAGCATGGGCTTGGCCGCAAGCAAAAGCGGTGGCGCGCCAGTATCAGGTCGTCGTCTCCGGGGGTTTGACGCCGGACAACGTCGATCGTGCGGTGCGCGAGCTTCACCCATGGGCGGTCGACGTCTGCAGCGGCGTCGAGGCCGAACCGGGCCGTAAGGATCCCGCGAAGCTACGCGCCTTCGTCGATGCGGTGCGCCGGGTGGATCGGTCGTGAGCCGTGTGACGCCGGATGCCCGCGGCCGCTTTGGTAGCTACGGCGGCCAGTACATCCCGGAGACGCTGATGGCGGCGGTGGAGGAGCTGGCGGCGGCGTTCGACGCGGCGCTCAACGACGACGCCTTTCGGAATGACTTTGCCTACCTGTCACGGACCTTCAGCGGCCGGCCGACACCCGTATATCGCGCCGACCGGCTCACGCAGCAGGCTGGTGGGGCGGAGATCTGGTTCAAGCGCGAAGATCTCTGCCACACGGGGGCGCACAAGATCAACAACGCTGTGGGGCAGGTGCTCCTCGCCCGCCGGATGGGCAAGCGCCGGATCATCGCCGAGACCGGGGCCGGGCAACACGGCGTCGCGGTCGCCACGGTCTGCGCGAAGTTCGGCCTCCAGTGCGAGGTGTACATGGGCGTCGACGACATGGCGCGCCAGGCGATCAACGTCTACAAGATGCAGCTGCTGGGCGCAACCGTGACGCCGGTCGAAAGCGGTAGCAAGACGCTCAAGGACGCGACCAACGAGGCGATCCGCGACTGGGTGACCAACGTTCGGTCCACGCATTACGTGATCGGATCGGCGGTCGGCCCGCATCCCTATCCCTTGATGGTGCGCGAGTTCCAGTCGGTGATCGGACGCGAGGCCCGCGCGCAAATGCTCACTGAAACCGGGCGGTTGCCGACCGCGGTGGTGGCGTGCGTGGGTGGTGGAAGCAATGCCATTGGGATCTTCGCGCCATTCGTCGATGACCCGGTTCGGCTGGTCGGCGTGGAAGCGGGCGGTCGCGGGCTCGAGAGTGGCGCGCACGCGGCCTCGATCGTCGGCGGCCGTCCCGGCGTGTTGCACGGCTCCTTCAGTTACCTGTTGCAGGACGAGGACGGCCAGGTGATGCCGACGCATTCCATCTCCGCCGGGCTGGACTATCCCGGCGTCGGACCTGAGCATGCCTACTTGCACGACCAGCGCCGCGCCGAGTACGTGAGTGTCACCGACGAGCAGGCACTCGAGGCCTTCCACCAGACGTCACGGCTGGAGGGCATTATCCCGGCGCTGGAGAGCTCGCACGCGATTGCCTACGCGCTGCCGCTGGCGGCTGAGCTGGCGGCGGAGGATGTCGTGCTCGTCAACCTCTCGGGCCGGGGCGACAAGGACCTCGATATCGTCCGGGGCGCGAGCGGCGGATGAGCCGGATCGGCGCGATGTTCGCCCGGCTCGGAGCCGAGCGACGCCTGGCGCTGATCGCCTACCTCACGGTGGGTTATCCGCGTCTCGACGACACGCCATCGCTGGTCGAGGCCGCCGCCCAGTCGGGGGCCGACGCGATCGAGCTCGGCATTCCGTTTTCTGATCCGCTCGCCGACGGCCGCACCATCCAGGCCGCATCCCAGGTCGCGCTGAAAGGCGGGGTGACGGTCGCGCGCGCGCTGGAGGCGGCGACGGCGGCGGGGAAGAGGACCGCCGCCCCGCTGCTTTTCATGACGTATCTGAATCCGATCCTCGCCTTCGGTCTCGAACGGTTTTGCCGGGCGGCCGCTGCGGCGGGTGTCGACGGACTGATCGTGCCCGACCTTCCGCCTACCGAGTCCGTGGACCTCCGCCGCGCGGCCGATGCCTTTCACATCGATGTCGTGTTCTTCGTCGCGCCGACCAGCAGCGAAGCCGGCATCGCCGCCGCCTGCCGGGCCGCGACCGGGTTCATCTACTGCATTGCCGTCACGGGCGTGACGGGGGCGCGCGCCGAGCTGGATCCTAGCCTCCTCCCGTTGATCGACACCGTGCGAAAGCAGACGAAGCTGCCGATCGTGGTCGGCTTCGGCATCTCGCGCGTCGAACACCTCAAGGCGCTGGAGGGCAAAGCCGACGGCGTGATCGTGGCGAGCGCCCTGCTGGACGCTATCGCGCGCGCGCCCGAGGACCCCGCCACCCAGGTCCGCCAGTTCCTGGGGGGTCTGCGCCGGCAACCAACCGGCTAGCTCCCGTCGCAAGCCCGTCCCCCGGCCGGCGTCACACCGTCGGGAGATGGCCAGGGCCGAAGATGCTCCCTCGATCGAGGGGGATGCCGAAGAACGCCGGTTGATCGATCGGAGTGCGGCCGGGGACCAGGAGGCCTTCCGCCAGCTCGTGATCCGTCACCACCGGCTGGTGATCAACGTCGCCTTCCGCGCCCTGGGCGAGCTCAGCCTGGCCGAAGACGTCGCCCAGGAGGTCTTCCTCAAGGTCTACAAGGCGCTTCCCGGCTACCGCCACGAGAAGCCCTTCAAACACTGGCTGCACCGGGTGGCGGCCAACGCCGTCACCGACGCCCTGCGCCGTCGCCGTCCGGTGGTCTCGCTCGATGACATGGAGCAACCACCGGCCAGTCGCGAGTCGGATCCGGTGGACGTGGCAACCCGGCACGACCTGCAGCGGGCCGTCCGTCAGGCAATCGCGAGCCTGCCGTCACACTACCGTGACACGATCGCCCTGCAGGCCTTCGGCGAGCTCAGCTACGACGAGATCGCGAAGACGCTCGACATCCCCCTGGGCACGGTCATGTCGAGATTGAACGGTGCCAAGCGGCTGCTCCGTGAACGCCTCGGCGACCTGGTGCGTAGCGAGGAGGCGAATACGGCGTGAATTCAGTCCGTTTTACGAGACAGAGGTTGCTATCCAGATGTTGAGTCATGCAACGACGCGCGATTGGCTGATCCCGTATGCCGACGGCATGCTGGCCGCCGACGAACGCCGTCGCATCGATGGGCATATCACCGGGTGTGCGGCCTGCGCCGCCGAGCTGCGGGAGGTGCGCGAGCTCAACCTGCTGCTGGTGACGCTCCCACCCGCGCCGCCCCTGGCGGTCGCCCCTTTCTGGCTGAAGCTCCAGGCCCAGTTGCCAGCGCGCCGCACGCTGCGCATCCCGACCTTTGCCGCATACCGGCGGCTGGGCGTGGCCTTCGCCGCAGCGGCGGTCGCCCTGGTCGCGGTGGCGGGGTCCGCCTTCGCCGCGCCGTCGGCCCTTCCCGATAACCCCCTTTACCCGGTCAAACAAATCGAAGAGCAGGTCCGCCTTGCTCTGGCGCCGTCGAACGAGAGGCTCCCCGTGCAACTGCAGCTCGCCAACGAGCGTCTACGGGAGGCACAGGCGATGGCCGCCAACCACAAGCCGCGCCTCGCCGAGAACAGCCTGCGCGCCTTCACGCTCATCCTCGACGGCGCGGCGGTGTCGCTCAAGAATCCCGCCAACCCGCAAGCCACCAAAGATGCGCTGCTCGCCTTGCGCGCTAACCTCGATGCCGTCGAGCGAGTGAACGCGAATCGCAATGACGACGTCGCGGGCATCAAGCAGCTGGTCACGGCGGCCGGCGACGAGCTCGATCGGATTGAGCATCAAGACAGCGTCACGGCGCCGGTGGTCGTCGTCGGCGAGCAGGCCACGCCTGAACCGACGCCGAAGGCGACGCCGACGCCGAAGCCGACGCCCAAGCCGAAGCCGACCGATGACGGCGGCGACCATCGCAACCAGCAGCACTAGCGCCACTGGCGGCATCCATCGTTAGACTCAGTCCGTGGGCGCGCGCGAGGATGTCCTGGTTGTTCGGAGAGACCTCCTGTTTGGCGGCAGCGAGTGGACGGGCTTTCGGGCGACCGGCCTGGACGAGCTGCTCGCGCGGGTGCGCGCGAACTACCGGTTTCGTCCACGCAGCGAGGTTGAGGAGGACCCGTCCGACCCGCAGATCATCCCTTACGTCGTCTTTCGCCATGACGACCGCTACTTCTTGACGCACCGGCTGCGCCGCTCGAGCGAGCGGCGGTTGCGCCATCTCTACTCGCTCGGTGTTGGCGGCCACATCAATCCCGAAGATGTCGCTGGCGCGGCCGACCCGATCGACGCCGGGCTGCGCCGCGAGTGGGACGAGGAGGTCGTCTACAGCGGCCACTTCTCGACGCGGTTGCTGGGGGCGATCAACGACCAGACGACGCCGGTCGGCCGCGTGCACGTGGGGCTCATCTTCCTGGTCGAGGGCGACCGACCCGACATCTCGATCCGCGAGGTCGACAAGCTGGCGGGCGCGCTGCTGCCGCTCGACGCGATGCGCAGCTACTACCTGGACATGGAGTCCTGGTCGCAGCTGATCTTCGATTACCTGACGCGGGTTCCGGTCGCATAGCCCGTTCTGGAACTGTGCGCACGTTTCGGATCCGGCCGATGCCGAGGCAGCTTGCTTATCCGCTGCTGGGGGCGACGGCCGCGAGCCTCCTCTGGATCGGGATTGGCACCGCGTTTGGGATGTACTCCCTGTTCTTCTTTCCGGTACCGCTGCTGGCGGCCGCCCTCGGTGTCGCCGCGGCCCGCGAGTGGAGTCGGCCGGCCCAACGGGCCTTCGCTGGTGCATGCCTCGGCGTGATCGTTGCCACCGTTGCGCTAATTCCCTTCGAGACGAATCCGCCGATCGTGCTCCCCGTCATGAGCGCTGGCTTCGTGGCCGGGATCGGGGTCAGCCTGTGGATCAAGCGGTAAGGTCTTTCGCCATCTCCTCGAAGTTGCGGACGTAGCGCAGCGCATCCTCCTCCGAGTGCTGGACCGAGAGCGTCCAGTTCTCTTCGGCGCCCGGCGCCATCAACACACCGCGATTGCACTGGTAGAGCCATGACAGATAGGCGTACTTCTTGTCGATCGTGAGGTAGTCCCGGTAGTTGCGCACCCGTTCTTTGCGATAGGTCACGCAGCCGCGCGCCGCCAGCGTGATCGGGTGGAAGGGCAGCTGGTAGTCGCTCATGACTTTGCGCAATCCGCCCTCGAGCGCCTCCGCCAGCGCATCGAAATGCGCGTACGCCGCAGGTGTTAGAACGGAAAGCAAGGTCGTCTTCGACGCCGCGATGGTGAGCGGGTTGCCGTTGAAGGTGCCGATCTGGGCCACTTTGTGCTCGTCGATCATCCCCATCACGTCGGCGCGGCCGCCGACCGCGCCGCAGGGCACGCCGCCGCCGATCGCCTTCGCCAGCGCCACCAGGTCGGGCGTCACACCGAAGCGCTCGGTCGCGCCACCGGCGGCGATGGTCGCACCCGTCTTGACCTCATCGAAGATCAGCAACGCCCCATGGCGATGCGCGAGCTCGAGCACACCGGCCAGGTAGCCCTCGTCCGGAAGCACGATGCCGATGTTCATCATCACCGGCTCGACGATGATCGCGGCCACCTCGCCGCGATGCCGGTCGAGCGTGCGCTCCAGGATCGCCAGATCGTTGAAGGGGACGACGGTCGTGAGGTCAACCACCGCCTGCGGCGTGCCGGCGCTGTAGGGGACCGAGACGGGAGCGTCGGCCGGACCCATCAGGTCGGGCGACGGCTCGACCGAGACCAGCAGCGCATCGTGGTGTCCGTGGTAGCTGGCCTCGATCTTGACGAGACGGTCGCGGCCGGTGAACCCTCGCGCCAGCCGGACGGCATCGAGCGTCGATTCCGTGCCGCTGTTCGTGAAGCGCCACTGCGGTTGCTTGAAGCGACGGGACAGCTCCTCAGCCACAACCGCGTCATCGGCGACGGGCTGCGCGAAATGCGTACCCAGGGTGGCACGCTCGCTGATCGCTTTGACGATCAAGGGGTGGGCATGCCCGACGACCATGACGCCGAAGCCATTGTGAAAGTCGACGTATTCATTTCCGTCGACGTCCCATACCCGGCTGCCCTTGCCGCGATCGATGAAAACCGGCTGCGGCGCCGCGTCCTGGAAGGACGACGGCACCCCGCG
>Ga0209328_10000290_pt1 | contig 11891 bp, 7 predicted proteins | sample JacPinW_OM3H0_M1_FD_187954 | JGI IMG/M metagenome (GOLD analysis project Ga0209328, IMG submission 187954) | Forest soil microbial communities from Algoma, Ontario, Canada - Jack Pine, Ontario site 1_JW_OM3H0_M1 (SPAdes) (version 2) | ecosystem: Environmental > Terrestrial > Soil > Boreal... | reverse complement strand
TCATACTGGTGACCACGATCCGAAGGGAGCGGAGCTTTTTTCGCGCATCACCAAACTGTGGGAAGACGTCGAGTGGGATTGGTATAAGAAAAGCCCTCAGGGGGATGCGCTGTTCTGGCATTGGTCGCCGGACTTTGCGTGGCACATCAGCAACCGCCTGACTGGCTTCAATGAAGCGATGATTGTGTATTTGTTGGCGATGGCTTCGCCCACGCACGCCGTTTCTCCAGAGTTGTATTACACCGGTTGGGCGAACCAAAAACGTGCGTTGATCGGTTCTTATATCGACGATTCGCGTCCGGGACCTCGCTACACCAATGGGAAAACTTATTTTGGAATCAAGCTGGACGTGGGTTGGGGAACCGGCGGGCCGCTTTTTTTTACGCACTACTCTTATATGGGATTTGATCCGCACGCGGCCACGGATCGCTTCACGAATTATTTCAGGAATAATCGGAATATAGCCAGGATCAATCGGGCGTACTGCATCGCTAACCCGAAACATTTCGAGGGATACTCGGCGGAGTCCTGGGGGCTAACAGCCAGCGATGGTCCTGACGGTTACAATCCCAGCGCGCCGGACAAAGAAGACGATCATGGGATCATGGCCACGACCGGGGCGTTGTCTTCGTTTCCGTACACCCCGGAAGCGTCGATGGCCGCTTTGAAGCATTTTTATCGCGATGAGGGCAACTGGCTCTGGGGTATTTATGGACCGCGAGACGCGTTTGATGCGCATGAGCATTGGGTATCGCCGATTTACATGGGACTGAACCAGGCCCCGATTGCGGTGATGGTAGAAAATTACCGGACCGGTCTAATTTGGAAGTGGTTCATGTCAAATCCAGAGATTGCGCCGATGCTTGCCAAGGCGGGACTGCAAATGCACAAACCGAAAACCACGCGACGCGGCGCGCGATGACTGCGTGGATTGCGCAAGACTTTAGCTTCTTTCGTGCTGTTCTTTGCGTGAATAGTTCTGTCCATTCACTCACTGCACATATGGTATGAATGTTCCTCTGGAGGCTTGTTGAGCGAAAATCCCTTAGTGACTGTAGCGGGTTCGGCACTTCAGGAACTACTTCCTCCCCTCAGCGAGCAAGAAGCGGTCACGGAATCGGCTCGCTGCTTGATGTGCTTTGACGCGCCGTGTACACACGCATGCCCTACACACATCGACATTCCCAAATTCATTAAGAAAATTTCCACCGGCAATTTACTGGGCTCCGCACGCACCATTCTGGAGTCCAATTTGCTTGGGGCTACCTGCGCGCGCGTGTGCCCGGTTCAAGAATTGTGCGAAGGCGCGTGCGTGCTTGGTTCGGAGCACAAACCCATCGCCATCGGCAGGCTGCAGCGGCACGCGATGGATTACGTATATGGACGAAAGATTGACGTTTTCCACGCTGGAAAATCAATTGGCAAGAAAGTGGCAGTTGTTGGCGCGGGACCAGCGGGTTTATCTTGCGCTGGCGAACTCACCAAGCTGGGTGTTTCTGTGACCCTGTACGAAAAACGTGAGCTGCCCGGCGGGCTCTCCACTTACGGCATCATCGTGCTCCGCGAACCGGTGGAAGTGGCGCTCGCCGAAGTCGCCATGGTCCAACGTCTCGGTGCCAAGCTTGAAGTTGGTAAGGAAGTGGGCGTCGATCCTGCCGTCGCGGACTTGAAGAAGGATTTTGCCGCCGTGTTCATCGGTGTAGGTCTCGGCAATTCGCCGCAACTCGGAATTCCTGGAGAAAATTACATACTCGATGGACTCGAATACATCGAGGAAAGCAAACTCCAGCCTGCGCAACTGCACGTCGGCCGCGATGTAATTGTCATCGGCGCCGGTAACACGGCTATTGACTGTGCGACCGTCGCCCACCGCCTGGGCGCTGAACGCGTCACCATGTTGTATCGGCGGACCGAAAGAGAAATGACCGCATACCCGCATGAATACGCTTTCGTGAAGCTCGAAGGAGTCACCGTTTCGTTTTTATCAAAACCGGTCAAAGTGCATCACGAAAATGGCGTGGTGAAAGGGCTCGAGTGTATTCGCATCGCTTTAGGCGAGCCGGACGCATCCGGGCGTGCTGCTCCCAAAGAGATTCCCGGTTCTAATATGCTCTTGCCTGCCGACCAGATCGTTAAGGCCATCGGCCAGAACAAATTGTCACTGGCTTCGCGTCTCGATCTGAAAACTGATAAAGGTTTTATCCGCGTCGATTCTAATTTTGAAACGAGTTCTCCGGGGATTTTCGCGGGAGGCGATTGCGTTCGTGCACGCGGGTCGGCTTCCACAGTTATGGCGGTGCAGGATGGTAAGCTCGCCGCTCGTGCGATCTACCAAAGGCTGGTAAATCATGGCTGATCTAAGAACCAACTTTGCAGGGATTCGCTCGCCTAATCCTTTCTGGCTGGCCTCCGCGCCACCGACCAATTCTGGCGCGCAAATTCACCGCGCGTTCGAAGCGGGCTGGGGCGGCGCGGTCTGGAAAACCATTGGCGCACCGGTGCTGAACGTGTCCAATCGCTATGGAACCTGGCGCTACGGCAACGAAAAAATGCTGGCCATCAATAACGTCGAACTGATTTCCGATCGGCCCATGGAGCTGAATCTTCGGGAAATTGCGGAGGTAAAACGGGCTTGGCCCGATCGCGCGGTGATCGTTTCCGCGATGGTGGAATCCAAGCCGGAGGCCTGGCATGGCGTTATCCGACGAATTCAAGACACTGGCGCTGACGGAATTGAGTTGAACTATGGCTGCCCGCATGGCATGAGCGAGCGCGGCATGGGCAGCGCCGTCGGGCAAGTGCCGGAATATTGCAAGGAGATCACAAGCTGGGTCATGGACGTCGCGAAAATTCCAGTGATCGTTAAGTTGACTCCAAACATTTCTGATATTGTCATGCCCGCGCGCGCTGCGGTGGCAGCCGGCGCTAACGCGATTTCTCTGATCAACACCGTCAATTCGATCATGGGCGTGGACTTAGATACGTTGGATATCACGCCAAGCATCGCTGGAAGAGCAGGCCACGGCGGTTACGCCGGTCCAGCAGTTAAACCAATCGCCCTGAATATGCTTGCCGCGCTAGGACGCGATTCTGTCGTCCACAGCTCGAGGTTGCCGATTTCCGGCATGGGCGGCATCTCCACCTGGCGGGACGCCGCGGAATTTCTCCTTCTGGGCGCAAGTAGCCTGCAAGTCTGTACTGCCGTGATGCACTACGGCTTCCGTATCATCGAGGATTTATGCGACGGATTGGCGAACTGGATGGACACTAAACAGTTCGCCACCATTCCAGATGTTGTCGGCCATAGTCTCCGGCAGGTTTCTGACTTCAAGGATTTCGATCTTTCTTTCAAAGTTGTGGCGCGTATCGATCAGCAAAAGTGTATTCGCTGCGACTTGTGCTACGTGGCCTGCCATGACGCAGCGCACCAGTGCATCGACTTGATCGATAAACAGGGGCACGTAACTACTCCGGCGACTTATGATCCATCGTCTAACGGCAGAGTCGAAGCCGTCTCGACGCGGCCCAGCGTTGTTGTTCGGGAAGATGATTGCGTGGGTTGCCGCCTCTGTTTCAATATTTGCCCGATGGAAAACTGCATTCAGATGGTGGAAGTGCCCCCCGATCGTCCGTCCGTCACCTGGGATCAGCTGACCGCGAAGCAACCTGAAGTAGCGGAAGATTGGAATCAGATGGAGCGCTACCGCCGAAAAATGGGGATCCGCATCCACTAAAAATGCCGAAGGAGTACCCGATGGGCCTGCTCGTCCGAAATGGGGAGATCGTAACTGTCGGCTCCCAGATACGAGCCGATATTTACGCCGAAAACGAAACGGTCACGCGCATCGGCAAAAATCTTGATGTGCCACCCGGCACTGAAATCATCGACGCCACCGGCAAGCTTGTTTTTCCCGGCTTCACTGATCCACACGTACATATCTATCTTCCGTTTATGGCCACTTTCGCGAAGGACACGCATGAAACGGCCAGCATTGCAGCGCTCATCGGCGGCACGACGACTTATATCGAAATGTGTTGCCCGAACCGCACCGATGACGCACTGGCTGGCTATGAACTCTGGAAATCGAAGGCCAACGGGAAAAGTGCTTGCGATTATGCGTTTCACATGTCGGTCACGAAATTTGGCGAAGAGACCGAATCGCAGCTTCGCGAAATTGTGGCTGACGGCACTTCTTCGTTCAAAATTTTCCTGGCGTACAAAAATTTCTTTGGCGTCGACGACGGCGAAATGTATCAAACACTGATGCTCGCGAAGAAGCTCGGCGTGATCGTCACTGCGCACTGCGAAAACGCTGAGCTTGTCGCGCGTCTTCAGGCGCAACTTATCGCTGAAGGCAAGACCGGCCCGGAATGGCACGAGCCGAGTCGACCCGAGTCTGTTGAAGCCGAAGGCACGGGGCGGTTTGCGACTTTTCTTGAAAATACCGGCGCCACCGGCTATGTGGTTCACCTGTCTTGTGAAAGAGCTCTCAATGCCGCTCTTGCTGCCAAGGAACGCGGCGTGCACCTTAGCGTCGAAGCGGTTCTTCCGCATTTGCTGCTGGATAAATCGTTCGCCGAACGCCACGGGGTCGAAGGTATGAAACATGTGATGTCCCCGCCGCTGCGTGCCAAACACAATCAGGATGTTCTTTGGAACGCTCTCGCGCGGGGGCTCGTGGATACCGTAGGCACGGACCATTGTCCATTCGACATCGAACAGAAACTGCTGGGTGCGGATGCGTTCACGAATATTCCCAACGGCATTCCGGGCATCGAAGATCGCGTCAATCTTCTCTATTCTTATGGGGTTGAGAAAGGCCGCATCGATCTGGATCGCTTCGTGAATATTGCCAGCACCCGCGCGGCAAAACTTTTCGGGCTGTTTCCTCGCAAAGGCACGATCGAAGTTGGAAGCGACGCCGATCTGGTGGTCTTCGACACCAGCTATCGCGGAACCGTCAGCGCAAAGACGCAACATGTTAATAACGACTACAACGGGTTCGAAGGAATGCCCATCGAAGGGCGCCCTTCGGTAGTTACCGTGCGCGGCAAGGTGCAGGTAAGAGACGGAGAATTCGTGGGCGAACGTGGCCGCGGGCGTTTGCTGAAACGCGAGCCAGCATATTTCTGAACGAACACACGATGCCTCTTGATCCCAAACGGACTGTAGCCGAACTAAAGGAACTGCGCTCGTTGACCGGTGATGAAAACGGAGCGCAGCGAGTAGCCTGGACCGACACGTGGTTGCGTGCACGCGAGTGGTTTGCAAAAAAACTTGCCGAACTTTCGGTTGAACATCATTACGATGCCGCTGGAAATAATTGGGCGACGTTAGCGGGCGAATCGAAAAAATCCCTGATTCTCGGCGGGCATCTGGATTCCGTGCCTAATGGCGGGTGGCTCGACGGTGCTCTCAATGTTCTTGCTGCGCTCGAAGTGCTTCGCCGTTTTGCCTCGGAATTCAACGGGCGGCCGCCGGTCACCATACGCCTGGTGGACTGGGCCGACGAAGAAGGCGCGCGTTTCGGGCGCAGCCTGCTGGGATCGTCAGCGTTCGCGGGCACGCATTCCATTTCGGCGGACCGCGTTCGCACCGACCGCAACGGAATTAAAATGGAAGATGTGCTGCGGCGTTGCGGCGTAGAAATGGATCGCTTCGCTGACGCTGGAAAAGAACGGCAAAATGCCGCTGCATATCTTGAACTGCATATAGAACAAGGCCCCGTGCTTGAACAACTCGGCCTTCCGCTGGCCGTGGTTTTAGGCACCAAGGGCGTGGAACGCCACGGCATAACCTTTCACGGACAAGAAGCTCACTCTGGCTCGACACCCATGAACGCGCGACGTGACGCGCTCGCCGCCGCCGCTAAACTCGCGCTCGAAATTCGTAATATCGCGCGCAAGCATCCGGACGCGGTTTGCACCATGGGGAGTCTCAAAACATTTCCAGGTATCGTGACCGCCGTGGTGGGCCGCTGCGAAGCTACGCTGGATCAACGCGATCTTGATGCGCGCATTCTTGCGCGGATGTTTCAAGAAGCCCAGGATGCCAGCCGGCGCTTCGCCGAAGAAGAAAAATGCACGGTAGAGTGGTCGCGCATCTGGAACATTGAGCCGGTGCCCTTCCACCCCGCTCTGCTCGAGCTTTGCGAGCAAGCGGTTCGCGAAGTCTCCGGCAAATCGCACCGAATGCCTTCCGGACCGCTTCACGACGCCGCTGAGGTTTCCCGCGCGGGCATCCCGGCGGTGATGATGTTTGTGCAATCGCTTGGCGGGATCAGCCACAACAGAATCGAGGATACACGCGAAGAGCACCTGGAGATGTCGGTAGTAGCGCTCGACCGGCTGGCATCCAAAACGGTGGACTGGATCTTGCCAACGTAGCCTGCCGCGGCAATAAAAACGAAGTTAGCGACACCGCTACTGGGAATGCACTTTTTTTGCTGATCTTTGTGAATTAGATTCAAGCGCCACGGAGATAGGATGAACGCACAACTCGACTATGCGGCCATGCTGAAAGTCGCAATGAGCGAGGCGTGGCAAGGACTACAGGAAGGTGGAGTACCTATCGGCGCAGCAATTTTCGATTCGGACGGCCGGGTGATTGGCAAGGGGCACAACCGGCGTGTGCAGCAGAATGATCCTTCCATGCACGGCGAAACGGACGCGTTTCGGAACGCCGGCCGGCAATCGAGCTATCGTAAGTTGATTATGGTTACGACGTTGTCTCCATGCTGGTATTGCAGCGGACTAGTTCGCCAATTTGGATTCAGGACCGTGGTGGTAGGTGAGAGTAAAACGTTTCAGGGCGGAATCGATTGGTTGCGGTCGCTGGGTGTGCAGGTGATCGATCTGGAATCGGAGGAGTGCTTTTCTATGTTGCAAAAATATATTTCAGAGAATTCCGCGATTTGGAGCGAAGATATCGGGCAGGAATGAAAATCGCTCGTAAAAAATGAGCGAAAGCAGTCTGAAGTATAGAGGCGGTCTCAAATGCGAATCGAAGAGACCGCCGCTTTTGTTTTTAGGCGGGGCGAAAAACTATTGGTCAAAACTTCACGCTAAGCGACATCTGAATCTGTCGCGCGCTGCCAATGGTCTTGTTGACGTTGCCCAGTCCGAAGGGGCAATTGTAAAAGCCGCTGGTCTGGTTGGGGGTCCCGCAGGCGGACGGCAACGGTGTGGTCCCTTGCGTCGGAAATCCGTTGTAGTACTGATTCTGGTTGACGTCGTTGAGAGGGATGTCAAAGCTGGGAGTATTGGTCACATTGAAAATATCGAAGCTAAACTGCAGGGACGCACGCTCCGTTAGCTTAGTCATCTTAACTAGAGAGACGTCCATGCGCTTCTGCCAGGATTGCCGAAAAATATTGCGCTGCCCGGTGGTGAAGGTGGTCTCGTAAGGATCATTGGTGGGGATCGCGCCATTCAACGCGCCCGGCTGCAGAATCGGAATCGTGAAGCAAGACGCCTTTAGCGCTGGACCGTTCACTCCAACTTTTCCGGTGAGCGCCGACTGAGGAGTACAGCCAGGGGCCAGGGGCACGATGGGATTTGTTATTCCGTCTGAAACGCCATAGAACATGCTGCCGATGGCGCCGCTGTAATCGATAACGCTGAAAGGCTGGCCGCTCTGGTAAACGCCGATACCTTCAAACGCCCAGCCATTCGTGAATTTGCCAACAAGCGAAGCGTCTTGCGCGGCCTTGGGAATTTCAAACACAAAACTGAAATTGAACACATGAGTGCGGTCAAAATCAGAAGAGCCATAGGCCTGGCGCAAATTTAGCGGGTTGTTGCCGTTGTAAAACAGGCCCAGAGCGCTCTGTTCATCGGTGGCATGGGAATAGGTGTACGAGAAGCCCATGCGGAAACTGTGGCTCATACGTTTTTCTACGTGCGTCTGCAGAGCGTTATACGCGGAAATTCCTGCGGCTTTGTAGCTTTCGGATTCCGAAGAATAGCCGACGTAGGGGACGCGCAGGTCGATGTTGCCACCTTCGTAGTTGGTCAGATAATTTCCCGCCGACGCTCCGGTACTTGGATTGGGCGGGAGCGCGATGGGATTGAAACTGGAGTCGACGACGGTGTAGCCATAGCTGTAAATCTGCCCGTGAATCGGATGGGAAGGCGAAGCAATTTGTGCCTGGTTAAACGGAACAGGAATTACCAGGTGACGGCCGAGATTTCCCACGTAGCCGATCTGCACGAGGAGATCGTTGCGAGGTTGCCACTGTATGTCCAAGGTGTTGTTGATGCTGTAGGGCAATTTATTTTTGCGATCGTAAACTGCAAAGGAGAAGAGTTGCGCGCCGCTTTGTATGGCGGCAACAGACGGAAGAAAATTGATGATGTCCGCAGGATTTCCAGACGGAGGCGGCTGCAAGCTGCTACCCCACGGCGCGGATAGAGAACCGCCAGTCGGTGACGCAGGATCACAGGTGGGAATAAATCCCTGATACGAACTGATGGTGGACTTACAGACTTGTGAATTCACAAACGGCGGAGCTTGATTGACGCCGAAAGGTCCTCCGGCGATTACACCCGCGGCAAATCCCGGCGACAGATAGGTGAATAGCTCTCCCCGGTCGTAGTACATACCAGTACCCGCCCGCACGACAACCTTGCTATGAAAGATCCCCGGACTCCAGGCGATCCCGAGACGCGGGGCAATTCCCCACTGGCGGCCCGTCAGCGTGCTGTTGCTTACGCCCTTGCTAGGGAACTTGGAATTGTTGCCCGCTACGACGAATCCGGTGGATGTAACCGCGCCCGAAGCTTCATCGAAGGAATAGAGCGACGGCTCGAAATTATAAATGCGTCCATATTTCTCCGTGAAGCCGCCGTTGTAGTCATACCGCACGCCGAGAGTCACGCTCAGATTCGGACGAATCTGATAACGGTCCTGCAGGTAGAAACCTGCTTGTCCAGCGCGGAGATAACGGTTCGCGTCGCCCTGCAGGTATGAAGTCGTCACGAAGCCGTCGGAAGTGTAAGGCGTGACAAGGCCCTGGAGAAATTGCGAGAAGTCGGCGCTGCCAATGATTCCCTGATTGGTGCGCCGGTCACGGGTGTTTAGTTGCGTGTACGCGTAGCTCCCGCCGAAGGTGATGGTGTGCTTTCCGTGAGTCCAAACCGCATTTGCCGAGGGCATCAAGCGATTCTGAAATACACCCGTGAACGCGCCTTGGGAAGCCGCACCTTGGCCGATGTTGAGGGCGGCGTTGGCAATCGGCGTGGGAGACGAACACGAAGGATTGCTGTTGGGACAACCTACGTTATAGAGTGCGGCGTTGCCAAAATTGTCAACGATGGTAATACCCGGAAAGAAGTTCGAGCCGAAGGTATTTATGCCCAATTGCGATGGAGCAAAAGGCTGCGAAACGGTGCTGTAAACTTTTTGCCGCGCAAAACCCACAGTTTCGGTAACGCTCAAGTTAGGCCGCAACGTTTGTGTGTTGCTGACAGATAATACCTGGCTGCCGGCGTCGAGATGCTGGGCAAATCCCGCCACGCTGGAGTACGCGTAAGGCGCGACGGTAGGATCATGCTGATAATAATATTTGAAGGCTACCGTATCTTTTGCGGTGGCATTCCAATCGACATCGGCGACAGCTTGATCGGCAGTAAACCGCGCGGTTCCGGGAACAACGGCATTCTCCGGAAAATTCACCGTCGGGGTATTGCCGTCGGCGGAAGGGATCATGTACTGACCGTTTGGTAATTTGTAATTCAGAAGAGCGAAGGCCACTGGACTGATATCGCGTGGAGCAGTGCCGACAACCGGATTCACTGTGGAGGGAAAATTGTTGCACGGAGGCGCCGGGCAAGCCGCCGTGGGTGTCGTGGTGTTCACCACACTTGCCAAGCCGGCGGGACTGCGATCGTCAGTGAGGTAGTAAGGCACGGTTATACGCGACAACCCGATCTCCTGATCGGAGACATGAGTGTGTTGGTAGCTCAGAAAGTAAAACAGTTTGTCCTTGATGATCGGGCCTCCCGCTGTGCCCCCGGCGGTATAGCGATGGAGTTCGGGATTTTTTTGGTCGGCCGGAATATTAGGGTCGGCTTTGAAAAAGAACGGCGCGGCATTCAGCCAATCTGTTCCACGATGGACATACGCGCTGCCATGCAGGGAGTTGGTGCCAGATGCGGTGCTCATATCGATATGCGCGCCGCTGGTGGAACCCTGTTGAGCGTCATACATGCTGGTGTTGACGCGTAATTCTTGAATGGTTTCAGGTGCGGGTGTCGGCAGAGCTTGACCAATGGCCAGGTAAGGAGAAGCGGTGCTCTGTATCACAGCCGCACTGGAACTGGCGGCTCCGCTAACACCGGTATTATTTACAACGCGCGCCGAAGCTACTTGGCTGGTGCTTTTACCGTTGAAGAGATTGCTGGCATCGACTCCATTCAGCAGAAAACTGTTGCTGGTGTCGCGTTGACCATTGGCCCAGATGGGCTGGTTGCCCAGACCGCTATTGGCCCCAGTGCCGCTGGGAAGTTCGGCGTTAACGCCTGGTGAAAGGATGGCCAGGCTCGTGAAGCTGCCGGTGGCTAGAGGAACGGAAGAGATCTCCTCCTTTTCGAGAATGTAGCCGTTGGTGGTGTCTTCGGAATTCATCAACGGAGTTGCTTCGACGGTCACGGTCGAACCTACCGCGCCCACTTTTAAATTCGCGTTAAGACTTGCCGTTCGATCGGCCTGCACCACGATGGAAGGGACCACCAGCGTTTCGAATCCATCATGCGTGAAAGTAAGCGTGTACGTCCCAATAGGCAGACTAACGAAATCGTAGCTGCCGCTATTATTTGTAGTTTGCGAACGCGTGAGCTTCGTAGCGTCGGCAACAAGCATGACCTGCGTATCCGCCATTGCGGCTCCCGAAGCGTCCGTCACCGTGCCGGTGATCCCGCCGAGAGTCTGCTGGGAGAAAGCAGCCCCGGGAAAAAGAAGTACTAGACAGCCGCAGAGACACCGCAATAAATGAGAAAAGCAAAGCCTACCTGAAATATTACGCATTCTAAATCCTCCGAGAACGCCAATTCACGCGCTGCAGCAAGCCAATTCCTGAAGCTGCCAATTTTCTCTGAAGGAGTTTGAATGGCTCCCGCCGGATCCCGCGTGCTTGTTCAACTGGTTCCGAGGAAGCTATTTCATTTCGACGTACAAGGTAAACGCAAACTTTCGCTAGTGCCGATTGTATTTTTTAATCGGAGTTCGTCTACGGCAGCCCCAGGTGCCAACAGACTGCATCTACACCACAGTTAATTTATTTTCTCTTCGTCGCAAGAAAAACCACAGCATCCCTGCGAGAAGATATCCCAGGTAGATGTATGGGAGCTTGCCGTATGGGCCCTCCGGAACGGGATAAATATTCCCGATCAGTGCGAGGATCATGGCTATACACGCAAACCAGGAAAGAACATGTGCGCGGGTGGAATATTTTCCGTGCGCCCGGAGGTAACCTGGCAAAGCCAGGCAGACCAACGCATAGGCAACGATGAAACCGTAGGTGGCCAGCGATCCCATCCATCCGTATACATCCAATCCACTGGCGCCTCGTGCCGCCAGCACCGCCACGGGAAGCACCGCGGCAATTCCATCGGCTGCAAACGGCGCGCTGCGTCGATATACATACGCCACCGTCGCTTCCGGCAACCGCGCGCGAATCTGCTGTTCCAGCATGCGCCCATCGTCACCGTGCGGATCGCTCACAAACAAAACTACTAGGGTCGATTTTCCGTCGTCACGGTTCATCGGCAGCAGATGATTGTTATCGCGCACCAGCGTAATCGCGCGCTCGGCCGCGAGTCGCGCCGCCATGCTTTCAAGCGCCGCCATGACCGTGATGATCTCGACGATCTCGCGCTTCGTCTTCTTGACC
>Ga0209328_10000288_pt1 | contig 11907 bp, 10 predicted proteins | sample JacPinW_OM3H0_M1_FD_187954 | JGI IMG/M metagenome (GOLD analysis project Ga0209328, IMG submission 187954) | Forest soil microbial communities from Algoma, Ontario, Canada - Jack Pine, Ontario site 1_JW_OM3H0_M1 (SPAdes) (version 2) | ecosystem: Environmental > Terrestrial > Soil > Boreal... | reverse complement strand
CTCCAGGCCTTCCGAGCTGCCGATGGGTTACGAAGAGGCGAGGCTGATCGCTGGAAAAATCGCGACCGCACTCGCCGATTTGCACCGACAGAACGTCATCCATCACGATATCAAGCCGAGCAGCATCATGTTCCGCCCCTCCGGCGAAGCCGTGCTGATCGATTTTGGATTGTCGCACCACAATCAATTGCCCCCTTAAAGCTCGACCAGAACCGGTTGACGGTCCACGTGCTGGAGGCCGTCGATCCCGCGGCCGCGATCCTGGAATTCGCAAAAGCCAATCATGTCGATCACATCATCATCGCGGGGCAGAGCACGATGTTGCGCTCGCTGCTCGGCAGCGTCTCCGCCAGGGTCGCGGCGGAGGCCGCGTGCACCGTCACCGTGGTCCGGCCGCCGCGGCTGGCGGCGCTGGCTCGGGAGGACGCCAAGGAGCCATCGGCAACGCGCGTGGCGAGCGTCACCAATCCATCGTCGTCGCGACCAGTTTGACGAGTTCCGGATCGTCAAAGCTGCTTGCCGTCGTTAGAGCGCCGGCGGCGAGCATGTCAGCATGGCTAAGGCTCGTCCGTATTCCGATCGTCGCGATACCTGCGGCGGAAGCGGATTGAATGCCGGAGCGGGAATCCTCGAATGCGAGGGACTGATCGGGCGCAGCGTTTACCGCGCGCAGACCCTCCAGATAAGGCATCGGATGCGGCTTGCCGTGCGGAAGCTCGTCGCCGATGACGAGGGCCTTGAACCGATGCACGATCCCAAGTCCGGAAAGCAGCATCTCGGCATTTGGACGAGGTGCGTTCGTAACCGCTACCATTGGGATATTTGCGCGATCGGCGAGGGCGAGCAGTGCCATTAAGCCTGGCAACGGCCGAATTTGCCCGGACGCGAGCTTACGGAAGGCCGCTTCCTTGTCTCCAATGATGGCCGCTCGACGCTCTAGCGGTTCATCCGCCAGAAACCGCTCGCTGATCGAAGCGTTGGAAAAGCCCTGAAGCTCTCTGGAAAAGCGGGCGTGATCGAAGCTATGGCCACGGGGGCCGAGGACTTGATTGAACGCTTCCAGATGTAGCGCATCGGTGTCGGCCAGCGTGCCGTCAATGTCGAACAGCAGCGCCTTTCCCGATTCCGGCGGCATCTAGATCGCTTCCCCGCGCGCCAGCGTCGCTGCATTTCGGATCGCGGAAATGTTGGCTTTGTAGGATTCCATGGTGCCGCCCTTGAACACGGCGGAGCCTGCCACAAACGCATTGGCGCCGGCCGCCGCTAGCTGGCCGGAATTATCCGGGCCCACGCCGCCATCGACCTCGATGTCGATCGGGCGTCCCGCCGTCATCGCGCGCAAATCCTGGATCTTGCCAAGTGCGGAGGGAATAAAGGCCTGGCCGCCGAAGCCGGGATTGACCGACATGACCAGCACCAGATCGATCATGTCGATGACATATTCGATCGCAGTAATCGGCGTGCCCGGATTGAGCGAGACGCCGGCCTTCTTGCCGAGTGCGCGGATCGCCTGCAGCGAGCGATGCAGATGCGGGCCGGCCTCGGCGTGCACCGTGATGTGATCGCAGCCGGCTTTCGCAAAGGCCTCGAGATAGAGATCGGCCGGCGAGATCATCAGATGTGCGTCGAATATCTTCTTGGTGTGCGGGCGGATCGCCTTGATCACGTCGGGGCCGTAGGAAATGTTCGGAACAAAATGCCCGTCCATCACATCGAGATGGATCCAGTCGGCGCCCGCCGCATCGACGGCGCGGACCTCTTCGCCCAGTTTGGCGAAGTCGGAAGCCAGGATCGACGGCGCGATGACGAGGCGGCGTGACGCAAATTGGGTGGACATGTGCGCTTTCCCGAAAGCACTTCGAAGCGTTAAGGAACGGCTTTCGCGTAACATGCGCAAGCCGTTCGGGCAATGCGGGCGAGCCGCACCCAGGAGGCGGAAAATTCTGCCGTTGGCGGCAGCTATTGCCGGGGCCGGCGGGCCGCGGAACTCCGAAAACCGTACATTTTATTGGCCTTTTCACGATGGCATGGCGTTTGCTGATCATTGAGCCGTAAACGTTAGGGCCGCCTCCCGCGCGGCATTTGTCGGAGTTTTGGTTATGTTGCTTGCCCTTAGTGCCGCATCGTCCGCACTGGATGCCCTGCAATTGCTGACCTCGTCGAAATCCTCCTCTCCGCCTGCCACCGGCTTCAGCCAGGGCTCGGCGAGCCCGTTCGATCTTTCCGGCAGCACCGCGGCTTCGGGAACCTCGACTGCCCCGGCTTCCGGCGGAAGCGGGTTGTCGCAGCTATCGCCGACCACGCTCAGCGCGCTGCTGGCGGCGCAGAGCCAGTCATCGAGCGGCGCGACAACCACCTCGGCGCCGACCGACGCATCCAGCGCACTGAAGGATCTGTTCTCGCAGCTCGACACCAATGGCGACGGCCAGATCAGCAAATCGGAATTCGAAAACGCGCTCGGCGCCGGTGGAACCAATATCGCGCAGGCCGACGCCGTCTTCAACAAGCTCGATACCAATGGCGACGGCTCGGTCAGCCTCAACGAGCTGAAGTCGGCGCTGCAGGGCGCCGGCGGCAAGGGTGGTCACCATCACCATCATGTTGCGGATTCCGACGGCTCCAGCGGCTCCACCGGATCGAGTTCTGCGACCGGTAACGGTGGATCGAGCTCCGATCCCCTGCTGCAGGCGTTGGCAGGCGCATCGTCCACCTCGGTCACCAACAGCGACGGCTCGACCACGACCTCGGTGACCTATGCCGACGGCACCAAGGTGACGATGACCTCGCCCGCGGCATCGACATCATCTTCTGGCGCGACATCCTCCAGCGCGACGTCGTCCTACAATGTCATCGAGCAGATGATTCAGCGCGAGGCCCAGGCGATTTCATCCGGCGCGACCGCATCGCTCTCGGTCAGCGTCTAAAGTCAGCTTTAGTTACGTAGCGAACCGATCCTTCCACGCCGGCAGCGCGCCCGGAAAGGGCAGGGCGGTCGCGGCGTACACGCCGCGCGCGATGGCGCGGGCGACGACATTGGCGGCGACCATGCCAAGCTCGGTGAGGCCCACCAGCGGATCGACCGCTTTCTCACCGGTGGCCGCGGCGAACAGCACATCGCCATCCATCGGCGCATGCACCGGATAGATCGCGCGGGCAAAGCCGGTCTGCGCGATCATCGCGAGCCGTTTTGTCTGGGGTTTTGTCAGTTCGGCGTCGGTCACGACCACCGCCAATGTGGTGTTTTCCACCGATGTCGCGGCGGGCCCGCCCTTGATGCGCATCGCCAGCATCTCCGGCGTGAACGAGCGCGGTAGTCCGCGCCCGCCATACTCGCCGCCGATCTCGAACGGCGCCGCCCAGAACCACGGCCCGTCGCCGACCGTGACGGTGCCGACCGCATTCACCACCGCAAGCGCCGCGACCCGGACGCCTGCTGGCGTCGCGGCCGATGCCGAGCCGAGCCCGCCCTTGTAATTCGCGGTGGTGGCGCCGAGGCCTGCGCCGACGCTGCCGAGCGCGAAATCGGTGCCCGCGGCGACCGCGGCGGCGTAACCGAGGTCGCGATAGGGCGCAAAGCGCCCCCAGTTCTTGTCGCCGCCGTTCAGCAGATCAAAACAGATCGCGCCGGGCACGATCGGTATCACCGCGTCGCGCACCGCAAAGCCGCGGCCCTGTTCGGCAAGCCAGGCCTGGATTCCGCCGCCGGCCTCGAGCCCGAACGCCGAGCCGCCCGAGAGCGCGATGGCGTCGACCGCCTCAACCGTGTTGGCGACGTCGAGCAGGGCACCTTCGCGGGTGCCGGGTCCGCCGCCGCGCACGTCGATCGCCGCGACCGCGGGCTTATCGAAAATCACCGCGGTGACGCCGGACGCCAGTTTTGCGTCGCCGGCGTGGCCAACGCGCACGCCGGCAATATCGGTGAGGAGATTTTTCAAAATGCGAGTCCTCTCAGGTGACGATGGACAATCTCGAACAATGGTTCAACCGTCCAGCGCCATTCGCATCATCTTTGCGAGATCGGACTTGCGATACGGCTTTGCAAGCAGCAGCACGCCGGAATCGAGACGTCCATGATGAACGATGGCGTTCTCGGTATATCCCGACGTGTACAATGTTTTAAGCGACGGACGCCGCTTCAGCGCCGCCTCGACCAGCTGGCGGCCGTTCAAAGGCCCGGGCATGATCACGTCGGTGAACAAGAGATCGATGGGATCACCGTTGTCAATCACATTCAACGCTTCTGTCGCGTTGCTCGCTTCCATTGTGGTGTAGCCGAGGCTCTCGATCTGGGTGATCACGTATCGGCGCACCAATGCATCATCCTCGACCACCAGCACGATCTCGTTGCCGCCCTCGACCCGCGAGGAAGCCTGCACCTCTGCGTCGGTCTGGTCGAGGCCGGTTGCCCGCGGTAGATAGATCTTGACGGTGGTGCCGTGACCTTCCTCGCTATAGATCTTGATATGGCCGTTGGACTGCTTGACGAAACCAAACACCATGCTCAAGCCTAGCCCGGTGCCCTTGCCGACTTCCTTGGTAGTGAAGAAGGGATCGAACACCCTCTCCAGGTTAGCGGCGGGAATCCCGGTGCCGGTGTCGCTGACGGCAATCAACACATAATTTCCGACCGTGACCTCGCTGTGCATGCTCGCATAGCCCTCGTCGAGATAGATGTTGTTGGTCTCCAGCGTGAGCTTGCCGCCGGCCGGCATGGCGTCGCGGGCATTGAGCGAAAGATTGAGGATGGCGGTGGTGAGTTGGTTCGGATCGACCAATGCCGTCCAGGCGTCCGCGGCAAGCAGCGGACGGATCTCGATTTGCTCGCCCAGCGTCGGGTGCAGCAACTTCGCGGTTTCCAGGATGAGCCCGTTGACGTCGACCTCGCGCGGCTGTAGCGGCTGCTTGCGGGCGAATGCGAGCAGGTGCTTGGTCAGGCTGGCGCCGCGCTCCGCAGCCTCATCGATCATCTTGGCGATGGCTGAGAGTTGCGGGCTGTCGGCGACCGCTTCGCTCAGGATTCCGATGGTCCCGGTGATGACGGTCAGAATATTGTTGAAGTCATGCGCGACGCCGCCGGTGAGCTGGCCCACGGCGTCCATTTTCTGGGCCTGGCGGATTTGCGCTTCTGCGGCGTGCTTCTCGGTCAGATCGCGCCCGACAAAGAAATGCCGCCGCACCGGTTCCGACCAGGCGCCCATCCAGGTCAGCGTCACGGCCTGGCCGTCCTTATGGACATAGCGCGTCTCGAAGTTGCGCATATGCTGCCCGCGCCGCGCCGACCGCATCTCGTGGCGCGTGGATTCGAGGTCGTCGGGATGGATGAACTCGACCGCACTATGGCCGATCATTTCGTCGGGCCGATAGCCCAGGATCGTCATGGAGCTCGGTGAGACCTGAACGAAAGTACCCTTGGTATCGGTGACCAGGATCAGGTCCTGCGAGGTCTCGAAGATACGCCGCCGCTCCTCGACCTCCTGACTAAGCGCCCGCTCGGTCCTCTTGCTCTCGGTGATGTCGCGGGCGGTTTTGGATGCGCCGACTATCTCTCCCGTCGCTGATTTGATCGGCGAGATACCCAGCGCAACATTGAGCTCACTGCCATCCTTGTGCAGCCGTAATGTTTCGTAATGTTCGATGGCTTCGCCCTTGCTTACTCGAAGAAGATTTTCAGGCACCTCAGGCTGCTTGTCGGGCGGAACGATGATATCGATGCGACTGCCGACGGCTTCGGCCGCGGTAAATCCGAATAGTCGCTCGGCGGCCCGATTCCAGCCGGTGATGGTGCCGCCAAGCGATGTGGTGATGATGGCATCGTTGGATGATTCCACGACCGCGCTGAACAAACTCTCGCGCTCGCGGTGATGATCCCTGTCGAAAGCCGCCTGCCGTTGCAGCCCTTTGAGCAGGACGGACATTTTGGCCTGCAGGCCGACATTGTCGATCAGCAACACCGCCAGCACGAAACTCGCGGCGCAGAGGCCGTAGAGTCGGCCGGCATAAAAGCCCAGATCGTACCGGGCCCCGTTCAAAATCCCCGATAACGCGATGTCGAACAGCCAGGCACACATCACGGCCATGAGCCAGATGTCGAGCACCGAATGCGGCCGCCGAAACCACAACACCACGAGCGCCGCGAGGCTGAGAAACCACACCGTCCAGATGGCGCCGACTTGCACGGACGTAAAGTGCCCGCCGCTCATCAGCGTCGGCAGAATGTCGTGTCTGGCGGTGACGATCCAGGCTGAGACCGATATCGCAACACCGACCGCAATGACGCTCCCCACGATTGCTCCGCCGACCGATCCCTTTAGTTTAGTGCCGCCATCGCTGTCTTTCAGCACTGCATAGCCGAGCACGAAAACAGGGAATCCGCCGTGCCAGACCTGATAAAGCCAGGCTGTTGTCTGCGGCCCGGCGCCCAATAGCCCAGCCGGCGCGAACAGGCCCGGAAAGGTTAGCGCGTGAACGATCGCCGCGGCTGCGGTGAACAGGTATCCGCTTCCAAGCAGCAGGAGAGCCCGTGATCGCAACACGGCGAATTGCGAAAACAGCAGGACGGCGGTGATGAGATCGTTGACGGCAAGCGCGGATTGATAGCTCGCAACGAACGCCGGCACCGGGGTAAGCGGCACGGTGGCAAAATACGCCGCAAAGGCGAACAGAACGGCCGAGACTCCGACAACGGCGAGAGCGGTTTTGCGATCGCGGTCTGTTGCCGGCAACGTAGAGAGAAAAATGCTTCGGTCGTCACCTGCCTGCACGATCGTCTCCGGCAAACCGCATGAAACGCGCCACTCTAACGCATCCACCGAACCGGAATATCTATCCGATATGCCAACATACGCCCGAGGAATATCTTCTTGAGCCTGGACAGCCTCAACCCAAGGTTACACGTTTCTTAACCGGACGGGGAGCCGCAGGTTCACCGAGACGGGTAACCCCATCTTTACTCACCTCCGGAAAAACGCCAACGGGTTGCTTGAGGGTCCGCGTCCAAATCCGGGGTTCCGTTGTAGGCTTTTGGACCCGATCCGGCAGCCTCCCATGCCCCGCATTCTTGTCATCGACGACCAGCCGGATGAGCGCAGGATGATCTCCATCGTGCTCCGGGTCAACCGTTTCGAGATCGTTGAAGCCGCGAGCGGCCCGGCCGGACTGAAGGAGTTCGAAAACTCGGAAATCGATCTGGCGATCGTCGATGTATTCTTGCAGGGAACCAGCGGTTTCGACGTCATCAGCATCATGCGCGAACGCGTTCCGGATTTGCCTGTGGTTGCGATATCGGGGATGATGACGCTCGACTTTGTCTCTACATCGCCCGGTCTCTACAACGTCGTATGTCTGCAGAAGCCGTTTCGCCCGAATCAGTTGATCCATGCGATCGAAACGGCGCAGAGATTGTCCCGGCCGTCGGCTGCCGGCGACTTCAATGGTACCGAGGTGGTTATTCCCTGACCTGGCTTATGCCTGCAAAAAAACGCCCCGGCGAACCGGGGCGTTGGTTGTTGCGAAGAAAATCTATCGGCCTCAGGAACCCTTCGGGTTGATCTCGATGTAGTTGCCCTTGTCGTCCCATTTGTAGACGACATAGTCGATCTGCTTGAGATCGCCCTTGGCGTCGAGCGAGATCTTGCCGATCACCGTGTCCCAGGTACCGGCCTTGATCGTATCCATGACTTTCTTGGGATCGATGGTGCCGGCTTTCTTCGCCGCCTGCGACCAGACCTGAATCGCAGCATAGGTATAAAGCGTGTAGCCTTCGGGATCGATATTCTTGGCCTTGAACTTCTCGACGATGGCCTTCGCGGTCGGCTTGTTGCGCGGATCGGGGCCGAAGGTGAACAGCGTGCCTGCGCCGGCCGGCCCGGTGATCGAGGCGAACTCCTTGTCGGCCAAGGCATCGCCGGCCATCAAGACAGTCTGCAGACCCTGATCGCGCATCTGGCGCACGATCAGACCGGATTCCTGATGATAGCCGCCGACATAGACGAGATCGATCTTCTCGAGCTTCAGGCGCGACACGATGGCGTTAAAATCCTTGTCGCCCTTGTTGTAGGACTCGAACATCTTCTCGGTGAAGCCGGCCTTGTTGAGCGCCTTCTTGGTCTCGTCCGCGAGGCCTTTGCCGTAGGTGGTCTTGTCGTTGAGGATGGCGACGTTCTTGCCCTTGAAGTTCTTCGCGATGTAAGCGGCGGCGATCAGGCCCTGCTGATCGTCACGGCCGCAGACCCGCGCCACGTTCCAGAGCTTGCGCTCGGTGAACAGCGGGTTGGTGGAGGCCGGCGTGATCTGCAAAACGTTGCCGTCGGCATAGGCTTCCGACGCCGGGATCGAGGATGACGAGCAATAGTGACCGGCGACGAACGGGATTTTCGCGCCTGCGACCTTTTCCGCCACCGAACGGGCCTGCTTGGGATCGCAGGCATCGTCCTCGACGTCGAGCGCCAGTTTTTTACCGAGCACGCCGCCGGCGGCGTTGAGATCTGCCACCGCCATATCGGCGCCGTTCTTCATTTGCCGGCCGAATGCGGACTCGCCGCCCGTCATCGGGCCCGCCACTGCGATGGTTAAGTCCTGCGCAAACGCTGCCGTCGACAGCGCAAACGACGCGCCCAATGCCAGACCGATAAGTTTCAGTGATTTCATGAGGTGTCCTCGCGGGTAGATCGCTACGGGAAGTACCGGGCAAGCCGGGTTCGAAAACCGACGCCATTGTGTGCTGATTTTGCCGCGAAGTCATCGGCAATTTTCAGGCAATCGACGTTCTATTGGCATCATCCCGTCGCGCCGGGACGACTCGGGGGGCTGCCTCTCAGGCCCGCCTTCCGCCTTCCAGATAGGCAGCGCGGATTTCCGGACGCTGCAGCAGCTCACTGCCGGTCCCTTCAAGGGTAATCAGGCCGTTGACCATGACATAGCCGCGATGGGCGAGCCGCAGCGCGTGATTGGCGTTCTGCTCGACGATCAGCACGGTGAGCCCGTCCTGGCGGTTGAGGGTCCGGATTGCGTCGAAGATCTGGCGGGCGATCAGCGGGGCCAGCCCAAGCGAGGGCTCGTCCAGCATCAACAGGCGAGGGCGGCTCATCAATGCGCGGCCGATCGCCAGCATCTGTTGCTCGCCGCCGGACAGCGTGCCGCCGCGCTGGGTCATGCGTTCCTTGAGCCGCGGAAACAGCGACAACACCCGTTCGAGCCCGGCGGTGCGGTCGGCTTCGCTGGTGTCGGTGGCATCGGCGCCCATCTGCAGGTTTTCCGCCACGCTCATGCGCGGGAAGATCCGGCGGCCTTCGGGCGATTGGGCGATGCGCAGCCGGGCGATCTCGTGGGTCGGCACCTCGGTGATGTCGCGGCCGTCGAACTGGATCTGGCCGGAGCGGGCGCGGGGCCGGCCGAACACCGTCATCATCAGCGTCGACTTGCCGGCGCCATTGGCGCCGATCAGGGCCACGATCTCGCCCGGGCGGATGTCGAGATCGACGCCCTTCAAGGCCTCGATCTTGCCGTAGGCGGCGCGCAAGGACCGGATCGCGAGCAGGGGGGCGGCGGACGGCGCGGTCACGTTCCGCTCTCCATCACCGCGATGGCTTCCTCTTCGTCGGCGCCGAGATAGGCCGCGATCACCTTGGGGTTGTCGCGAACCTCATGCGGCGTGCCTTCGGCGATCTTCACGCCGTAGTCCATCACCACGACGTGGTCGGATATTTCCATCACCACCGACATGTCGTGCTCGATCAAAAGGATCGAGACGCCCTGTCCGTCGCGGATCGACAGCAGCAATTCGCTCAAGGCCGCGCTTTCGCGCGCGTTCAGTCCGGCGGCGGGCTCGTCGAGGCAGAGCAGCGCCGGTTCGGTGCACATCGCGCGCGCGATCTCGAGGCGGCGCTGATCGCCGTAAGGCAGATTGCCGGCCGCGTCGTCGGCGCGATCGAGTAGCCCGACACGGTCGAGCCAGAACGTTGCCAGATCGATCGCGCGCTTTTCCGCCGTGCGCCAGGACGGTGCGCCGATCAGCCCGAGAAAGGTCAGCCCGGAGGCCAGCATCAGCGCGTTGTGCTGCGCCACCATCAGGTTTTCCAGGGCCGTCATGCCGGGAAACAGCCGGATATTCTGGAAGGTGCGCGCGACTTTTGCCTGTTTTGAGATTCGGAAATCGTTCAGGCGTTCGAGCTGGATATTGCGGCCGTCGTCATGCGTCAGCCGCATGCTGCCACCGGACGGCTTGTAGAAGCCGGTGATGCAATTGAACACGGTGGTCTTGCCGGCGCCGTTCGGCCCGATCAAAGCCGTGATCTTGCGCCGCCTGGCGTCAAACGACAGGTCATTGACGGCGACGATGCCGCCGAAGCGCATCGCCAGACAATCGACGGTGAGAATGGTTTCACCGCTCATCCGTGACCCTCTTTGACAAGGTCCGACGAGATCGCCTGGCTATGCTGCAGGAACACGGTCGGCGCGCGGTGGCCGATCAGCCCGCGCGGCCGCCAGATCATCAACAGCACCATCGCGAGGCCGAACACCAGCATGCGATACTGCTCAAAACCCCGAAACAGCTCAAAACCGCCGATCATGGCCAGCGCTGCCAGCGCGACGCCGAGCTGCGAGCCCATGCCGCCGAGCACGACGATGGCGAGCACCAGCGCCGATTCCTGGAAGGTGAAGGATTCCGGACTGATAAAGCCTTGTCTTGTAGCGAAGAAGGCGCCGGCGAAGCCGCCGAACATGGCGCCGGTCGCAAATGCTGTCAATTTTGTCGTCGTGATGTTGATGCCGAGCGCGCGGCAGGCGACTTCATCCTCGCGCAATGCCTCCCAGGCGCGACCGATCGGCAGCCGCCGCAGCCGGATCGTTACCCAGTTGGTGAGCAGCGCCAGCGCCAGAATGAGATAAAACAGAAACACGATGCGGTGGGTCGGGGAGAATTCGATGCCGAGTTTTGCCGCCAGTCCGTCATCGCCGGGGGTGAGGGGAATGCCGAACAGGGTGGGCCGCGGGATGCCGGAGACACCGTTCGGGCCTCCGGTCAGGCTCTGCCAGTTGATGATGACGAGACGGATGATCTCGCCGAAAGCAAGCGTGACGATGGCGAGATAGTCGCCGCGCAGCCGCAATACCGGAAAGCCCAGCATCACGCCCCAAAGGGCTGCGAGGATGCCGGCGAGCGGCAGGCAGATCCAGAACGAAAGTCCAAAGTTGGTCGCCAGCAGCGCGTAGGAATAGGCGCCGACCGCGTAAAACGCGACATAGCCGAGATCGAGCAGGCCGGCGAGGCCGACCACCACGTTCAATCCCCATCCCAGCATCACATAGGTCAGGACCAGAATGCCGAGATCGAGGATGTAGCGTTGGTCGTAGAAGATCACCGGCACCAGGAAGGTGAAAATCAACAGCACCGGCGCGATCGCGCGCCGCGCGACCGCAAGCGAGCGCTGGACGGATGACGGCACCACCCGGATGGTGCCGACCGGTCCCCACCATTGCCGCAGCAATTCAACGACGATGCTGCCGCCGAACACGGCGGCGACGATGATGGCGAGATCGTCGAACCGCGTCCAGTAGATCAATTGCCCGGTAGGGCCGGCTTCGGTGCGGACGCCGATCATCAGCGAAAACAACACCAGCGCGACCAGGGCACTGATCAGGGCTTTTTTCAAGATAAAGGCGACGCCGGGAGCGTGCGATATCGCGGTGGCCTTGGGAGTTGCCTCGGATGTTGCCTCGGATGTTGCCTTGGGCACGGCTGCTGTCACGCGCGCGCCCGTCATACTTTTTCGACTTCGGGTCGGCCCAAAAGGCCGGTTGGAAGGAAGATCAGGACAATGATCAGGATCGAGAACGCCGCGACGTCCTTGTATTCGACCGAGAAATACGCCGACCACAGCGTCTCGATCAGGCCGATCGCGAGCCCGC
>Ga0209328_10000287_pt1 | contig 11929 bp, 7 predicted proteins | sample JacPinW_OM3H0_M1_FD_187954 | JGI IMG/M metagenome (GOLD analysis project Ga0209328, IMG submission 187954) | Forest soil microbial communities from Algoma, Ontario, Canada - Jack Pine, Ontario site 1_JW_OM3H0_M1 (SPAdes) (version 2) | ecosystem: Environmental > Terrestrial > Soil > Boreal... | reverse complement strand
ATGGTGGAAGTCATCGTCACACTCTGTCGGGAAAAGGGCCATCAGGTTTTCCCGTTCAATTCCGCGCCAAAAGCGGTCGAGCAGCTCGATAGCATTGCGCCGCAGGTCGTGATCGCCGACATCAAAATGGAGACGATGACCGGCTTCGATGTGCTGCGGCACGTGCGCGAGCATCATCGGCAGACGGCGGTAATTTTGATTACCGCTTACGGAACGGTCGAGACGGCGGTCGAAGCGATGAAGATGGGTGCGTACGATTACGTGACCAAACCGTTCAAGATCGACGAGCTTCAGCTGACGGTGCAACGCGCTCTCGATTACCAGGCGGCGTTGCGCGAGAACGTTTATCTGCGCAAGGAGCTGAAGAACCGTTACCGCTTCGAAAACATTATCGGGACGAGCGGAAAGATGCAGCACGTTTACAATTTGATCAGCAAAGTCGCGGATACAGACAGCACCGTGCTGATTATTGGCGAAAGCGGCACCGGCAAGGAACTGGTTGCACGCGGTCTTCATTTCAACAGCAATCGCCAGCATCATCCGTTCGTGGCGATCAATTGCAGCGCGTTGCCGGAGAACTTACTCGAGTCGGAATTGTTCGGTCACAAAAAGGGTTCATTCACTGGGGCCGTCGCGGACAAGCGCGGTCTCTTCGAAGAGGCGAATCTCGGCACAATTTTTCTGGATGAGGTGAATTCAATGGCGCCGGCGTTGCAGACGAAGCTGCTGCGCGTTTTGCAGGAGCGGGAAGTCCGGCGGGTCGGCGACAACAAAAGCTCGCCCGTGAACGTGCGCGTGGTCGGCGCGACAAACGAAGCGCTGCTACCGAAGCTGAAAGACGGAACATTCCGCGAGGATTTGTATTACCGGCTGGCCGTGATCCCGGTCGATCTTCCGGCGTTGCGCGAGCGCCTCGAAGACGTGCCGCTGCTGGTGAACCATTTTTTGCAAAAGCAAGCGAGCTCGTCAGGGGGCGAGCCCAAGAAGATCGACCCCGAAGCGGTCGATATTTTGTGTCATTACAATTATCCCGGAAACGTGCGCGAACTGGAGAACGCGATTGAGCGCGCCTGCGCGTTGTGCGAGAACGATTTGATTTTGTCGACTGATTTGCCGCCGCACATTGTCAGTCACGCCAAGGGCGACAAAGCGGATCAGGCACTAGCGAGTATGCCGGTGGGCCAATCGTTGGACGATTTTGTCCAGCAACAGGAACGCAATTACATCGAAGCGACGTTGCAGCATTGTGACGGCTCGCGCGAGAAAGCGGCCAACATGCTTGGGATCAGCATGGCGACGCTCTATCGCAAGATCGAGCCGAAGAAAAAATAGCGTTCGGGACGCGTGGGGCGCGCCTCAAACGAGCGCTCCGGGGACGGCGCTTTCTTGAATCAGCAGATCGAGCTTGGTCAGGTCGATCGGTTTTACCAAGTGGTGCTTGAATCCGGCTTCGCGAGTTTTGCGGATATCCTCTTCCATTCCAAAACCGGTTAGGGCAATACCGAAGACCGGGCGTTCCGAGTTGAGTTTCTTCATCAAATCGATTCCGCTGCCATCCGGCAGCCCGATATCGCTGATAAGAACATCAAATTGATGTTGCGCGCTCAGTTCGAACGCCGACTTAAGATCGACAGCTGATTGCACGTCGTACCCGCGCCGACGAAGTAATCTCGTGAGCGAGCGATTCGTATCTTCATGATCCTCCACCAGCAGGATCCGCATGGCGTGACGATGCGGAGTCTTGGGTAAAATGGCCGGCACCGCAGCCGCATCGGGTTTTTCAGTGGTGGGGAAGATCAGAACAAATTTTGTTCCCTGATTTCGTCCGGCGCTATCGGCAGTGATGACTCCTTTATGCGCTTCGACCAGGGTCTTACTGATGGCGAGGCCAAGACCGAGTCCTCCCAGCTGTGTGCGAGTCGCTTGCTCGAAGGCGTCAAAAATTTTCGGCAACGACTCAGGCTCGATTCCGAGACCGGTATCGGCGATTTCGACGCGCAGTTGCTCGGTCGCATCGTTACTGGTTGAAATCGAGATTTGTCCACCAGCCGGGGTGAATTTCACAGCGTTATTGATCAGGTTCCAGAAAATCTGTTGGAGCCGGGCCGGATCGGCGCGGAGATGCACTTCTTTGGCATCCAAGTTGAGGCGAAGCTCGAGATGCTTCCGATCGATTTCGGTTTGGTAAATATCGAGGGCGTTTTGCAAGAGCGTGTGAGCATCAACCACCTCGAAATTGAGCTGGACCTTGCCCTTGCTGATGCGGGTGAGGTCGAGCAAATCGTCAATGAGACGCGCTTCCAGCTCCACATTGCGACGAATCATTTGGAGTGATTCCTGGATATTCGCGGGCAACGCCGGTTCGCCCTCGAGCTCCAGGGCGGAGGCGATGACCGGCGTAAGCGGTGTGCGCAGTTCGTGACTGAGCATGGCGAGGAATTGATCCTTCGCGAGGTTGGAACGCGCTTTTTCCTGAAGTTCCTGGTTGGTATTCTGAAGTTCGGATGCGAGCGATTGGGATTGAGCGAGCAGGTTCTCCGTTCGGGTGTTCGCTTCGATCGTGTGCAGAACAATTCCGATGCTCTCGGTGAGCTGATCAAGGAACGCTTGGTGCGTCGAATTAAAGCGATCGAGAGAAGAAAGCTCCATGATCGCTTTGACTTCCCCTTCAAACAGAATCGGCAGAACAACGATGTTGATCGGCCGTGATTCTCCCAGGCCGGAGCTGATCGGGGTATAATCCCCAGGCACATCGTTTAAAAGAATCCGCTGTTTTTGTAGCGCGGCCTGCCCGACCAAACTTTCGCCGAGTCTGAAACTCGTTTTGTTCTCGGCGCCATTGTGACCGGCGTAGCTGGCTAGAAGGTGAAGCTCGGGTTCCTCCGTTGAGCCATCCATAATGTAAAACACGCCGCGTTGCGCCGAGACGAGGGGTGCGAGTTCGGACAAGATTAACTTGCCAACCGTCAACAGATCGCGCTGGCCCTGCAGCATGCGGGTGAACTTTGCGAGATTGGTCTTGAGCCAGTCCTGCTCTTCGTTGCGCGACGTCGTGTCTTTCAAATTGCGAATCATCTCGTTGATGTTGTCCTTGACCACGGCGACCTCGCCTTGTGCCTCGACCTGAATCGTGCGCGTCAAATCACCTTCGGTAACCGCAGTCGCCACATCAGCGATCGCGCGAAGCTGCGTGGTCAAATTGGCCGCGAGTCGATTCACGTTGTCGGTCAGATCGCGCCACGTTCCGGAGGCGCCGGGCACGTTTGCTTGTCCGCCGAGCTTTCCTTCGACGCCGACTTCGCGTGCAACCGTCGTGACCTGTTCGGCGAAGATAGCCAACGTATCGGTCATGCTGTTGATCGTGTCCGCGAGCGCGGCGATTTCGCCTTTCGCTTCCACCAAAAGTTTTTGCTTGAGATCACCGGTCGCGACAGCAGTAACGACCCGGGCGATGCCGCGCACCTGATTGGTCAGGTTACCGGCCATGAAATTCACGCTGTCAGTCAGATCTTTCCATGTTCCGCCGACGCCTTTGACGATGGCTTGTCCGCCCAGTTTTCCTTCTGTGCCCACCTCGCGCGCCACGCGCGTCACTTCGGATGCAAACGAGTTGAGCTGGTCCACCATCGTGTTGACGGTGTTCTTCAATTCGAGGATCTCACCTTTGACATGAACGGTGATCTTTTTCGATAGGTCGCCACTAGCAACAGCGGTCGTGACGGCGGCGATGTTGCGCACCTGTGTAGTCAGGTTCGACGCCATGAAATTCACCGAGTCGGTCAAGTCTTTCCACGTTCCGGAAACACCTTCGACCCGCGCCTGACCGCCGAGCGATCCCTCCGAGCCCACTTCCCGCGCCACGCGAGTAACCTCGGACGCAAACGATCGGAGTTGGTCCACCATCGTATTGATCGTGTCTTTCAGTTCCAAAATTTCACCGCGAACATCGACAGTGATCTTTTTCGACAAGTCACCATTCGCGACCGCGGTGGTGACGTCTGCAATATTCCGGACCTGACCGGTGAGGTTTCGGGCCATCGAATTAACCGAATCGGTCAAATCTTTCCAAGTGCCGGCGACGCCTCGGACATCTGCCTGGCCGCCGAGCTGTCCCTCGGAGCCCACTTCTCGAGCGACGCGTGTTACCTCAGCGGCGAACGAACTGAGCTGATCCACCATGGTGTTGATCGTGTTCTTCAGCTCAAGAATTTCACCTTTGACATCGACCGTGATTTTCTTGGACAAGTCGCCGCGCGCGACGGCGGTTGTCACTTCGGCGATGTTGCGCACCTGGCCGGTCAAGTTTCCGGCCATCGAGTTCACTGAGTCGGTCAAATCTTTCCAAGTGCCGGCGACGCCGCGAACATCCGCCTGGCCGCCGAGTTTTCCTTCGGTGCCGACCTCGCGCGCTACGCGCGTAACTTCGGACGCGAAGGAACGCAGCTGATCCACCATGGTGTTGATCGTGTCTTTGAGCTGCAAAATCTCGCCGCGCACATCAACCGTAATTTTTTTCGACAAGTCGCCGGTTGCGACCGCGGTCGTGACTTCGGCAATGTTTCGCACTTGGTCGGTAAGATTGACGGCCATGGAGTTCACCGAGTCGGTCAGATCTTTCCAAGTGCCGGCGACGCCGTGAACGTCGGCCTGGCCGCCGAGTTTCCCTTCAGTGCCCACTTCGCGAGCGACGCGGGTTACTTCAGCGGCGAATGAACTGAGTTGGTCCACCATCGTGTTGATGGTGTTCTTCAGTTCTAAGATTTCGCCCTTCACATCGACGGTGATCTTCTTGGACAAATCGCCATTCGCGACCGCGGTGGTCACTTCGGCAATATTGCGGACCTGACCGGTCAGGTTGCCGGCCATGAAATTCACGCTGTCGGTCAAATCTTTCCACGTTCCGGCGACACCGTGAACATCAGCCTGGCCGCCGAGTTTTCCTTCGGTGCCTACTTCGCGCGCGACACGCGTTACCTCCGCCGCAAACGAACTGAGCTGGTCCACCATCGTGTTGATGGTGTTTTTCATTTCCAGAATTTCGCCCTGAACATCCACCGTGATCTTGCGGGATAGGTCGCCCTTTGCGATCGCAGTTGTCACTTCGGCGATGTTGCGGACTTGGCCGGTCAGGTTGCCGGCCATCATGTTCACGTTATCGGTCAAGTCCTTCCACGTACCGGCAACGCCTTTAACGTCAGCCTGACCACCGAGAATTCCTTCGGTTCCCACCTCGCGTGCGACGCGCGTCACTTCTGATGCGAACGAGCGCAGCTGGTCCACCATCGTATTGATCGTGTCTTTCAATTCCAAAATCTCGCCGCGGACGTCGACGGTGATTTTTTTCGACAAGTCGCCGTTTGCGACAGCGGTCGTGACGTCGGCAATATTGCGGACCTGGCCGGTTAGGTTGCCGGCCATCGAGTTCACCGAGTCGGTCAAATCTTTCCAGGTACCGGCGACGCCGCGGACATCGGCCTGGCCGCCCAGCTTCCCTTCGGTGCCCACCTCACGCGCGACGCGCGTAACTTCCGACGCAAACGAGCTCAGCTGGTCCACCATGGTGTTGATCGTGTCCTTCAACTCTAAAATCTCGCCTTTGACGTCGACGGTGATTTTTTTGGACAAGTCGCCGCGGGCGACCGCGGTCGTTACCTCCGCGATGTTGCGGACTTGACCGGTAAGATTGCGAGCCATGAAATTCACCGAATCGGTGAGATCTTTCCATGTTCCCGAAACGCCTTCGACGCGGGCCTGGCCACCCAAGATTCCTTCCGAACCGACTTCACGCGCGACGCGCGTCACTTCTGAAGCAAACGAGCGGAGTTGATCCACCATCACGTTGACGGTGTCCTTCAATTCGAGGAACTCGCCTTTGACATCGACGGTGATTTTTTTGGTCAGGTCGCCATTCGCCACGGCGGTGGTCACCGTAGCGATGTTGCGCACCTGCGCGGTCAGGTTGCCGGCCATCAGGTTCACGTTCTCGGTGAGATCTTTCCAAGTGCCAGCGACGCCTTTGACCGTTGCCTGCCCGGCAAGTTTTCCTTCGGTTCCCACTTCGCGAGCTACGCGCGTTACCTCTGACGCAAATGCGCCGAGTTGGTCCACCATTCGGTTTACCGTCTTGGCCGTGCGCAAAAATTCTCCCTCCAACGGCCTCCCCTCAATGTCCGTGGCCATGGTTTTGGAGAGATCGCCTTTGGCGACGGCGCCGATCACGCGCGCCATCTCACTGGTCGGGTGAACCAAATCGCCGATCAGACCATTGACCGACGCAACTGCGCCGGCCCAGGAATTAGAAACGTCCCCGAGCGATGCTCGTTGCGTGATGCGGCCTTCTTTGCCGACGACGCGTCCGATCCGCTCGAGTTCAAGCGTCATTCGCTCGTTCTTCGCGATCACATCGTTAAACGTGTCGGCGATCTTGCCCGCGACACCGGTCCAGTCCTCCGGCAGGCGCGCGGAAAAATCACCACGTTTGAATGCGAGTAAAGCGGTGAGCAGCTGCTTGCTGTCGAGTTGGCCATTTTCAAAATGCGAACTGCTGGCCGTTCGCGCGCCACGCGGAGTAGAATTATTTTTTTTCATGGTCAAAAACAAATCAGCGGCTCGGAATTATCTTCGCGGCGTGAATTCGACGCGTAAGATCGACAGCGCATAGTCCTTCCCAGAGCCCGAGGGAAATTGATCGCACAGATTTTTGCGCCGGCAAGAAACGACCCATTTCTTCTGGTAATCGCATTTGTTGTGGTTTCTGCGGGCCACAAACCGCGTGCCACAACGTGTTTAGCCGCGATTGGCGAAGATCTTGAGCTGCTGGGCAGCTTGCTGAAGTTCATCCAGCCGTTCCAAAGTAGCCTGCTGCTTTTTCAACGTCTCTTCATTCGCTGCCTTAAGCTCCTGCAGGGTTTTAATCGCGGAAATTATTGAGTCGGATGTTTCTGGCACTGGCTTAGTGACCGGGGCCGCATTTGTCGTGGCAGCTTGAACGATGATTGGGCTCGGCAATTGAGCTTTGGCAATCGCACCTGATGCGACCAAAATCACTAGGACTGTAAGCAGGCGGCGGAAGGTATTCATTTTGGAAGCTTATGCTTACCCCCGGCACGGCTCATAAAAATTCGGGCGGCACGAATTGTTTCACCGAGATCGGCGATCTTAGCCTCAATCTTGGTCTGATTATCGGCGATCTGTGCCTGTTGCTGCTTAAGCTCGTTGACGGCGCTGACGACTTGTGTGGATGCATTTTGCGCATTACCGGGGCAGAGCATCGCGGCAGAAATCGCGAACAGCGTTAGATTGAGAATCAAATTCTTCATCAGTTCGATCGTCCGGCAAAGATGCGCGCCACGCGAACCGTTTCGCCGATCTCGGCGAGTTTCGTCTCGATCTTCTTCTGATTGTCGGCCACTTGTGTCTGTTGCATCTGAACTTCTTTGATCAGTGCGAGAAGTTTTTGCTCCTGGTTTGCATCCGCTGGCGTTTCCGCGACGCTCAGTGACGCGACGAACAGGAATAGACCGAGGAGAATTCGTTTCATTCGGAAGGTGGTTGACTGTTCATTTGGGTAGCAAGTCGTGTTCCTGAAATTGTTCTGGAGCACGAATACTGCCGGGGCGCTAGGCGGGCGGCCCGTAACCTGCTTGCCTGTCGTTCGCCCGACAGTAAACTCCACGTATGGCCGGTCCTGGGATGCATCAAACGCAGAATCTTTCTCTGCAACAGGTCCTCGCCCCGCAACTCCAGCAAAGTCTGCTCATTCTGCAGGCGCCACTGTTAGAACTCCGGAATCTCGTTCAGCAGGAAATGGAAACGAATCCGGTGCTGGAAGAGTTGCCGGACGCGCCCAATCCGGATGCACCGCCTGAATCGGAGACGCCGCCCGCTGAGGACAATTTCAAAGAGGAGTTCGATAAGCTGGCGAAGCTCGATGAGGAGTGGCGCGATTACATGGCGCAATCGAGCAGCTACAGCGGTCGCTCGCAGGAAGCGGAAGAAAAGCGACAATTCTTTTTCGATTCGATTCCAACCCAGGAGACGCTGCAGCAGCATTTGATGGGGCAGCTCAACCAGAACGCGCTCGACGGGGACGATCGCAAAACGGCCGAGTTGATCATCGGCAACATCGACGACAACGGATTTTTGCAGACCACACCCGAGGAGATGGCGCTCAACACCGGAATCGCGCAGGAAGATTTCGAAACCATGCTCACCCTCGTTCAGAGCTTTCATCCGCCGGGCGTAGGCGCGCGCGATCTGCGCGAATGCTTGCTCATCCAGCTGAAGCGCGAAGGCCGACAAAGCAGCTTGGAATATAAGATCGTGGCTGATCACATGCAGGATCTGGGCAAACGACGTTTCCCGGAAATTGCGCGCCGAATCGGAATCAACGTCGAACAAGTGCAGAAATGCGCGAATAACATTGCTCAGCTCGATCCGCGACCAGGCGCGATTTTCGCCCAGGCACCGCAAAATTATGTGTTGCCGGATGTGACCGTCGAAAAAGTAAACGGTGCTTATCAAGTAATTTTAAACGGCGAGCAAATTCCGCATCTGCGCATCAGCAATACTTACAAAGACATCATGGCGCAGGACCGCAATGGCAACGAAGTGAAGGACTACATTCGTGACAAGATCCGAAGCGGCAAATTTTTGATCAAATCGATCCATCAACGCCAGCAAACGATTTCCAATATCGCGCACGAGATCGTGAAGCGGCAGCGGGACTTCTTCGACAAGGGCTCGGCATTTCTTAAACCAATGACGATGGTGCAGATCGCGGACGCGGTCGGCGTGCATGAGACGACAGTTAGCCGCGCCATATCGGGGAAATACATGTCCACGCCGCAGGGCGTGTTCGAGATGAAATATTTTTTCACGCCCGGCTACCAAACGGCCACCGGCGAATCGATGAGCAACACCAGCGTGAAAGAAGCGATCCTCGATCTCGTCAAAAGTGAAGAAGGTAACGCGCCGTTAAGTGACAAAGAGATCGTCGAGATTTTGAGCAAGCGCGGAATTCCAATCGCGCGGCGCACCGTCGCCAAGTACCGCACCGAGCTGAACATTCTGCCGAGTAACATGCGGCGGCGGTATTGATCGGCGATTGTCGATCTTGTCATTCCGAGCGAAGTCGAGGAATCTCTGGTGTTTCGGAAATATTTAGAGATATCTCGACTCGGCTCGGAATAACAAAAGATGAATCCCTCACTGCGCGCCAACATCATTGCTGAATGGCGCGGTCTGCCGGAAAAGCGGCCAGTGCCAGATCGGTGGCAGGCAGCGGTCGACGTGATTCCGAAGCTGATGCAGCGACTTGGGTTAAAGGAGCGGTTGCACGAGACGGAAGTGATGGAGGCGTGGAGTAAAATCGTTGGCGACTTTATCGCGGCGCATTCCGCGCCGGTTGCCCTGCGGGAAGGGGTTCTTTACGTCCGCGTCCTGCAACCGGCTTTGCATTATGAGCTCGAGCAGGTATCCAAGATCGACATCTTGCGGAGATTGAAGCAACGCTTCGGCGGCAAGATCGTCCGTGACGTTCGATTCCGCGTTGGTTGAGCAGTGATCAAATTGAACGCGGAAGACCGCTACTGGCCCAAACACCCTGAAACGGCCGTCCCCGATTCTAGTTTTTATAACGCCGCCAAGGGAAAATCTTATGAAAGTTGTTGACACCTCTCTCGCAAACCGGTTTAAACGACGCGCTATGAAAAGATTTATTGCCTTACCTATTGCTGTTATTGCGTCAATTGCTCTGCTCCGAATCGCATTTGCGGGGCCGGAACCGTTCAGTGGCAAAGAAATGAAACAGGTCGCGCCTGCGCCACTGCCGGAATGCAATTGGAGCGGCTTTTATGTGGGTGCGGTCGCTGGCTACGGCAGGGGCGATCTCAGGTGGAGAGACACCGATACGAGCGATTTTCCAAGCACAAGTCCCGATACATCAGGACCCTCGACGCTCGTCGACCGCAATCAGAGCGGTTTTCTTGGTGGAGGCGAACTTGGCTTCAACTACCAGTGGAACCGGTTTGTTTTTGGACTCGAGGGCACTTTTGTTTACTCAGACCTTCAGGCCCACACCACGAAGGACTTGCTTGATGAACCGAACACGTTTGATACCCGAAGCGACTGGCAAGGGACTATCAGCGGTCGCGTTGGTTTCGCTTGGAATAAGGTCTTGTTTTACGCCAAAGGGGGAGGTCAGTTCAACCAGCAAAGGTACGCCTGGCGTCATGGTGACACCGAGAGTGAAAATGTAGATTCGTTCAAGACCGACGAAACGCGGGTCGGTGCCTTGGTCGGCGGTGGTCTTGAATATATGATCAACTGCCGTTGGTCGGCTAAACTCGAATACAACCATGGCTTTCTCGGGACAGACACGATCACGGGCACTCGGATCGATGATGGAGTCGGGGAGTCTGAAAGCTTTGACGTGAGCCTCAACCAGGACACAGTCTTTTTCGGGGTAAACTACAAGTTCTGGGGATTCTAAGAACCATCTAAGCGAAATAGCTGACGCCGGGGACGCAGTGATGCGTTTCCGGCGTTTTTCTTTTCATTAAAGGAGTGGCTCGAGTAGGGCAACTTCACGCTTGATCCTAAAAGATTTCGATGTTGTTCGCTTCAGATCTTGGTGCAGAGGGGCCCTTTGAGAAATCTTTGCCGGCAGGCGGCAAAGATTCGTCGATCCGTAGGAGCCAACGAGGACGACCTAGGTGTCGCGGTTCCGCAGCCAGATCGACATTCGGATCGACAAGCAACTGAGGCTTCCGTCCGTTGATTGAGATGAAGACGCGTGCTTCCACCTTGAGTGGTTTGGGCCCCTTCCGCGGCATAACAGCCGCGAGATAATGGGCGAACTGAAGAAGCATGTCCGGTCGATACTCCATCCTGACTACCTGTTTCTGCGTAAGATAGTCCAATGAGCTCACCTGATAGGTTTTGTCGGTATTCGGATCGGTGACGTAAAAAAAACCGCGCGTGTATCGATCCAAAAGCATCATCCGCCAGCTGAAACGATGTTCTTCATAGGTCCATTCGATCCCACCCGGATACAAGAGATGACGCAGCGGAACTAGAACCTGAATCCCGATGTAGATGGCGAGCAAGCTCAGCACGAGGAATCGCTTCCAAGGGCTAGGGAGTCTGCCTGTGTCGGAAAATGGGGATGCCGTGACCGGTCGAAAAATGGAAACGAACCGGCGGGGCCAATCAGGTGGAAAAAACAGAGTAGTAGCCGCGATCGCAAGCCAAGGGAAGACGCCGAGGTCGGCAAATAGCTTTGAATTCAGAAGATGAAAAACCAGCGCAGCGCAAAAAGCCGCGACCCGTGTTCGGCGCCAGAGAAGAAGTGGAGCAATCAGCAAATCGAGTAACAGCGCACCGTAACTCATTGCATAAACAGTCCATTCGTCCCGGAAGAACCGGCCGAGGATCGGGAAATCTATGCGTTGGGCCATCCACGTTCGCATCGGTTCACCGTGGAGCCAATCGGGCGAAAGTTTAGCGATGCCCGAGAAAAAATAGACTACGCCGACTTGAACGCGTAACAACCAAAGCGTCCACGCAGGTGTCGGCCGCGTTCGCAGTCGCGGATTTATCAAGAGATCAACCGAGAGCCCGCGATGAGCTGGGATGAAGATCAGTAGGAAACTGAAAAGGCAAATGAGGTAGGTGTGATTGAGCCATCTCGATTCATCGAGAAGAAAGGCGTAAGTGTAGCCGAGGAAGAACAGCGTCGCGCTTACGCGGTAGAGGAAACCAGCGGCAATAAACAGTGCGACAACGCCGAGAGCTGCCCAGTGAATGTAAAGGCCATTCCCAGGCCACGGCTGCACCCACGAGAATCCGTAATACTTGAACAAAAATCGTGGCTCGATCCAATACGTCGCGATCCAACCATAGTGAAAGTAGCGCCAGACTTCCCAGA
>Ga0209328_10000284_pt1 | contig 11975 bp, 10 predicted proteins | sample JacPinW_OM3H0_M1_FD_187954 | JGI IMG/M metagenome (GOLD analysis project Ga0209328, IMG submission 187954) | Forest soil microbial communities from Algoma, Ontario, Canada - Jack Pine, Ontario site 1_JW_OM3H0_M1 (SPAdes) (version 2) | ecosystem: Environmental > Terrestrial > Soil > Boreal... | reverse complement strand
ACGCTTCGGCAGATGCGCGTGCTCGAACGCTCGACGATCTCGTCGGAGCCAAATGCCGCCCAATTCTGGTTCGTCGAAGTGAGCTATCTCGATGGCCCGACTGAAACCTACGCCTTGCCGGTAAAGATCCTTTCCGACGACAAAGCGCGATCGCTTGCGCAATCCGCGCCGCACGCGGTCATCGCGCGTTTCGGCGACGAGCACGGTTCGATACTCTTCGACGCGATCTGGGACCCCGATTTTCGAGAGAAACTTTTCCGTCTCATGTTGGATCGACAACATGCCAACGGACGAAATGGAAATCTGGTCGGCGCCCTCAGTCCACGGGTGGGTGCGGTCACGACTGTTCTGCCTTCGAATGTTCTCAGCGGCGAGCAGAGCAACTCCTCGATGCTTTTTGCCGACAAATTCTTCCTCAAGCTTTACCGAAAACTGGAGGACGGCGTGAACCCGGACGTCGAGGTCACGCGTTTTCTGACCGAACGCGCGCAATTCGAAAACGTGCCCGCGTTCGGCGGCTCAATTGAATACCGTCGAGCCAAAACGCAGCCCACCGTGGTTTGTTTGTTGCAGGACGCGATCACGAGCGAAGCCGACGCCTGGACCATGACCCTCGATCACGTCGGGCGTTTTTATGAACGCGTCCTTTGCCGCAAAGCGGAGCTGCAAAACGAAACCGCGCCTGCCGGTCTTTTGGTTGAGGAACTGGTCGGCGGCATTTACGCTGAGAAAGCGAAACTGCTCGCGCAACGCACCGGCGAATTGCATCTCGCGCTCGCCTCGGTGAAGGACGATCCCCTATTCGCGCCCGAGCCGTTCAACGCCATGGCCCAACGTTCGGTTTATCAAAGCATGCGCGCGCTCCTTCGTCGCAATTTCGATTCATTGAAAAAGAAATTGCCTGACGTGCCCGAAAATCTTCGCGACGAAGCCAAAGAGGTTCTCGGCACCGAGAAGGAAATTCTCGCCCGCGAAAAACGTCTGCTCGATCGAAAAACCAACGCGGCAAAGATCCGGATCCACGGCGATTATCACCTCGGACAGGTCCTCTCCACCGGAAAAGATTTCGTGATTCTCGATTTCGAAGGCGAACCGGCGCGGCCGTTGAGCGAGCGCAAACTCAAACGCTCCGCGCTGCGCGATGTCGCCGGAATGATGCGCTCGTTTCAGTACGCCGCTTACAGCGCGCTCTGGCAACCGGCCATGCGCACCGAAGACGTGCCGTTTCTCGAGCGCTGGGCCGATCTCTGGTATCGCCAGATGAGCGGCATCTTTCTCCAAAGTTATTTACAGACTGCATCCGGCGCGATGTTCGTCCCGCAAAATTCCGACGATCTCCAAATTCTTCTCGAAGCCTATCTCCTCGACAAAGCCGTTTACGAGATCGGCTACGAACTAAACAACCGTCCCGATTGGGTCATCATCCCCATCCGCGGCATCAAACACATTCTGAAATCGGCCTAACGAGAATGGGCAAACTAGTCGTAGAAAACCTCGCACTCGAGGCTCCTGAAACATGGATCTTCTTCCCAATGGGAGAAATGATTATTACTCGCCGAGACGCTGGCACTGGGTCGCTTCAAATCACGCGCACCTACCGAAACGAACTTAGAAACACGGGTTCACCATCAGCCTTCTTAGCGGTGGCGCGCGAATTTAATAAGCGTGAGGGCGTAAGCGAGCCGTTCGACATCGTGCAAGTCGCTGAAACGGATTCATTGTTCGGCGGCTTCAGCTACACCGCTGCTGATGATTTTGGAAGAGTTTGGTATCGGCTAGTGGATGACCAGCTCGTCTTGGGCGCTTATGGCTGCTCAAGGCGACAGCAGAATTCTCCCGACATCGTGACTGAGATGGCCGAGTGTGAGCAAATCATGCGATCAGCTCGATATGCATCGTCTGTTCAAAGATAGCTGGCAGTTAAGAGTTGGCGGTTTGAAAACCAGCGCTTATAGATTCGGAAGAATTTTATGAATCAACATCTCGATAAGATCGACAATGACATCGCGGCGAAGCATCTCTTAAAACATCCGTTTTATCTCGCCTGGACACGCGGGGAGCTGAGCAAGGAGGCGCTGACCGATTATGCGCGGCAGTACTATCATCATGTCGCGGCGTTTCCGACTTATCTCTCGGCCGTGCACGCGAAGTGCGACGATCAACCGACGCGGAAACAACTCCTCTCTAATTTGATCGACGAAGAAGCCGGTTCGCCGAATCACCCAGAGCTTTGGAAACAATTCGCCGAAGGTCTCGGCGTGGAGGATGTCGATCTTGCGAAGACCGGGAAAGAATCGGAGACGACGAATTTGATCGGAACGTTTCGATCAGTTTGCGGTGAAGAATCGACCGCGGAAGGTCTGGCCGCGCTTTACGCTTACGAAAGTCAGATCCCCGCGATCTGCGAATCGAAGATCGACGGATTGAAAAAGCATTACGGCTTCACCGATCCGAAGCATTACGAATATTTCTCGGTGCACATCGAAGCTGATCGCGAACATTCCGCCGCCGAGCGCGAAATGCTGAGCACGTACATCGACGATCAAAACATCGATAACGTGCGCGCGTCCGTGCGCCGCGTTCTGGATGCGCTTTGGGAAATGTTGTCCGGCGTTTGCCGAAGACACGCGATCGCGTGCTAGACTCAACCCTGCGATCCGCTTTTGGAACTCGACTGCTTTAAGCAGTCGAGTGTCAAAACACGGAAAAGTTCATTACCGCGGCGTAATTCCTTCGGCCAGATCGACGTGGAAACTCTGTTTCACCTTGTTCGTGCCGAAAGTTAATTCGGCGTTGTAATCGCCAGCGGGTAGCAAGCGTTTCGGATCATCGCCGCCGTATTCGATGCTCACGTCTTTGCCCGGGCGCAGGTCCCAATTCAGTCGCGTGAACCCCGGCGTGCCCGGCGCTTTCAGATTCGCCACCGGTTGCCCGGTCGATTTCGTGATCGAGATTTTGATTTCGTCGCCGGTGAATTCGCGTACCCAGACCGTAAAGAGCGCGCCTTCAGGCGGATTTTGACCGCGATAAATCCCTTTGCCGTTCGAATCGACAAATCCCGGCTGCAAATACGCGCCGGTGACCGAGCGCACACTAAATAGATGCGCCGGTTTCCCCGCGATCTCCGGCGTCAATTCGCGGAACGGTGTGCTGTCATCGACCACAGCGACGCTGCGTCCATGCGTCGCAATCGCGAGATCGGCTGTGCGCGGATGAATTTGAATGTCATCCACGCGTACCGGCGGAACATCGCCAACGCGGACCCAATGCGCGCCTTGATCGAACGACGCGAACAATCCGAAGTGCGTTCCAGCGTAAAGTAATTTCGAATTCACCGGATCTTCGCGCACAACTTCAACCGAAGCGTTCGCCGGCAAATCGCCAACGACCGGTTGCCACGTTTTGCCGAGATCGCCCGTCCGTAAAATCATCGGACGATCGTCGCCCGTGCGATAGGCATTCGTCGCCACATAAGCAACGTTTGGATCGACATTCGACGACTCAATCCGCACGACCCATTGTCCGCGCGCCGGCTCCGGCAAATTGTTGGTCAGCTCGGTCCACTTGCCGCCGTCGTTTTCAGTGATCCAAAGCCGCCCATCGTCGGTCCCGGCCCAGAGCAATCCCGCGCGCTTGGGCGATTCAGCGAGTGAAAAGACAACGCCGAAACTTTCCGCACCGCTGCCTACGGCATTCGTTTTCGCGGGATCGTTGTGCGTCAGGTCAGGACTGATCACGGAATATTTTTCCATTCGATCGGTCAGTTTGAAGACGCAGTTGCCGCCGAGATAAATGACGCCCGGTTTGTGTTTGCTCATGACCATCGGCGAATTCCAATGGAAGCGGTAACGCGGCGCGCCTTCCGATGGTTCCGGCCGCAAACGCCGCAGCTCGCCATTACGCAAATTGATCCGATGCACTTCCCCACCCTGACTTTCGGCGTAAAACGTGTCGCGATCACTCGGATCGAACAGAACATAAAAACCGTCGCCGCCGGCAAGCGCGGTCCAATCCGAATTGCGAATCTGCTCTTTGCTTTGCACGCCGCTCGGCCCGACCCAGTTCTCGTTATCCTGCAACCCGCCAGCGATTCGAAAATACGGTTTCGAATCGTCGAGACTGATCCGATAAAATTCTCCCGCCGGAATCTTGCTCAGGTGGTCCCAATTTTTTCCGCCGGCAAAACTTTGGTAAAGACCGCCATCAGTCCCGAGCAACAACCGCAGACAAACCGGCGGTTTCGGCGGTTTATTCTTGTCTTCCGGCTTGGGCGCCTTCGGCGCCGGCGCTGTGCCCGGCTGAATCGCGAGGGCGTGACAATCAGCGTGAACTTTCTCGGAAAGATCTTCCCGGAAATTTTTGCCGCCATCATCTGAAACGAGGAGCGCGAACTGGAGAAGGTAAACGCGCTGATCGTTCGCCGGATCGATTCGGATCTGGCTGAAATAAAACGGGCGCGGATCGATCGCGCTCATCCGCGTCCAATGCTCGCCGCTGTCTTCCGATCGAAAAACACCGCCGCTTTTGCTGCGCAGATCGGTCAGAGTTCCCGAACCGCCTTCAAAACTTTGCACAACCGCCATCACGATCTTCGGATTGCTCGCGCTCGCGGCCAGACCAATGCGCCCTGTTTGCGTGGGCAAGCCGCCGCTTAATTTTTTCCAGGTCGCGCCGCCGTTTGTGCTTCTGAAAATTCCACCGACATCTTCGCCGCCGGTCGCGTTGGGCCCGGACGTAAAGCTCCAGGGTGTTCGCTGCCTCGCGTAAAGGGTTGCATAGACGGTTTGAGCATTGCTTGGATCGAGAATCACGTCACCGCAGCCAGTCCGCGCATTATGCGGCGCGGCCGACTGCAGAACGAGCTTCCACGTTTTGCCGCCGTCAGTTGTTTTGTAGAGGCCGCGCTCGCCACCGTCTGCCCACAAATGTCCCATCGCCGCGACGTAAGCGACGTCCGGATTTTTCGGATCGACAACGATGCGTGCAATCGTCCGACTGTCTTTCAGCCCGACGTTTGTCCAATGTTCGCCGCCGTCGGTCGTTCGATATACGCCATCGCCCCAATCGGAGGAATTGCGGTCGTTCGCTTCGCCGCTTCCGACCCAAATGACATCCGAATCAGACGGCGCAATTGCAATCGCGCCAGTCGAAAGCGCGGATTGTTTGTCGAAAATCGAATCGAACGAAACACCGCTGTCGCCTGATTTAAAAACGCCGCCGTGTCCGAGCGCGACGTAAAACACAAATGGATTGCGCGGATCGATCGCAATGTCGGAGACGCGGCCGCCCATGACCGCGGGGCCAATCGAACGCGCCTTGAGATTCTTGAAGAGCACATCGGTCAACTGAGGCGCACCTGCAGATGGCGCCGGTGTGACCGAAGCCGACAACGGCGGAGTGGTACTCGCAGGCGATGCAGCCGACGGCGATCCCGCGGCCGCGGGAGCAGACGCGGGCGGTGGCTCCTCCTGAGCGAACGAAATGGAAATACTAACAAATGAAGCGAAGATCAGAGCGACTCGAGTACTCATAAGCTTGAGAAGCAAATCATGGCAATTGGTACGCGGTAGAGCAAGCGTCCTCGCTTGCAGATTTCTGTAGCGGCGCTCTATGAGCGCCGCAATATTGTCGACCTTGTATGACACAGCCAGTGTTGGAAGGAAAGGTAGGAGTCGTTTTCGGTGTAGCGAATAAGCGCAGCATCGCCTGGGCGATCGCACGGGCATGGGCCGCGGCCGGCGCGCGTCTAATTTTCAATTATCAAGGCGAACGACTGAAAGAAAATGTCGAAGAATTGACGGCCGCGTTCGGAGAAAAAACGCCGTCGTTTCCATGCGACGTCTCAAGCGACGCCGAAATCAAAACATTTTTCGAAAAAATCCGCGGCGAGACCGATCGTGTCGATCTTCTTCTTCACTCTGTCGCGTTTGCGCCGAAAGAAGCGCTGGAAGGCGATTTTGTAAGCACGACGCGGGAAGCGTTCCGCGTCGCGCACGACGTCAGCGCGTATTCACTGGTCGCGCTGGCGCGTGAAGTTGCGCCGATGATGACAAATGGCGGGAGCATTGTGGCCATGACCTATTACGGCTCGGAAAAAGTTGTGCCGCACTACAACGTCATGGGCGTGGCCAAAGCGAGCCTGGAGGCATCCACTCGCTACCTCGCTTACGATTTAGGTCCGAAGAAGATCCGCGTGAATTGCATCTCGGCCGGTGCGGTGCAAACGCTGGCCGCACGCGGCATTAGCGGATTCTCCCAGATGTTAAAACATTATCAGGAACGCGCGCCGTTGAAGCGCAGCTGCGAGCCATCCGAATTGGGCGCAACCGGCGTATTCCTGGCCAGCGATGGCGCCTGCGCGATCACCGGTCAGGTGATCTACGTGGACGGCGGTTACCAAATCATGGGGATGTAAATCATGATCGCGCGGATTTGGCACGGGTGGACATCATGCGAAAATGCGGAGAAGTACGAAAAGCTTTTGCGCGAAGAAGTCTTGCTCGAAATCGCGCAGCGCAGCATTCCGGGCTATAAAGGCGCGGAATTGTTCGTTCGCGAAGCGGACGACAACGAGACGGAGTTTATCACGCTGCTCCGTTTCGAAACGCTCGATGCAGTGAAGATTTTCGCGGGCAAAGATTATAAGCAACCGGTGATACCTCCGGATGCGCGGCGGTTGCTCAAAAGGTACAGCGAAAAGTCGCAACACTACCGAGTCGTCCAACTTAACTAGATGTCATTGGGCGACGAACTGCGGCAGTTGCTAAGCAGCGACGCAATCGCCGACGACGGCGATACTCTCGCGGCGCACAGTGGCGACAAATGGTTCGCGGCCGAAGCGCCGGAAGCTGTCGTCTTCGCAAGATCGACATCGGACGTCTCGAAGCTGCTCAGATTTGCATCGGAGAAAAAAATTCCGGTGACGGCGCGCGGCGCCGGATTCGGTTACGTCGGCGGCTGCGTTCCGACGAAAAAAGGAATCGCGCTTTCGCTGATGCGGATGAATCGGATCAAAGAAATTAGTTTTGCCGACGCGATTGCGATGGTTGAGCCGGGCGTAATCACGTCCGACCTGAAGGCGGCAGCCCGCGCCCAGAAGTTATTTTACCCGCCCGATCCTGCGAGCATGAAAGATTGCACTATCGGCGGGAATATCGCGACGAATGCGGGCGGACCGCGTTGTTTGAAATACGGCGTGACCCGCAATTATGTAACCGGCCTCGAAGTTGTACTCGCGAATGGAGACGTCCTGCGGACCGGAGGGCGCGTCCATAAAAATAAGACCGGCTTTGATTTGGTCGGCCTTTTTGTTGGATCGGAGGGAATGCTTGGCGTCGTCACTGAAATCACGCTCCGGTTGCTGCCGCTTCCGCCGGCGCGGGCAACGCTTTCCGCGGCCTTCGCCAATATTTCGCAAGCGGCCGCCGCGGTGCAGGAAATCTTCGGGAAAGGTCTTTTGCCGTCGTCGCTCGAGATTGCCGACAGTTTTACCCTCGAAGCCGCGCGAAAAGATCTGGGCAAAGCGATTGTTCCGCCGGGAAGTGCGCATCTGCTGATCGATCTTGATGGACAAGAGGAAAGCGTGCAAAGCGAAGCGGAAGCGATTCGGCAATTACTCGCCGATAAAAAGCCGAACGCGCTGGAAATGGCGACCGGTGAAGAAAATTGCGAGAAACTTTGGGCGTTGCGCCGGCAATTCAGCAACTCATTGCGCGCGACCGGGCTGACAAAATTGAACGAGGACGTCGTCGTGCCGCGCGGTCGCATTGTCGATCTTGTCGAATTCGCGGAGCAATTACACGCGAATTACGGCTTTCCGATCGCCTGTTTCGGCCATGCTGGAGACGGCAACATTCACGTGAACATCATGGCCGACCGTTACAATCGTGACGCTGATGTGCGCGCAAAAGTGGAGAGCGCGCTCGATGATTTATTCGCGCAAGTGCTGGCCTGGGGCGGTGTGATCACGGGTGAACACGGGATCGGCCTCGCAAAAAAACGCTGGTGGCCAGACGCGACGAGCGAGCCGGTCCGCGAGCTCCATCGCAAATTGAAAGACGTCCTCGACCCGAACGGAATCTTGAATCCGGGAAAATTCCTGGAGTGATTTTTACGCGCAAGGGCGCGATTTGGTTCGAATTTGTTCGAATTTCTTAGTGAGGTTACCGTCTAAATCTCTGCCGCGCGTTCGCGATGGCGTGGGATAGTATGAAACCGGGGAAAATCACACACACGCTCGCAGCTTTGCTTTCGACCGTGACTTCGCTATTTGCCCACGGGGCCGTGACCAAGGCCGAGCCGTCGAAGGTCAAGCTGAGCAAGAAATCCGAGAAAAAATTGGCGGAATCCCGTGTCGGCGTTGAATCGCTGGCCTTCGCCCCGAGTCATTTGAGATCGGCTCCGCCTTCGCCGGGCGACCCGTATCCGTGGAGGCGCCAGATTGTGACGACGGTTTTTTGGATTGGCGAAAAGCCGAGTGAAAATAATCCGGTGCCGAACCGCTCCAGTTCTTGGGACAAAGAATGGTCGAAAACCTACGGCGGTTTCGATGATCCCAACCCGGCGCGCCGGCAGGATTATACTCCGGTAAAATTCACGCCGCGGCAGAATCCTTTTTATTGCGCGCTTCCTTACAACGATAAGGCCGCGAGCGGCCACAGGCCCGAAGCGCCACGTGTCGTTCCGTGGTTCAAGGACGCCTATCAAGGTCCCGGAGTCTCCGTTTGCAAAGATCGCTGGATCGCGATTCGCAAGGGAAACAAAGTCGCGTACGCGCAGTGGGAAGACGCCGGACCGTTTCGGACCGACCATTGGCAATACGTTTTCGGCAACGAACGGCCGAAACCAAATCTCAATAAAGGCGCCGGTCTCGATGTTTCTCCGGCGGTGCGCGATTATCTTGGCTTAAGTGAAACCGACGTGACCGATTGGCAGTTTGTCGAGTTCAAGGAGGTGCCGCACGGACCGTGGTCGAAACTGGGAGAGAACAATACCTTCGTCATCGCCGATCGAAACGCCGGGACACAGTTGGCTCGAGCCAAGAGTAGCGGATCTCCCGAAGCTACGTCCGCTCCGCAATAGTTGCGCCGGAGTTGTGGATCTTGGTAATATCAAGGGATGCGAACCCCCCAGTTAGTTATCGTCGTTCTCTTCTGTGCGTTAACCGTCGGCAATCTGCGCGCTCAGCAATCTCAACCGGCAATGATCGGTCAAGGCCTGGATTCAGTGGCGGCAAGACTTCATTATCCAAACACAGCAAAAGCGTCTAAGACCGAAGGGGCGGTCCAGTTTTATTGCGAAGTGGGGGCTGACGGTCGCGCGCGCCACGTTCGCGCCATCGCTGAAAGTTCTTGGAGTGCCCTTCGCTATGCGGTGCGAAACGCGGTCCAGCAAGGTCGATTCATCCCGGCGCGCATAAATGGCAAAGCAACTTCAGTCATGATTGGCGGTACCGTGTTTTTTCTTATGCCGAGAGGACAACCAACCATTCTGGTCACAATGGCAACGGCTGATAAAGATAAGGCAGCCGCGGGACGTAATTACATTCAACCCCAAATGCTTACCAGCTTTGATGACTTGGAGCGCAAATTGTACACGTGGCGAAGTTTGGTGACGCAATATTCTGCATTTCCGTCGGCCGAAGTGATCTGCAATGTGGACGCCAGCGGGAATCTTACTGGCACGAAAATCGTTGGCGAGAGCAAAGCCAACAGCGGACTCGGCGCAGTCGCGGTAAAAGCTTGCGAAGGCGCGAAATTTGTTCCCGCTCTCGATAACGGCAAACCCGTTGCCGGACAATTCAATCTCGCCATTGACTTCGCCATGCTGGTCAATCCCGACGACATGGCATTCGGTTCTCATCTCAAGCAACGCGAAGAATAGGAAAGTGGCGGATTAGATCGACATCAACGATCCGGCACGGAACTGGTAGCAGTGCTCCGCTGGTTTGGCCGCGTCTCGTTCATCCGCATGAAAGCAAAGTAGCCGCCGACCAGGCATCCCACGATTAAAACAAAGAGAAAAAGGAACCCGGCGGCGCGAACCGCACGGTAACGTTCGCCCGCTTGTTTCCAGGTGGCGCGCTTTTGGATCAGCTCCAGTTCGAGCAGTCGCGATAAATTGTCAGGGTCGACTTCCTTCGGTTTAGGCTCAGTGGCATCAGCCATGACCGGAAATTCTGCAACTCCCGTGCCGAACTCACATTTCGAGGCCATTTATAAAGACCTTCGCCGCTGGCACTATCGTTGCTGTTAAGAAGGGGTGCACTCCACGTTTTTCCAGAAAGTCCTCATCTGCGCCTTTTGTGGTTTCCTTGCCGCCGCGCTCGTGGAGTGGGCTAAAGTCTTCGTGGAAGGGGCCGACGACGCCTTGAACAAAGGCTACAAGCACCGCGCGGTGCTCGATACCGGAAAGTAACACAAAAGCCGATTGCTGCTGGCTCGAGCGCGCATAATTTGCGTACGTGAAAGTCGGCTTCGCACAGCTCAATCCCACCGTGGGAGATTTGCGCGGTAACTTCGAAAAGATCGTTCAATCCTACGAGCGTTTGGCCGCCACTGGTGCTGAACTCATCGTCACGCCCGAACTTGCGATCACCGGGTATCCGCCGCAGGACCTCGTCTTCAAATCGCGCTTTGTTCCGGAAACGCTCGAGATTGTGGAGGAGCTTCATCGCCGCGTCGGGAAGGCAGCGTTGCTCGTCGGATTTGTCGATCGGAACGAAGGCCGCGGCCGGCCGTTTCATAACGCGGCGGCACTGCTCGTGCGCGGAGAGCCGATTCGCAAAGCGCACAAATCTCTTTTGCCGACGTACGATGTGTTTGATGAGGACCGTTACTTTCAACCGGCGGCGAACGTCGAACCTTTCGATCTGAACGGGCAGAAAATCGGGGTAACCATTTGCGAAGATATCTGGACCGAACATTATCTCCCCCGGCCGCTTTACGACTGCGAACCGACTCGGAGCCTGATCGAACAGGGCGCTGACGTGATTCTCAACCTCAGCGCGTCACCGTTCACATTGCACAAACCGGCAGTTCGTTATGAAATGGTCGCGACGCTCGCCCGCACTTACAAACGACCCATCTTTTACTGCAACGCCGTTGGCGGCAACGACCAGCTCATTTTCGACGGAAACTCGATCGCCGTGAATTCGTCCGGCGGTTTGATCGCGCAACTTCCCGCTTTTCGCGAACACGAGCAGGTCGTGGATACCGACGCAACGGCCGCAGTGGAATTCCGTGAAGAATCGACGCCCGAACAGCTTTTTGCCGCGTTATCGCTGGGCCTGCGCGATTATTTGCGGAAATGTAATTTCAAATCGGCCGTGCTCGGTCTGAGCGGCGGAGTCGATTCCGCGGTGGTCGCAGTGATCGCAGTGGACGCGCTCGGAGCGGAAAACGTAGTCGGCGTCTCAATGCCGAGCCAGTACTCATCGCGCGGCAGTATCGACGATGCGAAGAAGCTGGCGGAAAATCTCGGGATCAAATTGTTGCACATCCCGATCGCGGAAACGTTCGCTGTCTTCAAAGGCCAGTTTAAGGAAATCTTTTCCGGACTGCCGGAAAACGAGACCGAGGAAAACATGCAGCCGCGTTTGCGCGCGATGACGCTGATGGCGCTCTCCAACAAATTTGGGCACCTGGTTTTATCGACTGGGAATAAGAGCGAACTCTCGGTCGGTTATTGCACGCTTTATGGAGACATGGCCGGCGGTCTCGCCGTAATCAGCGATGTGCCGAAGACAATGATTTACGAGCTCGCCCGCTGGATAAACCGGCAAAAGGAAATCATTCCAAGATCGACAATCGAGAAGCCGCCGAGCGCGGAATTGAAGCCCAACCAGAAAGATCAGGATACGCTGCCGCCTTACGAGATTCTGGACGAGATTCTGCGGCTCTACGTCGAAGACAACTTGAGCGCGCGCGACATCATTGGCCGCGGGTTCGACGAAAAGACCGTCCGCTGGGTCCAAC
>Ga0209328_10000283_pt1 | contig 12010 bp, 9 predicted proteins | sample JacPinW_OM3H0_M1_FD_187954 | JGI IMG/M metagenome (GOLD analysis project Ga0209328, IMG submission 187954) | Forest soil microbial communities from Algoma, Ontario, Canada - Jack Pine, Ontario site 1_JW_OM3H0_M1 (SPAdes) (version 2) | ecosystem: Environmental > Terrestrial > Soil > Boreal... | reverse complement strand
GCGAATGGTAAAAGTTCCTAGGGGGAGATCCGGAAAATTGTATGCACCGTCGGTGTCCGTGGTGAAGTTGCGCGTGTACCCGGTAGATGGTTCAGTGATTACCACGTCCGCGCCAGCAATACCCTGGCTTTGTTCGTCCATCACTACTCCGCGGACAGAACCTTTAACGTTTTGGGCACGCACAGGCGCAGATAAACCGAGGATAAGGATAAGCGCGCAAAACAATGCGCCGACGAAGCCATAAATTCTGGGCACATCATTTTTGGGAGTCGAGCTGATTTTCATTTCAAACCCCTCTTCGAGAATATTTACCGTCGAATGCCACCATTTGCAGGCCATGCCAGAAGTTTTCCTGTTCGCAAGTGGACAGGTAGCGAGAGATACGCACTAACTTGCGCATTTTGATTCTCTTTGAACTAGGAAAAGAACAGCAGCCCCTTACATCCTCGACAGAAGTAATACATTTGTACTAGCTGTATAAACGGATAGGAAAAACTTGTCAAGCAGAAATATTGATATTCTACATAAAAAATAATGTTATTCTAGCGAACCGGGAAAAGGCTTTCCGACCTAGGCAACTTTGGACTATGAGATATAGTAGCGTTCTTGCGTGTCTGAGCAGGAGACCATGAGCTCATCTTCGGACAATAAGAAGAAGGCGCGCGGCGAGCGAAGAGTTACGCTCAAAACCATTGCCGGCCACTTAAGTCTAACGCCTGGTACAGTTTCGGCTGCTTTAAATAATTCTCCCGCCTCCAAGTCCATCCCTGAACACACAAAACAGCGAATTCTTGCAGCAGCCAAAGAATTAAACTATCGCCCTAACTATTTTGCTCGTTCGCTGCGCCTGCAACGTACTTACACCATTGGAGTTATTGCGGAAGAGATCGGGGACGCGTACGGCGCCCTGGTGATCAGTGGCATCGAGGAATATCTTCGCAAGCATAACTTCTTTTTTCTGACCGTGATTCATCGTCACGACCCAAAGTTGCTTCAGACCTACTCTCAAATGTTACTGGCCCGTGGAGTTGAGGGGTTTATCACCTTGGACACCTCGATTAAGGAAAAATTGGCATTGCCAACTGTGGCAGTCTCGGGTCATGGACGAGTCGATGGAGTTACGAACATCACGCTCAACCACCATCTGGCTGCCAAGCTGGCCCTCTCCCACCTCTCCAATCTAGGTCATAAGCACATTGCTTTCTTGAAAGGCGCAGTGGTGAGCTCTGACGCAGCAGATCGTTGGAAGGCTATCTGCGATGTTGCCGACGAGTTGGGTATTGAAATTGACCCCCAACTGGTGGTTCAAATCGACAGCACAGATTCGACTCCGGCGCTTGGATACCCGTTTGCCAAACAATTGTTGGAGCGCGGAAAGCCTTTCACGGCATTGTTGGCATATAACGACATATCGGCGATCGGAGCCATCTGGGCATTTCAGGAATCTGGGTTGCGAGTTCCAGCGGACGTGTCCGTGGTGGGATTCGACGATATCCCGAGCGCGGCTTTCAACAGTCCTGGCCTGACGACGGTGCGCCAACCGTTGCAGCGCATGGGACAGATTGCTGCCAAGACGGTGATCGACCAGATCGAAGGCACTGAGGAATATGTCGCGGAAATAGCGATTGAGCCGGAATTTGTGGTGCGCGGATCAACCGGCCATGCTGCGAGCGTAACGCGGCCTGACATGCCGCGTAAGGGTCCTGCGCTGATGGAACGCAAGAGCGGTACCGCCAACACTGATTAGTTCGCGCGCTTTTTGTGTGTCGACTTCCACGATTCGCACCCGTGAAACAAGAACCCTGCAGCTAGAGATACTACTCAGTGCGCAGGGCCCTCATGGGATCGATGGTGGCAGCCCGCCATGCCGGAACAAGACAAGCGATAAGTGCGACGAACACGAGAATCATCGACGACGCCATAAGTGTGAGCGGATCGCGGGAATCGCCTCCAGACCACGACGAAAATACACTATGCAGCGCCACGCTGAGGATTAATCCGAGCGCTAATCCGATGCCCAGGGTCATGGACGTGGAGGCAAGAACCAAACGCACGATGCTGGTGCGCGGCGCACCCAGCGCCATACGAATGCCGACTTCCTGAGTACGCTGCGAGACCGCGAAGGACACAACGCTGTAGAGCCCGGTGGCGGCGAGCGCCAATGCAAACAAGGCAAACAGAGCGAAAAGCGTGGCCATAAAGCGATCCTGGCCCCAACCCTGCGTATCAAGCCACCACAGCAAAGTGTGGTTCAGGATACCAGTGACCAGTTCGGGATTGTGTTGGCGCAAACGTTCCTTGAACGACTTCAGCATCGTGTCTGGATTTGTGGTGGTCTTGATCAGTAGCGAAACGTCCGTGGGCAGAAGGAAACTGTACGGGAAGAATACCGCGGGCTTGATTGGTCGATTGAGGCCGTTGTTGCGCGCGTCACCGACTACTCCGATGATCTGAAACCAATCATCCGGTTTTGGCGCCAGTAATATTTCGGGGCGCTCGAGTTTCAGCAAGGGGCTGCGCACACCCTGGCCGATGGGATTGGTGTCCGCGAGAAATTCCTTCACGAAAGCTTGATTGACGACCGCGAAGTGCGCGGCGCGCAAGGTTTCCGATTCGTCAAACGTACGACCAGCGATTAGCGGTATGCGCAGTGTGGAAAATTCGTGTGAGCTTACGGCGCAGAACATAGCTTGCGCGTCAGTCAACTGCGGCCGGCTCTGGATTTCGATTTTGCCGGTGAAACCGCCTAACCCGGGAAACCAAGTGGTGGAGATGCTGGCGTCTTCAACACCGGGAACTTCAGCGATGACTTTGCGAACGGCTTCCTGGGCGTTGAGCCGCCCTTCCCAGGTAGGATTGGCGGCTTTGGGGAAGCCGACGTTGAGCGAGAGAACATTCTTTGGATCGTAGCCGAGTGGCGTGTGCAGACGCGCTTGGAAAGCTTTGAGCGCGGCGCCAGCGGAAGCGATCAGCAGCAGGGTGAGTGCGAGTTGGCCCGCGATGAGGATGCGATGGCTATTGCGGCTGCGGGCGCTTCCGGAATGTTTGGAACTGCTGGCTTGAACCAGCGCGCCGACCTGAGGAGTCGAAAGCTGCCAAGCGGGAGAGATGCCGAAGAGAATGCCGGTGAGGATAGCAACGCTGGCACTGAAAATGAGAACGGGGCCGTTGACGTGGATGGCAGCTTCGTGCGGAAAAGAAAAGATGGGCAGCGCGGCGACGATCCAGGTCACACCTTTGTAGGCCGCAACGACACCGAGTAGTGCGCCCGTGACGGACAATACGACGGACTCGGTGAGGAGTTGTTGTACGAGCCGTTTGCGGCCTGCGCCCACAGAAGCGCGCACGGCGAGTTCGTGCTGCCGCGCCGTACCGCGAGCAAGAAGCAGAATGCTTACGTTGGCGCAACCGATGATGAGCAGGGTGAGAACCGCGCCAAAGAGCAATCCTAGTGTCCCGGCGAACTTGCCGAGAATTTGTTCGTTGAGCGTAACTATAGTGACGCGACGGTTTTGCGGATATTCCTTGTCATTTTTCGCGAATTCGTCAGCGATGACCTGGAATTCCGAGGCTGCGGCCGGAAATTTCACGCCGGGCTTGAGCCGGACGAAGGAAAGCCAGTAATCGTGTTGGGCGCCCGTGGGCGCGCCGGGCAGATAGACGTCGGAGTCGCCCCACGTGAAGCGCGGCGGCACTACACCAATGATGGTGTAGAGTTTGTGATCAAGCTCGATCGATTTGCTGAGGACATCGCGGCTGCCACCGAACTGGCGCTGCCAGAAAAGGTAGCTGAGCACGGCGACCGGCGCGGGATTACCGCCGGGTGCGTCAGAGGTGGAAAATTCGCGGCCCAGAAGCGGCGGGACACCCATGAACTCGAACAAATTGGGAGAATAAAGACCCACGTTGACAGACACAGGGATCTGATCGCCGGTTAGATTTTGCTGCTTCCCCTGTTGAAAGAAGACATCTTCGACGGAAGAGGCGTTGCGAACTGTGGAAAACCCGGCGCCATTGGTGAAGAGCAGCGGACCGCGACCGTCTTTGTCATTGAGCTCGACGTGCACCATGCGGTCGTTATTCTTATAGGGATAGGGGTCGAGGAGCACGCCGTATACAACGCTGAAGATGGCCGTTGTCGCGCCAATGCCAAGCATTAAGGAGAGAACTGCGGTGAGAACGAAGCCTGGTGCTTTGCGGAACTGGCGGAAGCCGAAGCGTAGATCCTGAAGAAAACTCCACATAAGAGTTAACCTCCGACGCGAATGTTCTCTTAGACGAACGAGAAAAGGGGCCGGATAGTTTCATGAGATTTGTGGCGCGGGAGGTTTTTGTTCGGCGAGTCGGTGAATCGACGGGACTTGTGTTAAATGGCGCTAAAAAAGATGCTGCGGCGTCTAAATTGATGCAGTTTACGTGTCGCCACGGCTTGGTCTTGTGTTATTCGCGGTTAGATTTTTGGCCAGCGTCGGATTTTCTGGCGTCGTCCTGCGCAACGGGCTTTGGAGTTTTGTCGGCATTTGAGTTCGTATTTGGAGCTGAATCTTTAGGGGCATCCGAACTTTCCGCCTTGTTCTGCTCCATTGACGGCTTATCTGTCGGGGGCTTCTCGGTCTGCGGCTTTTCTTTGGATGACTTTTCCGATTCTTTGTTTTGGTGTTTCTCTTTATCCTCTTTGTCGCCCGACTGTTTTGGAACCGGCGAAAGCAAATATTGCATTCTGGCGCGCGCCGCCCGCCATTTTACACTGCTGGCATTTCCTGCCCGGTCTAGATAGGGCGCCAGCTTTTCATCCGTGGCTATTCCCTCATCTTTCAAAAATTGCGTTAGCGCCAGGCTTTGTGTTTCCAGGGATTCGAGCAAGGAAAATAGTTCGTCGAGTATCTCTTTGAGCGGTTCAGGATTGGTTTCCATAGGCTCGCCTATCCCAAGACGAAGTTTCGCTGCGAATGCTGCTTGCGGCCGCGCCGGTTAAAGCTCGTTAAAAATGACAGGATGGCGCGCCGCGCTTTTGCAGATATTTCTGGTGGTATTCTTCGGCGCGATAGAACGGGCCCGCAGCGGTAATTTCCGTGGCAATGGGGCGCTTGAACTTCCCGCTCGCCGCTACTGCGGCGGCAGATTTTTTTGCGGCGGCTTCCTGCTCCGGTGAATGAAAAAAAATCGCGGTGCGGTACTGAGCACCGAAATCGGGGCCCTGGCGATTTACCTGCGTGGGATCGTGAGCCTTCCAGAACACATTGAGTAGCTCTTCGAAGGACACTTTAGCGGGATCAAAAGTGACTTGCACGACTTCGGCATGCCCGGTTTCGTCAGTGCAGACATCTTTATAGGTGGGATTGACGGTGTGCCCGTTCGAATAACCGACGGCGGTGTCGATTACGCCCGGAACCTGGCGAAACGTCTCTTCTACCCCCCAGAAGCATCCAGCACCAAAGGTTGCAATTTCGTTCATTTCACACTCCGCGGCACAAAACGTCGGGCCAAAACATCGTGGACGACCTGATCATAATAACGCAGGTTAGATGCGCCAGAGCAGCGTTCCGATTCAGCGCGCCAAACGTCATTTCGTAGAGCGGCGCGAAACTGGTCGGCTGGCCGTTTGATGCAACGTCTGGAAGGCGAGACAATGAATCTTGAGGAACATTCATGGATCTGGGATTGAAAGGCCGCGTGGCGATCGTGGCCGCCGCCAGTACCGGCTTGGGATTCGCGGTTGCCAAGGAACTTTCGCTGGAAGGCGCGGATGTGGCGATTTGCGCCCGCACCGCCAGCGATCTTCAATCCGCCGCAACGAATATCCAGCGCGCGAGCGGGCGTGAAGTATTCCACCAAACTGTGGATGTAACCGACGCTAAAGCGGTCGCGTCCTTTGTTTCTGTGGTGGAAACTCGCTTTAAACGAATCGATATCTGCGTTACCAATTCGGGCGGCCCACCGTCTAAGTTATTTGAGGACACCCGCAACGAAGAGTGGCAAACCGCTATAGACCAGCTCTTGATGAGCTGCGTTTCCTTTGCTAGAGAAACTTTGCCGCGCATGAAGAAAAACAAATGGGGCCGGTTGGTCACCATCACTTCTTACGCCGTAAAACAGCCTGTCGACGGACTTTTGCTTTCGAACTCGATTCGCTCGGCAGTTACCGGCCTCGCGCGTACGTTGGCCAACGAGTACGGAGCGCACGGCATCACTGTAAATAACGTGTGCCCTGGGTATACGCGAACAGACCGGTTGGGCGACCTCGCAAAAACGATTTCGCAACGCACTGGCGCGAAGCCCGAAGAGGTTTTTTCAGGATGGGAGCGGCAAATCCCAGTGGGACGAATCGGCACCCCGGAAGAATTCGCAGCAGTCGTTACCTTTCTCGCTTCCGAGCGCGCAAGCTACGTTAATGGCGTCTCCCTCGCGGTGGACGGTGGAATTGTCAGGAGTTTGCTATAGCTTCGATGCCTGCGGCCAAGCGCACTTTTGAACTTTCCCTGCTGCCTGAGACGTTCGCCATCTGTCGCCTTGCTCCTGACGCCGCTACGCCGGAGTGGGCCACGCAGGGGGAATTCTTTTCGATCACACGGACTAGTGATGAACTCTCCGTCATCGCAGAGGCGGCTTTGGTTCCAGCGAGATTGCGAACCGGAGTAAGTTGGCGCGTTATGAAAGTTCATGGCCCGTTTGATTTTTCTGAAGTGGGGATACTCGCTTCTCTGTTGGAACCGCTAGCCGCTGCGGGCGCCAGCGTTTTCACGATATCTACGTTCGACACGGATTATCTGCTGGTGCAGTCGAGCCAATTGCGTGACGCGGTGGCGGGACTTCGCAATGCAGCGCACACGGTTCATGAAGTTAAAATTATTTCTTGAATTTATTGCCTTACTGGAAAGGGTCTAATGATCAGGGAGTTCATGAAAATTCGAGCGCCAAAATTTGGCCGCTATCGCCGGCTTATGGCCGCCGTGGTAATCATCTTAAGCACAATCGTGTCATTGCGGGCGGATGAGCCGTACGCGCGCACTCGTAATTACGATCTGCGGCATTCCAAAATTATTTTGCGTTTCGACGTTGACCAAAAAAAAGTAATTGGCGAGGTCCTCCATACACTAACTACTCTTCGCGAAGACACCTCGAAGATTGAGTTCGATGCCGTCGGTCTGACGATCCAGAGCGTGACGGTAAACAAGGCTCCGGCTAAATTTGAGACTACCGTGGATAAATTGGTCATTCCAGTCTCGGCTGGAAAAGTCGGAGACAAATTCGAAATTGATATTCGGTACGAGGGAAGACCTACCAAGGGCCTCTATTTTATTTTGCCGGACAAAGACTATCCCAATCGCCCGACGCAGATCTGGTCACAGGGCGAATCGCAAGATACGCGGTACTACCTCCCGACCTATGACTATCCGAATGACCGGTTAACGACCGAGACGGTGCTCACAGTTCCAGCTTCGTGGTTAACCGTGAGTAATGGAAAGTTGATTGGCGTGACGAACGCCACCAACAACATGAAAACCTGGACGTGGAGAGAATCCGTTCCCAGCTCAACCTATCTCATCACCGTGGTGGCCGGAGAATTTGATGAAGTGAAAGACAGTTTGCGCAATTTGCCGGTGACCTACTACGCGCCTAAAGGCCGCGGCGACCGCCTACCCATTAATTATTCGCGCACGCCGGCGATGATCGAGTTGTTCAACAAAAAATATGGCGTGGAATACCCGTGGGAAAAGTACGCGCAAGTGATGGTCGACGATTTCGTTGCCGGCGGGATGGAAAATTCGAGCGCCACAACGAATACAAGCTCTTCGCTGGTTAATCCTAAATTGGCCGCTGAATACGCCACCGGCCAGGATGATTTGATTTCCCACGAATTGACGCACCAATGGTTCGGCGACTACGTGACCTGTAAAGACTGGGGAAATATCTGGCTGAACGAGGGCTTCGCAACTTTCGGAGAAATCGTCTGGACAGAAAACCACTTTCCCAAAGACCAAAGCGAATATCAGCGCTGGACGGATGCCCGCCATTGGTTTGCGTTAACAAATCTGTATAACAAGCCCATGGTCCGTTACGATTTTGATGACTCCAGCGAGTTCGACGGCAATGCCTACACCAAAGGCGGCTGGGTACTTTATATGTTGCGGCACCAGTTAGGTGAAACTGCTTTCAATAGCTCGTTGAAACATTATCTGGAAGTAAACCATGGCAAAAATGTGGCCTCCGCTGATTTTGTTAAGGCTGTGGAAGAGACCACAAACTCGGACGTAGATCAATTCTTCAATCAGTGGGTGTATGGAGCCGGGGCGCCCAAGTTCGATATCAGCTATGCGTACGACAACACCAACCATCAGGTTGCCGTTGCCGTGAAACAAATACAAAAAGTTGAAGGCCACGTCGGACTTTTCCGCGTGCCTGTGGATGTGGAGATCACGACCGCCGCCGGGACACACCTCTATCCCATCGTGGTGTCCAAACAAACAGAAACTTTTTCCTTGCCGGCCGGCTCTGAACCGCTGATGGTCTTGTTTGATAGGGGCGGAAATATTCTGAAAAGAGCGGAATTTCACAAAGACAAAAAAGAATGGCTGTACCAACTCAAGAATGCTGCTGATTTTTCAGACCGCGCGGATGCCGCTGTGGCGTTGCGCAGCCTGAAGGAAGACGCGGGCCACTCGGACGGAAAGACCGATGCGAAGAACGAAGATTTGATTACGGCGTTGGCGGACGCCGCGACTAACGATAAAACGTGGGGCGTGCGCGCCGTGGCCGCCGAGAGTCTCGGCGAGCTTGGAGGGCCGGCCGCAGCCAAGAAAATAATTGCGGCCTTGGACTCTGCAAAAGAACCGTGGCTGCGAGCACGCATGGTCGGGGCCTTGGGCAATTTCAAAGATGACAACGATGTTTTCGCGAAGCTACAAATCATCGCGGAGCAGGATACTTCCTATCGAGCTCGGGCTGCGGCGATGCAAGCGCTCGGTAAATTAAAAGCTCCAAATGCGTTTGCAATTCTAAATGCAGCCATCGCCATGGATTCGCCGGACGATTTTCTTCGTAATGCCGCATTGCGCTCACTGGGCGCGTTAAATGACGAGAAAGCTGTGCGGGTCCTTCGAGAGTGGGTTGTTCCCGGGAAACCGATGGAGACACGAGAAGCGGCTATTTTCAGCCTGGCGCGCCTGCAAAAAGATGACAAGGAAATTACTACCCAGATCGCGTCCTATTTGCCGGAGCAACACTTCGGCATTCGAATGGCCGCGGTGGCCGCGTTGGGGGCCCGCGGAGATGCCTCGGCAATTCCTGCTCTGGAGCAGTTGCTCAAAAGCAATGACCTGAGCATCGAGGTTGCGCCGATGATCAAAGAGCAGATCGCGCACTTGAAACGGCCTGCGAAAGAAAAAAGGGACGGGCATGCCACGGCCGGCGCTGAGAGTGATGATGACGATGCCGAAGGATCTGGCGACAGCAATTCCGGCGCCAACAGGAACACGGCGGTGGTCGCCGAACGCCTTGATAAACTTGAACATCTTATGCAGGAAATGAACAACCGCCTGAAGACCATCGAAACGCGGCTCCCCACAGAAAAACATTAATCAGGATTTCGCCGCGCAGAATTTGGAGTTTAGAATTCCGTGGAGGAAGATTCTGCGTCTGGCGCGGCGATCAAGATGCGCAAATCCCGCAAATTGTTTCCAGTCGGGCCGGTGATGATCGCGTCACCCAACCGATTGAAAAATGTGTATGCGTCGCTGTGTTGAAACGCGTCGCGAGGGTCGAGGCCGTCAGCATGTGCGCGGGCAAGGGTATCACCGTCCGCAACAGCTCCGGCAGCCGGGCTGTTTCCATCGATACCATCCGTTCCGGCGCTGAGCACTGCGATGTTTTTGCCGGCGATTTTCTCGACGCAAGAGAGCACGAACGCGGCATTCCTACCGCCAATTCCCTTCCCGCGGATTGGTGAACTCACTTCGCCATCGGCGATAACCGCTACGCGCCGCTTAGGGTTATTGCGGTGCACTTCTTCGAGCTGCGCCAGCAGATATTCCACAGCGCGCTCGACCGGCCAGTCATCCGTGACGTTATCGCAACAGCTTATGCAGCCGCTACCTTCCGCAGCGCCATGCGCAGGGTGAAACAAATTATCCAGTCCCAACAAAATCGAAAAGTGTGCATTCTCAAAAGCCGGATCACCAGCCTTCGGCGTTTCTGGTAAAGCCCCTCGCGCAACCCAGCGATGAAACGCCTCCGGAAATTTGTCCCGCAGCGCAAATTCGTCCAGAATTTTTTCCGTGTCAGCCCACGTAGTTGGGTCTGGCAACGTGGGGCCGCTGGCCAGTGCCCATTCTTTTCCGGCGGGGACATCGCTGACTGCCAGTGTAATTTTTGTGGCGCGACTCGCCGCAGTCGCTAACCGGCCTCCTTTTACCGCTGAAATATGTTTGCGCACGGTGTTGATGGCTTCTATGGGAGCGCCGCAACCAATCAGCACCCGGTGTATTTGCTGCATGTCTGCCAAATTAAGTAGCGGATCAAGCGGCAGTTCAACGAGTGCCGAGCCTCCGCCCGACAAGAGAAAGAAAATCAGCGTCTGACTATCGCAAGTCCATAACATTTCCAGGATTGCTTTCGCGACATTCCAACTGTCTTCATTGGGGATCGGGTGTCCGCCAACGAAATATTCAATGGCGGAGTGCGATTTTGCTGGCCTAACCGGCGCCGAAGCAATGCCCGCGAAGGAAAGGTCGCGCGGCAAACAAGCTCTGAGGCCATCCAACATCGCATGAGCAGCCTTGCCGATGGCCACCACGCGTACGCTTTCAAACTGCGACAGATCGATGGCTGCAGCACCGCAACGCAGCAGCGACCCCTCTCGCACCAATTTTCGTTGCATGGCCAGCGGGATGTCGATGGCCGCCAAAGTTTCGTGAAAGATACGGCGGGCGAGTTGCTTCAAATCCGCCATGGGGAATTACGGCTCACTCGGTAGTCTTCAAGACTTCGGGATTCAAAATATTCGCGGGACGTTTTCCATCAAAAAAATCTTTCACGTTCGTTGCGGCTATGCACGCCATTTTGGTGCGGGTCCCCAGCGAAGCGGACGCGAGGTGCGGAGCAAGCACAACATTTGGCCGTTTCAGTCCGGCATGGATAAATGGCTCTTTTTCGTAAACGTCCAAAGCCGCTCCGGCAATTTTTTTGGTCTCCAGAGCGTGCACTAGCGCCGCTTCGTCCACCACAGAACCACGTGCGGTGTTGATGAAAAACGCGGTCGGCTTCATGCGCGCAAATTTTGCGCCGGTGAACAATCCTTGTGTTTCCGCCAGTAGCGGCACATGCACGCTGACGAAATCGGATTCCGCGAGCAATGTATCCACATCGCGATATTCGGCGTTCAGTTCCGTTTCGATTTCTTCCGGCACGCGCGCGACGTCGGTGTATAGCACCTTCATTTTGAATCCGCTCGCTCTGCGCGCCATCGCGCGCCCGATGCGGCCGAAGCCAACCAGGCCCAGGGTTCTGCCCCACACATCGGCGCCGACCAGTTGATCCAGATCCCAGCCCGCCCACTTGCCGGATCGGGCGAGGGCTTCACCTTCACCAAGACGCCGCGCAACCGCCATCATCAACGCCCACGCAAAATCCGCGGTGGTCTCATCAAGTACACCGGGCGTGTTCGTGGCGGCGACTCCACGCTTGGTACAAGCCGGAACATCTATATTGTCGAATCCCACAGCCACGTTGGCGACAATGTTAAGTTCGGGCGCGGCGCGTAAGAACGCTTCGTCGATGCGTTCGGTCAACAGGCACACCAAGCCTTGTTTGTGCTGTGCCCGGGCGAGTAACTCTTGTCTTGAGATGCGCCCGGGCTCAGACCAATATTCCACCTGACATTTTTCCTGCAAGATACGCCGTGCTTCTTCGAATAGCGGTCTTGTCGCGAGAATTTTTGGTCGGGGCATCCGTCTCCTCTGCTGGCTGAAAATTACACTAGCACAAGTGCAGCAAGCCGAGCAGTGCGCTGGGT
>Ga0209328_10000282_pt1 | contig 12019 bp, 7 predicted proteins | sample JacPinW_OM3H0_M1_FD_187954 | JGI IMG/M metagenome (GOLD analysis project Ga0209328, IMG submission 187954) | Forest soil microbial communities from Algoma, Ontario, Canada - Jack Pine, Ontario site 1_JW_OM3H0_M1 (SPAdes) (version 2) | ecosystem: Environmental > Terrestrial > Soil > Boreal... | reverse complement strand
GTTTGGGCGTGGCAAAATCGACATCGCCCAAAAAACTCGTGGTTGATTTCGGTTCGCCGAACGTGGCCAAGCCGATGCACGTCGGTCACATTCGCAGCACTACGCTCGGCGACGCGCTGGCCCGCATTGCTACTTTCCTCGGTCAGGACGTCATTCGCGACAATCATATCGGCGATTGGGGCACGCAATTTGGAATGGTGATCTGGGGCTGGAAAAATCTCTTGGATAAAAAGGCACTCCAGCGCGAACCGCTCGCCGAGATCGTTCGCATTTATAAAGAGACGAATTCAAGATCGACATCCGACCCGGCGGTGCGCGAAGCGTGCCGCCAGGAATTGGTCAAGCTCCAGTCGGGCGACAAGGAGAACGTCGACATCTGGAATGAGTGCGTCGCGCTATCGATGCAGGATTTCGAGCATGTTTACGAACTGCTCGACATTCGTTTCGACATTCAGTGCGGCGAAAGTTTTTACAACGATCGGCTGCCCGGCGTGGTCGATCGCCTGCTCAAATCGAAGATCGGAGAAATAAGCGAAGGCGCGGTCGTGGTCTTCTTTCGCGACGTACCGGAGCTGGCGGACAAGCCGTGCATCATTCGAAAGAGCGACGGCGGATTCAATTATGCAACCACCGACGTTGCGACGGTTGAGTATCGAATCAACGAATTGAAGCGCGACACGCTTTGGTACGTTGTTGGCGCGCCGCAAACATTGCACTTCAAGCAGATTTTCGAGATCGCGCGCCGTGAGGGTTACAAAGCTGACTTCCGCCACATTCCGTTCGGCAACGTTCTCGGCGAAGACCGCAAACTAATGAAGACGCGCTCAGGCGAGAACGTGCCGCTGCAGCAATTACTCGAGGAAGCGTGTGTTCGCGCGCGCAAGATCGTCGACGAAAAGAATCCGGAATTAAGCGAGACGGAAAAGGTCAACATTTCTCGCGCGATCGGCATCGGCGCGGTCAAATATGCCGATCTCTCGCAATATCGGATGACCGATTACGTTTTTTCATGGGACAAAATGCTGGCGTTGCAGGGAAACACCGCGCCCTATTTGCAAAACGCTTACGTGCGTATCCGATCGATCTTTCGCAAAGCAGGAGAGAGTCCGACTGGCGGTTGGCCAAAGATCGAGAAATTCGTTTTGCACGATGCGGCCGAAATCAATTTGGCGAAAAAGCTTTGCCAGTTTGCCGAGATTGTCCCGCAAGTGCTGAACGATTTCCGGCCGAACATTTTGGCGAATTATTTGTTCGAGCTGGCGAACAGCTTTCACACGTTTTACGAAGCGTGTCCGGTGTTGAAATCGGACGAACCAACCCGGAGCTCGCGTTTGGCGCTTTGCGATCTGACTGGCCGCGTTCTGCAACGCGGGCTCGATTTGTTAGGCATCAAGGTTCCTGAAAAGATGTAATCCGTAGCCTTGCGAAGGCGGGCTCCGCGTCGGACGTTTCGTCCTTGCTGTGAAAGCTGAGCATCCGCGCATCCCAGTTTGCACCTATCGGTTGCAATTCAACCGGTGGTTCACGTTCGCGCAGGCGCGCGAGATCGTTCCGTATCTCCACGCGCTCGGTGTCAGCGATGTTTATGCCTCGCCCTATTTCCAGGCCAGCCCCGAGAGCATGCACGGATACGACATCACTGATCACAATCAGTTGAACGCCGCAATCGGTTCGCGCGAAGAATACGATGCCTGGATTGCAGAGCTGCATGGGCACGGGATGGGTCAGGTGCTCGATTTCGTGCCGAACCACATGGGCGTGATGCAGTCGGGCAACAAATGGTGGATGGACGTGCTCGAGAACGGACCGAGCTCGATGTATGCGCCGTATTTCGACATCGATTGGCAGCCGCTAAAGTCCGATCTGCGCGACAAAGTCCTATTGCCGATCCTGACCGATCAGTATGGCCGCGTTCTGGAACGCGGTGAATTCCAGGTGCGTTTTGAGGAAGGCGCATTTTATCTGGCCTATCGAAATCAGAAGCTGCCAATTGCCCCGGGCACTTATCGTTACATTCTTGAGTTGGCGTTGGAGAATCTTGCAGACTACAAAGACGAAGATTTCTACGCCGAGTTTCAGAGCATTCTGACTGCGCTGGAGTATTTACCGCGACGGACTGAGACTGATCCGGAAAAAATTGCCGAGCGCACACGCGAAAAGGAAATTGTGAAGCGCCGCCTGGAACGTCGCTGCCAGGAGGCGCCGCAAGTCCAGCGCGCGATCGAAAAAGCATTGGCTCAGATCAATGGCCGACCTGGCGATCCGCGCAGCTTCGACAAGTTGGACGAACTTCTCAACGCACAGTCTTATCGTCTCGCGTTCTGGCGAGTCGCCGCCGAGGAAATTAATTATCGCCGCTTCTTCGATGTGAACGATCTGGCCGCAATTCGGATGGAATTGCCGGAAGTATTCGAAGCCGCGCACCAGCTGGTTCTCGATCTTGTGCGAACGGGAGCGGTCACCGGACTGCGGATCGATCATCCCGACGGCTTGTATTTACCAAAGGAATATCTGGAAACGCTCCAACACCGTTCTGCTCGCGCGCTTGGCCTTTTGCTACCCAAAGACGGACGCGCGATTTACATGATCGTCGAGAAAATTTTGACCAGCGCCGAGAAACTCCGGTCAGACTGGCCGGTTCATGGGACGACGGGTTACGATTTCGCCAATCAGTTGGCTGGCGTTTTGGTGGACACTTCGGCCGAGGCCGCGATAACCAGGACATTTCATCGATTCATCGGTCACACGATGCATTCTGGCCATCTCGTTTACGCAAAGAAACGCCTGGTGACGCGGATCGCGCTGGCGAACGAAGTCGAAGTGCTCGGCACTATGCTCGACCGCTTGTCGGAAAAGAACCGCTGGTATCGCGATTTCACCTTTGAGGCGCTGGCACGCGCAGTCCGGGAAACAATCGCCTGCTTCCCGGTTTATCGAACCTATCTCGCGCCCGGTCAGCCGGTCAGCGAGGAAGATCGACAAGTGATTGAGCGCGCGATCGCGGCGGCCAAACGGCGCAATCCCGCGATCGAAGAATCGATCTTCAATTTTCTGCGCGACATTTTGCTCTTTCGGTTTCCGGAGAATCTCGACACCCAGTCACGGGAAGAACACATGCACTTCGTGCTCAAGTTCCAGCAGTGCACCGGGCCGATCATGGCGAAGGGGCTCGAGGACACGGTTTTTTATATTTACAACCGGCTGGCCGCGCTCAACGAAGTCGGCGGAGAGCCGCAACAGTTCGGACTCAGCGTCGATGCGTTTCATCAGCGGAACTTTGATCGACATCGGAACTGGTCGGCGACGTTGCTGGCCACTTCCACGCACGACACGAAACGAAGCCAAGATGTACGGGCACGAATGGTTGCCATCTCCGAGATCCCGGATGTTTGGCGGCGGTCGTTGGCAAAATGGCGAACAGCAAATCGGCGCTGGAAAAAAACCGTGAATGAAGCGGAAGCGCCCGATTCGAATGAGGAGTATTTGCTCTACCAGACGCTGCTCGGCACGTGGCCGGTCGGGAACGACGGCGTACCGGAACAAAAAGTCGGCGGCGAATATATCGAGCGCATTCAGGCCTACATGACCAAGGCATTGAACGAAGCCAAACTCAACACGAGCTGGATCCAGCCTAACGAAGAATGGCTCGCCGCCACACGCGATTTCGTCGCCAGGATTCTGGATCCGACGCCGAAGAACAAGTTTTTGCCGATCTTCCTGCCTGTCGCGGAGACGATTGGCCGACTGGGCGCGATCAATTCGCTCGCCCAGACCTTACTCAAGCTGACGTCGCCCGGCGTGCCTGACATCTATCAGGGAAACGAGATCTGGGATTTCTCGCTGGTCGATCCCGACAACCGTCGTCCGGTCGATTACAAAGTGCGCGCGGAAATGCTTTCATGCTTATCGACCAAATCGCCGGAAGACCTTTTGCGGAACTGGCCGGACGGCCGGATCAAAATGTTTCTCACGCAGCAGACGCTCCGTTTCCGTAACGAACATGTCGATCTTTTCCGGAGCGGAAATTATTTGCCCTTGCCCGCGACCGGTGCGTTTGCCGATTGTTGTATCGCTTTTGCACGACAATTAAACGGGCAATGGATTATTGCGGTTGCGCCCCGGCTTTCGTCGCGCGTTGGTTTTCCGCCCATTGGCGGCCGGTGGAAAGATACGGCGGTCGAGTTGCCGGAGAATTTGTCGCTCGAGCGGGTGCGCGAAATGTTTACGGGGCGCGACTTGCAGATCCAGAATCGTCAGATCCGTCTCGCGGAGGTGATGTCGATGTTACCCTTCGCGATGGTGACGAATTAGTGCTGCGCGCCCTGGGCGAAGCGGTTGGCTAAATCGACGACCCACTGGGAAAAGGTGCCGATATTTTTCCCGAGATCGGCTGCGAAACTCGCGAACGTAATAAGCGGTGACGCGATGATGAGCATCACACAGAGCAGCACGAGATTCATGACGTAGATCACGATGAGCGAAAAAAATGTCCCGTGATCGCGTAGGTCAGTCTGATTTTTCGGAATCATCCAGGCGGTAAACGTGAGATGAAATGCCCAGGTCGCGCCGATGACTGCGTAAAGCAGCCGGCCATATGGCTGCACGTTGTAAAAAACGCTAAGCAATCCGTAAATCGCGATCGCCAGAATGCTGTAAAACGGAAAAAAATACGGCGCGAGCGCGATCCAGAAATTGGTTCGATTGGTGACGACATGGCCGCCGTCGCGTCCGACGCGGAATCGGGTTACCCGGCCACCCATTAACCAAACCCAGATCGCGTGAGTCAGCTCGTGGCCGAAAACGTAAAGCAAGATTGGCCGAGGCAAACCGCTGAACGCGATCAGCCAGAGCACCGCGCCCAACGAGAAGAACCAGAACGGTTCTGCCGTCCACAGCTGTTGCGCGATGGTCGCGCGCGCGAATACGGTGAAGAATGTCTGGGTCAAAATCGCGCAGACTGGCAAAAGAAAAATGGCGAAGACAAATTTCACCCAGCGGGTCGGGATCATTAGCGACGTCATCGTCGCGGATCCGCGTCTGGTCGGAACCACGTATGGTGGAACTTTGATTCGCCCCGCCCTTTGGCCGCGAACCATTCCTGGTCTCCGATTCATCGATGTGATGTTATCGCAAAACCTAGATTAAGCGGAAGAGGAAGAGTGTTAAGCCCGGCCCATGTAGGCGCCGGTGCGGGTGTCGATCTTGATGGTTTCGCCTTCCTTGATAAACAGCGGGACGTTGATGGTTTTGCCGGTTTCGAGCTTCGCCGGTTTGGTCACGTTACTGGCGGTGTCGCCGCGCACGCCTGCCGCGGATTCGACAACTTTCAAATTCACCGATGCCGGCATTTCGACCTGGACCGGTTTGCCTTCGGCATAGAGGACCTGAATCTGCAGGTTCTCGACGAGATAATCTTTCGCGTCTCCGATGAGATTGTCCTGCAACGTGACCGTGTCGTAAGTCTCCGGGTCCATGAAATGGTAGCCGTTGTGATCCTTGTAACTGAACTCGAGTTGCTTTCGGTCGATATCGATCAGATCGACCTTGTCGGTAGAACCGAAGCGGACATCGGCGCTGTTGCCGGTTTGAATGTAACGAATGATCGCCTGCACGAACGCGCGCTTGTTCCCGGGCGTGCGATGATGCACCTCGAGGACGATGGCGGTGTTGCCATTGTACTTTATCGCCATTCCGCGGCGAAGATCGTTTGCTAATGCTGCCATAAAAACCCGGTTGAGTCGTTGAGAGGTTGAGAAGTTGAGTTGAATCGATCCGACGTCAAGGCCTTCTCAACGGCTCAACATCTCAACTCCTCAACCTCTTCTAGAGCAACTTCAAGCGCGTCAGGTCCTGGGAGTCGACGACGCCCACGGGCACCTTGTTGTCATCAACCACAACGAGATCGTCGATGCGATGGGTCTCCAGAAGTTTGAGAACTTCGACCGCGAGTTTGTCTTTGTGCACGATCACGGGATTCAACGTCATTAGATCCGCGACCAAACGCTCGCCGACTCTTGAGTCGGATTGAAAGTGGCGCGCGAAATCGCCGTGCGTGAAAATCCCCAGTAGTTGTCGATCTTCGCCCGCCACAACCGCCGCACCGGCGCGGACAGCCGTCATCGCTTTGAGTACCTCGCGGATCGTCGTGTTCGGCGCGACCACTGCCATCGCTTCGCGTGGCCGCATGAGTTGATGGACACGGATGAGCAGGCTTCGCCCGATCTTTCCACCGGGATGAAACTTCGCGAAGTCTTCTTTTTTGAATCCACGGGCTTCCAGCAAAACCATCGCCAGCGCATCACCGAGCGCGAGCATCGCAGTCGTGCTCGAAGTCGGCGCGAGATTCAGCGGACAAGCTTCCTGCTCGACATTCACATCGAGGATGACGTGCGCGTTTTTTGCCAGAGTCGAATCGGCATCGCCGCACATCGCGATGATCTTGACCTGAAACCGCGCGATCGCCGGCAAAATGCGCACCAGTTCTTCGGTTTCGCCGCTCGAGCTCAAAGCGAGAATGACATCGCCATCCGCGACCATTCCCAAATCGCCATGCAACGCGTTCAGCGAATCGAGCACGACCGCTGGCGATCCAGTGCTGGTTAGAGTCGAGGCAATCTTGCCGCCGATATGACCGGATTTTCCCACGCCGAGCACGACCACTTTGCCGCGTGCATCGACGGCATCTTTAATCAGCGCAACCGCGCGAGAGAAATTGTCTCCGAGCCGGTGGCGGAGCCGTTCCAGCTCGCGAATTTCGAGATCAAGAACTCGCTTCGCTTTTTCCAGATAGTCCATTTGACTTGACAATTCTGCGCCGGAGGAGTCTAACCGGCAAGGCCCTTAACTGGAGAAACAGTAATGAAGACGCTCGTGACGCTTGGGATCTTGATGGTTGTCGCGAGCCTAGTCTTCGCACAAACGCCGCAGGCGCAAAAGAAGACGAAGACGTTCACTGCGAGGACTGTTACCAAGGCCCGTCCTGCTCCATCCCCACCGCCGCTGCGCAAGGAAAATACTGAGGGCGTTCTCGCCCGCGCTGCTCGCGGCGGCAACCCGCTGCAAATGTTGAATCCCAAAGCGCCGGCCGTTTACGGAAGGGCCGAGGACAACGTTTTTCTCGATCCCGACACTGGAAAGTGGAAAGGGATCAAGCTCCTCACAATTAATTTTTGATCTTTGCGGTTCGATGTCCGCCACTGGACGGACTCGCCCGATAGGCGAGTTTGAAACATTGAACGACTCGCCTGAATCACGACCGGTCGTCGGTTTTTACTGCGCGACATTTCTTAAGCCGGAAATGTTGCACATCTACCGACAGATCACGGCGCTTCGGAGTGTCCAGCCGGTGGTCGTTGCCCAAAAGCGAGAAAATCAGGACAAGTTTCCATTCGCCAAGCTCGACATCGTCGACAAACCGGCGTTCCACTTTCTGCGGCGCTTCTGGTTCCGACAGGTTTTCAATAAGCCGTGGCAGATTTCACGCGGAGAACTGGCCTCCATTGTAGGCGTTCTGAATCGAGAGAACGCGCAGCTTCTCCACATATTTTTTGGACACATCGCCGTCCATCTGCTGCCGCTGATTCGGGCATGGTCGAAGCCGAGCGTGGTTTCGTTTCATGGCGCTGACGTTTTGGTGGACATGGAAAAGCCTGCTTACCGCAAAGCAACGAGACAAATGCTCGACGCTGTCACGCGCGTTTTCGCTCGCACGGCTTCCTTGAAACGCGCCGTAGTCGAGCTGGGCTGCGATGAAAATAAGATCGACATCGTCCGCACCGGCATTCCGTTAGAGGAATTTCCGTTCCGCGAGCGGGAATTTCCAACCGACGGTAGATGGCGTTTTCTTCAGGCGAGCAGGCTGGTCCAAAAAAAAGGAATCGCCACTACGCTCCATGCCTTCACCGCGTTTCTAAATCACTATCCGCAAGCGACACTGACAATCGCCGGCGAAGGACCAATGCTGAAAGAACTCAAGGAGCTGACGCGTAAACTCAAAATCGCTGATCGCGTGGCGTTGCCCGGATTTCTGGCGCCGGAGAAGTTGCGCGACCTCTACTACGCTTCCCACATTTTTCTTCATCCCAGCGAAACCGGCTCTGACGGAAATCAGGAGGGAATTCCAAATTCGATGTTAGAAGCAATGGCGACTGGGCTCTCGGTTTTCGCCACTGAGCACGGCGGTATTCCCGAGGCGATTGAAAACGGCGTCAGCGGAATTCTCGTGTCGGAGCGCGACTACGAAGCCCTATCCAGCGCATTACTCGACGCGGTGCAGGACCCTGATCTGCTAAAGGGGTTGGCGCGCAGCGGTGCGAATGTCGTCGCTGAGAAATTCGATCAACGGAACCAAATCCGGCGACTGGAAGAAATTTATTTAGGAATGATCGCCGATTCGCGCAAAAAATAGCGCTAATTGTTTCCGCACCGCGTGGAAAGAAAGCCGCTCGGCGGCGCGCCATTGCGTTTCGACGACGGCGGTTGCCCGCGCGTCGGTGTTCTTGAGCAGCTCGCTCGCCAGAGTTTTCAGTTGCGCAGTTGTCCGACCTTCGCCGCAAAACTTGGCGAAGGCGATCCGTTCAATCGCGCCATCGCCGCCAACGCAAATCGTTCGCGCCAGCAATGCATCGCCCGCAACTTGTCCCGGCACACGGCTGCGATCGAGCTGGAGAACGATCTTGTGTTTCGCAACCTCGCGCAGGTATTCCGCGTACGGTTCGTGCTTGTCATGAACGCGCAATTTGCTCAGCGGAAATTCCAATGCCGTCAAAAGTTTTGAGCCCTTTCGACCAGCGAGATTGAAAACGGTCACCGGCTCATCGGTCGCGACGGAAATTTCCCGAGCCAGCAGCAGCGCAGCGAGATGATTGCGCGATGGAACGTCCCATTCGCGGGTGCCAACGAAAATGCCGGATTGCTGATTCGGCGGAACTGCGAAATCCCACGGCTTCTCTTCCAACGGGTAAGGCGTTGCAATAAACGCGACCGTGTCGGTTTCTTGTTTCAGTCTGACACGCCGAAAAAGTTCGGCCGCTTCCGGAGTAGTGGCGATGCACCCGTCCGCGCGCGCGACCACACGCAAAAATCGCCGAAGCCTTCCCGGATCTCGCAACTGTTCGGCGATCTGGTGCAGACCGGTTTCTTTTAATGCGACCGCGACCGTGCGCTTTGCTTTCTGACATTCGATGAGTGCGCGTTCGGTCGCTCGAAAGTTGCCGCGAAGCAAAAGCAGGATCGGCCGCTTTTCTTCAATGGCATTTTTGGCCGAGCGGTGAACTGATCCGCGGGTGCAGGCGGCGAATGCGTGAAAATTTATCGGTGGATGCGCGCTCGCCTCGGGCCCAACCAGTTCGTCGAAATATTGTTCAAGGTCGCGTCCGCCGGGGTTGAGGACGCTAAGCCGAAAATCTCTCCTGTCGCTCGACGCCATTCTATTTATTCGTCGTCAGAGTTAGATGGTGGCGGCGTCATTGTTTTCAAAAGCGCACCCTGATCGACTTCGTCCATCGGGCCTACCGGCAAGGCGCGGCGAATCTCAACCGGCGTTTCTTCCGGCTTTGGATCGACGGGTATCGCTTTCAACACAGGCTTTCCCGCGTCTCGATCCGCGTTGCTGATCTCTTGGTTTCGAACGTCCGACCGCGCGGTCTGCGTTTCCTGATTGTCGGTCTTTTGCGCGTCGTCCGCGGTTTGATCGGTGGCGTCGATCTTCGCGGTGGCTTTAACAGAGTTGTAGGGATCGTTCTGGGCCAGAAGCGTTGGGCCCTTGAGTGCGATCGGCCTCACCTCGCTGAGATCTGCCGCGAGCTGAGCGCGCGGAGCTTCAGGAGTCGGGGCCTCGGCTACAACGCGCGGTCGCGGTTCGCCGTGAACGTTGCACGGCTCGGTTGGCATTTGCGCGGTCGTCGCGATTTCCAGGTAAGTCATGCGTTTTTGCACGACGTCCCCCGTCGGCCCTTGGATCGCGTCGTAACATTTGTCCGTCGCCAGCATTCCCGAGCGAGTGCAGATCTCGACGTCTTTCAAACCCGCCGGCCGTTTGATTTCCATCGGCGGATAGTGCGCCGCCGCGGCGTTCATTACGTCGACCCAAACCGGCAAAGCCAGCTCGCGGCCGAACGCGCCGCGATAAATTTTCTGTGGCTTGTCGAAGCCGGCCCAGACCGCGCAAGTGAACTTGCTGTCGTAACCGGCAAAGAGCGCGTCGGTGAAATCGTAAGCCGTTCCAGTTTTCCCGGCTGCCGGGAATTTCTTGAGGCCGTACTCGTCGCGGGCCGCTCTTCCAGTTCCCGTTTCAAGCGCGTCCACTAGACATGAATGCACTTCGTAAGCCGTCTCCGGTTTGATCACGCTTTCCTTTTTGACCTCGCGCTGTGCTACCCAAACCGTGCCGTCCTTTTCTTCGATTCGTTCCAAAATGTGCGGCGCACTCGGACGCCATCCGCCATTTGGGAAAATCGTGTAGGCGAGCGCGAGTTCGGCCAGAGTGATTTCGCTGGTACCCAGTAAAGTCGCTGGGTAGGGACGCAGGTTAGAACGAACGCCGGCCGTGCGGCAAAGTTTCAGGACCTCATCGAGTCCTGCGTCCATTCCAATCCGGACCGTGGCGCCGTTCTTTGATTTTGCCAGTGCTTGCCGCGCTGTCATCGCGCCTTCGTAACGATTGTCGGCGCTCTCCGGCCCCCATTCGCCAAGAATTCCGGTCATTCCACCAATCATCACCGCGCGATTATCGAGCGGCGAATCTTCGACCAGCGATCCCGGAAACATTCCCTGTTCAAACGCGGCTGCGTAAACGAAGGGCAACATCGCGGTCCCGGCCGGACGTTTGGCCTGCAACGCGCGGTTGTATTGATTGTGCTCGAAATCTCGGCCGCCGACCAACACCAGAATGCCACCGGTGTCGTTGTCGATGCCGACGACGGCGCCCTGCAAGTAATCAGGCGCCGGTTGCGATGAGGCGGTGCCGCTCGATTTCGCTTGTTTAAATCGTACGGCGTATTCGCCGAACGTTTGATGATCATAGCCAACATGTTGTTCGGCTCTGTCCAAACTTTTGCGTAACGATTCCTCGGCAATCTTTTGCAAATCGCCGTCGATCGTCGTGTGAATCTTAAATCCTTCGTTCATGGCGCGGTTCCAGCCGACCGCGTTGATCACCTGCTGGCGGATGTAATCGACCGCGTAGTTCTGGCCTTGGGCGTTCTGCCGATTGCCGATCACCATCTCGTGCCCCTGAGCCTCGGCGCACTTCGAATTGTCGATGAAACCGAGATCGCACATGCGAGTAAGCGCGTAATTCCGCGCGTCTCGCGACGCTGCTCTATCCGTCCAGGGCGAAAGGCGATTAGGACTTTTGATCAAACCTGCGAGGGTCGCACATTCCTCCAGCGTCATGTCGCGGGCCCGCTTACCAAAATATCCACGCGCGGCTGCTTCGGCGCCATAGAGCCCGCCGCCGAAATAAATCCGGTTCAGGTACAGCTCCATGATCTTCTGCTTGTCGAAATTTTGCTCGATCCGCCGGGCCAGAAAAATTTCGAGCAACTTGCGGCGAAAAGTCTTTGCCTTAAGGGCGAAACTGTTGCGGGCGAGTTGCTGCGTGATGGTGCTCGCGCCCTGGCGAACATGTCCAGCGGTCAGGTTTTTCAAAGTCGCACGCACAATCCCCTGAAGTGCGTAGCCGTGATGTTGATAAAACCGTGCGTCTTCAACCGCGACGACCGCGTTCACTAAATTCCGCGGCAACTGGTCGTACGGAACGGTCTCGCGATTCTCGACATAGATTTGACCGAAGATTTTCCCATTTCGATCCAGAATCACGCTGGCCGACTCCATTTGCTCGAGCTTGTTCAAATCAAAGGTCGCGGCCTGGTTTTTCACATCCGCCACGTTCATCGAGACATAGATCGCGAAACCGCCGAGGATGAAGGCCGCCACCGTAATCGGAACGTAGAACTCGAGTCGCTTGTACCAAGGCGGCCGAAACCGATAGCCCGGCGGCGGGACGAGGTAGTGGCTG